>Ga0075163_10012355_pt1 | contig 11125 bp, 10 predicted proteins | sample JI1023141ADNA_FD_71478 | JGI IMG/M metagenome (GOLD analysis project Ga0075163, IMG submission 71478) | Wastewater effluent complex algal communities from Wisconsin, to seasonally profile nutrient transformation and Carbon sequestration -... | ecosystem: Engineered > WWTP > Effluent > Algae...
CTAGCGCTTGCTCAAGATCTTTTAAGAGATCCGAGAGATCCTCGATCCCTACACTCACGCGAACCAGGTTATCGTGAATGCCGAGTGCTTTCCGATTCTCGGGGGGGATACTGGCATGGGTCATGATCGCGGGATGCTCGATCAAGGATTCGACGCCCCCGAGACTCTCTGCGAGAGTGAAGAGCTTCACGCGTTCGAGGAAGGTCCTCGCTTCGGCCAGGCCTCCTTTGATAAAGAACGTGATCATGCCACCGAATCCCGACATCTGCGCCTTCGCAAGCGCGTGCTGGGGGTGGGAGGGCAGACCCGGATAGATCACGCGTTCGACCCTCGGATGCTTCTCCAGGAATTCCGCCACCTTCAGGGCGCTCTGAGCGTGACGTTCCATCCGAACGTGGAGGGTCTTGAGACCACGCATGACGAGGAAGCAATCCATCGGCGCGGGCACTGCACCCACTGCGTTTTGGAAGAACTTTAACTTTTCATAAAGGGCGTCGTCGCTCGTGATGAGCGCGCCTCCAACGACGTCGGAGTGGCCATTCATGTACTTCGTCACCGAATGCATCACGACATCTGCGCCCAGAGCGAGCGGTTTTTGGAAATAAGACGACATGAAGGTGTTGTCGACGACCGAGATCGCGCCCTTTTTTCGGGCGAGCGTCGCGAGTTTCGAAATATCGACGAGCTTCAAAGTGGGGTTTGTCGGAGTTTCGATCCAAACAAGCTTCGTCGAGGGACGAAACGCAGCTTCGACTTTCGAAAGATCCGTCATGTCGACGAAAGTGAACTCAAGCCCCATCGCGCGATAAACTTTTTCAAAAAGGCGATAAGTCCCGCCGTAAACATCATCGCAGCAAACGACGTGATCGCCTGCTTTTAGGGTGTGTAAAATACAGTCCGTCGTCGCGAGACCTGAAGAAAATGCGAGCGCGTACTTTCCGCCTTCGAGAGCGGCCAGACACTGTTGATAGGCCGTCCGTGTCGGATTATCCGTGCGGGAATACTCATATCCGGTGTGTTGCCCAGGCGAGGACTGCGCGTAGGTGCTCGTCTGGTAGATCGGAGTCATGACCGCGCCCGTGCGAGGTTCCGGGGGTTGGCCCGCATGGATTGCGCGCGTTCCAAATCCGTATTTAAGATCGCCAGCGTTCGATTGACTCATAATTTTAAACCGTAGGGCGCGTTCGCACCCTCAATGAGAGTAACCTTAGGCATTCGTCGAGCCTCAGGCCCCAGAAAACCATTTTCACTCATCCACGTGTCGTTCCAGAGCTTCGACATGTAGCGATCGCCACTGTCGGGAATAATCACGAGAATGTTTTTTCCTTTTCCGCCCTCTGGAAGGGAAGCGGCCCACTTCAAAGCCGCGACGACGGCCGTCCCTGCCGAGGTTCCAACAAAGAGACCTTCGTCGGTGAGAAGTCGTCGCGCCATCGTGAGCGACTCCAAATCCGAAACTTCAATCACTGCATCAAGGAGCGGAAGCTCGAAGTTCTTCGGAATGAAATCTTCCCCAATTCCTTCGACCTTGTAGGAGCCCGCGGGCTTGGTTTGCTTCCCGTTCCGATAGACATCTCCGATGATCGAGCCAATCGGATCCGCGCAAACGAGCTTTACCGTCGGCTTCTTTTCTTTCAGAAATTGGCCCGTTCCCGTAATGGTCCCGCCGGTGCCCATCCCCGCCACGAGTGCATCGATTTCTGGCATCTGGCGGAGAATCTCGGGGCCGGTCCGCTCATAGTGAGCGCGACGATTCGCGAGGTTGTCGTACTGGTTCACAAGAAACGCGTTCGGCGTTTCCTTCGCGATTCTTCGAGCGACCGAGTAGTGAGAGCGCGGATCGTTCGGCTCGACCCCCGTCGGCGTAATCACGACTTCAGCACCAAACGCTCGAAGGAAGGAAATTTTTTCGGCAGACATTTTATCAGGAAGTACGAATACGGTTTTGTAGCCTTTGATCGCGGCCGCCATTCCGAGTCCGACTCCGGTATTTCCGCTGGTCGCCTCGACGACCGTTCCGCCGGGCTTCAGTTCCCCTCGCTTCTCGGCATCTTCGATCAAATAGGAGCCAATTCGATCTTTCACCGACCCACCCGGGTTCATGAACTCGAGCTTTCCAAAAAAATTCGCGGTCGTGGGTTTGCCTTCCCAGCTTCGTACAGCGGGACCCAGTCGGACGATCGGGGTATTTCCAATGGCGGAGAGTGCGTTCGGGTGAATGTTTGGATTACTCATCGCGTCTACTTATGGCCCAAGCGCTCTTTCAATTCAAGCCCTGTCGCGAGCGCAGAAATCCGCGCGACTGCCCCATAAACCTGCTCCAAAGACATATCTTCAACCCCCGCCTCGTCGGCGTCCTCGCGGAGGTCGCTCATACAGAGTTTTCGGAAAACCATACCCTGGGAGTTCAAATTCTCCTCGATCCCTCGCTCCGTGTTCGTGCGGAGGAACCCCCCGATTAATTCGCATCCAAAAAGGTAAATCACGGGCTCTGAAGCGAGTCGGTCAACGAGCGTCGCCGTGGGGACCCCCTCCTGGACCACGAGGGAATCGATGTGGCGCTTATTCTTTCCGACCGACATTTTGTTTTTTGTTCGGCGGTTCATCGTTCGGATCTCTTCGGCCGAGTGGGCGACCATGATTCCGATTCCATAGGTCCCCGCATTGTTCTTTACGAAGACGAAGGGCTCGGTTTTGATTCCTTTCGCGATGTACTGAGATCGGGTGTGATTCAGGACTCGTTCGGTCGCATCTGCGACCCGGTCGATTCCGATATCCTCATTGAAGTCGACCCCGTCGACTTCTTCTGTCTCGATCTGAAAAATCCATGGATCAATCCCGGCGATTTCGGAAAACTCTTTCGCGAGCTGGTTATAGTATCGAAAGTGATCGCTCTTTTTACGGGTATGCCAACCGAGGCGATGTGAAGGGAAGATGGGTTGGGTGATGGAATCCAGAATGGGTGGGTATCCCCCTGAAAAATCATTATTCAATAGAATCACGTCAGGAATAAAAACATGCTCCCCCGATCCGACGCGCGCCCTGCCGTTTTCGACGACAAGCGGGCTTACCGATATTTCCTTTTCGCTCGCGGATTTTAAAACCGTATTCTCGGCAATAACGGGTTCAGAGAGCCACCCGACTTGGACTTCAAATCCTGCGGTTTCGGCAAGCGTCTTTAGGTAATAGAGGTTTTCGAGATAGTACGTATTGGTCGTGTGGAATTCGGGAATAATGAGAATCTTTTCAGGGGTGGGTACGCCCGATAACGTCGCCCGTGCGACCAACGTTTCACGAAAAATGGGCGGCGCGGTTCGATGGTCCTCGGCGCACACATTATTGAATCCCGCGGGGTAGAGGTTGCTATCAACGGGAACAATTTTGTGGCCGGAATCTCGAAGGTCGACCGAACAATACAGGGGAGGGGGGGCGTCCTTGGCGTGAAGCGAGTACCACGCTCGAATTTCACTCTCTTTCGCGCGAATTTTCGCAGCCAAATCGCGTTTAAAATTCAGGTGGGCGTTCGAATCGATCGCAGATTTTCTTGGGCTCATGTTCCGGCATCTTTCAGTTCGAGCTTGGTGAGGGCAGCTTTCAGGGTCTCGCGGTCGCGAAAGGCTTCCCTCAGGAGGACGTCGACGTTGCGACACCCTTCACGCAGTTTTTCAACGAGCTCCCGTTTAGCAGCCAAAAGTTTTCGTGCGGGTAGTTTTCCCGGAGCGAGAGGTGGCGTTTCACATGCGCGGCGAAAGGCCTTGAGAGTCGTGGCAAGGGTGTCGATGGCTTGGGTCGTTTCTTCGGCCGAGAGGCGTTTCGCGGCGCGAGTGAGGAGAGTGCCCATTTCAAGAACGCAAATCCCTTTTCTCGCGATCTGATCGAGCACTTGGTCTTCAGGAAGCGCTTTTGCCGAGGGAAGGGCGTCGCAGCGATTCGACTTTAGGAGGAGGGAAACTAAAAAGGAATTCGCGGTCTCTCGCTCAAGTTCGGGATCGCTTTCGGATATGGCCTGAAAGGCGACGAGAGTTTTTTCTGCCTCTAGATTTTGGCCCAGCCCAGCCTGCGCGTGCGCTCGTAGGAGAAGGGCTTTCGCTCTAAACGTCACGCCGAGTTCTTTCTGATCCGTGAGCTCGGTCGACACGAGATAGGCCTCACTGAATTTTCCGGCATCGAGGTAGGCCTGGCCGAGATAGGTCCTTGCTTCGTTCCCCAAATCGGATTTTCCTCGAGTTTCGATCACGGCCCGAAAGACGGGAATCGCAGCGACTGGATTTTTTGTAAAAAGATAGCTTTGGGCGAGATGAGTTCGGGCGTCGATCGCTTCTGGGGTGCCCGGAAATCGATTCAAGTAATCTTCAAAAAGAGGAATCGCGTTCTTGAAGTTTCGAGCTGAAAACTTCTCCATCGCGGTACTCCAGAGTTCCGGTGCGGGCAATTCGTCGGCGTAGGCAAGGGAGGAACTAACGACGAGGAGTGTGATCAAAAAGAGTCGAGACATGATAAAGGTCCTCCAATCCGTGAACGTCCCGGGCAAGCTCCGGGAGCTGGACATAAAAAAGTTTCTGGTCACCCGGCACGGCCGATTTTTCTGCCGCTTCGCGCAGTCGTGAATAGGCGAGTCGTTCGCGAGTCTGAAGGGCGTGGATCAAATCCGTCGCAGGATCCGAGTCGGGTGTCTGATTCTCCAGGTGACTGAGTGATCGATTCAGGAGCACGCCGTCGAAATGAAATCCGCGACTGTGAATCTGATTTAAGAAGTGCCCAATCTCAGGAGCGGTTTCAGGAGTCGGAGCCGCGACGAGTAGAAATCCGACTTCGTCGGACTGGAGTAACGAGTGTATGGATTTTAGTTTTTTAAGAAAATTTTCCTGAACTTCGAATAGCGCCTCTCCAAAGTCGAAGAGTTGGTTCATAAACCCCGACCCGGTCATCTTCTCGAGAATGTTGAAAGCCTTCCTCATCCCGAATGCGAGGACGCGATTCGCGGGCATTACGAGGAGGCGAATCATCTTCTCTTCGAAGAAGCGTGCGAGAAGCTGCGGCGCTTCGAGGAAGGAAAGAGTGTTTCGGCTTGGTGGTGTATCGAGGATCACGAGATCGTATTCACTTTTTCCGTGAAAATAGACGAGCTCTTCGAGCGCGAGGTACTCGTTCGCTCCGGAAAAATCCTGAGAGAAAGTACCCAGGATAGAGTTTTTGAAAATTCGCTGGACGACCTCCTCGTTCGTAGAAAGAGATCGGATGAGTCGTTCGAAACTCTCTCGGCTTTTTGGCATTAAAGCGGTGAGGCGTCCTTCGATCGTTTTTCCCGACGCCTTCTCAAGGGCGGCGGTCAAGTCCGTGGGCTCATGGCCGAGGTGATCGAGTCCGAGGGAAGTCGCAAGTCGCTTCGCGGGATCGATCGTGATGACGATCACCCGCTTACCTTCGAGGGCAGCTCGAACGGCGAGGCTCGCGCTGACCGTCGTCTTTCCAACACCGCCGGTCCCACACGTGATGAGGACTCGACGATTCGAGAGTGATTCTAAAATGGAGTTCATCGAACCCCCTGCTCTCGAAGGGTATCTGCTACGCGTTCCGCAATCCCGTCGAATGCGTTTTCAGGTGCGGGAGAAAAATAAGGAATCTCAAGGCGGGATTGGCCTTTCCAAATTTCGAGATTATCCTTTTCAAGCGCAGCTTTTCGCGAAGCGTGTTCGCTGGCCGTCAAAGCAAATGGGCGGTCTTCGGGGTAGCGCTCGACATCCTTAGGTATCGGAAATCGGCGGTTCACAAGAAGAGCGCAGGGAGCGCTAGAAAAGATCCGATTCACCTGCGCTCGAAGCTCAAGGGATTCGACGAGCGGCATTTCTTCGGGGAGAGAAACGATCAAGTGCCCCACCTGGGCAGGGTCGGATAACGACTGAATCATCGCTGCGGCATCTTTCGCGAGGGGACTCCCGGCGAAAAGAGACCCCCAATTGAAGAGCGATTGAAAAAGGGTCAGTCCATGTCCCGTTGCGGGCATATCGACGACAACCCGTTCATAATTTCGCGTTTCGTACCAAATTTTTCCGATCAAAACGAGTTCACGAATACCCGGCGCTGCTTTCGCGAGATAGCGCATCAGTCGATTTTGGAGAAAAATCTTTACCAGATTTGGAGCGCCGATTTTTCGACCCGCATATTCTTCAAACGCAGCGGTTGCATCGTTATTGAGATGGTGGAGGTTCGGGGAGAGGGTTCGGAGCTCATGGGCTGGACGAAGGGGGTCTTCGATCGAGATCAGAAGAGTCCGCTGGTGAATCGCGAAGTGCTTGGCGAGGGCGAGGGCGATCGTCGATTTCCCAACGCCGCCTTTTCCCTGAACGAAGAGGAGCGGTCGGGCGAGTGTTGAGGTTGGTAGCGGCGATAGATCGGGAGGTCCCATGTCCAAACCGGAAGCAAAACATAGAGATAGGGGGGTTTCCAGGGAACAATTGAGGCCTCACGCGGCGCGTTTCTCTCTCATCGTGCTTGCTGTTCCGCTCGCATCCCTTTTTAATGAGATCCTGGAGATGAACTTATGCGTCACGCACTGAATCGGAAACTTTGGCTATTGGTCTTGTCCGCGTCTTTCGTACTGACCGCTTGTGGCGGTCCGAAGGCATTCACCAAAGGTGAGTACGACGATCCAAACCGCGTTGAGCTTCTCGACGATAAGTTTAACGAAGCAGACATGCAGCAGATGTCCGACACGATCGTGAAGTCGATCGTCGCCTGTCCAGAAATCGGAGCGGATAAGCGGCCAGTCGTGATGGTCGATGTCGTAAAAAACAATACTGAAGAGCACATCGACATGCAGTCGCTCACGGATAAAATTCGCACGGCGCTCATTAAGACCCGTCGTGTAAAGTTTATCGATAAGGATGCGCGTGAGACGCTCGACGAAGAATACCGCTATAACGAAGCGGGAAATGTCGCGAAGGAAAAGCAGAAGAAGCGTGGAAAGCAAACCGGGGCGGATTACGTCATGCGCGGAGCGATGGCCACGAATATTCAGCAAGTCGGAAACGATAAGTTTATTTACTACAAGCTCACGATGAATCTCGTAAACCTCGAGTCCTCCGAAATTGATTGCACCGAAGAGAAAGAAGTTCGGAAGAAATACCGTAAGCGGAGCGTCGGCCTCTGAGATCAGGCTTACTTGTATTCGGGCCACTTCTCGCGCTCGCGTTAGCGGGGTGTTCGAGTGCCCGTATGAGCGATACAAAGATCGACGGCCTTTTTCGGTCGGGCGACTATGTCGGTGCGTCTGAACGATTGAAAGCGGGTTTAGAGAAAGAAACCCTTGAGGGGAAGGACGGACTTCTTTATTTGCTCGATCTTGGCCTCGCTCTCCATACGGGAGGGCAGCTCGAGGAGTCGACAAAGTTCTTTCACCTCGCCGACAAGGCCGCAGAGATCAAGGACTATACGAGTCTCTCCACCGAAGCCTCGACTCTGCTCGTGAGTGATACCGTAAAACAATACAAGGGAGAGGACTTCGAGAATGTCCTCATTAGTGCGTATCTCGCGATGAATTATGCACTCATGGGAAAGCGAGAAGACGCTTTGGTCGAGGCGAAGCGAGTGAATCGGAAGCTTTACATGATGGCGACCGATGGAAAGCGGAACTATAAACAAAACGCCTTTGCTCGTTATCTCTCAGGCGTTCTTTACGAAGCAGATCGAAACTGGAACGACGCGAATGTCGACTACAAGTTTGCGGCGGAGCTCGCGCCGGATTTTCCTGGGATCGGGCTCGACCTTTGGGCGATGGCCTATAAGCTCAAAAATCGCGAAGATCTTCTTCGGCTAGAAGCGAAGTATTCATTAACGCAGGCCGAACGTGAAGAATCGAAAAGACGGGTTTCTTCCGATCGCCCGGCTGAGATCGTCGTGATTTTTCAGAATGGAATTTCACCCAAGAAGGTTCCTGAGCCGGGGTTTCCGTCTGTTCCGAGGTTTGTGCCGCGATCGAATCCTGTTTCGCAGGGAGAGGTGTTCGTATCGGATGTAAATGGAAACGAAACAGGAAGAGAAAAAACCCATCGACTGATGGATGTCGAAGCCGTCGCGATCGAAAATCTGAAAGAAAAATGGGGAGGGATTCTCGCAAAAAAAATCGGCGGAGTTCTTGTTAAGCATGCGATCGGAAGTGCGATCGACTCGAAAACAAATCAGAGCGGGCTGGGCTCGCTCCTCGCGTTCGCTCTCTATGCCGCGGATCAAGCCGATACCCGATCATGGAATCTTCTTCCCCGCGATCTCCAAGTTGCTCGGATTTCTGTGCCTGCGGGAACCTATACGGTTACACTCCGCCCGATCGGAACCGGTGGAGCCCTGCCGTCTAAAACCGTGCAAGTAAAGTCGGGCGAAAAGATCTTTGTGAACTATCGCTACATGCCGTAGCGAGCGACCTGGGTTAGTTTGCGCCGACGAAAATGGCGATCTTGAGTGCAACCCAGTAAGAACCTGCGATGCCGATCGTCGCTCCGACGGCACAGGCGAGGACGAAGAAAAAACCAGTGACTTGGTTTGAGAGGATTTTTTCGACGAGTTCTTTCGCTTGTTCCATAGAGTTAGAGATTGAACGATTTGGAACGAGTTTTCAATCTTGTCGAGATGCGTTATTTTGGTTTTGGTAAAGACTGTGCCCCAGTAGGGTAATAAAAATCACGATCCCGGCTGCCCCAAGCTGGTGAAGCGCTCCGAGCGGGACAGGGACCACGAAGACGAGGGTCGCGACGCCGAGTCCGAATTGGACCACAGTGAGGTGGGCGAGTCCGGTCGTCCATCGTCGGATCGAGCCTCGGGGGATTTTTCTCAGGCGGAGCCGTATCCAGAGGCTGTTCGCGTAGAACAGCACGATCCAGCCGAGGCATCGGTGAATCCACTGAACGGTAGCGGGATTCTCAAAGAAGTTGATCCAAGCCGGCTCGAGAGCAAAGAGATTCGAGGGAATAAAGGTTCCCGACATGAGTGGAAAGGTATTGAATGCGAATCCCGCTTTTAGTCCCGCGACGAAGGCCCCGTAAACGATCTGGAGAGCGAAGAGCACTACGAGAAATTTATATTTTGGCTGGATAAACTCGGACGCCGACTTTTCTTCCCTTCGAGCGGAACCTTCGCCCACGATGACGGATCGAGAGAGTGCGACGAAATAGGAAAGAATAATCAAAGCGAGCGAGAGATGGGCGGCGAGACGAAAAGGGCTTACGCTGGTTCGTTCGCTCAGCCCTGACTTCACCATAAACCAACCGAGAACCCCTTGGAGGCCGCCGAGGGTGATTCCGAGAAGGACGCGAAGAGCGAGGCGCTTAGAGATTTTTCGCCGAATCCAAAAATAGAGACCGGGAAGAAAAGAAACGATGCCGATGAGTCGACCTACGAGTCGATGGAACCATTCCCAGAAGTAAATCCCCTTAAATTCGCTGAGGGTCATCGACGAATTTAAGAGCTTAAACTGAGGGATTTCTCGATATTTTCCAAAAGCGATTTCCCAATCCTCAGCTGTGAGAGGGGGGATCGCTCCGAGAATGGGCTTCCAATCTGTAATCGAAAGACCGGAGCCCGTAAGCCGAGTGACTCCACCAATGGTCACCATCATCGTAACCAGGAGGCAAATGGCGAGGAGCCAAATTTGAACGGCTCGAGAATCGTTCTTTAGACCAGCGTTCATTTCGTAGTCTTCAGTGCAGATTCGATCGCTGCGATGAGCGTCGAATCTTCGGGTTTCACTCCCGATTTATAGCGACCGACGATGCGGCCATCGCGGGCGACCAAGAATTTTTCAAAATTCCAGCCGACGGCTCCCTTCGTCGGGGCATTCTCGAGGAGATAGGCATAGAGGGGTTGGATTCGATTTCCGCTCACGGGCGCTTTCTCAAACAGAGGAAAACTGACTTTATAGTTTCTCTCGCAGAAATTCTTAATTTCGGTACTCGAACCCGGTTCTTGGGCTCCGAAGTCGTTCGAAGGGAAGCCGAGAACGACGAAACCGTCCTTGCCGTATTTGTCGTAAAGCGCCTGGAGCCCTTTGTACTGGGAGGTGTAACCACACTGGCTCGCGGTATTCACAATCAAGAGAACCTTTCCCGAGTACTGGGACAGCTTCGAGGCCTCGGGAGATTTCGGCCCGTTGATTTGTTTTACCTCGAAGTCGTAGAGGCTCGTCGACTTCGGGGCGGGACTCGCACCCCCAGACGTCGCAGTGATTAGAAAAAGCGGAATAAGGAAAAGGGAGCGAAGAAAATTTTTCATGCTTTGGATACTCCTGCGCCAGAATACGGACGTAAAGAGATAAAAGTTACGTGAAAAATCAGTAGAGCTTATGAGCGTCAATATAACCGCGCTCACAGTCGTACCTAGAGATGCTACATTTTAGAGAGCATGTTTCGACTTCGTCTCTCTTTTTTTATAGCCGTGTTTTTCGCATCGCCCCTTTTGGCGGACGCTCGTCCAGAGGGCTCGCCGATCTGCAGTGCGTTGCTCTATGAAGATCGCGCGATGCTGGAGTCCCTCCCGCCGCGTCTTCGCCCCCTGGTCGAGTCGGCGCGAGTTCGAAAGTGGGTTCTGGAGCGCGAGTCTGCGTGGGCAGACTTTCATCACGCCCTGGACCAGGCGTTCGCAGAGAAGGGTAAGCGTTTCGTCGGAAAGATCGGGAGCGTCGAGACGGGAATCGTTTTTCGAAAGACGCGCCTCGGACGAATCGAGCTATTCTTAGACGGCCCTATTCCGGGAGCCGCGAACTCTTTCCAGTTTCTGGATTTCTTAGCAGCCGAGTTGGGATGGATCGCGAAAGCGCGGGCGCAGGGGAAAATTTCTGAACTCACGATCATCGGCCGAGAGGTGGGGACCGCTCGCTTCGCGGATACATTGGTCTCTCTCGGATTCAAGCCGAGTCGAATCCCAGGACGCCGGTGCTTTGTTTTAGGGCTGGTGGGCGGGGTTGGTGGTTTTGTAGGCGGAAGAGTTTTTTTCGCCCAGGTCGATTCCGACGTAGAGAATGGATCGATTTACGAGGAACAGCGGAAATACTATCGAGATGTCGCTGCAGGGACGCTTCTTGGGACCGGGAGTGCGGTCGCCTTAGCGTGCTTCGGAAAGACAGGACGTGATTACAGTG
>Ga0075163_10012356_pt1 | contig 11123 bp, 15 predicted proteins | sample JI1023141ADNA_FD_71478 | JGI IMG/M metagenome (GOLD analysis project Ga0075163, IMG submission 71478) | Wastewater effluent complex algal communities from Wisconsin, to seasonally profile nutrient transformation and Carbon sequestration -... | ecosystem: Engineered > WWTP > Effluent > Algae...
TTAGGAATTCCTTGCGTTGATCAGGCTGAAGTCCTCGATCCGGCCCGGGCTGTCCTGCTGGGCGTCGATCTGGCGGGCGCGTTCAAACTCGGCTTCCGCCATCCGGAACAAGGTTTCGGTCCGGGAGGTATTTTCCGTCACCGGGATACAAAACTCCGCCGACAGGCGCGCGATCAGCGCCGCGTCGAAATAGGGCGGGAATTCCTCTTCTCCCGGGCGGAAAATATAGGTCAGCAACACATCCGCCGCATCCGTATGCAGGGCGTTGCGGGTGATCCTGTAATTCAGGCCCCGCCCCTTGCCGCCCGTCCCGGCGGACATCGCGCGCAGGAAATCATCCGGCAGGGCAAAGGCATGGGCATAATCCGCCACCGGCGGCGTATCCAGCGCGTTCAGCATGACCTGCCCGGTCGCGAAGCTCCAGCTATAGGCGGAGAGCAGTGCATCACGCACAGGGGCGAACAAGGCCCCGGCAATTTCAGATTCAGCCGTGCCGTCGTTAAATGAGGAAATGGGGGCCGCCCCCAGCCGGATCAGCGCCCGGCTGGCCAATGCCACGTCGTTCAATGCCATGATGTTCTCCAGACGAAATGAATGAGATCGGAAAAAAGAAAAAGGCCGCTTGCGCGGCCATTCAGGTAATTTTTATATTTCACACCCTCTTTATTAATCTTCGTAAGACACCCTCTACTGCGTCTTTCGCCGATTTGAAAATTTTATGCCGCCAGCGCGTAGACCGGCTGTGCGTATTGTTGTTGTGCCGGTTTGCTGCTGAAGCGCGGTTCGTTGGCCGCGGCTTCGACGCAACGAGCGGCGAAACTGTAGACGTTGGCGATATTGGCGATTTTGCCAAGTCGGGCTGTGTAGGGTTCTTCCACACTGCCTTTAAATGCCTTGCTAACCCAGCGGGGAAACATGGCCGCCTCAGCGGGTGCCGCCTCAACACCGGCAGGACCTTTAATGTCGAAGACATTACTCAGTCTGTACGCGGCGGTTTCGGTCCCATGAATCAGCAGACCTTTTTCGGTCATCCAGTAAGCGCTGACCTGAGCCCCCAGTTCCTGATCTTCATGCAGGCGCTCGGAGATTCTGAGCAACGCCATATCCTGACGCTCATCAGAAACACCGGCACTGCGTACGAGACTCATAGCCTGATGGGAATCAATAATTTCCGGAAGTCTGTTCCCGAGAACAGAATTATGCAGCAGTATAAATGCCTGAGATTGACAAGGTACGTTATCCCTGTGCATGCCTTTTGAGGTCATGTTCACACCCGATCTTTTACATATTGCCGTTACGCTTATCCTCTTTGCCTGTTCATTTGTTAGTTCGACGGGCTTTCAAGAAGATAAAGTTAACAAAACATAAATTCGACACGATGGCAACATTAATTTTCCTTTATGGGAAAAAGCCACGGGCTTCAGGGGGTTAGCCCGAAGCCCGTGACCCTCGATACGACGTGCCGGGAATGCGCGCGATGCCCAAGGAGGAAGATTCGCAAGCCCGCGCGGCGCCTTGTCCGCGCTATCAGCTGTAAACAGTGATAGTCACGGCGCTGCCGGTGTTCCCGGTGACGATGTAGAACTTCGTCGATGGGGTTCCGTCGGTATCGATATTCACAATCAGCAGGTCGTTGACACGCATCATGTCAGCGGCCTTGTCGAAATAGTTCGCACCGCTGACGGCACTGTCGATGGTCGTGTAATGCCACAGGGTGAAGTTGTTCGCGTACGCAAGCACGCTCAAGTCAGATGCTTTGAAAGCCATGTTTTAAACTCCGTATTTTTTCAGATGATGTCAGTAATGATTAGTCCGGTGTCTCGTCACACAGGATTTCAACGATGCCGGTATCATCGATACGGGCGGCACCCTGGCTCATCATGTTGTTGACGAAGTGCGCGGCGCGGTCGCCGTGCCATGTGATATCGGTCTGCACATCGGAACCCGCCGCATGGCCGAGCGCCGTGCGGTGATACCAGAAACAGGAACGAATATCGTTGCCATCTTTCGGCAAACCGGAATGCGGAACCCACAGCGTCCCCAGCCAGCGTTTCGCCTGCGTGCCGTTGAACGGCAGATCGTCGGCGCCGACATAATCGGAGCTTGAGAATTCATCGATCTGCAATAGTTCGCTCCATTGTTTCCAGCCGACGATGGCATAGCGTTCGCCGTCGTCCGGCACATCGGCAGCGCCCAGTTTTTCAAACGCCGTCATCACTTTCGGCAGTGTCATGCCGGTGTTGGCGTCAGAAATTTCCTGACCGCCCGATACGCCCGAAAGCGCGGTGATGATCAACTCGTCTGTTTTACGGCCCAGCGCATAAGCACCGGCGTTCGCAATCACCTGACGCTCATCAATGTTGATGCGCAGTTCCTGCAGGCGGTCGACCCAGTCACCGGCATAATAATCCTGCAGCGTGCATTCGACGGCACTGTGCGACAGGTTCATCACCGGCACCATGCCGTGAGTGGACTTTGTGGAGGCTGTACCTTTACCCACCTTCTGGAAGACAGCCGTGGAGCCGTTGACTTCGCTGATGGTACGGACAGTGTTACGCAGTTTCGAGCCCTGACGTTGATAGGACTCATGGACTTCGCGTTCAAATTGCTTGATGAACGCCTGATCGATGGATGTCGACATGACATAGACCTCGTGGTTTCAAGTTGAAGAGATTTTTTAAATCGGCACGAAACAGGGTTGTCATCATGCGATGGCCACAGGGTCGTGAAAAAAGACGCCGCAGAGCACCTGATCCGTCGTCAGGTGTTCTTCTGCGGCGTCGAAGTCAAAAGCAGGAAAGGAGAAACGCCACCCTGCGGACGCAGGAGTGGCGTTGATGAATTTAGTTATAGGATTTTATTCCTTTTCAATCAAGGTAATTCGCATGCTGCATACATCAGCGTGACACACTGAATGAAACCGGCGGCACACCTTCCTGATAGCGCCGCCACATCGTTTTGTATGCCGCTTCGATATGACTGACAGAAAGCGCAGTATCAAACAACGGGCATGTCAGCAGGTTGCTCTGCAGCTTTTCTTCCATCTCCGTCAGTTTGTTTTGATCGCGCGCCAGTTCCCGCGCCCGCGTTTCATATTCATCCAGTGATGTCGTGATCATCTCCGGCAAGCCCGCCGCCGTGAGCAAACTGGCAGCGACACGACCGGCGAACGTACCGCCCTGGCATGTCAGCAGCGGCAAACCTGCCCACAACGCATCCGATGCCGTGGTATGCGCGTTATAGGGCAGCGTATCCAGAAACAGATCCGCATTCTTATGACGCGCCAGATGATCAGCCAGTGGCATTTTCCGCGCGAATACCAACCGGTCGGGCGACACATTCCGCGCCGCCGCCTCTTGCCTCAGGTTGCGCGAGGATTCAGGATTGCGTTCATACAGCCACAGCACGCTACCGGGAACATCCCGCAGCAGCCGCATCCAGATATCGAATATATCCGGCGTAATTTTATAGGGATTATTGAAGCAGCAGAATACAAACGCATCATCCGGCAACCCGCATTCTACGCGTGACGGTATATGTTCTGCGATCATCCGCGCCCGGTCATTCACCTGATAGGAAAAGGGTAACCACGCAACCTTCTCGGAATAAAAAGACTGATGTTCCGTCGGAATGACGATGGCATCAGCAATAATGTAGTCGATAAACGGTGCCCCCATCGTTCCCGGGTACCCCAGATAATTGACCTGTATCGGCGCGAAACGATGGGCAAAAATTCCCGGGCGCGCCCCTTGGGTATAGCCTTTCAGATCGACGGCGATATCAATCTGTTTGTCGGCCAGAAAGCCCGCAACCTGATCATCGCTCATGACGGAAACGTCAATGAAACTCTCAAATGCATTCACAAGACGTTTCCTGACGGGGCTGTCATCAGGCCGACCATATGAAATGCCGTATATTTCAAACGCAGAACGATCATGCCGTTCAAATAACCCGGCAGTCAGGTAACTGGTGGCATGTTCATGGTAATCAGCGGAAAGATACGCCACGCGAATTTTATCATGACGATAGACCTGCCCCCGCCATGCGGGCGGGCGCGGCGGAAACACCCGCGACGCGTAATCCTGCGTCACCTGCAATTGCTCCGCTGCAGTTGTCGGGAAGGTCAGGAAGGAAAATGGTTTGGATGCAGGCTGCCCGGCATAAACCTGTTGTCGTAAATTTTCTAAGGCTGATTCATACCCCTGCCAGTCACACACCAGCATCGTCTGGTGTAATTGCAAGCCTTCGCTGAATAAAGGAGGGGGCAATGAAGCGCTATTCATTGTAAAATTTAAGCCCAAGACTAAAGCAGGTGCAATTCCTTGTGTTTAATTGTGGACGTTATATCCAAGAGATATTTGTAAACTCTCTGATTTCATGAGAGAATCATCTTATTCGGGGTGCTTCGCCCTGTTCTTTTCTTCCTTTCGCCTTATTTCTTCTTGCATAACGGCTGGGTGTTAAATATATTATGTCAACTTTGCTTTCTGGATGGAAAGCCGAAGGAGCTTGAGTAAAAAAGATGATGCTACAAAACCTGATCGCCGCACTGAAATCCAATTCCAGCAACGATATCGCAACCACCCGCCGCCGTTACCCGCGCCGGACCAGTGATCGTTGCGTTGTTGTTATTTATGGCCACACATTCCCTGTCGAAGACTGGAGCTTCGGCGGTGTCCAGCTGGCGGGCGATGACCGCCTGTTCGGCGCCAGCCAGACGCTCGACTTCACGTTGAAGTTCAAGGTTCGCAACACGATCCTCGATGTTCACCATCGCGGTCGCGTTGTGCGCAAGAGCAACGGCAAGGTCGCGCTTGAATTCGAACCGCTGACGCAAACCATCCGTCAGGGTTTCCAGCGCGTCATTGATGATGCCGTCGCCAGCGAATTCGCTGAATCACAGGCCTGAGATACAACAGCCTACACAGAATAAAAAATCCCCGTCACTGGCGGGGATTTTGTTTTTCCGGATGGCTAGTTCAGCGTACATCCCGGTGGGGTGAATTTTCCTTGGCCTGCCTTCGGGACTGCATCGGCATCGATATGCGGCGTTTTGTTCTGCGCCTGATCACGCACGGTGACGACAACATTCGAAACCCATTGCAGGAAGCCATAAAAACCCAGACGATCATCGTCTGTATAATCGTCCGTTCCTTCTAAATCCGGGTCCTGATTATGCACACCGGTTTCCCAGCTGAGGCGATAACAGGTAATCAACTGATCGATGTCATGACAAACCTGTTCAATATCCTGCGCCTTCATCCCTTTAGGGAATGAAAAGACAGGGGCCTGCGCGGCCTGGCTCTGTTTGAAAGCAATATCCTGTAGCAACTGTTCAGGTGTCGGCAGGATGGAGGGCATCAGACGATCAATATCACCCTCAGCCAGTTCTTCGATCACACCGCCATCACTCTGGCTGGGATCGAATTCACATGCTTCCGCCTGTGCCGCCAGTTCTGGCAATTCCTTGCCGATCTCCCCTGTATCCATCGCGAAACCTGACGTACTACGAACGGCCTGCGGCACCGACAGGAACATCTGGTATTCACCCATCACCGCCATGAAATCATCGAGGCATGTTGACGCGTGACAGATGGCATGAACCGTAACAGGCGTATCAAACATCATGGAAACCCGGGCCTGTGCCTGCGCGAAGATCCAGCCAATCTGGCCGACCAGTTCCCGTTTTTGTTTTTGTGACATGTCCCCGCACCCTTCTTAAGAAATATGATGATTTTCTAGAAGGGCGCGGGGTTGTTTGTCAAATTTAACGATTATTGCGCGGCATACATGCGGCGGAAACCCTCGGTCACCTGCGCCACGAAGGCCGGATCGCGGGTTTTCCAATAGCGTGGATCGCGCATCATGGATTGCAGTTCCTGTTCGCCGCCGCTGCTGGTCTGCACATCCTCACGGGACATCACCGGCTCTTCGCCCTTCATCAGACGGTACAGTGCCATGACCCCTTCGAAGCTGCCAGCCAGATTGCTCAAGACTTCCGGCGACAGGTTTTTCTGACCATAGGCTAGCAACTGACGAGAAATTTCAGCCCATGTCTCCGGCCCGCCAAAGGCCGCGATCAGGCGATCAACCTCGCGCTCGGCTTTGAATTCATCGGCAAGCTCCAGCACCATCGGCACCATTTTTTCAACCGCTAGATCGTAAACCATCTGGACCTGATCGGGCGTGAAGCCGCGTTCATGCAGGCGCTTGTTTACATCGGTATCGACCGGGAAGAGGCCGTGGCCGACATTGATTTCATAGCCATCCGGCGATTCCGGCACGCCCAGTGTGGTGAGAACACGCGCACGGTCATCCGGGTTGATCATGGTCGAAAGCTTCTTTTCCAGCTCCAGATAGGAATTGAGCAGTGCCTCGACACGGATTTCCTGTTTACCATCGTCCCAGAATTTTTCCGGCAGACTGGCAGGTTTGTTCGATGATGTTTCAATTTCAGGGGTAAGCAGATTGTCAGTCATTTGTATAAGTCTCCTGTTGTTTTGTTATTGAGGATTACGCCCGGCATTGACCAGACGCAGAATGGTGCCGACCAGTGCGCGCTGGCCTTCGGCATAGCGTAAATGTCCTTCCGGGACATCCGCCCCGAATGCGCGGGCAAATGTCAGGTTCTGCAGATGCCCCAGCACGGCCTTGCCGTCGTCGCTGGTGAAGGCACGGGCATAGGCACGTTCGACATCGCGGCGATCACCGGACAATGGTTCCGGCATCCAGAACACCGGCGATGTTTTGGGCTTAAACAGTTTGCGAAAGAACATTGGGAATCTCCTGTTCGGGTAAAGGAAGCGGTTGACGGATCAAATCGACAGGCACGCCCAGCGCATCACCGAGGAATCGCGCGGCCTGCGCGAGATCAATCGCCGCAGACGCCTCCGGCCCCATGCGTAAGACCGTTTCAATCCACGAAAGCGTGTTCTGGATGTTGCGTTGTCCCTGCGCCCGGGCCAATGGCGCGCGGTAATCAAGCGCGACCAGACGGCCATCGATGCGGATATCAGGCACCTCGCCACGGCGGCGCAGGATGCCGAACGCACGCTGCACCAGCGGCGTCAGCAATTCGGATTGCAGGCGGCCATAAGTCGCCCCCAGAAGCAGCGACATTTCACCGGAACGTTCGATCACTTCCGTCGCGGTCATGCGCGGCGATGTGATAGGTGCCAGCTTATCCGCCAGCAAGGCGTGACGAATACGGCGGCGCAAATCATCCAGCACCAGTTGCGAGATATCGAAGCGACCCGGCATGTCGAGCGGCTTTAATCCTTCGGAGCCCACAGCCTTCGGAATGATCGCACCGGGTTTCAGTTCGATATTGGCGGGATTCAGAACGCCGTCATCATCCGCCTGCCAGATGCCAGTGACAGCAATCGACGCATTCTTCAGGATCAGTTCCACGACCTTATTGGCAGTCTTGATATCCGGCAGCGCCTTCATCACCGGCGAACGGCCATAGAGTTCTCCCGGCGCTTTCAGCCAGCGAAACGCGATAACGGGCGAGACATTGAAAGTGCCCTCACGCAGCAATATCGGTGTACTGCCATAACCCGTCAGAACAGCCTTGAAATCGTAATTGCCGAACGTGCCGGGCAGCACCGATTCCAGAACGTCAAACCGCGCCTGCGGATCTTTTTCCCCGCGGCGGACCAGTTCCATCGGCAATTCTGCCATCGAATAACGCATCTTCAATTGCGAAAGCGTCAGCGACAGGCGGCGATAAGAACCATCGAGCATACCGCTCGCGCCCTCTTCCAGCACAATGTCGCTCAACGGCACGGCCGTGAAACGGAAGGCCGAAAGGCTGCCCGGTTCGGCTTCTTCCAGAACCAGCGCCGCCGTACCACCGACGATCAGGTCGAGATAGCATTGATGCATTTCGACGATGAAATTGGAGCGGTCGAAATGCGCTTGTAATGTCCGACCCGCCTGCTCCAGCAGCGGTGACAGGCTTTCGACTTCAGCAGCAGAAAGATCGGGACCGGGTTTGAAGCCGAACCACTGCGTCCACGGTGGTGTCAGGTTGCCGAGTAAGCTAGCCGCCAGTGAATCAACCGCATCGAGCGCCGTGCCGTCGAAAATTCTTTCCATGCGTTTGTCGCCGGGCAAACCGCCGGAAAAGGAATTACGTTGCGGCAGAGCATATTCATACGCATCCTGCCAGAGCGGTTCCCATGCGCGGCGGCGGTTGCGCGCCGTGTCGTAGCGTTCCACGAGCGCACGCAAGGCTTCGCCGTTGGCACCACCGGATATTTTATGGGGCGGCGCCTTTGTTATCATTGTTGCTGTCATAATCATTATTCTCCGAGCAGTGTCTTGCGCGCACCGTTCACGGTGTCATTCAGAAGACCGCGAAAACTGGTCAGTATGGTACTAAAGCCACCCCGGCGGCGTTCCAGAAGATTCTGGCTGCGGGCACTCGCCTTGACTTCTTCTTCGGTGGGTGCGGGTGTTGTCGTTGTGCCTGTGGGCATATTGCCGGTATTCACAGACGTTGTCGGCGCAGGCGCCGATGTCACAGTCGATGTCACGGGCGGCACATATATATATTGTACCGGCTGCACATCGGGAACTTTCGGGCGTGATGCAAGGCTTCCCATGATCTTAAGCTCCCTGAAGCTGGATATTGTTATAACGTGTCAGGTGACGGTACAGCTGCCACGGCGTCAGAACTGCCCATTTATGCAGGCCCAGCACGCGCTTGACGGCCTCGACACAGGTGAACACCATGACCGGCGCAGGCTTGGTATGCGCACGGTTCAGCGGTGCCGCCATCACGCGATTGCCACGCGCCGTCAGCCAGCCCGGCAGATCGAAATCAGGCGGTACGTCATGCACTTTCAGTTCCGTGTGTTGCAGCAGCGGGTCGAGCGACAGCCAGCGCGTGCCATCGTGAACGATCACGAAGCAATGGCGGAAGCCGGGGCGCAGGAATTTCAGCCACGGCCAGTCGGATTTACCGCTGAACACGACCCATGCCTTTTCCTGCCCCGCCTTTTCCTGCAAGGGCTGTGGCGACGCGACGGGCATCATCGACATGATGGACTCTTCGGCGGGATCAAAAAACTTTCTCATTCTGCGGCTCCTGTTGTGAAAGGGATAATGTTGTGATGATTGAAATCGGGGGCGAAGGGATGCCAGAGCGACAGCGCGCTGACGATTCCTTTTCGTTCAAGAATCGGCGTCATGCGATCCAGTGCTTCAGTCCACAGGCTGAATGCCCGCGCTTCCTTGACGCGACGAGGATCCGGGGCCATCAGGCGACGGCCGTAATGACGCAGCACCAGCAGGTGATCCATCAGCAAACGGCGCTGACGGTACAGGCGGTCCACCACTTTTAATATGTCGACTGGCTCACACGGGCGGGACACCAGCCCCTGCCCCGCGGAAACCCGGGCCCCGTCGTTCTTGGCAGCCTGCGCCTGAATGAACCAGAACCAGGCCTCTTCCGCGCTGTCGAACGTCTGGATGTCTACGCCTGAAGAGAATTTCGGAGTATGGAAATCGCGGGGTGCCATGCTGTTGTGATCCTTTTTTGTTCTTATTTGAGAACACATATGTTCTCTTTATGTTCCAGTTATGATACAGTCTGAGGGTCAGGTCAAGAGAAAAATAGGAAATATTTCCTATTTAAGGCGCACAAGCTCGCGCAGCCGGGATTCCTGCAGATTTCAAGGAACCCTGAAAAACCGATATCGCTGAAATGACATACCCACGCAGGGGTTATGGCTCGCTTACAAACAGCGGCAAAAAATCAACCGGCTAAAACCGTCCGGCACAGTCATCGCGACTTACTTACGGAAGTTGAAAACCGTATTAATGATAAAAAAACACGATTGCCTGTGGATGAATCCCCGAAAAGACTCTGAAGCGACAACGCCCACGATTATTGTAATCGTGGGCGTGTGGTGAAATGGTAGACACAGCCGACTTTAAATCGGAAGCCTCGCAAGCATTACGGGTTCGAGTCCCGTCACGCCCACCAGTTCACAACCACAACCGAACGGAGGTGGTTAAAATGATGATGATAATCGTTGTTATCATCCCGCCATAGCCGTGAGGCTATAAATTGAAATGACAGGTCGCTTTCGTTTAGCCACGGGGGCGGCCTGTTTACTTTTTGTCAACTAGTTGGCAACTAAGTCAACAATTCATAGATAATCAATTCTGTAGGGAAAACAATTAAAAAAGCCCTCAATCTAGGACATATGGCTACTTATCCACATTAGCCTTACTTTGCTTATACCTCTTAATTCTTTTCCCTTTATACATGCCTTTTCGTGCCTGACGAGGCTTACAAAGCTTTATTTTTAAAACACTATCTATGTTTTTTGATTCATCTTTTTTTGATGATTGCAAAAACATAACAAGACTTTCCTCCTAATTTTTAAAACAGTTAAATATATTTTAAGGAATTATTTCCTATTTCATTTTCATGCATACAATGGGATTGTGGTCCTATGTTTTCTCATGACGATATGTGGCGTGCGATTGACCGTTTAGCGGCGGCTTTCGGTTATTCCCCGTCCGGCCTCGCGAAAAAGGCCGGACTGGACCCCACCACCTTCAATAAAAGCAAGCGCATGAGCGCCGACGGCAAGCCGCGCTGGCCCTCGACCGAAAGTCTGTCGAAGATTCTGGCGGTGACCGGATCGACGATGAGCGATTTCATCGCCCTGATCGGCACCGATGACAAGGATGGCGACAACAAGCGCCAGACCATTCCCATCATCGGGTACGCGCAGGCCGGCAAGGCCGGATTTTTCGACGATGCCGGATACGCCACCGGCGACGGCTGGGACGAAGTGGCCTTCCCCGAGCATGGCAGCACCGTTCACCACGCGCATATTTATGCGCTGGAAGTCAGCGGCACATCGATGGAGCCGGTTTATCGCGAAGGTGATGTTCTGGTGATATCGCCGGATGCCAGCATCCGCCGCGGCGATCGCATCGTTGTGCGGACCTCACGCGGGGAAGTGATGGCGAAACAGCTTTCACGTCAGACCGCCAACCGGATTGAACTGAAATCACTGAACCCCGAGCATGACAACCACAGCCTGCGCCCCGATGAAATTTCATGGATGGCGCGCATCATCTGGGTCAGCCAGTAAACC
>Ga0075163_10012357_pt1 | contig 11123 bp, 9 predicted proteins | sample JI1023141ADNA_FD_71478 | JGI IMG/M metagenome (GOLD analysis project Ga0075163, IMG submission 71478) | Wastewater effluent complex algal communities from Wisconsin, to seasonally profile nutrient transformation and Carbon sequestration -... | ecosystem: Engineered > WWTP > Effluent > Algae...
TCAGGTCAATTCCCGTTATATCAAAGCCTTTGCCGGCCAGTTGTACCGAATGCCTGCCCTTGCCGCATGCCACATCCAGCATCCTTGCTTCAGCACCCGGTTTCAGGTATTGAATAAGTTTGTCGATAAAAGCCGCAGCTTCCTTATCATCTCTTTTAAAATACAACTGATGATAATAAGGCGTATTGAACCATTCTTTGAACCAGGTTTGCATGCAGCAAAGTTAATGATTGACAGCTAATGGTTTAAAGTTATGTATCACGCTACAGCAAACCTCTTTGATAATGCATATAATTATGCCCAATACGGGGTTGTTTATGCCGAATGTTTTCGTTATGAGAAATAGGATACCTGATGCATTTCGCAGCAAAATGGCATCTGTTTATTATCTTTGCGGTTCATAAATCTGGTATAAATGGCATTGATTAAAAGCATCTCAGGCATTAGAGGTACGATTGGCGGAAGCACTGGCAACAACCTGACACCTTTGGATATTGTAAAATTCACAGCAGCATATGGAACCTGGCTGGCCCAACAAGCTAACACAAAAAAATCCGGTAAGGCATGTAAAGTTGTGGTTGGCAGGGATGGAAGGATCAGTGGGCTCATGGTAAAGAATATCGTGAATGCAACACTGTCTTCACTGGGTATCGATGTAATTGACCTGGATTATAGTACGACCCCGACCGTAGAAATGGCCGTTACTTTTTTAAAAGCCGACGGAGGCATCATACTAACGGCAAGCCATAACCCAAAAGAATGGAATGCATTAAAATTACTCAACCATAAAGGTGAATTTATCAGTGGCGACGAAGGGAAACTTATACTTGATATTGCTGAGAAAGAAGCTTTTGATTTTGTTCATGTAGATAAACTGGGTAACATTTCTACCCACGACCAGATGCTGGGAGAGCACATCGCGGCCATCCTGAAAAATAAACTGGTAGATAAGAAAGCCATCGCCAATGCAGGGTTTAAGATAGTGGTGGATGCGGTTAACAGTACAGGAGCGCTTGCAGTTCCTGCTTTGCTGAAAGAACTGGGTGTGCAGGAAGTGATCGTGATCAATGCCGAAATCAATGGCCAATTTGCCCACAACCCCGAGCCTTTACCCGAGCACCTTACCGGCCTGAGCCAGGAAGTTTGCCTGCAGAAAGCATCACTTGGCATTGCAGTAGATCCTGATGTTGACAGGTTATGTTTTGTTTGTGAGGACGGTAGCATGTTTGGAGAAGAGTATACTTTAGTTGCTGTGGCAGATTATGTGCTGAGCAAACAGAAAGGAAATACAGTAAGCAATATGTCGTCTACCCGGGCGCTGAAAGATATAACGATCAGGCATGGGGGCGAATATTTTGCCAGTGCCGTTGGTGAGGTGAACGTGGTGAATAAGATGAAAGAAGTGAGTGCGGTGATCGGCGGAGAAGGAAATGGCGGCATCATTGTACCCGACCTGCACTATGGCAGAGATGCATTGGCAGGTATCGCATTATTCCTAACCCACCTGGCCAAATCTATGAAAAGCGCCAAACAATTGAGGAATACTTATCCCGACTATTTTATCAGTAAGAATAAAATGACCCTCGATCAAGGTACCGATGTGAAGTCTGTTTTCGATAAAATAAAAAATAAATACAAAAGCCAGCCCGTAAATAACGAAGATGGCCTGAAAATTGAGTTTGATAACGACTGGGTTCACCTGCGTACCAGCAATACAGAACCCATCATACGTATTTATGCCGAAAGTAACTTTGAAAAAACAGCCGATAATATTGCCATGCGCCTGATGAAAGACATCCAGGAAGCCATGTAATAACTAATACCTTGAAACCCAACTTTACCAAACTATGAACCGCATTTATTTCGACAATGCTGCTACCACCTCTTTAGATCCTGAAGTGCTGGAAACCATGATGCCTTTCCTGACCGAGAAATTCGGCAATCCTTCTTCCATCTATTCTTACGGACGTGAAACAAAAATGGCCATCGAATCGGCCCGCAAATCTGTAGCCCGAATTTTAAAAGCGCATCCTGCAGAAATATTTTTTACCAGTGGCGGCACAGAAAGCAGCAATACTGCAATACGTGCGGCAGTGAGAGACCTTGGCTGCAGGCATATCATCAGCTCCCTTATAGAGCATCACGCCGTTACCCATACAGTTGAATACCTGGCGAATGCCGATGGCGTTAAGGTTAGCTATGTAAAATTATTGCCTAACGGTCACGTTGACCTGAAAGATCTTGAAAGGCTTTTGTCTGCATCATCTGAAAAAACACTGGTAAGCCTGATGCATGCAAATAATGAGATCGGGAACATACTCGACATTCATGCAGTAGGCAATCTCTGTAAAACGTATAAAGCCATTTTTCATAGCGACACTGTTCAAACGGTTGGTCACTTCCCTTTTGATCTGCGCAATACCGCTGTACATTTCATAACCGGGGCAGCACATAAATTTCATGGTCCAAAAGGTGTTGGACTACTATACATTAACGAGAACGTCCGGATCAAGCCATTTCTTTATGGCGGTTCGCAGGAAAGAAATATGCGGGCCGGGACAGAAAATATTTATGGCGTGGTTGGTTTTGCCAGGGCATTGGAGCTGGCTACAGAAAATTATGAGAAAGACAGTGCTTACATCGGTTCACTAAAGCATTACATGTATGATGCATTGAAGCAAAAAATAAAAGGCATTACTTTTAATGGTGATGTGTTTGGAGAAAGCCTGTATACAGTGCTTAATGCGAGTTTCCCAAAAACAGAGAAGTCTGAAATGATCTTATTCAATCTCGATATAAACAATATCTGCGCCAGTGGTGGCAGCGCCTGTACATCGGGTGCCGAATTGGGAAGTCATGTGATCAGGGCCATCAATAATAATCCCAACCAGATAGCAGTTCGCTTTAGCTTCTCCAAACACAATACAAAAGAAGAGATCGACCAGGTAGTAGATAAATTAACAGAACTGGTTTAAAATCGTTTGTTTGTGACGGTTAGCATTTAGAGATACTCAAAAATGGTAGCCCAGTTTTTCTGTCAATTCTTTTGGCAACACAGGCAGCTTCCGCCTGTCAATCAAAAAGCTGTTAAGCTGTGATATTTCTTTAAAGATATAATGCTTATCCATGGCTCCCTGCAGGTAGCCGGCACCGGTACTTCCCCCGGTTCCAATGCGTGTGCCGATCATGCGACGTACCATGTTGATGTGGCGGTAACGCCAACTGCCGAGTTGATTGTCGATCTCCAGTAAAGTATCCAATAATTGAAAGGGCAGTTCCAGCATCGGGTAGCCACGGTATAACATGATAAACAGAGCAGAACGGCAGGCAGCCGGGCTCAACGAGCGATCGGGATTATGAGCTTCGTCAAAAAAATGTTGTTTAAAATGCTCTACATTCTTTTTTTCTGCGTCTGAAAGACTTTGTGCATAGATGTTTTCGTAATCAGACCAGAATGGATGAATTGAATTTTCTGTTTGATCATCCCGGTCGTTGTTCCAAATCCTTGCATCGTGCAGGAAAGGCATACGCTCCAGCCAGCCATTCACCAGTTGAATTATAGATGGATTTGCCTCGGCTTTTTTGATGATCTCTATATCTTCTTTTTTAAGTTGAGAGATATAATATTCCTGTCCATGGCGTTGATCAAATTTTAACCCCAGCCTTGCCTCCAGGATCTTGAATTGCCAGCTTTGAAATCCAGATGCCGGCCGAAGCATGTCCCTGAAATCGAGAAAATCCATCGGGGTCATGGTTTCCAGTATATCGATCTGCTGCACGAGTACTTTTAATATCGTGGTCACGCGTTTCAGCCGGTGCACGATGGTTTGTAATTCGTTGGAATTATCGTCCAGGGAAGGTTTACTCATCATCTCCACCACAGAATTCACTTCAAACAATATCTGCTTGAACCAGAGTTCATATGCCTGGTGAATAATGATGAACAGCATTTCATCATGAGCGGGTTCATTTCCCTTTTCAAAACTAACGGGATGTTGAGCGTCAATGATCTTATCGAGTTGTAAATATTCGCCGTAATAAACCGGTTTGTGTTCCATGCGGAAAGATTTGCTGCAAACTTATGAAATTGCCGCCAAGCTGCGTAGTAAAGAATTAATGGTACGATTACAAAGTAGAGTCGGATAGAACAATTAATGAAGCTACCTGATCAATACGCTATAGCCTTTTTGATCTACTTTTTGCTGGGTTTCATTGTTCGTATAAGATAACACCCACACATAGGTTCCCGGATCGGCTGGTTGTCCTTTAAAGCTTCCATCCCATTTTTTGGTCCAGTCGCTGGTAAAGAAAACGCGTTGTCCAAACCGATTGTACACACTAAATTGAAGTTTGGTGGCTTTATAAGCATTCAGCGGGTATAAAAAATCGTTGAGTCCATCACGGTTGGGGGTAAATGCAGATGGAACAGCAATATAACAGTTCCAGAGTATGGTGATGTTCTGAACAATGGTGTCTTTACAGCCAATATCATTTTCCACTTCAAGCCTGATTGGTACGGTATAATCGCTGCGGGTGGTTGGATAAGTTTGTACCGGGGGTACTTTAACTACACTCGTATTGCCATTGCCAAAATCCCAGCTCCATTTCCTGATATCGCCGATGCTCACATCCCTGAAAACAGCGGGATCACCAGGGCAAACCAGCCTGGTAGCATCGAATGCGGCTACCAGGGTATTTCTCAGGAATACTTCTCTGGTTGCGGTATCGCTGCAAAAACCATTTGTCACGATCAGGGTGGCTTGTTTCATGCCGAATACATCATATACGATCACCGGGTTTTGTGCGGTGCTGAATTGTTGGTTGTCGAAATTCCATAACCATTGATTGATGCCATTCTGTTGTGTATGGGAATAATGTACGGTGTCGTAAGTACATCCTAACGATATACGGTAACCGAAATCAGCATTTACCGTATCTTTTACAGAGAAGGGGAGTGCTGCACCGGCCGGGGTTTCCTGGCCGCATTCATCAATGATGCTGTTGCCGTCGTGCCCGACCTGTAAATTGATGCTGAAATTTCCCTGGGTTTGAAGAGGGGCAGAAAGCTGTACATATATTCTATTCGTGATTCCATTCACACAATCTCCGCTGGCAGCCGTTACCGTTACGGGGTAAGTGCCGGTAACCGAAAAGTCACGACCTGCAGGGTCAATGGAATTGCAACGGATCCCTTTGCTGAATACCAGTTCCAGGGTTTGTACGGCACAGCCTGGTTTAGTAAGGCTATCCATGGGAGTTGGTTGCAATGGTAGTATGGTCAATGGAATAGAATCGCCAACCGGAATCATCCGTTCGCAGTTATCCAGCAAAGTGTTTGCATCGGCGCCATTCCTGATGTGTATGAAATAATTCCCGGGTGGCAAGGGATTGTTGAGTGTGAGGCTAACAGCTTCCATATCGAAACTGCTGTTGCAGCCAATGCCGGATGCACTAACGACTGTAGCAATAGCAGGTGAAATGGTAAATTCTACCGAACCTGTTCCTGTAAGGCTACTGCATTTCATTTTTTTGTTCAGCGTTACATTCAACACCGTAGCATCACAGGAAGCAGTGGCATTATCTAGTTTAGGCTCTTTGGGATCGGTGATGCTGGCCGTTCCGCCACCAAACGATAACGAATAGCCGCTTTGTGTATCGGTGAAGTGGCTCACCAATAATAAATACTGACGGCCTTCCGTAATATTGGGCATGGCAGCAAATGAAGGTAAATTGGCTGCCGGGTCAGATCCGCACTGGATATAATTCACGCCACCCGCTGTGGTTCCTGTGGCACCGAAAGTACCAGCCCAGTTGCCGGTGACTATCAGAGATCGATTGGTATAAACTTCTTCAGGGCGGCGACCGGTGATATCATACAACATCCAATCGTAATCATCCCCGGGATTGGTGGGGGTGATCAAAAAGCCCAGTGTGCCCGATTGATAGCAGGTGAATTTATACCAGAATGGATTTTTGTCGATATAATTATCCCTTCCTCCCGAACATCCCGGTACGTATAAAGATGTGCCCCCGCAAATGGGAACAGTATTCTGGTTAAAAACGGTGGTGCCACATACCGGAAATGCCGTTCCCGGGTTTTGGCCCAGGGTTGTACAATTCTGGGCCCGGCTTTGTTGAGGGATAATCAGGTATAAAATAAAGAATATGTATAGGCATCTTAGCATAGAGGGTGTAAAGATATTTTATAGATGCCAAGTTGCTGTTTATTGCTGCAGGATAGAAACCAGTTTTAACAACCTGTTTTATTTTATCCGGTTCTTGATCTCCTGCAACTTCAAGAGTGCTTCCACCGGGGTAAGTCGGTTGATGTCTACTGTTTCGAGGATCTTCCTGATCTCATCGAAAGTGACTGAATGGGCGTCAAAAATGCTGAGTTGCATTTTGGGGTTGCTGATATTTTTGATGCTTTCGGGTAGAGTGTCTTTTTGAATGGTTCCCTGGTTATCACGGCTATCTTCCAGTTGGCTTAAAATTTCATTCGCCCGGTCGATGAGCGCCGGCGGCATACCCGCCATACGGGCAACATGAATACCAAAGCTGTGGGTGCTTCCGCCGGTTGCCAGCTTACGAAGGAAGATGATCTTGTTGCCAACTTCTTTGTTGGTTACATGAAAATTTTTGATTCGGCTGAATGTATTTTCCAGTTCGTTCAGCTCATGGTAATGGGTGGCAAAAAGTGTTTTTGGTGCATGAGGCGATTGGTGAAGGTATTCGGCAATGCTCCATGCGATAGAAATACCATCATAGGTTGACGTGCCCCGGCCGATCTCATCGAGCAGGATCAGGCTGCGGGAACTCAGGTTATTGATGATGCTGGCCGTTTCATTCATTTCTACCATGAAAGTGCTTTCGCCGCCACTTAGATTATCGGAAGCGCCTACCCGCGTAAATATTTTATCGGTGAGTGGGATCCTTGCCGAGGAGGCAGGAACAAAACTGCCCATATGTGCCAAAAGCGTTATCAAAGCGGTCTGGCGAAGAATGGCGCTTTTACCGCTCATATTCGGTCCCGTTAGTATGATGATTTGTTGTGTGGTTGCATCGAGGTTAATGTCATTGCTGATATAGGATTCACCAATTGGTAAGTTTCTTTCAATCACCGGGTGTCGACTGTCTTTGAGCTCGAGCTCATACCCATCATGAAGCTGGGGTTTCTTATAATTGTACTGCAGCGCATTGTTCGAAAAACAAACCAGGCAATCGAGTACGGCCAGTACATGGCCATTCACCTGCATGGGAGCAATATAATCCTGCAATTCATTCAGCAGCGATTGAAAGAGTTCCTGTTCTATCTGGAAGATCTTATCCTCGGCGCCAATGATCTTTTCTTCAAATACTTTTAATTCGGGTGTGATATATCTTTCTGCATTGGCCAGGGTCTGTTTACGGATCCAGGTTTCGGGCACTTTGTTTTTATGAAGATTCGTTACTTCCAGGTAATATCCAAATACATTATTGAAACTGATCTTCAATGAAGAGATGCCGGTTTGGACAGCTTCTTTTTGTTGCAGTTCCAGCAGGTAATTTTTTCCTCCGCTGGCGATAGCACGCAGCTCATCCAGTTCGGCATGAATACCTGTTGCGATCAGTCCGCCTTTATTGGCAGCTGCCGGCGGGTTTTCATTGATCTCGTGAATGATCTTATCCAGGATATAATTGCAGGGATTAAGCGAATCGCCCAGTCTTTTAAGGTATTCATTTGAAGATGCGCTGCAGATCTGCTTGATGATCTCACTTTGCTGAAGCCCACGGGCCACCTGCAATACCTCTCTCGGGTTTATCTTTTTTAATGGAACTTTTGCTGCAAGCCTTTCAATATCACCGGCCTGTTTGATGTGCTGACAAATCTTATTTCGGGTATCCGTTTCCTTAATCAGGAATTCAACGGTGTTTAGTCTTTCGTTGATGCGAAGAATATCTTTTAACGGCATCAGCATCCAGCGTTTGAGCAGGCGGCTACCCATTGGCGACACTGTATGATTGATCGTTTTAAAAAGCGTTTGTGCCTGGTCGTTATTACCAAGTAATTCCAGGTTTCGTATGGTGAAACGGTCCATCCACAGGAAATCATCGCGGTTGATCCGCTGCAAAGACGTGATGTGTTGAAGGTTGGGGTGTTCGGTATCTTTTAAATAATGCAGGATGGCGCCTGCTGCAATGATGCCTGCCTGTAATCCTTCTACGCCGAATCCTTTGAGGCTGTGCGTACCGAAATGTTTCAACAGGTTTTCGGTTGCATATACTTCTGCAAAGATCCATTCATCCAACGTGTAGGTGAAGAACGAGCTGCCGAATGATTCCTTGAAAAATTTCTGCCGGTTGCGTTGAAAGATCACTTCGGCGGGTTGTAGGCTTTGTAATAATTTATCTGTGTATTCTTTGTCTCCTTCTGTAGCAAAAAATTCTCCTGTAGAAATATCCAGGAAGGCAATGCCGATCTTTTCATCCTGGAAATGCAGGGCGGCGAGAAAATTATTGCTGTTGTGTTCCAGCAGCTTGTCATTCGTAGCAACGCCTGGTGTTACCAGCTCGGTAACACCCCGTTTTACAATGCCCTTGGCTGCTTTGGGGTCTTCGAGCTGATCGCATATGGCTACCCGGTAGCCGGCTTTCACCAGTTTATGCAGGTAGGTATCGAGCGCATGATGTGGAAATCCTGCCAGCTCAGATGCGGCGGGGTTCCCGTTGTTTCTTTTGGTAAGGGTGATACCCAGTACAGCCGCTGTTGTTATGGCATCCTGCCCGAATGTTTCATAAAAATCACCCACCCTGAACAGCAGGATCGCATCAGGGTATTTAGCCTTGATCGCATTGTGTTGCTGCATTAAAGGAGTTTCACCAGCCGCTTTTGCCATAGTGGGCAAAAATACGGGTTACCGTGTATCGAATCAAACCCGATTTTTTTTGAACATTCTGCATTAATTCTCTTGTTTCGTCAAAATGTCTTTCTTCATTTTTTCCCAGAGGCCGTCAAAAGTCTGGTGGTTATCATCCTTCCATTTCTTGCTCATGGTCCGTATTCTTTCATTCCGGTCTTCCCTCGTCATCATAAAAAATGCTTTGAGGGTTTCTTCATCTGAGTCGTAGGCCAATTGATTATATCGTTCCTTCAATTGCTGTTCATGGCGCATATTGCTGTTGGCCAGTTCAATTTCCATCTTCTCCCTCAGCATTGCTTTTTCATCATAACTGCCCGATGGCAGCATGGTTTTAGCGATCACCGGCATTAATTCGATCAGCACCAGGATAAAAACGATGAGGTAATACCGGTAAAGCAAGGCGTTATTATTTTTGAGTAAGTTGTTCAATGCTTCTACCCGGGTTAAAAAGCCGGTATTGAGGTAAGTTGTAAAATCTTTTTCAGCAGCTTTGATCTGTTGCTCAATGGTTCTTAATTCCTGGTCGGCACTATCGAGCTTTGGTTGCCCTTTTTGCTGCATGGACTGGAATTCGGCATCCAGTTTTTGGTATTCATTTTTTTTGGCGAGGGCGATATCTTTTATGCCAACTTTGCCGGAGCCGCCGCTTCCATCTGTTTCAGACAGGAACGCTGCCCTTGATTTCTCCACTTCATCATATTTTGCCTTCATTTCAGTTCTTAAACCAGCCGTTTCTGCCTGTAAGGTTGCGATGCGGTTTTTATGCAACGCATCAAGCTCCTGTCTTTTGACGATCTTTCTTTTTTCATTGTCGATGGAAGACTGCAGTTTGATCTCTTTGTCGAACATATACAGCACAGCAGGTTGTGCCATGAAGCTGCCAATGGTGATCGCCAGCAATCCACGAAACAGCAGGGGAGCTGCTTTCCGTTTATTAAATTTCGTAATGCCCTTGATCAGCGCCCTGTCGATACTAAGGATGATAAATCCCATAAAAAAACCACTGCCCCAGGCAAGTATCGCAGAATCGATGATGGTACTGAAGAAATAGGTCCACGCAAAGCAGGCAAAGGCCCAGGTACCTAATACGGTCATCCCAATGATACGATACCGGTTCCGGTCGATCACAGAATCTACCAGGATCTCTTTTTCTGCGGTAGAAAGCCACCATAGAAATGTAGTGAATTGCGAGGGCACATAGCTTTCCCTTTGTGAAAGGGCAATGTTTTGTCCAGTCATTTTATGTAATTAAAAATGAAAAATAGGATCAATAGTAAAGCTGAGCCTGGAAATGAAGTTGAAGTGGTTGTAAATTAATTATTCTAAATGACTAAACGGGGCATGGTTTCTGTTTATTTTAATGTGTGCAGTACATTAACAGTTTGTTACAAACTCGATTTTAAACCCCGGGTAGGTGAATGTGTCTATTACTTATCTTTGCGCACTGAAAAGTGAAAGCATTTCAAGCATAAAAAAATTATACATGAAGAATATATACAGTACCCTGGTTTTAATGTTTGCATTCGTTCTGTTTACCCAGGCCCAGGTGCCTGCAGGAATGGGAAAAAGTGACCCCGATGCTAAAAAAATACTCGATGGCGTGAGTGCAAAATTCAAAGCGTATAAATCGGTACAGGCCAAATTCAATTTAAAAATTGAAAATGCAAGCGGAAAGAATATCGGCAATAAAGCAGGAACTGTATATATGAAAGGAACTAGGTATCGTATTACTGTACCCGGACAAGAAATTTTCTCTGATGGCAGTAATGTATGGACTTTTGATAAATCTTCGAATGAAGTAACGATCAGTAAAATTGATCCGGCAGCTAATTCAATCACGCCCCAGAAATTATTCACCAATTTTTACGATAAGGATTTTTTATATAAGTTGAACGGCATGGTAAAACTCAATGGCAAAAGTATGCAGGAGGTAGAATTAACACCGATCGATAAAACCAAAGCATTTCATAAAGTACTTTTATACATTGATAAGTCTGCCATTACAACTACGAAAGTCTTTGAAAAAACAGGCAATAAGTATACATATAGTGTTAACAGTATGGTGACCAATGGCAATATTGCCGATCCTGTATTTGTTTTTGATGTTAAGAATTATCCGGGGGTTGAGGTGGTGGATTTGAGGTGATGGGGGATGCTGGATGCTGGATGCTGGATGCTGGATGCTGGATGCTGGATGCTGGATGCTGGATGCTGGATGCTGGA
>Ga0075163_10012358_pt1 | contig 11123 bp, 14 predicted proteins | sample JI1023141ADNA_FD_71478 | JGI IMG/M metagenome (GOLD analysis project Ga0075163, IMG submission 71478) | Wastewater effluent complex algal communities from Wisconsin, to seasonally profile nutrient transformation and Carbon sequestration -... | ecosystem: Engineered > WWTP > Effluent > Algae...
CAATATGGGCCTGCTCGATATGGCATGGCACACGGCGGATCCCAAAGAGATTACGGATGTTCCCGCGTTCGAAGATGCGGCGACGAAAGACGCTTCGCTCTTCCCGCGCTACGCAGGGCCGACCTCGACATCGTTCAACCATATTTTCGGCGGCGGTTATTCGGCAGGTTATTACAGCTACAAATGGGCCGAAGTTCTGGATGCGGATACGTTCGAATTTTTCCGCGAAAAAGGTTTGTACGATTCCGAAGTCGCCACGAAATACAAAAACGAAATCCTGGCCAAAGGCGGATCGGAAGATCCTTCGGTGCTGTACAGAAACTTCCGCGGAAGGGATGCGGATCCCGATGCGTTGCTCCGCCGTGAGGGTCTCTTGGGAAAAACCAAAGCCGCTTGAACAGGCTTAGTTGCGCGCTGCCAAATAAAGTTAACGGATGCGGTTGGGGAAAAACAAAACGGAGCCTTTGGTTTCCCAAAGAGCTCCGCCGTGTGTGTGGGACTTTCGTCCCGCCTCTATAGTGCCGTTTAACAGTACTCTTTTTCCTGTTCCTCGGCCGTGTGAGTGGGGAACCGACTAAGGCCTCAAAACAGGTTAACTTGGTTAAATTCCAAGCTTAGGTTGGGACATTCATAGGTTTTATGTCTTTTGTCAAGAAATTTTTTGTACATTTTTAACGCTTTTCCCTTGCATCATTTTACAGATTGAGTTAAAAAATCACCATTCCGAACGGCGGAATATCGTGACCAATTGAAAATGTTATAGAAAATGTCGATTACGACTGCACAAATAAGAGGCGCACGCGGTATTTTGAACTGGAGCCAGCAAGATCTGGCCCAGCGCACAGGTATCTCCGCGACTTCCATCGGCTCTATAGAGAACGGCCAGACCACGCCGCGCGAAAGCACGCTTGCGACTATCCGTTCCACGTTTGAGAAGCACGGTATCGAGTTCCTCGGCCTGCAGGGCGTGCGCGAACGCGACAGCAATATAATGAATTACGAAGGACAGAGCGGCATCCGCCAGTTCTTTGACGATGTTTATGAAACGTCTAAAACGCCGGGCAACGAAATCTGCCTGTTCAACGGCGTGCCCAAGAAGCTGATCGAATGGCTGGGCAATGATTATTACCAGATGCATGCGGAACGCATGGACAAGATACGCAACAACTTCTCCTTCAAGATTATCGTGGAAGAAGGGGATAACCAGCTGATTGCCCGTACATTCGCGGAATATAAATGGTTCCCGAAGGAACGTTTCAATGACCGTACGCTTTATTGTTACGGAGACAAATTGGCTTTCTTGAACTTCAGCAAGGATAATGTCCGCATCCTTGTTATGCAGCAGGCAGATATCGCCAGCAGCTTCCGCGAACTTTTTAATATCGCATGGGACAACGTAGCAATAACGCCCGCTAAAGCAGTGGCATAAGGTGTGTAATGGTTGACGGTCGTAACGGCTTTATAAGGTTTGAACTGGCCATCTCGCAGAAGATGCATTTGGCCAATATGGCTAAAAAAGTCTATCCGGTTCTTGATCCGGATCTGGACCCGGTCCTGCGTATCCAACACGAAGGCATTCCTACGTTTTCGGACTTGAAAAAAATTCTCGAAAGAGTCGGCAGACCCTATGACTGGGATTTGCGCAAAGAATACCATGAAGCCGCCAGCGTCGCGTATATCAGCGAGAAACTGGCCCAGCCCGGCTCCAGACGCTACAGCTTCTGGGTAGGCAACAAGGAAGTCGGCGGCACGATCATCGCGAATGTCGAACCCGATGTAAGACGCATTTTTGAAAAGGCGGCCGATGACAACGGCATCGCCCCGCTCGGTATCGAACCCGATGATGCGTCCAAAACGATCGAAATTTACAAAATCGGCCTGTTCCCCGAGCACACGAAACGCGGCTGGGGTAAACATTTCCTGCCGATGCTGTTCAAGGAACTCTTCAATCACCCGAGCGAGCCAGAGGTCGTATACCTCAACACCCGCAACACGAACCATGAAGGCGTTTTGAAGTTCTACACGGGCCTGAATATGAACGTCATTCACGCGCGCAGCTACCCGAACGACCTTATTCCCCGCTCGCGTTTGAGAAAACCGGCAAACGACTCGGGTTTCGAAGCTGTGGCCCCCATGCCCGCGCCGAATCCCAACGCAGGCGTAGCTTAACCATTTAAAATTCGGTTTGTTTGGATAGTGAATATTGCTATCCTTTCGCCATGGCACATCCCCTCGACGGCAAATATCTCGTAACCTCGACCACGGACTATAAAGGCCCGCTGGAGAAAAAGAGCGACGGCGAAACCGAAATCCGCGACGGCCGTACGCAACGTTACGACCGCGCCAATTGTTTGTGGATCTCGACTTTCCGCATCATTTCTGAATCCGAAGTGGAAATGACCTCCACAGCCGATCCGTCAAAGGCCGATCTGGATTTCCTGCTCACCCGCCCCGACGGTTCTCCTACGCGCGAATCCGTTACCTACAGAACCGTTCTGAAACTGGCGCGTAAAGAAGACCGCATTCAAATGTCGGGACAGATTTCCTATGGCGGGGATTTGACGTTCGTCACGATGCGCAAAATCGGACCGCTCGCTTCTTAGGCGCGCCTGCGCATTTCACCCTGATTGTACCATGCATGCGTCTGGGCAAGACCCTGCTCCAAAGCTATGGAAGGTTTCCACCCCATCGCATGGATTTTCGATGAATCGAGCAGTTTGCGCGGGCTTCCGTCAGGCTTGGTATCATCGAACACGACCTTGCCTTGAAAGCCGGTAACTTTTTGCATCATCGCCGCGAGGGTTTTGATGCTGACCTCTTCACCGCTGCCTATATTCACAGGCTCCGTGCCGCTGTAACGCTCTATCATGCACATCAATGCATTGGCCAGATCGTCCACATGCAGGAATTCGCGCAAGGGATTGCCGCTCCCCCACAATGTCACATGGTCTTTTGCCTGCATGAATTTGAGCATCATGGCGGGAATGACATGGCCGTTTTCCGCATCGAAACGGTCATAGGGGCCGTAAAGATTCGTCGGCATCGCGGAAATATAATCGCGCCCGAATTGTCTGGAATAAAATTCGCACATCTTAAGGCCGGCGATTTTGGCGATGGCATAGGCTTCGTTGGTCGGCTCCAGCGGACCGCGCATCAATGCCTCTTCCCTGATCGGCTGCTCCGCCATTTTCGGATAGATGCAAGAAGACCCCAAAAACAACAACCGCTGTACATCCGCCCTGTGCGCACCCTCGATCACGTTCTGCGCGATGGCGAGGTTGTCACGCATAAAATCGGCAGGGTACGAAGAATTCGCGCCTATACCGCCCACTTTCGCTGCCGCCAGGAATATCGCATCGGGGCGGTAGCGTTCGATCCATGCAAACGTTGCGGCTTGATCGGTCAAATCCAGAACGCGGTGCGGCGCCGATAAAACCCGCACGCCGCGTACATTCAAGGCCCGCGTGATAGCGCGCCCGACCATGCCTGTTTCTCCGGCCACCCAGACGATTTTGCCGTCCAGCGGGAAGAAACTCTCAGCCATAGATTTTCTTTCTGATGCTTTTGGGAACGTCCGCATCGACCATGGCGGCGATAAGGTCGTCGAACGAATATTTCGGCGCCCAGTGAAGCGTTGCGCGCGCTTTGGATGAATCCCCGATCAGGCAATTGATCTCTTTGGGGCGGAACAATTCGGGATCGATGGTCACCAGCATCTGTCCGCTGAATTTATCATGCCCGGTTTCACGCTCTCCCGCGCCGTGCCACACGATAGGACGGCCGGCATAATCGAACGCGCGATCCACGAATTCGCGCACGCTGTGCGTCTCGCCCGTTGCCAGAACATAGTCATCGGGCTTACTCTGCTGGAGCATCATCCAAGCGCCGAGCATATAGTCTTTCGCATGGCCCCAGTCGCGGCGGGCTTCAAGATTACCCAGTTTTAAAGGCTCCTTGCGCCCCATCACGAATTCACCGATCGCCTTGGTAATCTTGCGCGTCACGAATTGCTCGCCGCGCAGCGGACTTTCATGGTTGAACAAAATGCCGTTGCTGGCGTGGAACCCATATGCTTCGCGGTACATGCGCACCATCCAATAGGCGTAAAGCTTGGCCGCACCATACGGGCTGCAGGGCGCGAACGCTGTGCTTTCCGACTGCGGTGCGGGCGCGTTGCCGAACATCTCGGACGACGACGCCTGATAGAATTTCACGCTTTCGCCCATGCCGAGCGTGCGCATCGATTCCAAAATGCGCACGGGGCCGATGGCATTTATATTCGCCGTGTGTTCGGGCATGGAAAAACTCACCTGCACGTGACTCATCGCGGCAAGGTTGTAAATTTCATCGGGCTTTGTTTTTTCAAGCAGACGGATCAGGCTCGCCCCGTCCGACATATCGCCGTGGAACAGTTCCACATCCTGCGGCGATGAATAGAGCCGCTCGGTATCGTCGACAGGCAGATAAGGACGCACACCGCACACGCGGTAGCCTTTTTCGAGCAGGATTTCGGCCAGAACGGCTCCGTCCTGCCCCGTGATACCGGTGATGAATGCGGTCTTTTTGCTCATGTGAGATGCCTGAAACGAAGAATTCCGTCCTACCTATGTATGACGGAATCCCTCTCCACAGTCAACTTATGATGGTATTACTTATCGTAACCCTTGGCACGGGGCGCAATGTTGGTTCTCACCAAGCCTGCTATATCGTTTCCGGCCTCTGCAGAAGGTGCGGAAACTTCCTGTTCCTGGGCGTCAAATCCGGTGGCGGACAATACATCGCCCAACTGCGATGTGCCCGAAGAGGCCGCAAAGGTTATATCGGTGGTTCCGACGATGTCGGACAAAGGCGTGCCTACTTGTATCATTGTGTCCTCGTTTCTACATAAGCAACTGCTGTTATGCAGGCGGGGAAGGATTCACCCGGCGGATATTCGACGATGCCGACCTGGCTGAAATGAATCAGGCGCTGGAAAACTTCCTCGTTGTGATACGGGAACAGCGCGATCTGGTCATAGCCGGCTTTGATCTTGATGTGTGTGGGCGTAGCAGAAACGGTGTACGGTTGCGGCTCCGACGGCAGCATGCCGGGCAGCACGATAACCATGCTGTTGTCATGTCCCATAATGAATTCGCAACGTTCAAACACTTCTGAAAGGCCCCCTTAAACACACGGCGGATAAAAAGCCCGTTTTGGCTTACCCCTACCATATGCTCTCTCTCTTAATATTTTATGAAAATATGGCGGCTTTGTGCAAATTCCGCCTTTATTCGGCGGCCTGCGGGGGTGTTGGAGGAGCGGGTTTGCGGTCATAAGGCTTGAATTTCAGGCTCAAGTCCTTGAAAGGCCACACAAGCTGTTCGTGGAATTTATCGGGCATCTTCTGGGTGATTCCGATCTTGATGGGCGGGCGTCTTTTCGAATCGATGAAATGGGTGCGGAAGACAAGGTCCCAGATCATGATGTTCTCGGAATAATTCTTGTTCCCTTCGCGAAGCACTTTCGAATGGTGCCATCTGTGAAGTTCGGGCGTGTTGAAGATATGTGAAAGCGGGAAAAAGAAATTCATCTCCACGTTACAATGCGTCATCATCCCGATATAGGCGGTGATCGCGGACAACCACAAAACCACTTCCATCGGCGCGCCGAGCGCGAGAAGAACGCCCACGCCCATCACGATGCTGACCAGTGAATTGATGAAATGGAAACGTCCCGTGTTGATGATGTGCAGACGCGTCACCGAATGATGCACGGCGTGGAAACGCCACAGCGGGTGGAATTCGTGGGAAAGCCTGTGCGCCCAATACAAACCGAACTCCGCCGTGACAAGGCCGAGTATGACTTGAATCCAGAGCGGCCAGTCACGCGGCCAGATGCCGTATCCCGGCTCCGCCATCGTCGTGACAATCGTCGTCAACCCGAACACCCCCGCGAACGCGACCAACCCCTGCACAACGCCCTTGCTGACCAGCGTGTGCGCGATGTCGGCAAAAATCTGCCCGTCATTGTTGCGCCATTGCGGCTCGAACGGCATCTTCCATTCAAGAAAAGCCAGAGTGAGCGCAAGCGCCAGATAGGTGAGGTTGAACGCCAGAATCGGGTGGGCGGAATTGAACCCGAACACGGTCGCCACGATGCAGGCGGTCAAAAGGGCGGGCCACAGCACATAGGACAGAATTTGGCGGGTTTTCGCTTGCATGCCCCTAATTAAAAGCAGGTTTTGCGGCTTTGCAAGCGGGAAAGACGGGGATGGCCTGTGCGGTTTCCTTGCGAATCGGGTTGCCGATGCGTTAAGCTTTTTATATACAGTCACTCTTTGTATTTTTAAGGCGTATTTCTTCCCCTAACCCTTTTGGCAGGAATCCGCCCTTTAATGGATTTTAGCGTCAATTCACAACTCAATGAATCTTCGGCCGCGTTCCGGAGACTGCAGGTCGCGCGCGCATTTGCGCCGGCGCCCAAACCTGTTGGCGAATCCGCATCAACCCAAACCGCCGTCGCCGTCCTTCCCGAAAAATCATCCGACAAAGGCACGCGTGTCGTATCTGAAAAAAACGAAGCCATCGAAAACGGTTTCCGCCGCACACGCACGTTCGAACAGGAAAACGGGCGCCAGTTTATCCGCGTAGAAGAATTGCTTTCCACATCGCGCGGTTCCAAAAAAACGGTGGTCCAGCAAAACCCCTCCGGCTCCATCACACGCTATGAAGAAATTCTCGACCGCGATGATTCCGGCACCTTCCGCAGAACCCAGCGGTTTCAGGATGAAACGGGCGAACAGGTCACACAGATCACGCACGGCTTCACCACCAAAGACCCGTTTACCTTGACGGGCGGAAGCGCTCCACTCTCCTTTAACACCCCTTCCCCCTTTGAATCCGCCCGCGGAACACAGCTTGATTTGAGCGTATAACCCACTATTGTCATCCTGAGGGCATAGCCCGAAGGATCTGGGATTCTTCGCTGCGCTCAGAATGACAACGGGAGAATGAATATGCTCAAAGGCAAAACAGCCATCGTTACAGGTTCCACCAGCGGCATCGGCCAAGGCATGGCCCGTGCGCTCGCCAAACAGGGCGCGAACATAATGTTGAACGGTTTGGGCGACGCGGCGCAAATCGAAAAGGATCGCGCGGCGATGGAAAAGGAAACAGGCTCCAAAATCCTGTTCAACGGCGCGGATATGACCAAGCCCGACCAGATCGAGGCATTGATAAAAGAAACCAAATCCAAATTCGGCTCCGTCGATATCATCGTGAACAATGCAGGCATTCAACATGTTGCCCCGGTCGAAGAATTTCCGCCGGAAAAATGGGATTTGATCATCGCGATCAATTTGACATCCGCTTTTCACATGACGCGCCACGCGGTTCCGCTCATGAAAGAAGCAGGCTGGGGACGTATTATCAATCTGGCGTCCGCACACGCACTCGTGGCCTCGCCGTTCAAGTCCGCTTATGTTGCGGCCAAACACGGCCTTGCAGGTTTCACCAAAACCATCGCGCTCGAAGTTGCCGAAAACAATATCACCGTGAACGCCATCTGCCCGGGCTACGTCAAAACGCCGCTGGTCGAAGGACAAATCGCGGATCAGGCGAAGTCGCGCGGCATTACGCCCGAACAGGTTATCAAGGACGTTATTCTGGGGGCGCAGCCGACCAAGAAATTTACGACCGTGGAACAAATCGGCGATATGGCCGTGTTCCTGTGCTCGCCCGCCGGTGAAAACATCACGGGCACGATGCTGCAGATCGACGGCGGCTGGGTTGCGAAATAAATGACGAAAAAATCCGAACGAAAAACCGTCAACATCGCCCTGCAGGGCGGCGGGGCGCACGGCGCTCTGGCATGGGGCATTCTGGATATGCTCCTTGAAGACGGCCGCATCGATGTGGAGGGCTTTACGGCCTCCAGCGCGGGCACGATGAACGCACTTGCCTTTGCACAAGGGATGATGGAAGGCGGACGCGACGGTGCGCGCGCAAAACTCGAAGAATTCTGGTCGGAAATTTCCGGCGCGGGCGTGTTCTTCTCCCCCGTGCACACAAACCCCATGGAAAAATTCCTCGGCTTCGGTTCCGCCGAAAATCCTTTCGCGTATTTCATGTTCGATACGATGACGCGCATGTTTTCGCCGTATCAATTCAACCCGCTCGATATAAATCCCCTGCGCGATGTGCTTTTGCGCACGATCGACTTCGATAAAATTCGCGCCTGCGATAAAATCAAACTTTTCACCTCCGCCACCAACGTGCGCACGGGCAAGGTGCATATCTTTCACGGCGAGGAAATGAGCATCGATGTGGCTCTCGCTTCTTCCTGCCTGCCGTTCCTCTTCAAGGCCGTGGAAATCAACGGCGAACATTACTGGGACGGCGGCTATACGGGCAATCCCGCGCTCTATCCGCTCTTTTATGAAACCAAATCCGACGACATCATATTGATCCACCTGAACCCGCTGTACCGCGAGGAAATTCCCACCACCGCGCCCGCGATTATGAACCGCATCAACGAAATTTCCTTTAATGATTCATTGCTGAAGGAACTGCGCGCCATCGAATTCGTCAAAAAACTGATCGAACAGGACATGATCAAGGACGAGTTCAAGAACCAGTATAAAAACCTGCTGGTCCACTCCATACGCGCCGACGACATGATGAAGGAATTCTCCATCACGTCGAAATTCGACACGGACTGGGATTTTTTGCTGAAACTGCGCGATGCGGGCCGCGCCGGCATGAAGAACTGGCTCGACCGGAACTTTGATAATCTCGGCGAGCGCCCTTCCGTGGATCTGAAACAGGAACTGCTCAAAAACCCCGAAGGCGGACGCCCGCCAAAACTAAAAAAGAAAGCTTAAATTCTGCCCGTCAAAAGCAGGATCAGAATGATCACTGCGACAAGCGTCAGACCGCCCGAAGGGTAATAACCCCAGTTTTTGCTGTGAGGCCAGTTCGGCAAAGAACCGACCAGCAAAACGATCAAAACAATAAGAAGTATCGTGCCTAAACTCATAACCTGCTCCTCAATAAATTAAGTATTGAGGGACAAACGGGTTACTTCTGATAAAGTTCCGCTATGCTTTCGGCAAGGCTACGCCGAGGCCTTCGGTGTATATGCGGCGCATAATATCCATACCTGCGCCCGGCTCATGCGGCGCATATTCCGTCAGGCAGCATCCCGCCACAGGCATGCGGCCGCGAAGATTTTGCAGAATTTCCAGCAAACGCTCCAGCGTCAGCCCGTTGGGTTCGGGCACATCCACATGCGGAAACGCCTTGCTGTCCATCACATCGCAATCGACATGCAGATATAAATGCGTGATGCCGCTCTTTTTGAAATGCGCGATCACGGCATCCAAAGGCGCGTCGCTCTTCATCACCTCCTCAGAGCTGAAATGCGGAATGTTCAAATCTGCAATCACGGCGTGCTCTTCCGCTTCCGCATCGCGCAAACCCAGATATCCAATCTGGTGCGGCTTCAACGGCAAAGGCGGTTTGATATCGAATTCCGCATGCCCCATCAAATGGCGTACGATCATTCCGTGATAATTTCCCGACGGCGATGTTGAAGGCACGTGGATATCCGCGTGCGCATCGATCCACAAAACGCCGATCTTGCCGCTGTATTTTCTATTGATGTAAGCGATCGGCGCAAAAGACGCGCCGCAATCCCCGCCTGTCGTCAAAACAAAATCCGGATCCTCGCGGTTCATGATATCTATCGCGGCATTCAATTGTCTGATCAAAATCTTGCGATAATTGACACCGCGCACCGTTTGTTTGTCGGACGCGTCCGAATCTTCGACCGGTACCTCTACGAAGTCGGGCGCATTCTTCCAAAGCGCGCGCAGGGCTTTCGCGCCGTTGGGAATGATGCTGGGCATTACGCCTGCCTGATACTGCGGAAAGAAGAGAATAAGGGGTTTGGTCATAGGCTTATTTATAAATGATTCTAAGGCCTTAGCGCAAACGCCAAATCATAGTTGACTAATCGGTACAATACTCTAAATCTCTGTGCGGATAGTCAAGGAATTCAAAGACATGCCCCGCCCCGACAAAGGCACGCGCCAAAAACTGGTCGACACCGCCGCAGACCTGATCTGGACCTCCAGCTACGGCTCCGTGAGCGTCGATGATATCTGCCGCGCCGCCGATGTGAAAAAGGGCAGCTTCTATCATTACTTCCCCTCCAAGGCAGACCTTGCCATCGCCGCAATGGAAGAACATTTCGCCGAAGATCTCGAACCGTATTTTCAGCAGGTCTTCGCCGCCAATGTGCCCTTCGCGCAGCAGATCGAAAATTTTGCCGAAAGCATTCTCGAAGAACAGCGCACGGCGCAGGAAAAATACGGCCGCGTGTGCGGTTGCCCCCTCGCGGCTTTGGGTTCGGAAATGATCGGCGAAGAAGGCCAGATCATTTCGGCAAAGGTGCAGGAAATGTTCGGCAAATGTCAGGATTATTTAAAGGCCGCGATATCTTCGGCAATTGCCGCAGGCGCGGTCGATGCCAAAGACGCCGATGAAAAAGTGCGTGAACTACATGACTTTATCACAGGCCTGATGATGATGGGCCGCATCAACAACACGCTCGACGGGCTCGAACATGATTTGAAACCCGGCATGCAGCGTATTCTTGGCCTCGCGGTCAAACAACAAATTTTGAAGAAATCCCTTTAGGAGAGAACGATGTCCAAATCTTCCCGCAACAAATTCCTTCTCGGTGCCGCCACGCTTTTGGTGATGGCCGGCGGTTTCGTGATATTCCAGACGGCAGGCCCGGACAGCGCGATAGCGCAGATGGGCGGTGAAATGCCGCCGATGCCCGTACCCGTAGTAACGGTTGAAGAAAAACCGGTCGAAATCTGGAAGGAATTCTCGGGCCGCATCATGGCGGTGGAATATGTGGAAATCCGCCCGCAGGTGACGGGCATCATTCAAAAGATTCATTTTCAGGACGGCCAGATAGTGAAAAAAGGCGATGTGCTTTACACCATCGACCCCCGCCCCTATGAAGCCGCCGTCGCGCAGGCAAGATCCGAAGTCGCGGCCGCATCCGATGACGCCGCCTACGCCGCATCCGAACTGAAACGCGCCGAAGAATTGTTGAAGACGGGCGCGATT
>Ga0075163_10012359_pt1 | contig 11122 bp, 8 predicted proteins | sample JI1023141ADNA_FD_71478 | JGI IMG/M metagenome (GOLD analysis project Ga0075163, IMG submission 71478) | Wastewater effluent complex algal communities from Wisconsin, to seasonally profile nutrient transformation and Carbon sequestration -... | ecosystem: Engineered > WWTP > Effluent > Algae...
TTGTAACGGCTAGCCATTACTTCGCCATAAGCACCAGCGCTTCTGATGGCGATAATATCACCACGTTTTGTTTCGGGCAATTCAACCGCTTTGCCAAAGCAATCGCTGCTTTCGCATATTGGGCCAACAACATCGTATTTTATGGTATTTTTTTCTTTTGAAGAAATATTTTCAATCACGTGAAAAGCTTGATACAATGCAGGTCGGATTAATTCTGTCATGCCAGCATCTAAAATCGCAAAGTTGGTGTTAATTCCATTTTTGATATATATTACTTTACTAATCAAACTGCCACATTGAGCTACGATAGCTCGCCCTAATTCAAAATGTAATTCCTGATTTTTTCTTATTTCTATAAAGTCGTTAAATACTTTAAAGTAAGAGGCGAAATCGATAATATCATGCTTGTCTGGCTCGTGATAATTAATACCAACGCCGCCGCCAACATTAATGATGGGTAAATCAAATCCTTTATTTAAAAAGTAGGTATTGATTTCGTTTACTCTTGAACATAATTTTTTAAATGGAGATAAGTCTGTGATTTGAGAACCAATATGAAAATGCAAACCAATTAATTTTAGGTTTGGTAGTTTTTTTAATTTCTCAATAACCGTTTCAAATTCATAAGGATTAATCCCGAATTTATTTTCTTCTAAACCTGTTGTAATGTATTTGTGTGTATGTGCATCTACATTAGGATTAATGCGCAATGCAATAGAGGCTAATTTATTTTGTTTCGCTGCTAATTCATTAATCACATCAAGCTCTTGCAAGCTTTCACAATTAAAACAAAAAATATTTTTTTCTAAGGCGTAATTAATTTCATCATCGCTTTTTCCAACGCCAGCAAATACAACTTTTGACGATTCAAATTTATTTTCAATAGCGCACTTTACTTCATTACCACTTACGCAGTCTGCACCCAATCCATTTTTTTGAATTAAGTCAATAATTCGGGAATTAGTATTTGCTTTAAATGCATAATGCACATTGTAATTATATTTGGAGCTTTCTGCTTTTACAACATCTAATGTTTTCTGTAGCAATTGTAAATCGTAATAATAAAATGGTGTTTTATATTGCGATAAATTTTTGAGTATTTTTTCCGTAAACATATATACCAATTGTTAATATCCAAATAAACCTTTATTTAAAGCCACTAAAGCATCTTTCTTGTGAATAGAATTCACCAGTACACTAATGTTGTTGGAACTTCCTCCATAAGACACCATTCGTAAAGGTATATCTTTTAAAGACTCTAATACTTTAAAGCCATAGCCTGCTTTGTTTTTCGGTAAATTTCCTACAATACAAATAATAGTTTGCTCTTGCTCAATTTCTACTTTAGCAAATTCTTCCAACTCTTTAGTAATTTCTTTTAAGTGTTTCATGTTATCTATTGTTAATGATACTGCAATTTCAGAAGTAGTAATCATATCAATAGATGTTTTGTAACGTTCAAATATTTCGAATACAGCACGCAAAAAACCATGCGCTAATAACATTCGGTCACTTTTAATATTAATGGCACAAATGCCATCCTTAGCAGCAACAGCCTTTAATCCTTCTGCTGCATTAATATTTGATATGCGTGTCCCTTTGGCATCAGGTTGCATGGTGTTTTTTAGTAGTACAGGAATGTTTCTTTTTTGAGCAGGTAAGATACAAGTAGGGTGTAAAATTTTTGCACCAAAATAAGCTAACTCTGCTGCTTCATCAAAACTTAATTCGTGAATTGGATGTGTTTTTGAAACTACACGAGGATCGTTATTGTGCATACCGTCAATATCTGTCCAAATTTGCACTTCATTGGCTTTAATAGCAGCTCCAATAATAGAAGCCGTATAATCACTTCCTCCACGTTTTAAATTATCAATTTCTCCAAAAGCATTTCTGCAAATGTATCCTTGAGTAATGAATAAATTAATGTTTGGATATTTGTTTAATTCAGTTTCTAAATTTTTTTCGATGTAGGTTAATTGAGGTTCATCATTTTCATCAATGCGCATAAAATTTAGTGCTGGTAATAAAGCCGATGGAATATTTATTTCCTGTAAATGAAAGTAGAATAGGGCAGTACTTAGTAATTCTCCCTGAGCTAAAATCGCTTTTTCTTCATTTACCGTAAACATGTCTAATGTGAATGAACGGAGGTAATTAAAATGGTTTTTAATTAAATCGTTTCCTTTAGTTTTAAATTCAGGCGAACTAAATAATTGATCAACTTCATTCACGTAAGTAGATTCTAATTTATTGATTAGTTCATTAGCATTATCGCTTTCTTTTCTATAAAGTGCATTGCATATTTCTACTAATGCATTTGTTGTGCCGCTCATGGCAGATAAAACAACAATCTTTCTTTCGGGCGAAGAAATGAGTTGCACTAAGGCCTTCATTCGCTCTGCAGTTCCAACACTTGTTCCGCCAAATTTTAATATATTCATGATTAATGTTATTTAATGATTTTGAATCCTGCTTTATCAGGAGTTTTAAATTTAAGAATGTTTATTGGTTTTTTCGAATGTGTGTGAATCAATCCCTGATTCTGGCACACGAAATTAAATATGACTCGGGCGAGCCTTACGTTTACACTTAGATTTTATGTAAAGGATGTTTTTCATTAATTCGATGCAAATAAACACATTAAAATATAATTCACAAAAAAACGCCTCAAAATTATTTGAGGCGTTTTAAATTTAACTCATCAAATATTATTGTTTTAAAACTTTATAAGTTTTGATAGCATCCTTTGTTTCTAATTTTAAATAGTAAATCCCATTTGCTAAATCAGAGATATTAATAGATTTAGAAATTAATCCATTTCCTTCTATTACATCATTTAAAACAACTTTTCCATCAATAGAAGTGATATATAGAACTCCTTTTAAATCTGATGCAGTTGTTAAGTCTAATGTAAATATGCCAGTTGTTGGATTAGGGTAAACGTTAAAATTGAGGTCATTTGTTAATTCTTCAATTCCAACACAAGCATTTACTGTTAATGTATCTTTTGCTGTGTTTGAACATCCGTTTGATCCAGTAATTGTATAAAGGATAATATGTGAACCTTGTCCCGCTTGATTTGCAGAAAAAGTATTAGTAGATACTGCTGCACCAATGTATGTTCCACCACTTGGCGAACCTTCCGTTAATACTTTTACAGTGTTATCATCTTTACAAAAAGTAGTTAACCCAGTAAAAACTAAAGAGACAGATGGTTTTGCCTTTGAAGTGATGTTAATGATATCAGAAGATTGACAGCCAATTGTATTCGTAACCACTACAGAATAAGTTCCAGGTGAATTAACAGAAATTGAAGATGTTGTAGCTCCTGTGTTCCAAGTATAAACATTTCCTGTTCCAACACCTGCGTACAAATGTAAGTTTGAACCTTGACAAAATGCTGTGTCAGGGCCTAAAGTCACAATTGGCGAAGATCCTAAGCCAACTTGAATTGTATCTGTATTAGAGCAACCATTTGTGTTTGTTCCTCTTACCCAGTATTTACCTGGAGTTGTAATATTTAAACTTGAGCCAATACTTGCATTGTTCCATAAGAAACTATTAGCCGTGGTGTTTGCATTTAAAACAACTGGTAAGCTGCAGAATAAAGTATCGTTACCTAAGTTTGGAGTTGGAGTTGGTTTTACGAAAATTTGTACTGTATCATAGGTCATACAACCAGATGTTAAGCCAGTAATTGTATAAGTTCTTGTACTAGTTACATTGGCTATAGGATTTGAAATATTAGCAGCTGATAATTCAATTGCTGGCGACCAAGTATAAGTTATTGTTGCAGGTTGTTCAAAAGCAATATTTGGTCTTTGATTCATTGACCCAGAAGTAGTTGTTTGCGAACATAATGTTGCGTTAGCATCTGCGTTGTACCATACAGTAGATGAAAATGGTGTGCTAGATTGAGTAACTGAAACGTTATTTGAATAACCAGCAGGTGTATTATTAAAACACGTTTCAACAATTAGATTTGATACACCGTCCCAGACATAAGGAGTAGAAAATGTGTGTGTGTTAGCTCCTAACACTGGAACGTAACTTGCGGATGAGAAATAAGTTGTAAAACCTGTGGTTTGAAAAGCTGTAATATTAGTTAATGTTGTTGTAGCAATGGCAACATTGTAATTAGTTAAAGGGTCCGTTCCGTTTAAGTTAGTTGCATTAAATGCCAATGAATTAATATTACCTGCAACTAAGCCCGCTGCTGTTAATTCAGAGGCTAAGAATAAAAATTGGTGTTTAGCACCTTCATAAAAATTACCATAAGGTGCTGGGTAGCTAGTGGATGTATTTTCTAAAATACCAGTTCCTAATTGTTTAGTAGAACTAAATGCTGCATTTAATTGAACTGGCACTCCTAAGCACACACTATCATTTGGTAGCGCAGAGGTTATAAATATCGGACTTCTTGTAACAGTTAAACTAGTTGTATCATTTAGTACCGACCCATCGCCAACCACAGTGGTATATGCTTTTAATTTATAAGTACCAATGTTTGATAAATTATAAGTTGTGGTCATTGTAAAATCTTGAGAAGCATTACTAGCAATTGTTCCTGAACTTAATGCTAATGTGTATGTTCCAGCATTTGGTCCAGTTGTGTTAACTGTTACAGTAGTTGAGTTTACAGAGAAATCAGCAGTCGCTGATCCGAAATTTTTCACCCTTGCTACAATCGTATCAACTGCGTAACATCTTTTTGAAGTTAATGGATTAATTAATGCGCTAACACCTAAATCTAAAGGAGAAGGCGATAAGATGGTAATATTATAATCTTCTACTTCTCCCCAAGTTGGGTTAGTACAAGGACCCGGCGCTGTACTTGATTCAGTGGCAATAATACGCATTCTAGTTGTTCCTGGAGTTGCAGTAAATGGAATTGTTATTCCTGTTGGAGCTGAAAGAACCGTTCCAGCTACCGCAAATAATGTATAGGGTGACGTGATGATATTTTCACCTGGGTCTGCAAATGAGCCATTTTGATTGTAGTCAATCCAAACACCTACAATACCGCTATACGAAGATGTGCCACATTGCCCAACAGTAACAGATAATGGGTAATTACTGCCTAAGGTATATACTTGTGGAGTTAACCCTGTATAGTTACTATACATATTTAGAACAGAACCAGCGCCACCAGTAGTTCCACAAGTGCTAGAATTATTTAAAGTTCCAAAAGTAACATTAAAAATTTCTTCGTCAGATGTTGAAGTGGCTGCCGCAGCGCAATATGTTTGAGAAATAGAATTTTTTGAAGCGAAAAGAACCGCAAAAAATAAAAACAAATGACTGATCTTTCTGTAAATAGTGTGTGTTACTTTTTTGGAAGAATTAAAGTAGTTTTTTTTCATGCTATATAAATTTAGTGACTATGTATTGGAACAAATTAGATACAAAAATATAACATTAATTTATTAAATCCTATCATTTTAGTTAACAAAAAATGGATGTTTGTCGTATAAAAATCCACATTCTTATATTCTTATTTGTATTTTTGTGACATGAATTCTGTTTTTATTTTATTTTTAAATTTAGGTGGCGGTGAGGTTGTTTTAATTCTCCTTGTTATTTTGTTAATGTTTGGAGGTAAAGGAGTCCCAAGTATTGCTAAAGCTCTTGGTAAGGGTATTCGTGAATTTAAAGATGCTGCCAATGGTATTCAAAAGGATGTGATGCAAGGTACTGGCGGTATTACCAATACTATTCAAGAGCATATCCAAGAAGTTAAAAAGGAAGTAGACACACTTTCTGATAATAAATAATTACTTCAATTCGTTAGATGGCTTTGCAATCTGTTTTCAAAAAATACTGGTTCTTGGGAGTTTCATTAGCTGTTTTTATGGCATGCGGGCCAGATCATCAAAATAAAGAAAACGACTCTTTTAACAAACAAAAGGTTAAAGATCAGTTTGTGAAAGCAAATCAGCAAGTGGTTATTAAAGAAAGCGATGAGATGGATTATTATCAAAAATCTCATGAAATGTCTTTTATTAAAACCAATAGCGGTATTCGTTACTATGTTTATAATCCTTCAGCAAAGGGTGATTCTATAAAAACCGACGATATCATAAAAATAAATTACAAAGTATCGTTATTAAATGGTACAGAATGCTATTCATCAAAAACGGATGGCCCAAAAGAATTTGTGGTTGGAATGGAAAATATTGAAGATGGTTTACATAAAGCAGTTTTATATCTAAAATCGGGTGATAAAGCCAAAATATTAATTCCTTCTCATTTAGCCCATGGCTTGTTAGGAGATTCAAAAAAAATACCACCCATGTCTCCAATTATTTATGATATCGAAATTATTTCCGTAAAAAAACAATCCCATAATTAATAAGGAAATGCTTCAAAAAATCGCTATTTGTTGTCTTATATTGTTAGTTTGTTTTGGATGCAATAAACAACCACAAATAGAAGGCTATACAAGGGCAGAAAATGGATTTTACTTTAAATTACTATCGATTGGTGACGGAAATGAGAAACCACAAGTTGATAATGTGGTAGTGCTTGATGCCGAAATGAAAACATTATCCGATTCCATATTTTGGGACACCAAACATGATGCGGCCGATGGACTATACATTACGTTAAATTCTCAATTATTATCAGGCTCTTGTAATCATTACTTTTTAAATATGGTAGAAGGCGATAGTGCCTCTCTTTTAATTAATCCTTCTGTTTTTTTTAGGAATTATTTCGATACGATTGTTCCCGATTTTTGTAAACGAGATTCTTTGGTAAAGCTAAATGTGAAACTCATTCAAATTATATCAAAACAAGAGTATCAAGCACTTAAAAAAAACTCAGAAGCCTATGATGTTGAGGATACAGAGTTACAGGAACTTCAGCTAATTGACAGTTATTTATTGCAGAATTATAAGTATGTAAAAGCTGATGGAAATGGTATTTACACGATTACAAAAACCACAACTAATTTAGAGCCTGTAAGCCAAGGAAAAAAAGTAAAAGTAGCTTATCAAGGTTTCTTTTTGGATGGTAAACCCGTTGATATAAAGGAGCAAACCTTTGAGCACATCTATGGAACTCCAGACCAATTAATTAAAGGGTTAAATATTGTTATTGGCTCACTAAAAAAAGGGGAAACTACAAAAATAATAGTACCTTCGCGACTGGCTTTTGGCGAATTAGGAAGTAGCAATGGTTCTGTTCCTCCTTATACCTCACTAGTTTATAACATTAAAATAATAGATATAAAATAAACAAAATGAACAAAATCACTATGCTTTTAGGTTCAGCAGCTTTGCTAGGACTTGTATCATGTAACAAATCTGAGTATGATGGCTTTACAAAAGCTGAAAACGGATTACATTACCAATTCTTTACTCAAGACGAAGCTGGCGTAAAAGCTACGGAAGGAGATGGAGTAAGTTTTAAAGTTATTTATGCCTTAAAAAAATCACCAAACGATTCTGTGTTATTTGATTCTAGAATGAATTCAGAAGATGGAACTGGAACGGTTCGTTATATTGTTCCTAAATCTTCTTTTTCTGGAAGCTTGGAAGATGCACTCAAAATGATGGCTAAAAATGATAGTGCTGCTTTTATTATTAGCGCTGATTCATTTTTCTTAAAAACAAACCACATGGAAGCTTTACCTCCATTTGCTAAACCAGGAGATAAGTTGTTAATTACCATCAAAATGGTGGAGATTAAATCTAAAAAGGAATTAGATGAAAATCAGAAAAAACAAGAAGCGGAAATAGCAGCTTTACAAGCAGCTGAAAAGCCAAAAATGGATGCTTACTTAGCTGAAAATAAAATCACGACTCCTCCAACAGCAAGTGGAATTGTATTTATCGAAACTCAAAAAGGTAAAGGTAGCGCACATCCTACTGCTACAGATGAAGTAACTGTTCATTACACTGGTATGTTATTGGACGGGACAAAATTTGATAGCTCAGTTGACAGAGGCGAGCCCGCTAAATTCCCTTTAAATCAAGTTATTCCTGGCTGGACAGAAGCTATTCAATTAATGACAAAAGGTAGTAAAGCAAAAATTATTATTCCTTCTAATTTAGGCTACGGGCCAAGAGGCGCTGGCGGACAAATTCCTCCATTTTCAACTTTAGTTTTTGAAGTAGAGCTAATAGATTTTAAAGCAGGTGCAGCGCCACAAATGCCTCAATAATTTTAGATAATTATTAAACTATAATAAAATGAAAAAAATAATTTTAGCCTCTTTGTTTGCTCTTGTATCTTTAGGATTAGTAGCAAACCCGGATAAACCTAAAAAACCTAAAAAAGTAAAACTAAGTAAAATGGATCAAGAATTTTTAAGTAAACAACCAGATGGCATGTATGCCAAATTTGAAACCGCTAAAGGAGATATTTACTGCGCTTTAGAATTTAAAAAAACACCAATGACTGTAGCTAACTTTGTTGGCTTAGCAGAAGGTGCTATTAAAAATACTGCTAAAGCAGATGGTGTACCTTATTATGATAGTTTGAAATTTCACCGTGTGATTCCTAATTTCATGATTCAAGGTGGTTGCCCGCTTGGAACAGGAACTGGAGATCCAGGATATAAATTTGGAGATGAGATTGACGAAACATTACAGCACACAGGCCCTGGTATTTTGTCGATGGCAAACGCTGGTCCTGGAACGAATGGTTCTCAATTCTTTATTACTCACGTAAAAACCGATTGGTTAAATGGTAAGCATACGGTGTTTGGTCATGTAATTCAAGGACAGAATGTTGTTGATTCCATTAAGGGAAATGATGTATTAAAACGCTTAGTGATTTTACGTAAAGGAAAAGAAGCAGAAGCATTTGATGCCGCTAAAACATTTGAATTTGAGAAAACAAATTACGCTGCTAAAGCAGAAGCTAAAGCGAAAGCAGAGCAAGAAAAAATGGATAAAACATTAAACGAAACTTACGGTTCTGCTAAAACAACAGCAAGTGGTTTACGTTATATTATTGAAAAGGAGGGCGAAGGTGAAGCTCCAAAAGCTACTAGTAGTGTAACGGTTCATTATTCTGGATATTTATTAAACGGTAACAAGTTTGATAGTTCTGTAGATAGAGGTCAGCCAGCTACGTTTGGCTTAAATCAAGTTATTCCAGGTTGGACAGAAGGTTTACAATTGTTAAAACCAGGTGGAAAAGCTAAATTAATTATCCCAGCTAACTTAGGTTATGGAGCAAATGGTTACCCACCAGTAATCCCACCAAACTCTTGGTTAGTGTTTGATGTAGAATTAATTAAAGTAAACTAAAAATCAGATTTAATATTTTAAAAGGCTTCGTAGAAATGCGAAGCTTTTTTTATGGAATACTGTTCTGAAAATAATAGCCACATAGAAACATAGATAAGGTAGAACAAGGACAGGATGAGATATAGAAATATATTTCTTTCACATAGCCTACAATTTATAAGCGTAGCTTCTCATGAAGACATTTCACTTATTTAGCCTATGCGTCTATGTGGTTAAAATAACCTTTTTTCGTTCCGATAGAGCTAGTGGGGTACATAGAAAAAATCTTAATTAATCATAACCATCAGCGTCATCAGTGTTCTATTATAAAATTTGTATATTTAATTTATGCAAAACATCAAAACACGATTCATCGCTAATATCATTTTCTTTTGTTTGATATATGCCTTGATGTTTTATGTGGTTGCCCGAGCAGTGAGTTTGGTCATGACACATGATGAGGCCTATTCTTTTTACAATGTAAAACATTTTTGGTATGTAGAAACTTTGTGCACAGGCAATACACATTGGTTTAATTTTTTAGCCATAAAAGCGTCGGTATTATTGGGTTTAGAAAAAGCCAGTCAGTTACGATGGTTCAGTGTTTTTTCGGCAGGTGTGTTTTTAACCAGTGCTTATTTTTGGATTAAAAGTTTAAAAGATTTTCCTACTAAGTTTTTTGCTTTTGCAATCGCCTTATTAAATCCATTTTTAATTGATTATTTGGGGTTAGCGCGTGGTTACGCCGCTGGCTTAATGTTTGAAAGCTTAGCGCTTATTTGTGTGAGCATCGCCATTAAAAACAGCAATCTATCTGCTGATAAGTCAAAAAGAAACATGGCAACACTATCTCTATTTTTTGCAGGCATGGCAGCCATTGCCAACTTTAATTTCTTTTATTTTTTTGCGGCTTTTAGTATAATTTATTTCTATCGTTTTCATTTAAAGCAAGGACTAGAATTCATTAAACAAAAACTATTTTATATAGAATGGATTTATGCCTTAGCAATTGCATGGCTGGTGTTACGTGCATTGAAGTTTATGACCGAATGCTCAAACGATATTGGTGATTATGGAGGCGAGGAATTGGTGACTTCAGTTTTTGCAGGGATGATTGACACACACATATATGGTAAATTTCATACAAATGCATTGCAACTCTTAGTTTATTTATTTTTTGTAGTAGTTTTTGGAACATCATTTTACGGCATCCTTGCATTTAAAAAACATAAAATAGTTTGGTATAGATTATCGTCAAGTCTTTTGCTATTGATGTTTGCCTTGATGATTATTAATAAATGGTGTTTTGATGTGTTATATCCGACTTACCGAACCTGCTTAATGCTTTATCCATTAATTGCCTTAGTATTAGTAGGTTTTGTGAGTTCTATGGTCACTAAAAATAAAATAAAAACAATAGTGCTTTATACTTGTACGGTTGTTATTGCCATTCATTTTATAAGCACCATTAATTTCAGTAAAACCTTTGATTATTATCAGCAAGAAGATTCTAAATTGTGTTTTGATTATCTAAAAAGCATTGGGGCTAAGAAGGTAGGTTTAACAGGCGAGTTATATGGCGTTTACCGAAACTATTATCAAATGACGGAACAGTATAAATACCCTTTTACAGCCGAGCAACTCAATACACAAGTGGTTTTAAGAAATAATTACGACGCTCATAAAATAAAAGAGTATGAATATTTAGTATTATTTCCACCTTATAATATGAGCTTTTATAAAAATCAAGGTATCCGTCTCAAAGGAATGAAGTATTTCAGAAGGACTGGGACTTTGGTGGTGAGGGTTATCTTGTAAACTGACCAAAATCATCCCAAAAATCTTATAAACAATCGGTTGAAAAGTACGTTACTTAAGAG
>Ga0075163_10012360_pt1 | contig 11122 bp, 11 predicted proteins | sample JI1023141ADNA_FD_71478 | JGI IMG/M metagenome (GOLD analysis project Ga0075163, IMG submission 71478) | Wastewater effluent complex algal communities from Wisconsin, to seasonally profile nutrient transformation and Carbon sequestration -... | ecosystem: Engineered > WWTP > Effluent > Algae...
CATCCACTTCGACGGCTGGCGCGGCGTCGCCGGCCGGTTCGCGCCGCCGCCGGGCTACGAACCCATGCCGGCCGCGGCGCCGACGGTCTGGCTCTTGACCACCGGCTGGCGCCGCCACGGTCCGATCGATCCGCGCGAGGTCCCCGGCCCACACCCATGACCGCCCGGCGGGCGCGCCGTCAGACGCTGCCGGTCTGTCAGGGATGCTGCCGGTCTGACGTGTCAGGGCCGTCCCCGGTCGCCACCGACCGAGCCAGCCCGAGCCCGACCCCGACCCCGACCCCGAGCCCGAGCCCTCACTCCCGGAGGAGGAAGTCGTTGTTGATCACCTTGAACGACAGGCGGCCGCCGAGGGTGGTCGACGGGGTCTCGACCAGGGGGCGGATGACGATGCCCTCCTTGTGCTGGCGGGTGCCGGGGTAGAGGCCGCGGGCGGCCTCGAGCCAGCCGTCGAGCTCGTGGACGTGGGCGGCGGCGTCGGCGCCGCGGACGACGCGCTCGACCGGCACGGTCCGCAGGCCGTGGTCGGCGCAGAAGGCGAGGAAGGCGGCGTGGTCGAGGAAGGCGCCGGCGCGGACGTCGTAGACGCTGAAGACGAACAGGTCGACGGCGTCGAGGCCGAGGCGGTTCTTCTGGATGCCGGGGCCGCACACCTCGCCCTGGATCGCGACCTCGAGCGGCAGGCGCTGCTCGAGCTGGTAGCGCTCGGCCAGCCGCCAGACGTGGTTGTCGCCGCGGGCCAGCGCCCAGTTGCGCGAGCACGCGATCAGGCCGTCGGCGCCGCGCAGGTAGGTCGCCGACGTCCCGTCGAGCTTGGTGGTCACGTAGAAGTCGCGGCCGCGCAGCTCGTCGAGCACGCCGAGCGCCGACTGCAGCCGGATCTCGTCGGTCTTGGGCACCCGCGGCGGGAACGGCCCGGCGATCTCGCGGGCGTCGGGCAGCACCGGGTCGTACTTGGTCACGCCGAGGCGGTCGCGGACGTCGACGCCGACCTCGGGCACCTCGCCGTCGAGGATCGCGACCGGCAGCGCCAGCCCCTGCGAGAGCACGCCGCGCAGCTTGAGCGTCCGGACCCGGAACCCGCGCGGGCGCATGAACTCCGCCCACGCCGGCCCGTCGGGCAGCACGCTGTCGATCTCGAAGAACACGCAGCGATCGCCGGGCGCGAGCTCGCCCTTCTTGATCACGACCGTCCAGCCCATCACCCGGGCCTGCATGATGTTGTCCGCGCCCGCGATCGGGGCGACGCTGTCGATCACCTGGATCGACACCAGCTTCCGTTCCATGGTCCACCAGCTCCCGCGGCGGACGACGACACGGCCCTGCCTGCGAGCCTGGTAGATGCCAGACCGACGCCGCCCGGTCAAGGCCAAGGCGCCGCCGTGCTAACGTCCGCGCCGATGTCGGACGCGTCGCCGTCGGTGCAGCTCGAGAGACTCGCGGCGGTGGTGCGCGGCTGGGTCGAGGCGATGCTGCACCGCACCGCCCGGGTCCGCGACGTGGTCGCGGGCGTGCCCAAGTCGCGCTACGCGGTCGCCGCCACCGACGTCGTCCGCCTGCTGACCGAGGCCGAGCGGCCGCCGGGGCCGGCGGTGACCGCACAGACCGAGGCGGCGTGGCAGACCGCGATCCAGCCCGGCTCGCGCTTCGCCGCGCTGCGCGACGGCGCCGGCCTCGACGACGTCGCGACCCGGCTGGTCGCGGTGCTGGCCGCGCTCGAGCACGATCCCGATCTCGAGCGGGCGTGCGCGTTCGCCTGGGACGACTTCACCCGCAAGCGGCCCGACGCCGGCTTCCTCACCGACCTGGTCGCGGGCGACGATGTCGAGGCGCGCGAGCGGGTCCGCGCGGCGCTGACCGCCGACGCGCCGCTGCGCGCGCTGCGGATCGTGCTGATCGGCGCCCCGGCCGAGGCCGACACCGTGCCGCCGTCGCGCCGCACCGTCCGCCTCACCGACCGGATCATCGCCCACCTCCAGGGCGACGACGGCCTCGATCCCAGCCTCGACGGCGTGGTCGGCGCGCCGCCGCCGGCGGCCCGGGCCAGCATCGTGATGCCGGCGACGCTGCTCGAGGTCGCCGCCCGCGCGCTCCGCCTCGGCGACGCCGGCCGCCCGTCGCGCACGCTGATGATCGGGCCGATCGGCGTCGGCAAGCTGATGGTGGTGCGCGCGCTGGCCGCCGAGGTCGGCAAGCCGGTGCTGCGGGTCGACGTCGGCGAGCTCCTGCGCGGCGCCGATCGCCTCGACGAGCGGATGGCCCGCATCGGCCGCGAGGCGATGCTGCGCGGCGCGGTGGTGGTGCTGCGTGGCGGCACCGCGCTCGAGGATCAGGCGACGCCGCTGGCCGAGCGCCTGGCCGAGCTGGCCCGCCGCTTCCCCGGCCCGGTGGTGTTCACCAACCACATCCGGCCGTCGTGGCTCATCCACGCGGTGCCTGATCTGGTCGAGGTCGCGGTGCCAGCGCCCGGCGTCCACGATCGCGCCGCGCTGTGGCGGGCCGGGCTCGGCGCCGCGGTCGGCCTGGTCGACGACGAGATCCTCGAGGAGATCGCCGGCCGCTTCGCGCTCGGCGGCTCGGCGATCGTCCGCGCCGCCGAGCGGACCGTGGTCCAGGCCCAGCTCCGCGGCCGGACTCAGCTCACCATCCAGGATCTGACCGAGAGCGCGCGGCTGATGCTGCAGCACCGGCTGGGCACGGTCGCCCGCCGCATCCAGCCCGGCTTCTCGTGGGACGACCTCGTCCTGCCCGACGACACCATGGACACGATCAAGGAGCTGGTCGCGTTCGCCAAGCACCGCGCCCACCTGCTCGAGGACTGGGGCTGGGGCAAGAAGCTGCCCTACGGCCGCGGCGTGTCGGCGATCATGGCCGGCCCGCCCGGCACCGGCAAGACCATGGTCGCCCAGATCCTCGCCGGCGAGATGGGCTACGACCTCTACCTGATCGAGCTGTCGCAGGTGGTCAACAAGTACGTCGGCGAGACCGAGAAGAACCTCGGTCGCGTGTTCGACGAGGCCGAGAGCTCGCACGCCATCCTGTTCTTCGACGAGGCCGACGCCCTGTTCGCCAAGCGGACCGAGGTCAAGAGCAGCAACGATCGCTACGCCAACCTCGAGGTCAACTACCTGCTGCAGCGGATGGAGACCTACAACGGCATCACGCTGCTCGCCACCAACCTCGAGCAAGGCCTCGACGAGGCGTTCAAGCGCCGGGTCCGGTTCTCGATCATGTTCGAGATGCCCGAGCCGCCGGTGCGCGAGCTGTTGTGGCGCAGCATGTTCCCGGCCCAGGTCAAGCTGGCCGACGACGTGCCGTGGAGCCGGCTGGCCGAGAAGTACGAGATGGCCGGCGGCTACATCAAGAAGGCCGCGCTGCGGGCCGCGGCGCGGGCGATCGCCCGCGGCCGCGACGCCACCGTGACCGCGGCCGACATCGAGCTGTCGGCGGCGCTCGAGTACCGCGAGATGGGCCGGGTCGGCTGAGGACCCGAACGAAGTGAGGGTCCGACGTGACAAGGAGCGCCTTCGCCGCTGCGTGAGGGCGGGCAGCCTCCGTCGCCGACTCTCTCACGGTCGCTGATCTGAGCACACGAGCGCAGCGAGGGGCCGGCGGTCACCACATCGCGGTGAAGCCGAGGTTGAACGCGACCGAGCTGGTCAGGACCACGACGGTGTTGCCGCTGGTGCTGTCCATGTCGCTGCCGACCGTCGTGTACTGGTAGGCGATCGACGGGGTCAGGACGCCGGACCGGCCAACCATGAGGTTGGCGCCGATGCGCGGCGCGGTCGCGAAGCCGGTGCCGAGCCCGCTGACGTGCGAGGCGCCGAGGCCGAGGCCGAGGAAGCCGAAGGCCGTGCGGTTGAGCGGGATGTGGTAGCTCGGCTCGAGCAGCGCCGACGCCAGGGTGGCCGAGTCGGCGTCGCCGCTCTTGATGTTCGAGACCGACAGGATGGCGGAGATCTCGAAGTTGTCGGCGAGGAACCAGCCGATCGACGGCGCGACGGTGACGCTGCGGTAGTCGGAGGCGAAGGTGAAGCCGGCCGAGCCGCCGATCTCGAGCACGCCGGCCCGGCCGTAGCCGATCAGGCCACCGACGCCAGCCTGGCGGACGATGCCGCCGGACGGCACGCCGGGCGACGCGACCTCGGGCTGGACGTCGTTGTCCGACTGCGACTCGGGCAGCTTGCTCGGGTCGGTGGGCGCGGCGGTGGTGCCGGGGGTCGGCGCGTCCTCCGAGTCGCCGGTGCCATCGCCGCGCGGCGTGGGATCGTCGGCGAGCGCGAGGCTCGGCGCGGACGTGACAGCGAGTGCGATGAACAAGGCCTTCGAGATGGTGCGCATATGGTTGTCTCTCTCCGCGCCAGGCGTGGCTGGTTTGTGGAACCCACGCGGCGCCGCTCGTCGAGGAGCGGCCAGCGGCGAAGGACATCACTGCAAGCCCGGGTCCGCACCCGAGGTGCCCGGCGCGGCCCGCGCCGGGGCCGGCCGCGCCGTGCAGTTGAGGGCGCTTGGCCCCGATCCGTGTCCGCAGCGCACCGAATCGCCCGTACAGTGAGCGTGCGTCGGCGCCGCAGGTGAGCTTGGCGCGCCCGGGGCGACTCGGCGACCCGCGCCCCGGTTGCCCGGGATCCGCAGGCCGGCCCGGCTGCACGCGGGCGGCGACCGGCCGATTCGACAACACGTGCGTCGTCGCCTCTTTGTCCTGCTGATTGCGCTGTCCGGGTGCAAGTACCTGGATGCGCCCAAGAAGGTCGCCGAGCTCGAGAAGCGTCTCGACGAGGTGTCGACGGTCCTGACCGACATGACCGGCGAGCCGGTCGGGCAGCGGCCGGGTAGCAAGAAGGCCGAGGGCGAGGACGACGAGGAGGAGGACGGCGGCAAGGGCAAGAAGTCGGCGAAGGACAAGAAGGCCAAGGGCGGCAAGGACAGCAAGGACAGCAAGGTCGCCAAGGGCGGCAAGGAAGCTCGCGACAGCAAGGCCGGGCGTTCGCGCCGCGGCGCCGACGACAGCGACGCCGACGAGGCCAGCGACGACGGCAAGGACAAGGATCGGGACAAGGACAAGGACAAGGACGCGAGCGACGACGAGGCCGACGCCGATCGTCCGGGCGCCGACGACGAGGCCGAGCCCGAGCCGCCGGCCGCCGCCGCCAAGCCGCCCGCCAACGTCCACTGGAGCTACGAGGGCGAGGAGGGCCCGACGTCGTGGGGCAAGCTCGACCCGTCGTTCGAGCTGTGCGCCAAGGGCGAACACCAGTCACCGGTCGACATCATGCCGCGCCGGTCGAAGGCGCCCGACGTGATCATGGTCTACCACCCGACCGCCGGCGCGGTGGTCGACAACGGCCACACGGTCGAGGTCGACCTCGACCCCGGCAGCTTCATCGTCGTCGACGGCACCCGGTTCGACCTGATCCAGTTCCACGTCCACACGCCGAGCGAGCACACCGTCGCCGGCGATCGCTTCCCGCTCGAGCTCCACCTGGTCCACCGCAGCAAGGCCGGGGCCCTGGCGGTGGTCGCGGTCCTCTACACCGAGGGCGCGCCCTCGCCGACGCTGGCCTCGGTGTGGAAGGACCTGCCGCGGGCCAAGGGCTCGGTCAAGCTCAAGAAGCCGTTCGACCCGTCCGGCCTGATCCCCAAGGACCAGGCCGCCTATCGCTACGACGGCTCGCTGACCACGCCGCCCTGCACCGAGGGCGTGATCTGGTACGTGCTCCGCCGCCAGGCGACCGAGGACATCGCGCGCATCGACGCGCTCAAGCGCCGCTTCGGCGCCAACGCGCGGCCGGTGCAGGAGCTCGCCGGCCGCGAGCTGCGCTGACCGCGCCTTCGTCCGCCGTCCGCTCGTCCCCCACCTCCTCGTCGCCCCGTCGCCCGCCCCGCCGCCATCCGCCTCCGTCCGTTCGAGGAGCTCTCGATGTCGACCCCGCCCGCGAACAACGTCAGCTCGGGCCAGCGCGCCTGCCCCCAGTGCGGCCGCCACGCCGCGACCGGCCGCCGGTTCTGCGGCGGGTGCCGGGCGGTGCTGGTCAAGCCGTGCGCCGCCTGCGGCTTCGGCAACGAGCGCGACGACGTCTGGTGCGGCGGGTGCGGCGCCAGCCTGCAGCCGCGGGCCGCGGTCGGCGCACCGGCCGCTGGCATCGCCCCGGCCGTCGCCGTGGCCGGGCCACGACTGGCGCCGCCGCCGCCACCGCCGCTGCCGTCGCCGTCGCCGATCCGCGGCCCGGCGGTCGAACGGCCGGTCGCGGCCACCGCCCGGGTCGCCGATCTGCTGGCGATCAACGCCCGGCGGTCACCGCTGGTCGGATCGCCCGACGCCTCCGATCAGGAGCGCCTCGACGAGCTGTTCGGGGACGCCCGGTGAGCGCGGTCGCGGTCAAGATCACGCCGCCGGCGGCCGCCGGCGCCGCGGTCGTCACCCGTCGGCTGGGCCAGGCCCTGCTCGCCGCCGGCCGGGCGACCCAGGCCCAGCTCGACGACGTCGTCCGGCGCGCCACCGGCCCCGAGCCCCGGCCCGGCTGGCTGCTGGTCGAGAGCCGGCTGATGACCGAGGTCGAGTGGGTCGAGCGCATCGCCGGCCACTTCAACCTCGCGTCGGCCCACGTCAGCGACTTCACCGTCGATCGCGCGTTGATCGGCCGGGTGCCCGAGGACGTCGCGCGGCGCCACCAGCTCCTGCCGCTGGCCAACGCCGGCCACGAGGTCTACGTCGCGGTCGCCGATCCGACCCAGCTCGCGGCCTTCGATCACCTCGGCAAGCTGCTCGGCCACGCGATCATCACCGTGGTCGTGCCGCCGTCGGAGCTCGAGCAGGCGTTCGAGCGCTACTACCTGCGCGATCAGGTCGACTTCGAGCACGTCACCGAGGCCGACGCCGCCGATCTGTCGCCGGCCGACCTCGCCCGCCTGCGCGAGGAGGGCGAGTCGGGCAAGGCGGTCCAGCTCGTCGACCGGCTGCTGGCCCACGCGATCAGCGCCGGCGCCAGCGACATCCACATCGAGACCACCGCCCAGTACCTGAGGGTCCGCTTCCGCGTCGACGGCACGCTGCGCGAGGGCCCGCGCTACCCGGCGGCGGTCTCGCCGCTGGTGGTGTCGCGGGTCAAGGTGCTGGCCCAGCTCGACATCTCCGAGCGCTGGGTGCCGCAGGACGGCCGGGTCCGCATCCGGCGCGGCGGGCAAGACCTCGACCTGCGGGTGTCGGTGATCCCGGTCGCGCGCGGCGAGAAGGTCGTGATCCGCCTGCTGTCGGCCGGCCGCGAGCGCTCCACGCTCGAGGAGCTCGGCCTGCCCGGCGACATCGTCGCCGCGCTCGAGACCGAGGTCCATCGCCCGCACGGCATGATGCTGGTCACCGGCCCGACCGGCTCGGGCAAGACCAGCACGCTGTACGGCCTGCTCGGCCGCCGGGCCACCGTCGACACCAACGTGGTGACGATCGAGGATCCGATCGAGTACGAGAGCGAGGCGCTCAACCAGATCCCGATCAACCCCAAGCGCGGCATCACCTTCGCCACCGCGCTGCGGGCGATCCTCCGCCAGGATCCCGACGTCATCCTGGTCGGCGAGATCCGCGATCAGGAGACCGCGGTCATCGCCGCCGAGGCCGCGCTGACCGGCCACCTGCTGCTGTCGACCCTCCACACCAACGACGCCGCCAGCGCGGTGCTGCGGCTGGTCGAGATGGGCGTGCCCCGCTACCTGGTCGGCGCGGTGGTCAACGCCGTGGTCGCCCAGCGCCTGATCCGCCGGGTGTGCAGCGGGTGCGCCGAGGACTACGCGCCCGCCGAGGCCGAGCTGCGCGCGCTCGGCCTCGACCCGCTGGTCGGCGACGACCGGATCCGGCTGGTCCGCGGCCGCGGCTGCGCCCGCTGCGAGGCCACCGGCCTGCGCGGCCGGCTGCCGATCGCCGAGGTCCTGCGGGTCGACGACGTCGTCCGCCAGGCGCTCTACGACGGCGCCTCGACCACCGCGCTCCACCGCCTCGCGGTCGGGCGCGGCATGATCGATCTCAGGACCCAGGCGCTGCGCCGGCTGTTCGCCGGCGAGACCACCACCGCCGAGGTCGCGCGGGTCGCGTCGACCACCGCGACATCACCGCAGGAGCCGTGACCATGGCCGGAGTGCTGATCGTCGATCAATCGCCCGGGCTGGCCCGGGACGTGGCCGCGGTCTGCCAGAGCGTCGGCCTGTCGGTGGTCGGCGCCGCCCGCGACGGCCTCGACGCGGTCGACCAGGCGATGCGGCTGCGCCCGTCCCACCTGGTGCTCGACCTGCTGCTGCCTCGGCTGTCGGGCACCCAGCTGCTGGCGACGTTGCGCCGCCAGGGCCTGAGCCCATTGATCGTGGTGGTCACCGCCATCACCGCCCGCGAGTCGATCCTGGCGGCGCGCCAGGCCGGCGCCCACGCCTACCTGTTGAAGCCCCTGGCCACCGCCAGGTTGATCGAGGTCCTGTCGTCGCGGCGCGGTGATGTCGTCGCCGCGATCACCGGCTGAGGCCTCGAAGAGGGGAGAAGGAGCCACCATGCAGGTCGTGCCCACCACCGGTCGTGCCGAGCTGACCCCGTTCGAGGACGCGGTCGATCGCCTGGAGCTCGCGGTCGCGGCCCCGGTCGTGATCCAGCGGCTGCTGGCCACCATCGCCGATCCGCGCAGCTCGGTCCGTGACGTCGAGGCGGTGCTGACCGTCGATCCGTCGCTGGTGATGCGCGTGCTCAAGCTGGCGTCGTCGGCGGTCTACGCCCGGCGGCCGGTCCGCGATCTCGGCGGCGCCATCCGCACCGTCGGCCTCCACGAGCTGCGCCGGCTGGCGGTGACCGCGCACTTCGCCACCGGCAAGAGCCCGCTGGCCCGCGAGCTGTGGGCGTACTCGCTGGCGGTGGCGTTCGCGTGCGAGCGGCTGGCGCTGATCGGTCGGCCGCCGCCGGGGCCGGACCTGTTCCTGTGCGGGCTGCTCCACGACATCGGCACGCTGGTGCTCGATCGGCTGCTCGGCGAGCGCTACGCCCGACTGGCGATCGTGCCGGGCGACGGCCGGCAGGCCGACCTCGAGCGGGCCGCGTTCGGGTTCGATCACACCGACCTCGGCGCGATGGCGGTGGCGCGCTGGAACCTGTTCCCGGAGCTCGAGCCGGTGGTCCAGCTCCACCACGATCCGTTCGCCGCCGATCGCCTCGGGCTGCCGGCGGCGAGCCAGGCGGCGATCGAGCTGGTCGCGCTGGCCCGGCTGGGGTTCCTGACCACGTCGGAGGTGCTGACCGACGGCGAGCCGGCCGAGGTCGATCTCGCGGTCGCGCTGGCCGGCCGGCGCGGGGTCACGATGGATCAGGCCTGCGACTGCGCCGAGGAGGGCCGAGCGCAGGCGGCGGCGGTGCTCGGGGCGCTGACGGCGGCCTAGCGGGACACCGGCGGCCCGCGCCGTCCGCGGCGAGCGATCGGGCCGATGTCAGCGCTCGGTGGGCGCTGGCGCTCGCTCGAAGGAGTCGGCGATCCAGGTGCCGATCCGGTCCTTGGCCAGCGTCAAGGCCAGCGCGCCGAGGGCGCCGCCCAGCTTGCCGACCAGGGCGACGCCGCCGCGCCCGACCGCGCCGCCGCGGCCGGGGCCGCCGATCATGCCGACCAGCAGGCCGGCGCCGGCCGCGATCCCGCACGCGGCCAGCGGCTGCTCGCGGATCATGTGAGCGACGTCGAGCCGCTCGCGGGCGTGGTCGACCCGCCGGCTGACCTCGTGCAGGCGGTGCAGCATCCGGTTGCGGGCGATCATCATGCGCCGCTGGATCGCCTGCGCCTCCTCCTCGGCAGCGGGCGGCCCGTCGTGGTCGGCGGGTAGATCGCGGTCGTCGGCCGCGTCGGCGCGGGTCAGGGCCGCGCCGGGCATCGGCGCGTCGGGCTGGGGATCGATCGAGATCGAGTCGTAAGGAGCTTGGGCGACCATGGCAGCGTTCACAGCAAGGGGTGTGCCGGCGGGCACGGTGCTTGCTCTGACGCCCGCCATGCTCTCCACCGACGGCACCGGGTCCCGCAGCTCACCGCGCGACGAGTCGACCACCGATCTCGTCGGCGGCCTCCTGACCGACGCCAAGGACCTGGCCGCGGCCCACGCCGACCAGCTCAAGCTCGAGTTCCGGACCGAGGTCCGCTCGCTGATGGAGACGATCAAGCTCACCGGCGTGGCGATCGCCGCGGTCGTGCTGGCCGGCTTGCTGCTCGGTCAAGCGGCGGCCCTCGGGCTCAGCGCCGCGACCGGCCTGCCGGCGTGGGCCAGCTTCGCCGCGGTCGGCGCGCTCGCGGCGGTCGCCGGCTACCTGACCTACCGTAGCCGGCCGGCGGCGGTCGATCTGGTCCCCAGCGCGGCGATCTCGTCCCTCAAGCGCGACGTCGAGCGCGTCTCCGACGTCGTCTCCCCGTAGCGCGCCGTCGCCGACGGAGGGGGGGCGCGGGGCGGGCCGCGACCGCGCGCACACCGCCCCGCCGACGCGCGCCCGACCACCCCGGGGACTCCCGGGACGTTCAGCGCGCGCGCCGACGGTGACGGCCGCGGGCGACCGTCGCGTCGCGTCTAGCGGCGGATCAGCCGCATCGCCAGGTAGCCGATGCCGAACGCGATCCCGATCGCGACGAACGGGTGCTGCTTGATCATGCGCCGGCTGGTCGCCATGACCGAACCGGTCCGGTCGACGACCACGTCCTTGGCGTCGCCGAGCTTGTCCTTGACCGTGCCGCCGGCGTCGACCAGCTTGTCCTTGACCGTGCCGCTGACGTCGACGATGCGGTCCTTGGCGTCGCTCAGCGTGTCCTTGATCCGGTCCTTGAGCTCGCCCGCGCGCTCCTGACCGGCGTCGACCAGGCCCTTGACCTGATCGGCGGCGCTGTCGATCTTGTCCTTCGCCATCGCGCCGGCGTGGTTGCCCATCGTGCCGGTGTGTCCCGTCGCGCCCGTGTTTCCGAAGGTCGATTGAGCCATCTGCATTCTCCTTGAGGGTTACGTGCAGACGGGACAGAGCACGGTGTGTGCCATCGACCGACGCCCGTCGTGCCGCGGTGCGTGACGATCGCCGGTCCGCCACCGTGCGCGAGGGCACGGTGCGCGCGTGGGCTACGCGCGCACCGCCCCC
>Ga0075163_10012361_pt1 | contig 11120 bp, 11 predicted proteins | sample JI1023141ADNA_FD_71478 | JGI IMG/M metagenome (GOLD analysis project Ga0075163, IMG submission 71478) | Wastewater effluent complex algal communities from Wisconsin, to seasonally profile nutrient transformation and Carbon sequestration -... | ecosystem: Engineered > WWTP > Effluent > Algae...
ATCACAGCACTCGCAGCGCACCTGACCGCGCCCGCGGCACGTCGCGCAGCGAGCCGTGCTGTCTCCGTCGCGCACCGTTCCGTCGCCGTTGCACGACCGGCACACCATCTCGCCCATGCGCGAGCAGAGCCCACAGTCCTTGTGCACCCGCACGTCGGGCAGGCGAGCGCGCACCTTGCTGCCGACCGGCAGCCCCTCGGGATGCCGGAGGTCTTCACGCCACGGATCGGGACCGGCGTCCTGCACGTCGGGGGCGGTGCTGGCCGCGTGGATCTCGTACTCCACGCCGCGCCGCTCGAAGGTCGACTCCAGGATCACCTGGGTGGGCCCCACCGCCAGCACGTCCGTGATCGCGAGCGAGCCCGGGTCCACACGCGCCCAGGGCTTCTCGGCCCGCCAGCGATGCAGCGCGGCCAGGCCCCGTTCGCGCGGTGTGGCGGTCGACTCGGAGCTCGCGTGATCCGTCACCGGCATGCAGCCGAGCGTACCAGAGCAGGCAGCGGGTCCGTGGCGCACGGGTCGGATGGCCACGTGTCCCTATACGGGGATATGTGGAGCGCCTCCGGTAGTCAGCGATGTGTAGGGTAGAACCCACAAATTCGCATATTTTGGTGTGCAAATCGTGGACTAGGGGTATTGACCTACCCCATGTGGGGATACAATGTTTCCGTGTAGATGTACTCAGCGGATTCGATATCCCCCACTCGGCCCCTCTCACGACTCTCTTCGGTGTGGGTCTTGGTGGGCCTCGTGGCCACCGTGGCCACCGTGGCGGGCTGCGGCGAGACGACGCCGCTCGCCGCCACCGACCAGAGCGTGGTGCAGCCCGCCTGCGAGAATGCGGCCGACTGCGGCGACGGGGTCTTCTGCAACGGGCAGGAGATCTGCAACCCCGACGACAGCGGCAGTGACGCGCGCGGCTGCGTGATGGGCGATGCCCCATGCGGCACGGGGGTGTGCGACGAGGCGAACCGTATGTGCGCTTCGGCGTGCTCGAACCGGGACCAGGACAACGACGGCCATGACGCCATCGCCTGCGGCGGCAGCGACTGCGATGACCGGGACCCGCGCCGCTTCCCCGGCGCGCTCGAGGTGTGCGACGCGGTGGCCGTCGACGAAGACTGCGATCCCGAGACCGTGGGTTCGCTGGACGTCGATGGTGACGGCTACACCGCGCTGGTCTGCTGCAACGAGGACGCGGCCGGCGGCTTCCGGTGCGGCGACGACTGCGACGACGCGAGCGCGGGCACCAACCCCGACGTACCGGAGGTGTGCGACGGTCGCGACAACGACTGCAACGGAGCCATCGACGAGGGCGTGGAGGTCACGTGGTACCGCGACCTCGATGGCGACGGCTTCGGATCTGCGGTGGCGTCTCCCGGCGACGAGCTGGCCCTCACCATGACGAGCTGCCAGCGCCCCGGCGGCTACTCGCCGCTCGACACCGACTGCGACGACCAGCGCGGTGACGTGAACCGGGCGCAGCCCGAGCGCTGCACGGACGACGAGACGTCCATCGACGACGACTGCGATGGCTCGGTCGACGAGGGCCTGCGCGTGACCTGCTACGTGGACGGCGACGAAGATGGCTTCGCGGCGACCGGCGCGCCGGTGCTGACCCGCTGCCGCGAGCCACAGCGCCCGGACTTTGGCCAGTGCCCGCGCCGCTACACCAACGTGAACCCCGCGAGCCACGCGGACTGCGACGACACGGACGCGCGGCGCTCCCCCGGCCGCACGGAGCGCTGCAGCGCGGACCCGCGCGACGCCCTCGACGAGGACTGCAGCGGGGCCGTCCTTCCGGCCGAGCGGGACGACGACAGCGACGGCTTCAACGAGTGCGCCGGCTTCTTCTACGACTGCGACGACCAGGACGCGCGCGCGTTCCCCGGACAGCAGGCCTACTTCACCCGGGCCGACGGACCTCGCGCCGGCGTGGGCGGCTGGGACTTCGACTGCAGCGGCGCGGCGACGCGCCTCTACACGAGTGCGGGCAGCTGCGCCCTCTTGAGCACGTGCTCGCTGAGCGACGGCTGGACGGCGGGCACCCCGGCGTGTGGCGCTAGCGGCAGCTGGCTGGGCAACTGCACGAGCGTCGCGGCCCTGTGCGTGGCCTCCGCCCCGGTGACGCGCGACCAGCCCTGCCACTGAGCCCATTGAGCCGGGGTCACGCGGGCTTCCGGGCCAGCACGAAGAAGCACGGCGTGAAGATGCCGGTGCGGCCGCCTTCGATGAGCGCGTCGGCGCCCACGTTGAGCATGTCGCTCACGGCCTTGCTCCCTTCTGGGATGACCTTGAGCCGTTCGAACAGGCCGATCAGCCGGTTGCTGACGAAGCGGCCGGGCGCGCTGCGGCGCACCGACGTGACGTTGAGGCCGCCGTCGCCCTCGAGCGGGAGATACCAGGGCGTGCTCGCGTCGCCGCTGTGCGCGAGGTCTCGGCTGTCCTCCACCGTGAGGCCGGCCCGGCGCACGGCGTCCAGCACGGCGTGCGTGCTGATCATGTCGGGCAGGCTGTCGCCCGACTCGATGTCGCGCTTGATGCGGCGGTGTGTCGGGTTGGTGCCGTCATAGCGGTCCGTGAGGCACCACTCGTACACCGCGAAGCGCGCGCCAGGCTTGAGCACGCGCGCGATCTCGCTGAAGACCCCCACGCGATCGGGCGCGTGGCAGGTGGCCTCCACGGCGTAGGCGGCGTCGTAGCTCGCGTCGGCCAGCGGCAGCTTCATGAAGTCGCCCTTGATGCTGCGGCACTGGTGGTCGAGGCGCGCCTCGGCGTTGTAGCGGCCGAGCTTCTCGAGCTGGTAGTCGTTGTTGTTGATGCCGTCCACGCTGGCGCCCGAGAAGCGCGCGATGGCGCGCATGGGACCGCCCACGCCACAGCCCACGTCGAGCGCGGTCTGCCCGGCAGCGAGGCCAAGGCGCAACGCCAGGTAGTGCTCGTGGCGCGCGAGCGACGCCGCGAAAGCCTCGCCCTCGAAGCGCGGCGCGAAGTGGAAGGACTGGCCCCAGCCGCGCTCGTAGAAGTCCGTGGCCAGGTCGTAGTACTGGTTGACCATCTGCGCGTAGTCGCGGTGCCGCTCGGCGTGGGCCTGCTGGGCGTCTTGCGCGGGGGAGTCTTCCTGGCCGCCACGGAAGAAGCGCAGGTAGGAGCTGAGCGTGCTAGTGACGCGCGCGTCGGCGTCCTGGTCACGGTAGAAGTCACGGGGTTGGGTGGCGGCTGAGGACGACATGAGCGGCTCCGGGGCAGGGCGGCGCAGGCTCATGGCCCACGCCAACCAAGGTTCGGGGAAGTCCGCCAGCGTGCGACGTCGCGCTGGTCCCGAGCGGTCAGAAGCGTGCGCCGAAGCGCCGCAGCGGGCGGGGCGTGCGTCGGCTCAGCAGCCGATCTCGTAGCTGACACCGAACCCGCCGAGGCGCGTCAGCGCACTCACGGAAGGGCGGAGCTCGAACAGGTCCACGCTTCCTTCGTCTTCGAACACCAGCTCGATCACTCCGTCCCCGTCGATGTCCACGACCACACTCCTCGGGCTGATCGCGAAGTTCATCCGCGGCATGCGCACCGACCTCGTCTCGCCCCCGCGCTCCTCGAGGAGCATGGGGAACACGGTCTGCGCGCCCGAGCAATGCCAGATGTCGGGCAGGAGCTCGTGGACGATGCTGATGGTGTGGGACCCGTCGAACGCGAACACCAGCGCCCCGATGCTGCCGCCACCGTCCTGACCGGTGACGCGGAACATCGACGCCTCGCGCCCGACGTGTGACCCCGCGAAGGCCAGCTCGGCTCGCGAGCGCTCGACCGGGGTGGGCTCACGAGAGGTGGCTCGTGCGGGCGTGCCCGAGACCCGTGTGGTGGCGAGGATGCCGCCGGGGCAACCCCGCAGGATCTCCGCAGCCACGTATCCACCGCCTTGCCACACCTCGCTCGCTTCCTCGGTGGCCCGCATCGGCGCGTCACGATGGACGTTCAACGTCCCGCGGCTGGCGATGTCCACCACGAACACGCGTCCGAGGCGCGCGGCGCAGTACCCATCGTGCGTGGCGATGCGCAGCGCGCGCCGCGGCAACGTGTCGAGCGACGCGGGGTGGTCGGCGCTCAGGGCCTGCGCGGCCACGATCAGATCGCTGCGGCCGCGCACGACATCGAGACGACGCAGCGCTCCCACGCCGAGGCCCTCCGGAGCGCGACCGATGATGGCCAGGCTGACGCCGGGGTCGTCGACCACCAGGAAGACGCCGCGCTCCACGGCCCGATCGAGCGCGAGCGTCAGGTCGGTGTCGGTCATGCCGCCAGCGGGGGTGTTCGCGGCGAGCGGCCGTACGCCCCCCAGCACGAGGCCACATGCGAGGCAGATCAGGGACGCGATGCGGGTGGTCATTCGTGCTCCTCACAGCGAAGGGGACCAGGCGTGAGCGCGAGCGCAGGGCCGAGCGTGCCTCCTTCCGCTCGCCGGATGTCCGTGACGGTCTGCATCGTGAGCTGGTCGGGCTGCTGGGCGTCGACGCCACGCAGGAGAAAGACGGGCTGCTCGGGACACATCGTGAAGGGCAGGTCGCGGTCGGCCACGCGGCGCTGCTCTTCGTCGTAGATCGGCGGGACCGTCGTGCCCGTCATGGGCGTGACGGGCGTGCGCTGTCCGACGCTGTCACGCAGGACCATCTCCCCGCCGGCCGGCAGCGCTGGGAGCGCGTCTCCTGTTAGCCGGGGTCCGAGCGTGAACGCGACCGGCACCACGCTCGTTTGCTCGAACGGCGGGAACTGATGGAGCGCGATGCAGCTCTCGGACCAGCCCCGCTCCGCATCGCGCTTGGTCAGCATCACCAGCAAGAGGGGTGTGCCTTCCGATGGCACGAAGCAGCCGTCGATGGCGGCCTGCGTGTCGTGCGGGATCTCCATCTCGGAGATCCCACTCCCCCGCGTGCTCACGAAGAGGAACTTCTCCGTGAGGTCCCCCGGCACGAGCCGGCTGAACACCACCCGCACGTCGCGCAGGCCGTCACCGTCCACGTCGAGGCGAGTGTCGTGCACCGAGTCCGGGCTCTCCCCGCGCGACGAGTCCACCTCGAACGGAACGTCGGCCACGACGCGCAGGCTCTCGGGTGTGATGAGCGCGCGCGCGGCGTGCAGCAGGACGAGGTCGTTGCCATCACTCTCGGACCACTCGAGGAAGACGTCGAGGCCGCCGGGGACGGCCCCCAACACGCGCACATAGCGGAGCGAAGTGCCCTCGCCGTAGACCGTGTCGCCGTAGGCTCCTTCGAGGGTGCACGTGACGTTGCGCCGTATCGCGGCGGTGAGCTGTCCGGGTGCGATGGCGCCTGCCGCGGACCAGGACGCGGCTGGCTGGAGCGCGGTGAGCGCGCCGAGGAGTGGTGCGTAGAACCCTGGCCCGCTGCGATGGCCGCACGAGCGCTCGAGGGCGCGTGCGCTCTCCGATGGCGTGTCGCTCCCGCCCACCGTGAGCAGTGCGTCCACCTCGGCCGGCGAGGGCGACTCCACGAGGCCGCTCGCGCCGGCGCGGAGCCAGCTGACGCATGCGGGAAAGTAGCCCAAGCGACACGCCGAGCTCAGCCGGGTCGCCGCACGCGCGGGGTCGTGCGGGAGACGGCCGTTCGGGAGGCGCTCCACACCGGCGGTGAAGCACAGCTCGGCTCCCCCTAGCGCGCAGCCATGATCGAGGAGCGCTGCCGCGCGCGCCGAGGCTTCGGCAGAGCGCGAGCGTTCGAGCAAGGGCCACACGGCGGGCCAGCACGCCTCGAGATCGCCGGCCTCGCACAGCGCGCCGTACAGCTGGGCTCCGCGCGCCGCGTCCGAGGGCAGGCGCAGCGGATGCAACAGGTGGGACTCGGCCAGCGTCGCGCAGGCGGCGGGGTTCACGCGGCACGCACGCTCGAGGCGCGCGCGCTCGGACGCGACCTCTTCGAAGAACCGGCTGCGGTCGTGGAAGTCGCGCATGCCGCACGCGGGGTCTTCTCCGCAAGGGTCCTCGCCGATCGACGTGACGGACGCCTCGGTGGTGGCGAGAGTGCTCCCGGTGGCGGCTCCCGAGCCACAGCCCGAGAGGAGCACCAAGAGGATCACGCCCATCACGAGACTTCGTATCTGCAGCACGCCAACGCTCCTTCGACGGGCAGGATAGTCACTTCGTCGCGGCGTGCCCATGCTCGCGGAGGTGCCCCGACTTGCTCGATTGGCTAGGCTTGCACCCATGACCCGCCGCCGCCCCTTCCTCCCGTCCCTGGCCCTCTTACTGGGCGCTGTGTCCTCGGCCGGCTGCTCGCCCGCCGGGTCCTCTGCCGGGCCGGCGCCCGCCTTCGCGCCCGAGACGTCGGCGCCGCAGAGCCAGTACGGCACGCACACCACCGTGGGCCTGCGCGTCTTGACCGACCCCGCCGAGGACGAGCCGCGCGTACGCCTCGCGGCCGTGGTCCGGGACCGCGACGGAGCCGAGGAGGTCATCGACCTCGGCGAGTACGAAGGCCCGTTCATCGAGGAGCCGGCTGCGGACACCGAACTCCTGCGCGTGCGCGCGTCCCACCCGACGGGGCCCGTGGTGATCACGGTGCGCCACGCGGGCAACGGCGTGCTCGAAGTGCACCACACGCCGGATTCGGGGGACCACCCCACCGTGCGGCGCATCCCCATCCGTGCCGACCAGCCGGTGCGCGTCAGCGACCCGTCCCTGCACCAGCCGGACTGAACCGGGCGCTCAGAGGTCTTCGGTGTCCTTGAGCAGCTCTTGGACGAAGCTCGTGCGAAGGCGGATGAGCGTGCCCCGGCCCAGGTTGCGCCGCACCTGAATGATGCCCTCGGTGGGGCTCACGCCACCCCCGCGAACCACGTCGGCGTCGGTGAACACGTGCTCGATTGGCGCGGGAGTGCTGTCTGCAGCCACCTGGGCAGCCGGCAGCGCGAGCAGGGTGACGAGGGCGAGGCCGAGAAGAGTGCGCATGGGAACGTTCCTTTCGAGGCGAGGCGGGGTCCCTCAGCATACGGGAAGCCCCCTTCGCGTGGGTAGACCTGCCCGGCGGATTTCCAGTGGGTCGTTGCCGTGGTCCTGGTCGTTCCTGGCCGTGGACGGCGACACACGTGGGCGTCGACGTCGACGTTCGACGTTCATCGACGTGGTCGTACGTAGTCGTATCCGTAGGCGTGCTCGTAGTCCTGCTCGTGCTCGTGCTCGTGACCGTCGGGACGTCAACGGAGACTACGACGGATGCAGACGCCTCAAAGGTCGAACACGAGCACGAGCACGAGCACGTCGACGACCACGACGAGGCTTACGTAGACGACTACGACTACGTCGACGCTCCCCCTCGACGTTCCCCCACCTCACCGACTTGCCGTCCCAATCCACTCCCGGAACGCCGACACCCGCGTGATCACTGCCGCCGACTCCACGCACCGCGAGCTGTTGTCCACGGCCATGCTCACCACGCCGACGACGTGCGGCGTGCCCTCCACGCTCAGCACCGCCGGCGCGCCCGAGTCGCCGGGGCACACGCCCGCGTCCGGCGAGGCTGCGCAGAAGCGGGTCTGGGCCATGCCTTGCACGTTGCCCGAGAAGCAGTGGAAGGGCGACAGCGACTCGAGCGTGGCGCCCTGCAAGCGTGCGCTGCCGCGGCCGCCGCTGCGCGTGACGCCGAAGCCGAGGATGCGGACGGGTGGTCCGGCCAGCATGACGTCGTCGTTCAGCGCCGCGAGCGGCATGGGCTGCGCGCGGGTGACGGGGCGCACCAGCCGCACCACCGCGAGGTCGCGGCCGAGCTCCGGGTGCTGAGCGTCGAACTCCGGGTGCACCTCCACGCGCAGCACGTTGGCGCGCTCGGGCCGGGCGCTCGGGTGACCCACCTGCACGCTGCGGATGGTCAGGTCGCCCAGCGTGGCGGAGCGCACGCAGTGACCGGCGGTCAGCACCGCGTCGGGCGCGATGAGCGTGCCGCTGCAGGTGCCTGACCAGCTGCCCTTGCGCCAGCGCAGCAACGCCAGGGAGCCCGCGTCGGCGGGAGCGACGTCGCTGCCACCGTACATCGCGCGCGTGCTGGCGACGTGCAGGCCGCTCCACGCGAGCGTGACGCCCGCAAGGGCCAGCCAGAGAGAGCGAGAGGAGGCAGCGGGGCGCGTGGGCTTCATGGCGACCTGTGCGAGCTGGGCTGACGCGGCGCCGCGAGGACGAGCACGGCGGGCAGCGCCCCGTAGTACAGCACGTTCGGGACCACGCGCGCGAGGTAGCCCACGTCGAGCTCGAGGCCGAGGATCAGCACGTCCGCGAGGATCCACGTGCCGTACCAAGCGAGCGCCAGCGCGTCCGTGCGGCGGTGCCACGTGAGCGCCACGCCCTCGCCGAGGCGAGCCCGCGTGTACGGCAGCCGGGCGAGGATGAGCGCGAAGAACAGCGCCTCGTACGTGAGGAACAGCACGCGCCCCTCCGTGCTGTGCAGCACGAAGTGCACCACCAGCTGAGACACGACCGGCACCAGCAGCGACCACGCCACGGCGCGCACGAAGGCCATGGCCGGGAAGCGCAGCTCGCCCGAGTCGGTCATGACCTCGGCCAGCAGCAGGTAGCGGAGGTCCCCGAGGATCACGAAGGCCACCGGCACGGCGGTGGACAGCGCCGCCGGCAGCGCCCCGATCAGCGGGATGTCGCTGGACGTGAGCCACGCGTCGAGCGCGGCCAGCACCACCAGCGCGATGGCGTAGTGCCGCACGGTCAGGTGGACCCGCGCGCCGTCGCGGGCGACCACCAACGCGCCGAGCGCGCACGCCGCGAAGAGCAGCCCGGGGTGCTGCCACGCGCTTTGATAGAAGGCTTCGAACATGGTGCTAGTGCGCTCCGGGGACAGGCGGAGCCGGGGGCTCCGCGGGCGCGAGCTTGTGCCCCGCCATCACGGTGAGATACGCGATCACGTCACGCAACGCCGCCTCGCGGTCGGGGATGCCCGGTGGCAGACCCGGCATGGGCGTCCCGTGGCGCACGGTCAGCGGCGCGTCGATCCAGCGCCGCAGCCAGGTGGGCTCGACGTACTCGGTGACGCTCGCGGGGTAGTTCAGCTCGGGGCCCAGCGTGCCGCCCTCGCCGTTGATGGCGTGGCAGCGCGAGCAGTAACGACGAAACACGCCGAAGCCTCGCTGCGCGTCTGCGCCCGCGTCGGGGGGCGGGGCCATGCGCGCATAGCGCTCGCTGGCCATGGCCACGGTCACGCCCACGATCTGGTAGGGCCAGCCCCAGTCGCCCTCGCTGCGCACCACGCTGTCGCGTTGGTTCTCCCAGATCAGGTATGCGGGCGCGAGCGCCACGCGCGTGACGGCGCCACCCACCGGCTTGTCGATGGCGAAGTCACCCCCCACGCGGGCCACCGCGAGGTACGCCTGGTGCTCGAGGAAGCGGGCGGTCGGCACGGCCGCGCGGTAACCGTCGGCGCACTCGAAGACCAGCTCGTCGGCGCGGCGCCAGGCGTCCCCCAACAAGAGGTCGAAGAGCGCCACGGCCGGCACGGCTTCGAAGCGCACCTCGCGGTCTTCGTAGGGCTCGTGCACCGCCACGGTGGTGAGGCCCGGTCCTTGGGTGAGATCCCACTCGGGGGCGTTCGCGCCCGCGCCGAAGCGGATCCCGCGCGCGCTCGCGGCGGCCTGTGTGGCCTCGGTCCCGTCGCGGTCCGCGGGCTCCAGGGAGCAGCCCACGGTCGAGCCGAGCGCATGACACAGCAGCACGCCGATCAGCGCGCGCCGCGCCCGCGCTGCCCACGCGGCAGTGTGCGGGCGATGCGTGATCAAGCGATGCGCTCGCCCAAGGCGACCTCGACCCGCGTGCTCGCGCCCGGCTGCGCGGGCCCACGTCCGCACATGCAGAGGTGTCGCGCGTCCGTGACCACGTGCACGCCGCGCGCTTCGCCCGCGTTGAGAAGTGTCTCGGCCAGCTGCGCCGTGAGGTCCTCCTGGATCACGAAGCGCCGCGCCAGCGCGTCCACCAAGCGCGGGAGCTTGCCGAGGCCCAGGATGCGCTTGCCCGGCAGGTAGGCGAGGCTCGCGTGCCCGAAGAAGGGCAAGAAGTGGTGCGCGCAGATCGAGAAGAACGTGATGTCCGACACGGTGACGACTCCGCGCGGCTCGTCGTCCGAGAGCAGCCGAGTGGTCTTCAGGACGCTCGCGGGATCCACCTCGTAGCCGCTCAGCAGGTCGCGGTAGGCGCGGCGGATGCGCGGCTCGCACTCGGCGCTGTCGAACCACGCGAGCGCGCGCGGATCGCTAGTGACGTTTTGATGGATCCAACCTGCGATGGTGATGTTCTTGGGGTCGTTGATCACTGGGAACTCCGGGGGTGGCGTTCAGGGGACGAGGGCTCGTGCCGGGGGGGTCGAGCCAAGAGGAGCTTGTCCAACAGCGGGTTGCACCAGCCCGCCGTGATGCAGTACGCGCGGTCGTGACGGCGGTGGTGCTGCGCGTGATGCGCAGGCGAGAGGATGACAGCATGCCGCTGCAACCAGCGGACGGTGCGAGGTGCATGCCGTGCGTGGGCCCACTGGTGGATTTGGTTGGTCAGGAGAATGGCCGCGCTGAACGACAGCAGGGCCACGTGTTGCGCGAAGGCGGCGAGCCCCAGCGACCCGGACCCGAGCCAGAGACCGCCCCACAGGACCGGCAAGACCGCGAGCGCACTGTCGCCGTTCGTCTCGACCACGCCGTGCTCGGTCATCGCGCGGGGGTCGCGATGGTGCTCTCGAAACGGCGCGATCACGTTGCGTCCCACGAGCGGCGTGTGCTCGCTGCCGAGCTCGTCCGCCGACAGGTGCACCACCCCGCTGATCAGGTCGGCCAGCGTCCACCCCACCAGCGCGGCCGCGACACCGGCCACCGGCGCACTCCAGGTGGCCGGCGCGAGCGACACCGCGCGGCCCAGCACGGCGAGCCATGCGATGGCCGCCCCGAGCAGGGCAATGCCGCCGAGCCAGGTCCAGAGCCAGTGTGGGCGAGGGTGCACGTGGGAGTAGAGGAGCCGCCTCACCAAGCGTTACAGATTTTCGCGGGGCGTGGCACCTTGCCTCGCATGAGCGCACGCGAGAACGACGATGGCGATCTGGTGCGGGCGGTCTGCGCCGGTGACCACCGCTGCTTCGCCC
>Ga0075163_10012362_pt1 | contig 11119 bp, 8 predicted proteins | sample JI1023141ADNA_FD_71478 | JGI IMG/M metagenome (GOLD analysis project Ga0075163, IMG submission 71478) | Wastewater effluent complex algal communities from Wisconsin, to seasonally profile nutrient transformation and Carbon sequestration -... | ecosystem: Engineered > WWTP > Effluent > Algae...
GTCGTCATCCCTGCCGACGCGCTCATCGGCGAGGAGGGTCGCGGATTCCGCTACATCCTCGACGGCATGAACGCCGAGCGGATCCTCATCGCATCCGAGTGCATCGGCGACGGCCGCTTCCTGCTCGACAGGGCCGTGGCGTACGCCGGTCAGCGGGAGGTGTTCGGACGGCCCATCGGTGCGAACCAGGGCGTGCAGTTCCCGCTCGCGAAGGCCTACGCGCAGCTGTGCGCGGCCAACCTCGTGCGCTTCGACGCCGCGGCGAAGTTCGATGCGGGCCAGCCCTGCGCGGCCGAGGCGAACATGGCCAAGCTCCTCGCCTCGGAGGCATCGTGGGCCGCGGCCAACGCCTCGCTGGATGCGCACGGAGGATTCGGCTTCGCCGTCGAGTACGACGTCGAGCGGAAGTTCCGCGAGACCCGCCTGTACCAAGTCGCTCCCATCAACAACAACCTCGTCCTGGCCTACCTCGGCCAGCACGTGCTGGGCCTGCCGAAGTCGTACTAGTCGCCGCGCTGCACGATGTCGCGCACGGTGGCGTCGTCGTGCTCGCCCAGGGCCGGGATCGGCCCGTCGGCCGGCGTCCACCCGGAGATGTCGAACGGCGAGCGCAGCAGCTCGACCGTGCTGCTCGGCGTGCGCACGTCGACGAAGCGGCCCCGCGCCCGGAGCTGCTCGTGGTCCCACACGCCGCGCAGGTCGTTGACCCGCGCGTTGGCGATCCGCCCCCGTGCCAGGCCGGCGCGTGCGTCGTCCGCCGAGAGCACTTCCAGCCGCTCGGCGATCAGCCGCTCGAGCTCATCGACGTTGCCGATGCGGCTCGCATTGGTCGCGAAGCGCGGGTCCTGGCCCAGGCTCGCATCGCCGAGGAGGTGCTCGGCCATGCTGAGCCACTCCCCGTCGCTCTGCACCGCGATGAGCACGGTGCTGCCGTCCGAGAGGGCGAACGTGCCGTAGGGGGCGATCGCGTGGTGACGGCGACCAGTGCGCACCGCCTGGCCCGGTCCGTAGACGGCGTTGTACAGCGGAGCCGACACCCACTCGGCCAGCGAGTCCAGCATCGACACCTGGATGGCTGCGCCCTCGCCGGTGCGCTCGCGCCTCACGAGGGCGGCGAGGATGCTCGTGAGCGCGTACATGGCCGCGCAGATGTCCGCGACGGAGAAGCCCACCTTGCCCATGCGGTCTCCGTCGCCCGTGACGGAGAACACGCCCGCCTCGGCCTGGATCGCCAGGTCGTAGGCCTTGTCGTCGGTGCGCGGGCCCCCCGTTCCATAGCCGGAGATCTCGGCCGCGATGAGATGCGGGTGCAGGGCGACGAGGGTCGGGGCGTCCACCCCGAGGGCGATGGCGGCGCGGGGCGACAGGTTGTGGAGGAAGACGTCAGCACCGGCGATGAGCGCCCGCAGCATGGCCAGGTCCGCCTCGTCCTTGACGTCCAGCACGACGGACTGCTTGCCTCGGTTGGCCCACACGAAGAACGCGGACTCCCCTTCGACCACGCTGTCGTAGTGCCGGGCGAAGTCGCCCTCGGGACGCTCGACCTTGACGACGGTGGCCCCCAGGTCGGCCAGCTGGCGGGTCGCGAACGGTGCGGAGATGGCCGCCTCGAGCGACACGACGACGATGCCCTCCAGCGGCGCGGTCACGACGACGCCTCGGGAACCTCGGCCACGTCGTGGAGGAACCAGTCCACCAGCGCCTCGCAGTTGGCCCGCAGGCGCGCCTCGTGGATCTCGAGGTCCTGCAGCAGCTGCGCTCCGCTCGTATGTGCAGGGATGTGGTCCGGGCCGATCCGCACCCACGACCCGACGACGCCGGTGTCCGCCTCCGGATGGAACTGGGTCCCGACGGCCCGGCCCACGCGGAACAGCTGGGGAGCCTTGCCGTTGTGGGCGAGCACCTCGACGGACTCGGGAAGCACCACGCGATCCTCGTGCCAGGTGAACCAGGGCCCTTCAGGGATGGGCAGTGCGCCGTCAGCGTCGAAGGTGACCAGGCCGATCTCCTGCTCCTCCACGGGAGCCCGCTCGACGTGGCCGCCGAGCGACTCGGCGAGCAGCTGGCCGCCGAAGCACACCCCGAGGTAGGGGACCTCCTGCTCGAGCATGTCGCGGATGAGGGCGATCTCGGGCTCGACCCAGGGCCGGGCGCCGTCGTCGTAGGCGTTGGCGAAGGACCCGAAGGCGATGACCGCGTCGAACCCGGTCGGGTCGGGGAAGGCGGTGTCGGGCGCTGACGGGTCGGCGAGGACGACGTGCGTGCGGGTCTCATGGCCGCGTTCACGCAGGACCTCCCCGATGAGTGCCGGGGCCGCCTCCGGCTCGTGGCTGATCAGCAGCACACGCGCCATCTACATGACCGCCCTGTACCTGCGGAGCTCCCACTCGGTGATGTCGTCACTGGGCTCGGCGTGCTCCTCGAACTCCGCGGCCTCGCGCCGCTGCATGAACGTGAAGTTGTCCACGAACACGTCGCCGAACACCTCCCGGGTGAACGGCGAGTCGAAATTGTCGATGGCACCCGAGATGTCGACGGGAAGGCGCTCCCATCGTGCGTCGGCGTGAGGGTCGCCCTCCACCTGCGGCATGAGGTCGTAGTCGCTGTCGAGGCCGTCGAGCCCCGCGCCGAGGACCCCGGCCAGCACGAGGTACGGGTTCGCGTCGGCCGCCGCCCACCGGGCCTCGAGCCGGTTGGCCGGGCCTGCGCCCACGATCGATCGGACGCCGACCAGCCGGTGGTCCAGTCCCCAGGTGACCTGGGTGGGGGAGAACGAGTAGTCCTGGAGCCGCTTGTAGCCGCTGATCGTCGGGGTCATGACAAGCTGCAGCTCCTTGTGGTGCCGCAGCAGGCCGGTCAGGTAGCGGCGCATGGTGCTGTTGCCGAGGATGGAGTCCTCGTCCCGCTCCGCGAACACGTTGCGGCCATCGCGCGTGAGCGACTGGTGCACGTGCATGCCGTTGCCGGCCTCCTGCAGGAACGGCTTGGCCATGAACGTCACGTTGAGGCCATGCCGCTTCGCCACCAGTCGCACGATGTACTTGAAGTAGACCGTGTGGTCGGCCATGTCCATCAGCGATCCGTAGCGGAGGTTGATCTCCGTCTGACCCGGGCCGTACTCGACGTTCGTGGCCTCGACCTCGATCCCCGTCCTCCGGAGCGACTCGCGGATGTCGAGCATGAAGGGCTCCATCTCGAAGCCGCGGTACAGCGAGTAGCAGTTGATGTCGTCGTAGATGGGGGTCCAGTCGTCGGTGAAGAAGTGGCACTCCAGCTCGGTGGCGGCATCGACTCCGAATCCCATGCCGGCCGCGCGGTCGAGCTGCCGCTTGAGCATCCGGCGGGCGTCCATCTCGACCGGCTCGTGCGTGTCATTGCGGATCGTGTCGCACATGACGATGGCCACGCCGTCGGTCCAGCCGGCCACGCGGAAGCTCGAGAGGTCCGGCACCGCGTGCATGTCCGGGAAGCCGTCGGTCTCGTCGACGAACGGGGCGGGGAAGATGAAGCAGGTCGGGTCCCAGACGTAGATGACGTTCGCGATGTGGTACCCCGAGCCCCGGAGGAACTGCCGCACGGGGATGCGCTTGCCTCGCGGTATCCCCCACGTGTCGACGATCACGCACTCGACGGTGTGGATCCCGTGCTCCTCGCAGAGGGCAGCGACTCGACCCCACTCGGCCGGATCCCCAGCAGTCATCGAACCTCCCGAAAGCATGGATTTCAGATACTTGATAAATGTAGTGTCCGAGACACCACTCGTCCGGGCTTTCCGCAGGTAACCGGCCCGGACCGACCCGAAGGGGACCCATGCGCGCCGTCGTCCTCACCGCCCCCGGTGCCCCCCTCACCGTCCAGGACATCCCCGAGCCCGTGGCGCCGGCGGGAGGCGCGGTCGTCGACGTCCTCGCCTGCGGGATCTGCCACTCGGACCTCCATGCCGCCGCGGGCGACTACCCCACCGCGCTGCCCGTCGTGCTCGGCCACGAGGTCGCCGCCCTGCACCCACGACTAGGCCCGGTGCTGGTGTACGCCTGCTGGGGCTGCCGGAAGCCGGACTGCTGGGCGTGCGGATCGGCGCAGGAGATGATCTGCCCGGATGCCACCGAGGCCGGGCTGTTCCGCGACGGCGGGTACGCCGAGCGGATCGCCGTTCCCAGCGAGGAGTACCTCGTCCCCCTCGGCGACCTCGACCCGGCGCATGCCGCGCCCTTGGCCTGCGGCGGGCTGACGGCCTACCGGGCGGTCGACCACACGCTGCCGGTCCTCGCCGCCTCCCGTCGCCCCCGGGCGCTCGTCGTCGGCGCCGGCGGGCTCGGGCAGTTCGGCCTCCAGTGGCTGCGCATCCGGTCCGATGCCGAGGTCACGGTGGTCGATGCGTCCGCCGAGAAGCGGGCCCTCGCTCTCAGCCTCGGAGCGCACGCGGTCACTGCACCGGGAGAGGTCGAGGGCACGTTCACGGCCGTCATCGACTTCGTGGGAGCCGAGGCGACCCTCGCCACCGCGCGCGATCACGTCGCGCGACAGGGCATGGTCGTCGTCGTGGGGCTCTACGGCGGCAGCATCCCGTTCGGCTTCGGAGCCGTTCCCCACGAGGCCCACTTCCTCACGTCCGTGTGGGGATCGCTCGCGCAGATGCACGAGATGGTCGCCCTCGCCCAGCAGCACCCACTCCACTCGCCGATCGAGGTCGTCGGGCTCGACGACGTCGCCACGGCCCATGAGCGCCTCCACCGAGGAGAGGTGTCCGGGCGCTTCGTCATCACTCCGGGAGGTCACGCATGAGCACCACGGCCGACGCCGACATCGACATCACCGATCCCGCGACCTTCGCTCACGGCATCCCCCACGAGGTGTTCGCACGCATGCGGCGCGAGGAGCCCATCGCCTCGAGGATGTACGGAGGGCGCCCGTTCTGGGCCGTGACCCGCTACCGCGACCTCGTCACGGTGACCCGCGACCCCCAGACGTACTCGAACGCCCGTGGGATGACCAACCTCCCCGATCTGACCGAGGAGCAGATGAACGCCCGTCGGTCGATCATCGACACCGATGCTCCTGACCACGTCCGGCTGCGCAAGCTCGGCATCCCTGCCTTCACGAGCCACCGGGTCCGGTCGTACGAGGAGGTCACGCGCGACATCGCGGCGCAGCTCCTCCGCGACGCCGCGGAGGAGGGCGCGGTCGACGTCGTACAGGCGATCAGCGCTCCCCTGCCGATCCGGGTCATCATCAACATCCTCGGCGTCCCCGAAGATGACGCCGCGATGCTGGTGCAGTGGTCCGATGAGCTCATCGACTCCAGCGGCGTGCCCGCGGACGCCTACGGCAACACGACACCGCTGGAGCTCCTTCCCTTCAGCGCACCGGCGTCGCACGCGCTCTTCGAATACGGACGCCGGATGCGTGAAGAGCGCACGAGGAACCCCCAGGACGACCTCACGACGGCCCTGGTCGAGGCGCGCTACGAGGGCGAGGCCCTGTCGGACTACGACTTCAAGAACATGTTCCACGTCCTCGTCTTCGCCGGCAACGAGACCACGCGCACCGCAATCAGCAACGGCCTCCAGGCGTTCGCCGAGAATCCCGACCAGCTCGACCTCCTGCATCGACGCCCGGAACTGGTGGAGAACGCGGTCGAGGAGATCATCCGCTGGGCCACGCCGGTGCTGCACATGCGCCGCACGGCCACGCGCGACACAGAGCTGTCGGGAGTGCCGATCCGTGAGGACGACAAGGTGGTCATCTGGTACGCCTCCGCGAACTTCGACGAGGACGAGTTCCACGACCCTCTGCGCTTCGACATCACGAGGCCCGTCAAGCCCCCTCAGGTCTCCTTCGGGGCCAAGGGTCCGCACCACTGCCTCGGCGCCCCCCTCGCCCGCATGGAGATCCGGGTCCTCCTCGAGGAGATGGTGAAGCAGGGCATCCGCGTCGACCAGGCCGGGCCGATCGTTCGCACGAACTCCAACTTCGTGAACGGCATCGCCGCGTTCCCCGCCCAGGTCACCACCCGATAGACCACTGGCCGCGCCCCCTGTCGGAGACGCGGCCAGTGACGGTCAATCGGTCGCTCAGCTGACGAAGTTGTGCACCGCGTCGTAGTTCTCCTTGTCGCGACGCACGGCACCGAGCACCAGCCCCACGACGAAGATGATGAACGGCAGCAGGACGAGGAACCATCCGAGGGCTGTCATCTCGAACGGCCCGCAGCCCGAGCCCGACTCGCCGGGGCACATGGCGGGATCCTGGGCGACGCCGGCGAGCAGGTTGAACCGGCTCATCAGCATGAACTCGCCGAGGGCCAGGCCGATGATCGCCAGCACAGGGGCGATGATCGTGTTCCAGGCTCTCGTGTCCTCCTTGGTGCGCCGGAAGTAGACGATCACCGAGATGCTCACGAGGATCTCCGTGAGCACGATCGCGATCACCGACACGGACGAGAACCAGTAGAAGACATTCAGGATCGGGTCCCACTTGAAGATGATGGCGACGATCACCATGAGGACGGCGAGCACGGTCACGACGGTGGTGGCCGCCATCGGGGCCTGCTGCTTGTTGGTGCGGTCGAGGCGCTTCGGCAGCACGCCGGCCCGGCCCATCGAGAACAGGTAGCGGGCCGCGCTGTTCTGGAAGGCCAGCGTGGCGGCGAACAGCGACGTCAGGACGATCCAGCCGAACAACTCGGTGAGCCACGAGCCGACGAACTGGGTCGTGAGCCCGAAGAGCATGCCCGACGGGTCGGCGAGCGGGACACCGTCGACGGCCGTCACCTCGAACACCTTGTTCTGGATGTCGGTGGCACCGAGACCCGTGACCATGCCGAATCCCACGAACGCGAAGATGACCGTGATGAGGATGACGGAGATGTAGGTCGCGCGGGGAACCGTCTTCTTCGGGTCCTTGGACTCCTCGCCGTAGATGGCGGTGGCCTCGAACCCGATGAACGACGCGAGCGCGAAGGCGAAGGCCACGCCGGCTCCACCCGTGAGCCCGCCCGCCATGACGGCGCTCGGGCTGAACGAGGCCGCGAAGTCGGGGCCTTCCGGTCCGCCGTCGATGATGGCCGACGCGCCCACGATGATCAGGGCGACGAGCTCGATGGTGAGCAGCACTCCGAGGAACTTCGCCCCGATGTCGACCGACAGCGCGGACAGCACGTAGACGATGACGATGATGACCAGTGCGTAGACCCACCACTCCAGGACGATGCTGAACTTCGCCTCGAACTGGAGCTTCATCTGGAAGGCGATGAAGCCGATGACCGCCCACTGGACAGCCAGGTAGGCGAGCACCGAGACGGCCGCCGAGCCCACGCCGGGGACGATGCCCAGGCCGCGACCGACGTACGCGAAGAACGCGCCCGTGTTGGTGACGTAGTGGCTCATCGTCGCGTACCCGACGCTGAAGAAGAGCAGGACGATGCCGACGGCCACGTACATGCCCGCCGCGCCCGCGCCGTTGCCGATGCCGACGGCAACCGGGAACGCGCCGGTCATGCCGGCCAGGGGCGCCGAGGCCGCGACGACGAAGAAGATGATGCCGAGCAGGCCCAGCGTGCCCCGCCTCAGCGTCGTGTTGGGGGTCTCGGGATCAGGTGCACCGAGCTTCTGATCGGACTCGGGGAGATTCTCCCTCTGGGACATGCTGCCTCCACGGGCGTGCGGACAGGAATCGTGCGGGGCCGAACGATGGCACTGGGTGACGCAATCCACGCGCGGGGTCAAGCACTTTCCGGAAGTGTCCGCAAAGTGATGGCAAGGTGTGACCCACGCCGACGGAGAGGAGAAGGCATGACCACACGACCGACCGCGACCCCGCGGATGGTGTGCGTCCTCACCGAGAACTGGACGATGACCGACCCGCGCGACCTTCGCGGCATCGTGCGCATGGCCCAGGAGGCCGAGGACGCAGGCTTCGACATGGTCATGGTCAGCGACCACGTGCTGCTCGGGGGATCGGCCGGCAGCCAGGGGCGCATGGCGAATCCGCGTGACTACGCCATGCCGGGGAACCAGGACCCGTTCACGGCCTGGCCGTCCAACATCGTCCTGCTCAGCGCCATCGCCGCCGCCACCTCGCGCATCCGGCTCGGAGCGATCGCCCTGATCGCCCCCCTCCGGCACCCGCTCGTGCTCGCGCACGACCTCGCGGCCCTCGACCTGCTGAGCGAGGGGCGCCTCGTCATCCAGCCCACCGTCAGCTGGCATCGCGACGAGTACCACGCCCTGGGGGTTCCGTGGGAGAAGCGTGGACGGATCCTCGACGAGCACCTGCGGATCTGGGAGCAGGTGTGGGCGGCATCGCCCGCCTCGTTCGAGGGGGAGTTCTTCCGCTTCTCCGACGTGTACATCGAGCCGAAGCCGACCAGGCCCGAGGGTCCTGCGATGTGGTTCGGCGGCGAGGGCGTGCACCCGGCGCTGGTCGATCGACTCGTCCGCTACGGCAGCGGGTACCACCCTCTGGGGCGGACGTCGGCGGAGGATGTCGCGGCGCTGTCGGCCTCGCTGTCCGCAGCCGGAGGCTCGCTGGACGGCCTCGAGCTCGTCGGCGGCACCCGGGTCGAGTTCCCCGCCGACGATGCCGTGGCCTCCCTGGCCACGGCCTTGGAGGAGATCCCGCGCCAGCAGGCCCTCGGCTTCACCACCTTCGTCGTGAAGCCGTCGATCTTCATCGACCGCAGGGAGGACCACGCGGCCTTCTGCCACGAGGTGATCGTGCGGGTGTCGGCGATGACGTCATGACCTCCTTCGCCGAGTCGATCACCGTCGACGACCTCGAGCGCGACCCGTACCCCGTCTACGCACGGCTGCGCGCCGAGTCACCGGTCGCCTGGGTGCCCGCAGTGGGCCTGTGGCTGGTCACGCGCGCGGCCGACGTCGAGTTCGTGACCACCCGCCCCGACCTCTTCTCGGCGCACGTGGACGGCTCGCCGCTCGACAGGTCCTTCGGAGGGCCCACCATCCTGACGGTCGACGGCGAGAGGCACCTCGACCTGCGCCGCAGCCTGGACGCGACGTACAAGCCGCGCGTCGTGGCGTCCTACATCGATGAGCTCGTCACTCCGATCGCCGAGGCCGCGCTCGCTGCCGTCCTCGAGAGCCCTGGGAACCGCGCCGAGCTCATGGCCTCCTACTTCGAGCCGATCTCGGTGCTGAGCCTGGGCGCCGTCCTCGGCCTCGGCCACGTTCCGGCCGAGACGCTGCAGGACTGGTTCCACGGTCTGGCCATGGGCGCCATCAACTTCGAAGGCGACCCCGGGCGGCAGCGCATCAGCGACGCCACCGCTGCGCGCATCGACGCCGAGCTGCGTCCGCTCATGGAGAGTCTTCAGGGGAGCCCCGACGGCTCGACGATCGCGTCGATGCTGACCGTCGGGCGAATGCGCACCATCGAGGAAGTCATGCCGTCTCTGAAGGTGATCATCCTGGGCGGGATGCAGGAGCCCGGTCATGCGGCCGGCTCCTGCCTGGCCGGACTGCTGGCCGACGCCGAGCAGCTCGACCTGGTCCGGTCGGAGCCGACGCGCTGGGACGACGCCGTGCACGAGGGCCTGCGCTGGGTCGCGCCGATCGGCACCCAGACGCGCCAGGCCACCGGGGACATCGACGTGGCGGGCACGACGATCCCCGATGGCAGCCCTGTCGGAGCGGTCGTGGCCAGCGCGTGCCGCGACGACGCCGTGTTCGAGGACCCTGACCGCTTCGACATCCGACGCGTACGGAGGCCGAACGCCGCCTTCGGCTACGGGCCGCACTTCTGCGCGGGGCACGCCTTCGCGCGGGGCCAGGAGGCGATTGCGCTGCGCCTGCTGGTCGAGGCACTGCCGGGCCTCGCCCTGGACCCACGACACGAGGTGTCGTTCCGCGGGTGGGAGTTCCGGGCGCCGACGGAGCTTCGGGTCACCTGGTAGTGAATCGGCACCCGGAACTCGGCATCGGCGACTAGTAGTCCTCGATGTACTCCTCGAGCTCCCACGCCGTCACGTCGCGGGTGTCCGGATCGTCGACCTCGGCCTCGTACCGCTCCACCTCGTCGCGCTTCATGACCGTGAACACGTCGATGAAGTCGCCCGTGAGCAGGTCGCGCAGCCCGGCGTCCGCAGCAAGCGCGTCGAGGGCCGCCTTGAGGCTCATCGGCAGGACGGGCCGCTCCTCGTCCTCGTACGCCCACCCCTCAGCCGCAGCCGGCGGCGTGAGGCCGCGGCGAATACCGTCGAGGGCCGCCGCAAGGACCACGGCGATGATGACGTACGGGTTCGCCGAGCCGTCGCCGATCCGCAGCTCCAGGCGCGTGCCCTGCCCGCGCTCCGGGGGGATGCGGATCATCGTCGACCTGTTGTCGTAGCCCCAGTTGGAGCGGTACGGCGCGAGCGTGTCGGGGCCGAGGCGCTTGTAGGCGTTGACGGTGGGATTGGTGAACGCGGCGATCGCATCCGCATGGTCGATGACCCCCGCGATCATCTGCAGCGCCGTCTCAGACAGCTCGCCGCCACCGTCGTGCATGCGGTTGACGCCGTCGCCGTCAGTCACCGAGAAGTGGAGGTGGAAGCCGCTGCCCCCTTCGTCGTTCCACGGCTTGCCGAGGAACGTGCCCAGGATCCCGCGGCTGGCGGTGACGTCCTTGATGGCGGTCTTGAACAGGAAGGTGCGGTCGGCCGCGTCCATCGCCTCGCTGTGCCACAGGTTGATCTCGTACTGCGAGGGGCAGAACTCGTGGTTCCCCGCGAAGGCCCCGATGTTGAGCTGGTCGAGCATGCGCAGCAGGTGCAGGTAGTGACCGTCCGGGTCCACCTGGGACCCGGTCGTGTAGACGCGACCGGCCTTGTTGAGGATCCGCTCCCACCCGCCCTCGGTGCGCTGGGCGAAGTAGAACTCCAGCTCCGGCCCGCAGACGGGGACCAGGCCCTCCTTCTCGTACTCGTCGAGCACGCTGCGCAGCACCGCGCGCGGGGCCACGTCGCTGCGCGAGCCGTCGGGGTTGTCGATGTCCGCGATCGCGTAGGCCACGCCCGGGAGCCACGGGATAGGGCGGATCGTGTCGGTGTCGAGGTTGGCCACCATGTCGGGAAGGCCGTCGCCGAAGCTGCCCGTGCCCGCGTCGAGAACGCCTCCGCGCG
>Ga0075163_10012363_pt1 | contig 11119 bp, 6 predicted proteins | sample JI1023141ADNA_FD_71478 | JGI IMG/M metagenome (GOLD analysis project Ga0075163, IMG submission 71478) | Wastewater effluent complex algal communities from Wisconsin, to seasonally profile nutrient transformation and Carbon sequestration -... | ecosystem: Engineered > WWTP > Effluent > Algae...
GGATTAACAACGCCGGTATTTGTTCAAGATTTTGAGATTCGTGCCGCGGCGACGGTATTGCCTAGCCGCGAGACTTTACGCGAACGGTTTGAAACTTCTTTTGCTAAAACCTGGACCGGGGATATCGAGATCGACGGCTTCAATCGGCTTGTCCTTGCCGCAGGTTTGGAATGGCGTGATGTTGTCATTTTACGCGCTTATGGGGCTTATTTAAGACAGGTCGGTATTCCGTTTCGTCAGCGAACCATGGAAGACACCTTAACGCGCAATGCAACAATCGCTGCGGATTTTTGTGCGCTATTCCGGGCGCGATTTGATCCTGAACTGGATCGCAAAGTCGCCACCGCTGAAGCCGCAAAAATCGAAGCGCGCATTCTCAGCGGCCTGGATAAGGTCGTCAGTTTGGATGAAGACCGCATTCTGCGCCGCTACCTTAATTTGCTGCAAGCCAGTTTGCGGACTAATTTCTATCGTGCCGTACCGGGTGAGCCCTTCCGTGAGGCCTTGGCGATTAAGCTCGACAGCCGCGCGGTTGCCGAATTACCAGCGCCGAAACCGTTTCGGGAAATCTTTGTCTATTCGCCGCGGCTTGAAGCGATTCATTTACGCGGCGGTAAGGTTGCCCGCGGCGGATTACGGTGGTCGGATCGTCCGGCGGATTTCCGCACCGAGGTCTTAAGTCTCATGAAGGCGCAGATGGTCAAGAACGCGGTCATCGTGCCTGTGGGCTCGAAAGGCGGTTTTGTCTTAAAGCGACCGCTGCCGGCCAATGATCGCAAGGCCTTCATGGAAGAGGGGGTTGCTTGCTACAAGATTTTTATTCGCAGCTTGTTGGATGTGACCGACAATCTTGATGCGGATGGCAAACCGGTGCCGCCGCCTCGTACGGTCCGCCATGATGAAGATGACCCCTATCTTGTCGTTGCTGCCGATAAAGGCACAGCGACGTTTTCCGACTATGCCAATGCAATTTCCGAAGAATACGGTTTTTGGTTAGGCGATGCTTTTGCGTCGGGCGGGTCGGCCGGATACGACCACAAGAAAATGGGCATCACCGCCAGGGGAGCTTGGGAGGGCGTCAAGCGTCATTTCCGAGAAATAGACCGCGATATCCAAGCAGAAGATTTTACGGTGGTGGGTGTCGGTGATATGGGCGGTGACGTCTTCGGTAACGGTATGTTGTTGTCGCCGCACATTTGTTTGCTAGCGGCGTTCAATCATCGCCATATCTTTATCGACCCCGCGCCCAATCCGGCAAAGTCCTTGGCCGAGCGTCAGCGTCTATTCGATGCGGTGCAGGGGTGGGACGGGTACGACACGAAACTCATCGCCAAAGGCGGCGGCGTTTTCGAGCGCAGCGTTAAGTCCATCGCCGTGACGCCGGAAATGAAACAGCTGTTTGGTTTGAGCGCAGATCACGCCACACCGGATGAACTTATCCGCGCCATGCTGATGGCGAAGGTTGATCTGTTATGGTTCGGCGGAATCGGTACCTACATTAAATCCAGCGATGAAAGCCAGGAAGAGGTTGGTGATCGCGCAAATGACGCCTTGCGGATCGACGCCACCGATGTGCGAGCAAAAGCCATCGGCGAGGGCGCCAATCTTGCCATGACCCAAGCGGGCCGCGTGGAATATGCCCTTGCCGGCGGGCGCTGCAATACCGATGCGATCGATAATTCTGCCGGTGTTGATTGTTCGGATCATGAAGTGAACATAAAAATTCTGCTGGGCGATCCATTACGCCGCGGAACCATAACCCGGCCGCAGCGCGATGAGATTCTTGCCCAAATGACCGAAGAGGTTGGCGCGCTGGTCCTGCGGGACAACTATCTGCAAACCCAAGCCATCAGCGATGTCGAAGCGCAGGGTGTGGCGCTTCTCGATGGTCATCAACGACTGATCCGCGATCTTGAACGGGCGGGGAAGCTAGACCGCGCGATTGAGGGTTTGCCCAATGATGAAGAATTCACGGTGCGAAATGCGGCGGGCAAGGGATTGACCCGGCCCGAGTTGGCGATCCTGCTCGCCTATTCGAAGACCACCCTCTATGACGAACTTTTGCAATCTGATCTGCCGGAAGATCCTGGCGTGCACAGTGATTTGCCGCGCTATTTTCCCACCCTGTTGTCTTCGCGCTTTAGGGAAGCCATGGAGCAGCATCGGCTGCGCCGGGAAATCCTGGCCACCATGGTCACGAACAGCTTGATCAATCGGACGGGCCCCACCTTCGTCAATGATCTTCGAAGCGATACCGGCCGCACCGGGGCCGACATTGCCCGCGCCTATACGATTGTGCGCGATGCTTTCGGTTTGCGCAGTGTGTGGCAAGAGATCGAAGCCTTGGATGGAAAAATCAACGCCTCGGTGCAAAGCAGTTTACGGCGCGCGACGCAAAAAATGATGGAAGATACGGCGCGAGGGCTTCTCACTCAGACCGATGTATCGTCGGTTGCGGCTGGGACGGGGAAATTATCCAAGGTCGCTAAGGCTGTGTCAGCGCAGCTTGATCAACTATTGGGATCAACCTTGCAAAATATCCGCACAGCGCAGGTCAAAAAACTTGTGGGACAAAAGGTACCCGAGCCATTGGCGCGTCAAATTGTGGATCTTCCACTGCTTGCGGAAGTCTCGCAGTTGGGTGACCTTGGAGAAAAAAGTCAAAAATCGATCACCGATGTGGCGCGGGTTTGGTTCGCGTTATCGGCCAGGCTCAAATTGGCCGATTTACGAAGCATTACCTTGCCGCCGAATGCGACGTCAGTACAAAAAACCGCCATCAAGCTGCTCAATGAAGACCTATCCGCCGTGCAGCGCGCCTTGATGTTGGCGGCCTTGAAAGAGAAAAACGGCACAGCGCGATTCGATCAAAATAATTCGATTTTGGCGACATATGATCAAACTGTTGCCGATATGAAGGCGACGCCCGGTGACCTTGCCCCCTTGGCGGTGGCGATTCATCAGCTTCGCGCTTTATTGAATTAGTGAGGTGTTAAGAAGGATCAATCATCCCATTTGATCTGGGCGGCACCAAGAATCGGTCCGCCGTTCGGAGCTTGAATAAGGATCGCGCAGCCCCATTGACCGGATCCCGAACGCTTAGGCAAAACCACCTCAAAGTGGAGAGGATTGCCGTTCCATTCGGCAATGCGAACCAGCTCGCGCACGATGTTAACATCAAGCGCGTATCGCCCGCGGTTCTCGCCGCGCGAGACAGTGGTTCGTTTTTCTCCGTCAAACCGGACCAGCCAAATATCGGCTGATGCCAAGCGGATACCATTGTCGGCGGCTGCTAAATCAACCTTAAGTCCTGAAGGCGGCCCTGACAAAGTGACGGGAACGATAAAATTCTGCGCAGATTTTTCAGTGCTGATGAGTTGATCGATTTTTTGTTTATCGGATCCAACTCCCTGGTTTTTGCCGCTAACCACCATTAACGGTGTATAAACATAACTATCATGGAAGGCGGCGGCATAATCGCGTTGGCGCTGGGTAAATTCGGGCTTTGAAAAGGGATCGGTCCAGCCGGCGTAGTTCCAGTAATCGACATGGAATCCCAGGGCCAAAATATCAGGGCGTTTGGCAAGGGATCGCAGATAATCATCAGCCGGGGGACAGGAGCTGCACCCTTGTGAGGTAAAAAGCTCAATGACGACAGGTGCGGAGGCCGCCGGCGAGGGCGTCGCATCGCTACGGGCGCTATTTGATAAAAAAAGCACCCCACATATACCTATGGCTAAAGCAAAGGCTGATCTCATGCCACCCGTCCACAGCTTAAGCGAAAAAGATAAAGGCGATAACGCTTAGAGGCTAATCACGCTTCCGTTAATTCCGGCCTTAGGCCTTAGCCAGCCATAGGCTTAGGGGAGAGCGGGGATCTCCTGCTGATTTCGGCTATCTTGGCGCCAGGGAATCCTATAGTGCTAGTCCCCGTTGCGCGGCAGAGATCGAGCATCTGTGACGCAGACAGATATCGGGTAAGCTTGAACGGAGAGAATATTGTCGTCCAACCCCAAACGGCTTGTCGTCGGCATCAGTGGCGCTTCGGGCGTTATTTATGGCGTGCGACTGCTCGAAAAACTGCAAGCAACTGATATCGAGACGCATCTTGTGGTGACGCCGTCGGCGGAAATGACCCTGGCGTATGAAACGGACAAAAATATTGCGGCGCTGCGAGGCCTGGCCACCGTTACTTATCCCTGCCGGGATATCGGAGCTGCGATCGCCTCGGGATCTTATCTAACCCTTGGAATGATTATTGTACCGTGTTCGATCCGCAGCCTCTCTGAAATCGCGACCGGTGTGACATCCAATCTTTTAACAAGAGCCGCCGACGTCACCTTGAAGGAACGGCGGCGGCTGGTGTTGATGGTGCGGGAGACGCCGCTTCACCTTGGTCACCTCCGCAGCATGGCGCAGGTGACGGAAATGGGCGGCATTATTATGCCGCCGGTGCCCAGCTTTTATGCAAAACCGCAAACTCTTGCCGAAATGATCGACCATACCCTCGGCCGGGCTTTGGACTTATTCGATATTGATCTCGGTATGACTCGTCGGTGGGGCGCAGAGCCAACAGAATAAAGCTTATTAAGAGTGATAAGCCTTAAACCGTTAAGCCGATGCTTTGAGAATATTGCGCATCACATAAGGCAAGATGCCGCCGTTCATGTAATAGGCAACTTCATCCAAGGTATCGATCCGGCACACCAACGGAAGATGATCGCTCTTACCATTGGCACGGCGGATGGTGCAGGATACGGTCATGCCAGGCTCGATGCCTTCGCCAACACCCGTAATGTCTATCAATTCCGTGCCATCAAGCTCTAAGGTCTTGCGGGTAACGCCGGCCTGGAATTGCAGCGGCAAAATGCCCATGCCAACCAGGTTCGAACGGTGAATGCGCTCGAAGCTTTCAACAATGACCGCCCGGACACCGAGCAAACTGGTGCCTTTGGCGGCCCAATCGCGTGATGACCCTGTGCCGTATTCTTTGCCGGCAATGATAATCAGCGGCACGCGCTTTTCTTGATACTTCATCGCCGCGTCATAGATCGGCATCACTTCGCCGGTTGGATAAAACTTGGTGACGCCGCCTTCGGTGCCGGGGGCCATCTCATTTTTGATCCGAACATTGGCAAAGGTGCCGCGCATCATCACCTCGTGATTGCCGCGCCGCGCGCCATAGGAATTAAAATCAAAATGCCGAACTTGCCGCTCTAAGAGATAACGGCCGGCAGGGCTGTCTTTGATGATCGATCCCGCGGGGGAGATGTGATCGGTGGTGATACTATCGCCCATGATGGCAAGGACACGGGCATCAAAAATATCATTGATCGGTGCTGGTTCTTTTTTGATGTTATCGAAGATCGGCGGTCTTTTCACATAGGTTGATACGTCATCCCACTTATAGGTCAGCCCCGGTGCGGTGTTGATCGATTGCCATGCCGAGGTTCCGGTGAAGACATCGGCGTACCGGGTGCGGAACATGTGTGGCGTTATGATAGATTCGATCACCTGACTGATCTCGGCGGCGGTTGGCCACAGATCTTTCAAATAAACCGGCTTGCCATTGGGATCGGTGCCGATGGCATCTTTGATCATATCAATGGTCATGGAGCCAGCTAAGGCATAGGCAACAACCAGCGGCGGTGACGCCAGCCAGTTCATCTTAACCAACGGATTGATCCGGCCTTCAAAGTTTCGATTACCTGAAAGAACCGACGAAACAATCAGGTCGTTCGACTCAATCGCCTTGGCAATGACATCGGGGAGCGGGCCAGAGTTACCAATACAGGTGGTGCAACCGTAACCGACAAGATTAAATCCCAAAGCGTCGAGATCGTCTTGCAAACCGGAAGCTTTAAGATAATCGCCAACCACCTGCGATCCCGGCGCCAGCGAGGTTTTCACCCAGGGCTTCGGTTTAAGACCGCGCATGCGCGCCTTGCGTGCCAGAAGTCCTGCCGCCACAAGCACGGTAGGATTTGACGTGTTGGTGCAGCTGGTGATTGCCGCGATAACGACATCGCCATCCGACAACTGATAGTTACGCTCGGCGACGGTGGCGGGTCCCTTGCCGGGCTTAAACTCTTTTTGCAGCGATGCCGCATAGCTTGAGGCAGCATTGTTTAAAGCGACGCGATCTTGTGGACGCTTGGGTCCGGCAATCGACGGCTCCACACTGTCGAGATCAAGTTCCAGCGTATCGGTGAAAACCGGATCCGGTGTGGTTTCATCGCGCCAGAGACCTTGGGCCTTGGCATAGGCTTCAACCAGCGCCACCCGCTCGGGATCGCGGCCGGTGAAAGAAAGATAGCGTAAGGTTTCCTTGTCGATGGGGAAGAAGCCGCAGGTGGCGCCGTATTCCGGTGCCATATTGGCGATGGTTGCGCGATCCGCCAAAGGCAGATGCGCCAAACCAGGACCAAAGAATTCGACGAACTTATTCACTACGCCTTTTTTGCGCAGCATTTGTGTAACGGTCAGCACCAAGTCGGTGGCTGTGACACCTTCTTTTAACGTGCCGGATAACCGCATCCCGATTACTTCGGGCAGCAACATCGAAATGGGCTGGCCCAACATGGCTGCCTCGGCTTCAATGCCGCCGACCCCCCAACCTAACACAGCAAGAGAATTTACCATGGTGGTGTGACTATCGGTCCCGACCAGTGTATCGGGGAAGGCCAAGGTGCGGCCTTGCTCGACATTGGTCCACACGACCTGCGCTAAATTTTCAAGATTCACTTGGTGGCAAATACCGGTGCCCGGCGGCACGACGCGGAAATTGGTGAAGGCTTGTTGGCCCCACCGCAAGAAAGCATAGCGCTCGCTATTGCGATGAAATTCCAAAGCAACGTTTTTATCAAAAGAATCTTTGTGACCGAAGTGATCCACCATCACCGAATGATCAATCACCAAGTCGACAGGTGAAAGCGGATTAATTTTTTGCGCATCGCCGCCTAAGGCGACAATGGCATCGCGCATCGCCGCTAAATCGGCGACGGCGGGAACGCCGGTAAAATCTTGCATCAAAACGCGCGCTGGACGAAAGGAAATCTCCTTATCCGAGGTGCGGGTCTCCAACCAAGTGGCGCAGGCTTTAATATCCTCGGCCTTCACGCTGCGGCCATCTTCAAAACGAAGTAAATTCTCCAGCAGAATTTTTAAAGAAAAGGGAAGGCGCGAAATATCGCCCAACTGCTCGGCGGCAGCGATAAGGCTATAATAGTCGTAAGTCTTACCGTTAACCTCAAGTGTGCGTCGGGTTTTCAAGCTGTCGCGGCCAGCAGATGTCACGTCAAGGCTCCCTAAGTCGATGTGATTAATGTCTATGTCATCAATCAGGAATGATCTGAAGGCAGAGATATAACGATGACTGCCCAGAGTAAAGGGAAGAGCCGTTTTGATAGCGCAAAGCGAAAGGATGTGACTCCAACGGCGTCTTCTCAGTAGAAAAATTATCTTTTAGCTCAGCTTTTTTCGCGCAATCGTATAAAATTTTTTATAAAAATGGCTGTTTTCCGCCATTTATAGCGCGAGAAATCACATTGTTGCCGCAATCAGGTCTGATTCACGCCGTAACCCCCCCTCATAAAGAGCCTGACTTAGATCTCCCCCTCTAAGTCCGAGGCTTCCCTTTCAGCCTCTGCCAGTGAAAGCTGGCTGAAACTGGACCGGTATCTCCCCCAGATACCGGTCCATTTTCTTTTGGCGCGCACCAGATTATGGTGCGCCCCCATGAATGACTTAAAAGACCTTTTTTCATCCCTGCCCCGGCCCCTCCGCATTGGGACCCGAAGCTCGAAACTGGCTTTGGCCCAAGCGGAAGAACTTCGCCGTTGCTTAGCAGGGCTAAGCCCAACCTTGGCCGCGCCCGGAGCGCTGACCTTGGTCGCCATATCGACCACAGGCGACCGGGTCAAGGAACGCCCCTTGGCGGATATTGGTGGTAAGGGTCTTTTCGTTAAGGAATTAGAGGAGGCGTTAACCTCGGGAATGATCGATTTGGCGGTTCATTCGATGAAGGATGTTCCCGCGCCTTTGCCCCCCGGATTTGTGATTGGGTGTTTCCTCGAGCGGGAAGATCCCCGGGATGTTTTGGTGCTGCGATCAGGGCAAGGACTGGCTGATTTGGCGGCTGGTGATCGGATAGGGACCTCGGCACCGCGCCGACAAGCGCAGATCTTGGCCCTGCGGCCGGATCTTAACGTGATCCCGTTCCGCGGCAATGTGGATACGCGGCTGCGGAAACTTCGGGCTGGCGAGGCTGATGCGACGGTCTTGGCCTTGGCCGGGCTAAACCGTCTCGGTGTGGAGGATGTTGGTGTCACCCTTGATCCCGAGGTCATGCTACCGGCGTCTGGTCAGGGCGCGATTGGGATCGAGGTTCGCGAACAGGATGTGGTGTTAAGGGGGCTTCTCGAGCGGATAAACCACCAGGCAACGGCCGGTTGCGTCAACGCCGAGCGGGCGGTGGTTGAAGCCTTGGGCGGCTCTTGCCGCACGCCGGTTGGGGCTTGGGCGCGACTCGATGCGGCGGGTGATCTTGTGCTAGATGCCTTAGTGGCGACTTTTGACGGCGCCACCTTGTGGCGGACGTCACGGAAAGGATCTTTCCACGAGGGAATTAGCCTTGGCCGCGATGCGGGCCAAGAGCTGCGCCGCCGTGCTGGCACAGCAATAGATTGGGATGCTTAGGTGATCCAATCGCACCCCGGCGCCTCCCGCCAAGTTTTGGTTACGCGTCCGCAAGATGACGCCGCAAATTTCGCCGCGGCGCTGGTGTCGCGCCGATGGCAACCGGTTATGGCGCCCCTGTTGACGATCCATATTAAAGAAGAGGTGGCATCGGCTCTGCGCGCCGATCTTGATCAGGTTGTGGCGGTTCTCGTGACCAGCAGCAACGGCGTCCGGGCGTTGGCGCAGCTGGATCCCCGCCGTGATATGCAATTGCTGGCCGTCGGGCCTGTTACCGCTTCGGTAGCGCACGACTGTGGATTTACGCGGATTGTCACAGCAGATGGCGATGTTAAGGCGCTAGCGAAAATAGCCATATTAGCCTTGCAACCCAGCGAAGGGCCCGTGCTGCATATTACAGGATCGACCCAAGCAGGCGATCTTTCGGGTGCTTTAGGTCAGGCAGGTTTTACCGTGCGGCGCCGTATTCTTTATGAAGCCAGTGCCGCTAAATTTTTACCAAATGCGGCAGTAACCACCTTGAAAACAAGGCAGCTTGCCGCCGTCACCCTTTTCTCGCCACGGACGGCCGCAATTTTTGTTGCACTTATATGCGCCGCCGGACTGGCGTCTTCATGCCGAACCGTGGCAGCTTTATGCCTAAGCAAGGCAGTGGCAGAGGAAGCCAAGGCCTTACCCTGGCAAAAGATCTTGATATCAGCGCGCAACGACGCACAGGCACTGCTGGATCTTTTGCCGGCTTTACCGAAGGGAGCGACAGAGTCATGAGTATGGGCGACGATTCTTTCGACGGAGCATCAGGCTCGGGAACATCAGGCTCATCTTCACCGGGAACTTTTCCCGCCGTTGATGCGGTGATTGCCGCTTTTGGCGGTATTCGTCCGATGGCCACAAAACTTGGAATTTCTTTTACCACCGTCCAAGGATGGAAAACCCGCGGTCAAATCCCGGCGCCGCGATGGCCGGAAGTGGAAGCGGCTGCAGCCGCGAACGGGATTGATCTTGCCGCCCTACCAACATCAATGGCGATCGATCTCGAATCAGAGTCTGACACCACCGGATATAGAAATCCATCGTCTGCACCTTTTGTATCGGAAGATTACCCATCACCCTCACGCGTCAGTGTTGTCTTCACCACGATTATGACGCTGATCGTTCTGGCGCTTATTGTTTTGGGCGGCGGTTATGCGACGCGGCAGTGGTGGTTGCCACAAGCAACGACACTCGTGGCGACACATCTACGCGAGAATGTGCCATTGGTGGACGGACCAACAGAGGAACTCGCTCAGCGTTTAGATAATGAAATCGCTTCCCGTGACCGCATTACCAGTGAAGGTCGGGCGCAGCTTGAGGTTTTAGCGCGGCAAATAACCGAACTGGAAGTGCGTCTGCAGGAAATGACCAATGCAGACAATTCAGGTGCAGTGCCGGATGGTGGTGCGGAAACCTCGGCGCAGACGACGGAGTTAACGCGGCGGATGGCGGCCCTAGAACGCGCCGTGACGGAACAAAACGATAAAGCGGCGGATACGGCAAGAAGTGAAGCCATTGAAGCGTCAGTGCGCGGACTAAGCGACCGTTTGCAGCAAATGGAAAAAATGGTTGCCACATTGGAAGAACAGGCTAACCGTCTGGGCGCTGCGGAAAAAACCTTGCGCGATCTTGAAGCACGATCAGGTAAAGCCGAAACACGATTGGGCGAGATTGAAACGCGCAGCGGATCAGGCTCAGCACAAACAGCACTGGTTTTTGCGGTCGAGCTTCTCAATAAAGCCGTGACCCAAGGGTCAACGCCCTATGTAACCGAACTTGAGACGGCCAAGCGCTATGCCGGCGATGACGAGGCAAGTTTAAAAATTCTAGACTCCATGACAGTTGCGGCTGCCAAAGGTGCCGTCAGCCGCGAAGAGTTGAGCCGACGGTTTACGGTTCTAATGCCGCAACTTATTTCGTCACCCGATGTGAATAGTGCTTGGTGGTCAAGACTGGTGCAAAAACTGGAGGGTGCGGTTGTCATCCGCCCTGTTGGATCGGCAAATGATCTCAGCACGCCGGAAGGGCGGATCGCGGCTGCTGAAACAAAGCTTCGCGCCGATGATTTGGCAGGCGCCGTTAAATTGGTGGAAGATTTACCTGCCATGACTAAAAGCGAAGACGCGCGCCAATGGGTGGCCGATGCAAAGCTGCGGATCACGATAGAAGAAAATCTCAAACAGCTCGAGCAGAACGCGCTTGATCGCCTTGGACGCGCAGCCAACCGATGATTCGCACCCTATGGTTTCTCCTTCGTCTCGCTGTTTTTGTTGCCCTCGCGGTTTGGTTGGCGAACCGGCCGGGCCGCGTTTCCATTTCCTGGCAAGGCTGGCAAATCGACACCTCAGTTGGGGTTGTTTTGACGATCATGCTGCTGGTGTTGGTGCTG
>Ga0075163_10012364_pt1 | contig 11119 bp, 10 predicted proteins | sample JI1023141ADNA_FD_71478 | JGI IMG/M metagenome (GOLD analysis project Ga0075163, IMG submission 71478) | Wastewater effluent complex algal communities from Wisconsin, to seasonally profile nutrient transformation and Carbon sequestration -... | ecosystem: Engineered > WWTP > Effluent > Algae...
AAAAAATTCTTAAAATGAAAATACCATACATGATAAGTTGCTCGTTGTTATAGGAGTTACTCCTATCTCAATTATGAATGAGTATTAAAATTACTTAAGTTAGATTAAGTCGGCTTCTATGATTAATCAATCTGTTGAAATACTAAACCAAGTCGATGGAGAAACATCTGAGTCAGAAGGTCAGATAATTAATGATGCTAAGAATAGAATGGTTTGTGAACTGCACGATGAAGTTATATCAAATCTCACTTTGGCAAGCATGCAGCTTGAAGTACTTAAACTTCATAAAGAAGTTAGCGCTCTTGTCCTTAGCGACTTATTTGGAAAGCTGGAGGAAAAGTTAAATTATTCAATAGCTGCTTTACGAGGCATAATCTTTGGGATGTCAGGCGAATTGTTAGAGCCCAGCTTGGACAACAACATCAGAAGACTTTGTTCTGAGTTTAATGCGCTTAAAAAGATCCAGGTCAATTACTCCATTAGTGGTGTTGAAGGCTCGTTGAGTAAAAGTCAAACTTATGAATTAGTGCAAATCATTAAAGAGCTACTGATTAATAGTTTTAAGCATAGCGAGGCGAAAGAAATCAATATTCGCTGTAATTGGACAGGGGATATTTTGGATCTGATGTACTCGGATAATGGAAAAGGTTTTAGTCTTGATATTTCAACCCTGAAGCATTCAAGCTTTGGAATCAATAGCATTATGCTGAGATCAAAAATATTGAGTGGTGAATGTCAATTTTACTCAAGTGCCGCAGGGATGAATTTCAACCTTAATGTCTGCACTAAATCCGTTGCCTAATATTACCGCAATGAATGTACTTCTTGTAGACGACTGTGTTTTGTATTGTGACGGATTGTCACTTCTGCTGGAGTCAGCTTACCCTCAAATATTGGTAAATAAATGCTATTCAGGTGAAGATGCAATTGCGGAGTTGAGAGCAAAAAAATATTCCTTGGTGATTTGTGATCTACAATTAAATTCCGAAAAGCTTGATTTACTTCAGGGGTTTCACGTAGCTCATTTTATCGTTGATTCGGAAATTGAATCGAAGATTCTCATTCTCACCAATATTACAGGTAAAGCAAGTCTCATTGCTTTGCAACAACTAGGGGTGAATGGGTTACTGTTCAAGAGTGTAAACAAAGAATTACTAAAGGAATGCATTGATACATTACTTCACGGACAAGATTACATTCAAAAAGAAATTCGGTCAATTTTAAAAAGTGTATCAAATCAAAACCAGCCGGGAAGCGTCCGAATCTCAAATGATGAGTTTCAGGTATTGGAATCATTAAAGCTTGGGCTTACCGCAAAGGAAATTTCTGCAAACCGAATGATTCCGGAACGTACCGTTCGCTACATCCGCGATAGACTTCTATTGAAAACTCAAACTAAGAATTGTGCAGAGCTTGTCAGATTTTCGATGATCAACTCGCTCGTAGTAGAGCAATAAGTTTTATAAAGCAGCTTTTCAGGCACTTTATTGCTCTGTGGCTGAATAAAAATGCACGCATCAAATCTTTTCTTCGCCATGGTATTTTGAGTCTTTTCCAAAATTCGAATTTTGGCAGATGCCAAAATTCCTTTGTCATTTGACCAGTGCATTTTTGTCTTTTTGCCAATTCTACCGTTCTCGCATTTGACGGTATCCAACTTTTTTAAATTGCTCTTATTAAGAGGTTGCGCTAGTCTGAAGATTCAATCACTTAATTGCGGATGCCGAAAAGCAAAAGAGTAGGTAAGAAAAAACTAATTTTTTATGGAATCTAAATTTGAAAGCCTAGAGAACCCTATGTTCAAAAAGTTGTCGAAGAAATCGATGACAAGCATTAAAGGGGGTCAAGAAACTTACAGCATCTGTTCAACAGGATGCAGAGAAACTTTGTGGGGTATTGACACTTATTGTTCTGATACCTCCCGAGATAAGGAGATTCAAGCTTAACCGCTTCAATAAACTGCTAGCAATTTTGCACTACTTAAATAATGTACTACTTAAATAAAAATAGACTTATGGAAAACATGAAATTCGAAAATTTGAATAATCCAATGTTCAAAAAATTAGATTCTAAATCTATGACCAGCATTCGTGGTGGTCAGCAAACTTATTCAATTTGCTGGACAAAATGTACTGACACTCTTTGGGGAATTGATAGTTCCTGCTCCGATCACACAAAGGACGCAGAAATTGCAAACTAATTTGTAATTAATGGCCTCAGAGCATCTTTATCTGAGGCCATTTTTTATTCGAACTGTGGTATAATTTAAATAAATGATCCTAGGAAATTTACGACTGGCTGTCGGCATTACGCGAAAACCCTTGGTCATAAATTGAAACCTAATCTATTCTGATGATACTTATACTCAGTTCTGTGAACACGGAAGAAACAACGAATGATGTTGTGGAATGGCTGGAGGCGAATAAAGCATCCTATAAAAGACTAAATGGCTATGATTTGGAGCGTTTGTCAGACATTAATATCGGTTTTAAAAACGATGAAATCGAGTTTGAGTTAAATAGTAATCACTCGCTGGTAAAGGACGTGAATATCGTCTGGCACCGCAAATGGAGAGATGATGATTTTTACTATTTGTTAAATGACAATTCTATCATTCACCCGTATCTCAGAAAGCAACTTGGAACTCATTTTGCAAGCGAATTTTTCGCTGCCACTCGCGGCTTGCAATTAGCATTTGAAAATAAAAAATGGTTAACAAAGCCGGCTTATTTCAGGAGCGTTACCAGCAAATTGCATACGCTAAAGATTGCTAAATCATTGGGAATCGGTATTCCTAATACCCTAGTTACAAATAATAAAGACGCCTTAGAGAAATTTTTTGAGTCTGAAAAAAGAATTATTACAAAGAGTATCAGCGATATGGAGGTCTTTCATTTGAAAGGTGAGAGCTATGCGCTATACACCACTGAGGTTTCAAAAGAGCAAATTTCAAAAACGCCTAAGCATTTTTTTCCTTCTCAGTTTCAGCAATTGGTGGATAAACAATATGAAATCAGGAGCTTTTTGCTGGATGGAGAATTTTATTCAATGGCAATTTTTTCTCAGGCAAGGAATTCTACCCTGGTTGACTTTCGGCACTACGACTTTGAGAATCCGACTAGACAAATTCCTTACAAACTTCCGCAGGAGCTTGAGCTAAAACTAAAAGAATTATTAAAAATACTCGATATCAATTGCGGATCTGTCGATCTTATTCGGGGACTCGATGGTATTTATTATTTTTTAGAGGTTAATAGTAATGGGCAATTTGGCATGGTATCGCTACCGTGCAATTATTATCTGGAAGAGAAAGTCGCTAAATATTTGATTAATGAAGACTATTAAAAACATGACAGGCACGCGCAAGTCGAAACGAAAGGCTTCAGCAAATGAGCTTGATTTTACTGAGCTGGTGGATGTAACAGAACATCCGAAGCTTCCGGTTTTATACTCTAAAATGAAGCGAATAGCTAAATATACAAGCTTTAGGTCCGTATCAAGCAACAGACATCGAACGGAATCACTTAATAATCCGGGATATTATAAACCGGTATCGCAACTATTCAAGTAAGATGAAAAGCTTTAAGCTGTCCGATTATGCGGAAAAATACATGGTTGTATTTGCGTGTTGTATTCCCGTGAAGGGTGCAAAGAGAAGCACAATTTGTGACTTGCAAAGGGAAACATTTGATTTTATTCCAAATGTACTCTACACGATTTTAACGGAATATAGAAGTAAGAAGCTTCTTCAAATCATGCAATTTTGTGGAGATGACAACCTTGAAATGCTTGAGCAATACCTGAATTTTCTTATCGTCAATGAATATATTTTCTTTTCGGATGAGCCGGATCGATTTCCATCAATGTCATTGGATTGGCGTTCACCTCATGATGTGACAAATTCGCTCATAGATTTTGATGAGAAAACATCTCATAACATGAAACTGATTGTATCCGAACTTGAGTCCGTTCGGTGTCCGATGGTTCAGTTGCGGTTCTACTATTCACCTTCCAGCCAATATCTCCATGAAGTTCTGAAAAACTTTGAGGGTTCAGGTATTAGAACCGTTGAGCTTATCATTAAATATGACGACCTGCTTGATGCTAATGTGCTGATGAATCTGCTGAATTTGTACCGCAGGGTTTCCACAATTTTTGTAACCTCAACTCCGAAAGCTCGGGAACTGAAGCATGAACCGTCAGGTTCCAGAATTATTTTCAGAAAAGAAGTGGTTGATTCACCACAGTGCTGTGGAACAATTTCACTAAATAATTTTAGAGTAAACGTGCCCATGTTTACAGAGTCTCAGAAGTTTAATTCATGCTTGAATCGTAAGGTGGGTATTGATAGCCGGGGGAATATTAAAAATTGCCCCACATCTACAGAAACCTTTGGATCGCTGGATGAAATAAGTTTAGCGGAAGTTGTAAAAACGAAATCCTTCCAAAAGGTTTGGAATATCAGCAAGGATATGATCTCAATCTGTAAAGATTGTGAGTTCCGGCATGTCTGTACAGACTGCCGCGTGCTTGTACCAGGAGAATTTTCAAAACCAGCAAAATGTAAATATGATCCATACTCAGCCAGTTGGGAAAAATAGTCGACTTTTTACACTTATTTTTCCTGTATCTATTTTTCTTATCATGCTTAGTGCGTGTTCTAGTTCTAATGATGAACCATTTAGAAGGGGTTCAGTGTATGCATCTAAAAATAAAAAGCACTATGTGTTCATCGATGCAGACTCGACCTATATTCTAACCAGAAAAAAAGGAGATGTGGCATTTAAGGATTTAGGTGTTGTCAAAGTAAAAGGCACACAACTTGTATTTCTGGATGGTCGGGACATCGAATCATCGACAACAATTAGCTTTCATGAAGGAAATTCAAATAAGCTTTCAGTAAAATTTACTACTGAATTCCTGAGAGATTACCCGGAAGCAGTATTGGCGGTAGCGGACACACTCATTTATGCGATTCGCGATACGGTAGTTGTTATTGATAAAAAATTCGTTTTTGATAAGTTTCAAAAAGTAACTGATTCACTTCCGGAATTTTATCACTATTGGGAAGTTTATGACCGGCTTTTTGTAAGCGATCTTAAGATTAAATCGCGAGCAGGTTATCTGTCAATGTTTTATGATGGCAGAGTAGACGAAATTTATGTCGGAAAGAAGGACTTAGCTCCGTTGCCCGCGAAGATCGATACTGCCTATTTCAAGATGAAGTTGGGAAACAAATACATTACATGTTCCGATTGCCCGAAAAAGTTCAAATTTGATACGCTTTTTTTGGAGTAAGATTGCTTTCATGTTGATGCGTTAAAACAGTTTATAACTATTGACTCAAAAGTATAATGTTCTGGATCATTCTTCGGTCGGCATTTAGACGGATTAATAAACATAAGGGAACTTATTTTATAAGTTTATTAGGCCTTACGGTTGGCCTATTCCTTACGTTTCTGGTAGGGTATATCTTCCTGTATGAAATGAGTTTTGATACATTTCATACAAAGTCATCGAATAAATTTCTTCTTGAAATGAAGATTTCCTATGGAAGTAGTGATGTTGTCACTCCGCCTCCTGCGTTTTTGTATGAACGAATGAAAGATCATACCGCAATAGTAGAGGCGTCCCGCGTTTTCATCATGACGCAACCTTCGGTTTATGTTTATCAAAATGCACTAAAAAGTAAGATATCGACCAAAGATTACATAAAGGTAGATTCCGGTTTCTTTAAACTTTTCAAGTTAGAAATCCTGGCTGGAAATCTAGATCAAATGCTATCTAATCCGGACTACATATTGTGTTCTGAAAAAATTGCTAAGTCAATGACTGAACAATTGGCGCTTGGTGAGCAGGTGGAAATTGATGGCCGCCAATACATTATTGGAGGTATTTTTAGGAATTGGCCTGAAAACTCAAGCCTGAAATTTGATTTTGTGGCCTCAACCGTGGGGAGCAATCTATCAACTGATGAAAAGGAAGGTTTGTGCATAATTTATTATGAACAAATACAGCCGTCAGAAAGTCAGGCTGTGCTTGATTTTTTGACCCATCATGTAAAGGAAGAGTTCAGTAAAAATGCGAATCTGGGTGCAATAGCGTTATCCAATCAGCATCTTGATACCGACCTGCTGCCTAATCGGGCATCCAAGCTGCAGTTAACGGTGTTTTTTATTGTTGGCTTGATCATACTGATCGTTACGGTAAGTAATTATTCAAATACTGCATTGTCGGTTAGCGTTAGTCAGCTAAAAACGACAGGTATGCAAAAAATTCTTGGTGCAAATGAGGTTCAAATTGCCCTAGCTTATTTGATTGAATCGCTAATACTGGTCGTTACATCCCTGATTTTATCTATTTTATCTATTTGGATTTTTAATACTGAGCTCGTTCAGCTTATACAGCTGCCGATAAACCTAGGGGTAGTATCTTTTAAAATGCTTCTCTTTGTTAGTTTAGTGGCTGGCCTTTGTATCGCCATCATTACTTTTATCATGTATGTTTTTAGCAAAAGTATCTCAGCCATTGCTATGCTCAGCATCAATAAGGTTCCGAAGAAAGCCGGTCATCGGTTAACCTCCATCCTTGTAATATTTCAATGTGTTACAACATCGATATTCATCGTGCTCACAGTAACCGTAATTTATCAGAAGCAATACCTGGAAGACTTTGATACAAGATTCAACAAGGACAATAAATTGCTCGTTAGATTTGAGAGTGGAGATCTAAGAAATAGTACTAAAGGTAATTTGCTGTCAATTCTAAGTCACGAAATTGAAGGCATTGGAGGAGTTAAATCTGTTTCTTCGACCAGTTTTTTGACATACTCCTCGATCCGAAACTATAAGCCTAAAGGGACCGAAGAGAACATTGAGATTCATTCATTGGACATTGATAGTAATTTTGTTTCGCTGTTTAATTTAACGTTAACCCGGGGAAAAAACCTTGAACAGAATTCGAGGGTAAATCAGGTTTTAATTAATGAATCTGCCTATGAGACATTTAGTAAATACACTGAATTTCAAATAGGAGATCCATTTCCGGGACTTGAAAATAGTGTTGTGGTTGGAAGCGTTGAGGATTTTTTATTTAATGGATTCAGATCTAAAACCTCACCGCTTGTACTTGAGTATAATCCTGACGGGCCAATGGGTTGTATAATCTCTTATGAAGGGGATAAGGCAAAAGTCTTGGGAGATATCGAGCGAATATCAAAAACCATATTGCCCTTCGTAAAGCCTGAAATTCTTCCATTCGAGGATGTGTACAATCATAAATTCCTTCCCGAAAACCGATTGTCTTCCTTGTTGATTGTGGCGTCTATTATCAGCATCATGATTTCATGCCTGGGCCTCATTGGAATTTTTCAGTTTCTTTCCCGCGTAAGAAGGAGAGAAATGAGTGTTCGAAAAATTTTTGGTGCAAACGCCACAGATGTAGCACTTCTTTACTCGCGCAAATATTTTAAAATATTAATTATCGCATTGTTGATCGGAACACCCATTGGCTGCTTATTCAGCTTTGCATTTTTAAGCCTGTTTGCCGTACAGGCGGAAATAGGTTTTTTCTTTATCGTGGGCTGTGTGCTGCTTCAACTAATTATTGTCATCCTGGTGATGAGTTTTCAAACAATTCGGGCCTCAATCAGCCGCCCGATAGAAGATTTGCGCTATGATTGATCTGTTTCGGACGAAGTTTCCCTTCTATAAGCAACAAGACTCACAGGATTGTGCGCCCGCGTGCCTCAAGATGATCTTTAGACATTATGGAAAAAAGATTAGCCTGGAAAGTATCAAGGAGGCCATGTATTTCACGCGGCAAGGGGTTTCTTTATATTCAATCTCTTTGGCTGCTGAAAAGTATCACTTTCAAACTTTTGCGTGTGAAGCGCCTATTGATCATATAGAAACCGCTCAGTTGCCTGCCATTTTACACTGGAATGAAGAGCATTTTGTAGTGCTGTATAAAATTGAAAATGGACTGTTTAGTATTGCGGATCCACAGTACGGCCTTATTAAATATTCGAAAGAAGAGCTCGCTAAATCCTGGTGTTTTAATGAAGAAAAGAATGCGGGCATTATGCTTCTGTTGCAGCCTACACCGGCCTTTTATAAAGTTGATAGTGATACCGATGATTCCCTTGATGTTGTCAAATTTGCACGCCCATATATTAGCAAGTTTAAGCAGCTTTGGATTCAATTTATTTTTGGGATAATACTGGGAGGTGCCATACTATATTCAATTCCGCTGCTAACGCGGGTTATTGTTGACGTAGGGATTGGCTTAAAAGATATTAATTTAATCTACATAATTCTCCTCGGGCAGCTCATTCTTTTCTTGAGCAGCGCGACAGTTGAATTGATCCGAAGGTGGATAATTGTATACCTGAGTTCCAAGATATCAATCTTTATTCTATCCGACTATATTAAAAAACTGATGCGCCTGCCCCTGCGTTTCTTCGATACGAAAATTGTGGGCGACATCCTTCAGCGGATCCAGGATCATGAGCGGATACAGTCTTTTATTTCCGGTTCTTCGATAAATTTTCTTGTCTCGATTGTAGTTTTTGTTACGTTTTCAGTTGTTCTGGCGCTTTTCGATAGTACCATTTTCTTGACATATATAGCATTAAGTGTAGTCTATGTTGTGTATGCTATGCTGTTTTTGAAAAAGAGAGAAGAGTTGGAGTTCAGAAGATTTAATAACCTAGCGCAAAATCAAAGCACGCTCATCGAGATGATTCATGGAATGCAGGAAATTAAGCTGAGTAATTCTGAATTGATAAGGCGCGAAGGGTGGAATGCTGTCCAAGAGAAAATGTTCAAGCTTAACGTAGAAACAAATAAATTATCGCAAGCTCAGGACTTAGGTAGCAGACTGATCAATGATTTTAAAAACATTGTGATAACAGCAATTTCTGCGACAGCAGTTGTTAAAGGACATTTCACATTAGGCCAGATGATCACGGTTCAGTTCATTATCGGCCAATTGAACTTACCGCTGAATGATTTTCTGAATTTTTTAAAATCGTTGCAAGACACGAAGATCAGCTTGAGACGAATTACGGATATCCATAAACTACCAGATGAAGAATCGGTGGACAAAGATAAGGTGAAGGATATTCAAGCTAATCAGGATATCGCAATACAGAATTTATCATTCAGTTATGAAGGTGAAAATACTGCCCCGATACTCGATGACCTTTCTTTGACTATTCAAAAGGGTAAGATTACTGCCATCGTTGGTTCCAGCGGAAGCGGAAAAACAACGCTTATGAAGCTGCTCTTAAAATACTATAACGTTCCGGACGACACGATTACAGTTGGGGGAGTGAATCTTAATAGTATCAATAGCGCTGCATGGAGATCAAAATGCGGAGCAGTTTTACAAGATGGTTACCTTTTCTCTGAATCAGTTGCCAAGAATGTGGCCCTATCTGAATCGCTGCCGGATAATGAAAAGGTGGAGAGGGTTTTAAGCTTGGTGAATCTTAAGGATTTCGTTGACAGTTTACCTCAAGGGCTGAGTACAAAGATTGGTAAAAGTGGTTTGGAGCTAAGTGTTGGTCAAAAGCAAAGAGTTTTAATCGCAAGAGCACTATACAAAAACCCGGAGTATTTATTCCTCGATGAAGCAACTTCTTCGCTTGATGCACAGAATGAAAGTGTCATATCTAATAACTTGTATAATCATTTTTATAAGGATAAAACAGTTCTCATCATTGCCCATCGATTGAGTACGGTGAAAAATGCTCACATGATAGCGGTATTGGAAAATGGGAAAATAGTTGAAAAGGGAACTCACATTCAATTATTGCAGATGAAGGGTAAATACTATGATTTGGTGAATAATCAATTAGAATTGTCATAGAGATGGAAAAGGTCGAAAAAGAAGAACTTGCGTATATAGTAAATTATAGGCCTTCTTGGTTGGTGCGCTGGGGTTTGCTATTAATTACTCTATTCATCTTCGCATTTGTAGTGATTTCGATCTATGCAAAGGATACTATGATAATTAAAGTATCCGCTGTGGTTGAAAATATTAATGAAGAAAAAATTTGCCTGGAATTCAAGGCGGACAGTAAAATCGTACAACAAGCGCTATTAACAGGCAAAATTTCATTGATAACGCAGGATAAAGTTTTTCCAGTAAGTTCGTGGAAAGGAACGTGTTTTCATCTTGCCGCGAAGCCGACCGAAAACGTCACTGCGCTAAAAAATGGTCTGACAATAGAGATTCAGATTGAATCAAAAATTGTTTCTTTCATTAACCAATTTGGAATCTACTAATGTAGGTTTGATGATGAAGAGTCGATAAGATGAAATTGCGGCTGCTTACTGAGTATCTTTTCCGAGCCGGCTGCGATATTTGTTTTTCAGATAGAATACAACTCTTAGGATACAAAAAATACTCAGCCATAACAAAAGGATTGCATGGTTTGAATGAAACATTAAGGTTCTTTTTTGAAAGATTATCCAATCAAGAATGGGTCCCGATAAATTAATATGGATAAACATTCCCAATGAAATGGCGACTAACTGCGTGAAAATGTTTTCTGATTTAAATATTTTTCCGAGCCAGAGATTAGTAAAGTAGATGAATATAAATATGAGCAGCATAGATGCTGCTGTGAATAGAAGCCATCTGTACCAATTTTCTTGAAAGTAAGAGGTTGTTGAATATCCAAGATGAGCAAAGAAATCTTTAACTGAAAGCAGAGAAATAATTATATAAAACCAAAGCCAGTACGGTTTTAAAGACTTAAGCAATCTCATTCTTAGCCATAGATGTTTAGGGATAGACAAAAAGCTTGGATTAACAAATCTATAAAAATTCTTCAATAAATCTGCTCTATAGACTTGCTATGATAGAAGCTTTTCCTCCTACGGCATGGGAATTGAGTCAAGTTTGTACTTAATCTGAAAGTTAGTTTACTTACACGTTAAGTTAGATTAATGTACTTCTTCGCATAAAGAATTCAATCGTATAGTTGGTGCTTAGTCATTTAAATCTGAAAGCAACTATAATGTTTGTCTAAGTCAATATCCGAGAGGATTTAGCCCAAAAAACTTCAGATAATAGACAGAATAATGTAAGTTCATAACCATAGATGACC
>Ga0075163_10012365_pt1 | contig 11119 bp, 7 predicted proteins | sample JI1023141ADNA_FD_71478 | JGI IMG/M metagenome (GOLD analysis project Ga0075163, IMG submission 71478) | Wastewater effluent complex algal communities from Wisconsin, to seasonally profile nutrient transformation and Carbon sequestration -... | ecosystem: Engineered > WWTP > Effluent > Algae...
CTCCACGTTAAGGAGCCGATGAAATGTCAAACACATGCAGTCGTACCGACAGGCGCGCACTGGAGCGAGACGAGACCGTCCTGGCGGCCCACCTCCTGCGCAGTCTGTCGCGCATCCTGGTCGACGTCCTGACCAGACGCCTGGTCGACCCCGCCAGGCCCATCGATCTCGGCGGCCTCCACGACCAGGTCGCCGACGTGCTCGACACGTCCATGCGGCGCCAGGTCCAGCTCCAAGACCGCTGGGCCCGTCGCCGGAAACCACCACGCGAATCCCGGCCGCTCCCGATGTCTGCCCGCCCGTTCCGTCACCGAGGCACCTACCTCGGCACGTTCAGCTCGTTGAAGGCCGTCGCCGCCCGTGTCCTGAAAGACCGCACACCCCCAACCCCAGACCTGTACGACGCGGGGATCGACCTGCATATCCATGGTCTCGTATGGACCATCGACGCCGACGGCATGCTCCACGCATTCGCCTCCGAGGCTCCCGTAAACAACACCGTAAAATCTCCAATCCGCAACGAATAGCTGTCGATGCAGCATTTGATGCAACACGTGGGCCAACTCCCCTGATATACTCCGCCACCGCACGCAAGCTCCGAACGCGTCGACCCCCAGGCTCGCGTGCAAAACAGGCCACACGCGAGCCTGTGACCCTGGAAACGCTGCTTGACAACCCATCCGCCGAACAAGATAAGAAGTACATCTTGCCTTCTGAGCACCCCGCGTGCAGATGCCCCGGAAATCTCTCGCACGTCTCGAGACTTGCGAAGGGGTGGCTCGCCGCCGCGACAACGCGGCGGACCCGTTGAAGCAGCACGTCGGCGGCGGACGTGTAGACCCATGGGTCTCCTCGCCGCCGCGACAACGCGGCGGACCCGTTGAAGCGTGGCGGGGTCCGGGGGGCGCCGGTAGGGTCCCCGCCTCGCCGCCGCGACAACGCGGCGGACCCGTTGAAGCACCGTTCGCGGCGCCGACGACTTCAAGTTCGACGGGCTCTCGCCGCCGCGACAACGCGGCGGACCCGTTGAAGCGCGGCCACCCCCTACGGGCACGCGCAGCTCTGCCAGCTCGCCGCCGCGACAACGCGGCGGACCCGTTGAAGCATTAACAAAAAGTTTGGAGGATATTGGAATCCTTATCCTCGCCGCCGCGACAACGCGGCGGACCCGTTGAAGCGCCGACCCGGTGGCGCGCACGAACATCGCCGGCCAGCTCGCCGCCGCGACAACGCGGCGGACCCGTTGAAGCAGTCCGGTGATGACGGCGTTGGTCCAGCCGTCGTCACTCGCCGCCGCGACAACGCGGCGGACCCGTTGAAGCGGCGAGAGGACCGACTGCTTGGCCGGGTCGTCGTCCCTCGCCGCCGCGACAACGCGGCGGACCCGTTGAAGCTTCTGTGACCTGTAAAAGATCGCGTGGGCTCGTTCGCCTCGCCGCCGCGACAACGCGGCGGACCCGTTGAAGCAGGATGTCGTCCCGCTTGCTGGCCGCGAACGACTCTCGCCGCCGCGACAACGCGGCGGACCCGTTGAAGCAAATACCTCCGCGACGCTGGGCGCTACGAGGAACGACGACTCGCCGCCGCGACAACGCGGCGGACCCGTTGAAGCCTCGACGGCCCCTGCCCCCTCGGCCAAGAACGCCACGTCTCGCCGCCGCGACAACGCGGCGGACCCGTTGAAGCCGCTCGAAACCTGTTCGACCCCGTCGCCAAAGTCGATCCTCGCCGCCGCGACAACGCGGCGGACCCGTTGAAGCCTTGACCGTCATGCCGCACGGCAGCACGACCGCCCACCTCGCCGCCGCGACAACGCGGCGGACCCGTTGAAGCACACCTCCGTCGATGCGCTTGATTGCGTAGGTGCCGTACTCGCCGCCGCGACAACGCGGCGGACCCGTTGAAGCGCATTTTGGTCAGACCGCGTCGGCGCGGCTGTCGGGGACTCGCCGCCGCGACAACGCGGCGGACCCGTTGAAGCGGCCGCGGCGTGCACGGGGCAAAAGCCGGAGGGCGGACTCGCCGCCGCGACAACGCGGCGGACCCGTTGAAGCCGCTGGTTCGTCATCCGAGACCAGCCCGGTCCGAAGCCCCTCGCCGCCGCGACAACGCGGCGGACCCGTTGAAGCGGACAGGGTGACGGCACCCGTGTCGTCCTCTCCACCTCGCCGCCGCGACAACGCGGCGGACCCGTTGAAGCACGACGCCGACGAGGCCCACGGGGAGGCTCAAGAAGCTCGCCGCCGCGACAACGCGGCGGACCCGTTGAAGCGCCGCCATGAGCGCGCAGTTGAGGGACCCGGAGCCGGCCTCGCCGCCGCGACAACGCGGCGGACCCGTTGAAGCGACGACACGGCGAAGCGGCCGACCACATGCGACGCCGCCTCGCCGCCGCGACAACGCGGCGGACCCGTTGAAGCGAGCTGCGACTGCTGTCGTTCGTGCAGGCGCAGCTCGTCTCGCCGCCGCGACAACGCGGCGGACCCGTTGAAGCCCAACGTGGTTCGAGTTCTGCGGCCCGATGTCGTGCGGCGCTCGCCGCCGCGACAACGCGGCGGACCCGTTGAAGCGCGGCGGCGCCGAGCTCGTCCATGCACTCCTCGCGCCCTCGCCGCCGCGACAACGCGGCGGACCCGTTGAAGCAGCGATGGGGGACGCCACCATCGGGTGCGGCTTTCCCAACTCGCCGCCGCGACAACGCGGCGGACCCGTTGAAGCGCACGCGTAGCAAACACAAACGCCGGCACGCGACCTCGCCGCCGCGACAACGCGGCGGACCCGTTGAAGCATCAGCCCGTCGATGCCGAGCGTCGGGTCGCCGTACATCTCGCCGCCGCGACAACGCGGCGGACCCGTTGAAGCCCCTCGAGGTCGGCGCTGACGACGAGTCGCGCCTGCCTCGCCGCCGCGACAACGCGGCGGACCCGTTGAAGCGACGAGCGGCGCGAGCAGATGTCGTGCGGCTACACCTCGCCGCCGCGACAATGCGGCGGACCCGTTGAAGCTCGGCCATCACGACACCTCCCCTCGACGAGCAACCCCTCGCCGCCGCGACAACGCGGCGGACCCGTTGAAGCTTCACGCCCGGCGGCGGACCGGCGATCGGCTGGGCCCTCGCCGCCGCGACAACGCGGCGGACCCGTTGAAGCCGGCGTTGAGGATGCGGGCCCGTGCAGCGGCCGCCTCCTCGCCGCCGCGACAACGCGGCGGACCCGTTGAAGCCCCTCGTGCGGCATCAGCGGCGCGGAGAAGTTCCGGCTCGCCGCCGCGACAACGCGGCGGACCCGTTGAAGCTGCCGGGGCGGCCGGCGTAACAGTCGGCGTCACTGTTCTCGCCGCCGCGACAACGCGGCGGACCCGTTGAAGCAGCTTCCACGTCCTCCCGCCGCAGGGGTCCATTCCGCCTCGCCGCCGCGACAACGCGGCGGACCCGTTGAAGCGCCGGTCACCGCCTCCATGAGCACCTTGAGCCGAACTCGCCGCCGCGACAACGCGGCGGACCCGTTGAAGCAACTCCTCGTCGGGCCACGGGGACGACGAGGGCACCTCGCCGCCGCGACAACGCGGCGGACCCGTTGAAGCATGACCTGCGCGAGGGACTCCAGCACGTGCACCGGGCTCGCCGCCGCGACAACGCGGCGGACCCGTTGAAGCCAGTCCATCGCCGACTCGGGCCTCCGGTGCTCGGGCCGCCTCGCCGCCGCGACAACGCGGCGGACCCGTTGAAGCTAGATCTCCACGTCGAAATAGCCCCTGTCCGTCAGCCTCGCCGCCGCGACAACGCGGCGGACCCGTTGAAGCCTCGCCGGTCGGGCCCTGGTAGTCGTCACTGTCGGCCCTCTCGCCGCCGCGACAACGCGGCGGACCCGTTGAAGCGCCGGCAGCCTCGCCGTCCTGCTCGGCCGACCGCGCCCTCTCGCCGCCGCGACAACGCGGCGGACCCGTTGAAGCGCCGCCCACTCCATCAGGACCGCGAGGCCCTGCGGCTCGCCGCCGCGACAACGCGGCGGACCCGTTGAAGCGACGCCGCCCGCGGGTTCCAGTTCAGCACGTACGGCGCCTCGCCGCCGCGACAACGCGGCGGACCCGTTGAAGCATCGAACTGGCGTCGAACAGGAACCAGTACTGGCCGGCTCGCCGCCGCGACAACGCGGCGGACCCGTTGAAGCGGCGCCGACGTGCCCGTGCCGAGCATCGCGGCCCACTCGCCGCCGCGACAACGCGGCGGACCCGTTGAAGCGACGCGGACCGCCTTGGCCCCGCCCGGGTACGGCGCCGCTCGCCGCCGCGACAACGCGGCGGACCCGTTGAAGCGTGAAGGAGCGTGAGCCGAGCGGCCCTGTAGTCTTCACTCGCCGCCGCGACAACGCGGCGGACCCGTTGAAGCACGGCGGATGCCGCGACGTGGATGTTGAAGTGCGCGCCAGCTCGCCGCCGCGACAACGCGGCGGACCCGTTGAAGCGTCTGCGACCACTGCAACGTGCTCGGGGGCGCGTGCTCGCCGCCGCGACAACGCGGCGGACCCGTTGAAGCCACGTCCGGTGATCCGGCTGCAGGTGGAACGTCACGCACCTCGCCGCCGCGACAACGCGGCGGACCCGTTGAAGCGCCAGTAACGATCGTAGGCCCGCGCAGCGCGAGTGAACTCGCCGCCGCGACAACGCGGCGGACCCGTTGAAGCCACGGCCGGCGGCGAGGTCCCCGAGCTCGCGCTCGCTCGCCGCCGCGACAACGCGGCGGACCCGTTGAAGCACGGTCGCCGCGCCGATCCTCGACGTGTGCCTCGCCTCGCCGCCGCGACAACGCGGCGGACCCGTTGAAGCGCCGTGGTGACGGCATGCGCGACGGACGGGCCGCCCGCGCTCGCCGCCGCGACAACGCGGCGGACCCGTTGAAGCGTCCGCAAGTCGATGGCCCCGGGCGTCGACCTGCCCTCTCGCCGCCGCGACAACGCGGCGGACCCGTTGAAGCACGGCACACCTCGCTCGTCCAGTTCGCCCGCGATCCGGCCTCGCCGCCGCGACAACGCGGCGGACCCGTTGAAGCATTTGAGGCCGCATGCCCGCCAGCGCCGCCACGCTCGCCTCGCCGCCGCGACAACGCGGCGGACCCGTTGAAGCGCACCGAACGGGCTCGAAGCCGCGTGGGCGCACTACACTCGCCGCCGCGACAACGCGGCGGACCCGTTGAAGCGAATACACATCGTGGGACGATGACGCGCGGAGTGTTCCTCGCCGCCGCGACAACGCGGCGGACCCGTTGAAGCCCTTGGTCGTTTCGCTGCGAACACTCCTACGTTGCCCTCGCCGCCGCGACAACGCGGCGGACCCGTTGAAGCCTCGCGGGCATCGTCGATGGGGCTGCTGTAGCTGCAGACTCGCCGCCGCGACAACGCGGCGGACCCGTTGAAGCAAAGTTGGAGGAAAAAGAAGCAGCGCAAGGGCGAGTCTCGCCGCCGCGACAACGCGGCGGACCCGTTGAAGCCTGATTGACCCACTTCAGCCAGACCTCGAGGTCGGCCTCGCCGCCGCGACAACGCGGCGGACCCGTTGAAGCCCGCGCCTGGTCGTGTAGCCACACGCGCCGAGCGTACTCGCCGCCGCGACAACGCGGCGGACCCGTTGAAGCCTGATCAGGTGCCGCCGGCGCGTGCCCTCGTCGTCGGCCTCGCCGCCGCGACAACGCGGCGGACCCGTTGAAGCCTGCCGGAGCGCACCGGCCCACGACTGTTCGGCCCGCAGCTCGCCGCCGCGACAACGCGGCGGACCCGTTGAAGCCCTTCGACCGCTGCTGCGACCGCTGCGTCAAGCGCTTGCTCGCCGCCGCGACAACGCGGCGGACCCGTTGAAGCGTCAAGCGGAGCGGCGGACTGACTGACAGCGTGGGCTGCACTCGCCGCCGCGACAACGCGGCGGACCCGTTGAAGCAACCTGCCACCGGACGCCATCGTCGATGTCGACCTCGACTCGCCGCCGCGACAACGCGGCGGACCCGTTGAAGCGGATACTCGGTCAGCACGACCGTCGCGCCCTCGCACGCTCGCCGCCGCGACAACGCGGCGGACCCGTTGAAGCGCGGGTAGCAGGTTCCGGCTTGGCCATCCTCGCAAGGATCTCGCCGCCGCGACAACGCGGCGGACCCGTTGAAGCCGACGGCGTTCTCCGGTGTGCATCCGAAAGGGTCTATCCTCGCCGCCGCGACAACGCGGCGGACCCGTTGAAGCGTGGCAGCCTCGGTGGACTGGCGGAGGACCTCCTTCTCGCCGCCGCGACAACGCGGCGGACCCGTTGAAGCACGGTCGCGCCGGACATCTCGAGGCGCGCCGTCGCACCCTCGCTGCCGCGACAACGCGGCGGACCCGTTGAAGCACGGTCTTGCGGTAGATGGCCGCGACATTCGCCAGCTCGCCGCCGCGACAACGCGGCGGACCCGTTGAAGCGTGTTCGGCGGCGGCCTCCTCGGCGGCGAGGGAGAGCCTCGCCGCCGCGACAACGCGGCGGACCCGTTGAAGCTCCAGTTCCGCATTGAGCGCGGACGTGATGTGCGCGAGTCTCGCCGCCGCGACAACGCGGCGGACCCGTTGAAGCTGACCGAGCGGCGCAGTCCCGCCGGCGGCCTCCCCTCGCCGCCGCGACAACGCGGCGGACCCGTTGAAGCTGCCTGCGGCACCTGCATCGGACTCGTCCTTTCAGATGACCTCGCCGCCGCGACAACGCGGCGGACCCGTTGAAGCGATCAGCAGTGCCCCCAGGGCATCGTCGACCACAGCCTCGCCGCCGCGACAACGCGGCGGACCCGTTGAAGCCAGGCAGGCGCTCGCTGAGCTTGCGCAGCCGTTCGACTCGCCGCCGCGACAACGCGGCGGACCCGTTGAAGCGTGGCGGGCGCCGGCGTAGCGGGCGGCTGACCGACTCTCGCCGCCGCGACAACGCGGCGGACCCGTTGAAGCTGGAAAGCGCAGGTCGATGATGCCGAAGGTCGCTGCGCCTCGCCGCCGCGACAACGCGGCGGACCCGTTGAAGCCGGTTCTGCCTGCACCTGCAGTCGACCACGGGCGTCGTCTCGCCGCCGCGACAACGCGGCGGACCCGTTGAAGCCGATCCGTCGCGCTTGACCACGGCTTTGCCTCCGGGACTCGCCGCCGCGACAACGCGGCGGACCCGTTGAAGCAAGCTGGCCACTCTCGGGCTCTGCCCTGCCGTGGGGCTCGCCGCCGCGACAACGCGGCGGACCCGTTGAAGCCTGCTCGGGCGCACAGTACCCCGCGCACGAATCCGGCTCCTCGCCGCCGCGACAACGCGGCGGACCCGTTGAAGCTTGACAGCCTCCGGCTTCTTGACCTCGGTCTCGGTCGCTCGCCGCCGCGACAACGCGGCGGGCCCGTTGAAGCCCGCACAGCTTGTGCAGCGGAGCCGGGCGCGGCGCGGACTCGCCGCCGCGACAACGCGGCGGACCCGTTGAAGCAGGATCCGCACCTGTGCGCTCGGCTTGAGCTCTCGCGCCTCGCCGCCGCGACAACGCGGCGGACCCGTTGAAGCCGCCGCAACCGGGGCGCCCGCGCGACCGCCCTCGACTCGCCGCCGCGACAACGCGGCGGACCCGTTGAAGCGACGAGCTCGGCCCGTACGACACGCTCGGGCTCATCCTCGCCGCCGCGACAACGCGGCGGACCCGTTGAAGCCTTCTTGGAGGGAAGCGGGGCGCCGTCGTCGCCGACGCCTCGCCGCCGCGACAACGCGGCGGACCCGTTGAAGCAAGGACAAGTCCGGCGAGCGGGACCTCAGCATCGACTCGCCGCCGCGACAACGCGGCGGACCCGTTGAAGCGATGCGGACGGGCTTCGGGTCGGGCATGGCGGTCACGTCTCGCCGCCGCGACAACGCGGCGGACCCGTTGAAGCGCAGCGACTTGGCCTTGCGAACGCATACACGCACATGGGTCTCGCCGCCGCGACAACGCGGCGGACCCGTTGAAGCTGGCTGCGGCCTCTTCGGGGGTCAAACCGCCAATGCGTTCTCGCCGCCGCGACAACGCGGCGGACCCGTTGAAGCTTAGCATCATTTGCCTTTACAAAGGTGGGACATGTGCCTCGCCGCCGCGACAACGCGGCGGACCCGTTGAAGCTACTGGATCACCGACCTCCAGGCGAACGACGTCGTCTCGCCGCCGCGACAACGCGGCGGACCCGTTGAAGCGAGAACTTCATCGCCATCGCCACGTGCGCGTTGACGCCTCGCCGCCGCGACAACGCGGCGGACCCGTTGAAGCGCCCCGCCCGCCGCGGCCTGGAGAGCGGTGAGGTCCTCGCCGCCGCGACAACGCGGCGGACCCGTTGAAGCACCACGCCCGCGTCGGGGTTGTCGGCGGTAATGTCTCGCCGCCGCGACAACGCGGCGGACCCGTTGAAGCGCTCATCGACACGCCCATGAGCTTCATGGTCGAGCGGCCGACTCGCCGCCGCGACAACGCGGCGGACCCGTTGAAGCGCACGGAGAAGCGCCCGCACGGCGGCCTCGACGCCAACCGCTCGCCGCCGCGACAACGCGGCGGACCCGTTGAAGCGACCGCCGCGCCGGGCTACGTCGCCGAGGTCGTGCAGGCCTCGCCGCCGCGACAACGCGGCGGACCCGTTGAAGCTTTGTCGCTGCCTCGGCAGCTGCCGAGGCGTCGTAGGCTCTCGCCGCCGCGACAACGCGGCGGACCCGTTGAAGCGCCGCCCTCACCGACACCCGGGCTGCGCTCGACCGCTCGCCGCCGCGACAACGCGGCGGACCCGTTGAAGCTGCATAAAGTGCCCCGGCCTGCCGATGCAGCCGAAGCTCGCCGCCGCGACAACGCGGCGGACCCGTTGAAGCACTTTGTGCTTTCCGGCTCCCGCCAAGGAGCCTCTCGCCGCCGCGACAACGCGGCGGACCCGTTGAAGCTCCTACGGCGGGCGGTTTCGGGCAATAATCAGGCGACGCGCCTCGCCGCCGCGACAACGCGGCGGACCCGTTGAAGCGTAACACCTGCTGTCTCTTCGATCCCAAGCTGGAACTCGCCGCCGCGACAACGCGGCGGACCCGTTGAAGCCGGCCTGGGTGCGTCGGCGGACGCGTCCAGTATGCGGACTCGCCGCCGCGACAACGCGGCGGACCCGTTGAAGCGGTCATCAGTCCACCTCGTCCGTTCCATCGCCAACGCCGCTCGCCGCCGCGACAACGCGGCGGACCCGTTGAAGCTCTCGTCGTCATGATCTGTCCTTTCAGGTTGTTGAGCCGCTCGCCGCCGCGACAACGCGGCGGACCCGTTGAAGCAGCAACCGTAATGACCGCCAAAAGCCTTATCCTGATCCTCGCCGCCGCGTTGTCGCGGCGGCGAGCGAGTTCCAAGGCAATCAGGACTGGCGCATCGAGTGGCTTCAACGGGTCCGCCGCGTTGTCGCGGCGGCGAGCGCCGAGGGCGAAGCCCAGCGACGGCGCGATGGTGCTTCAACGGGTCCGCCGCGTTGTCGCGGCGGCGAGGCAGGTGGAGTGGCAGCGCTCGCGGTTGTCGCAGCGCTTCAACGGGTCCGCCGCGTTGTCGCGGCGGCGAGTCAAGGCAGACGGACAGGACGTATTCTCCATGGAAGCTTCAACGGGTCCGCCGCGTTGTCGCGGCGGCGAGGTCGACCCCTCCGCCAGGAGCCGGGCGAACTTCACTGCTTCAACGGGTCCGCCGCGTTGTCGCGGCGGCGAGGACGTACGGGCAGGGCCTCGGCACGCTGGCGCAGTCGGGCCCGCTTCAACGGGTCCGCCGCGTTGTCGCGGCGGCGAGTCGCAGCGAGCCCGCCTGCGTCAGCGCGGTGGCTGTCGCTTCAACGGGTCCGCCGCGTTGTCGCGGCGGCGAGCGTGGTGTCGGGCACCAGCGAGTCGCTGGCGCGCAGGCTTCAACGGGTCCGCCGCGTTGTCGCGGCGGCGAGGACGCGTGGGCGCAGGTCTCGTTCGCCATGCGCGAGGCGCTTCAACGGGTCCGCCGCGTTGTCGCGGCGGCGAGCGGCGTCGCCACCGAGGGCGCCGACCAGGGCATCGCCAAGCTTCAACGGGTCCGCCGCGTTGTCGCGGCGGCGAGGGAGGGTTGGGGACAGGTGGATCGATGTCCTTGATCGTGCTTCAACGGGTCCGCCGCGTTGTCGCGGCGGCGAGACGGCACCTCGCGCTGCTGTGGGGCGAGCGAATCGACTAGGCTTCAACGGGTCCGCCGCGTTGTCGCGGCGGCGAGACCGCGGTGCCGATCGTGTCCGTGGCGATCGGCGGAGCTTCAACGGGTCCGCCGCGTTGTCGCGGCGGCGAGGGGCGGGCGCGGCTGGGTGTCGTCCTGCAGCCCGCGCCAGCTTCAACGGGTCCGCCGCGTTGTCGCGGCGGCGAGCCGAGCGTGTCGACTGGTTTGCCGTCGACGAAGACACGCTTCAACGGGTCCGCCGCGTTGTCGCGGCGGCGAGCGGTGATGACGGTCACCGACGACCGCATCAAGCTCTACCGGCTTCAACGGGTCCGCCGCGTTGTCGCGGCGGCGAGACGTCGTGCCGCCGGACAAGGCGACCAAGCCCCCGGACGCTTCAACGGGTCCGCCGCGTTGTCGCGGCGGCGAGTCCGGGCGGATCGAAGTGGTCGCGCGCCCACGGGGTGCTTCAACGGGTCCGCCGCGTTGTCGCGGCGGCGAGGGGCAGTCCCTCTCGGGCATGTTCGGACCGCGGTGATCATGCTTCAACGGGTCCGCCGCGTTGTCGCGGCGGCGAGGCTCCACGAGCGCAGCAAGCCGCGCGAGTCGAGGTCGCTTCAACGGGTCCGCCGCGTTGTCGCGGCGGCGAGACCCGCTGCCCGGGCTTCAACGGGTCCGCCGCGTTGTCGCGGCGGCGAGGGGACATGAACGCGTCGATCTCCGGCGGGGCCGCGCCGCTTCAACGGGTCCGCCGCGTTGTCGCGGCGGCGAGGCGGACGCGGCGAAGCGGCGGGCCGAGTTCGGGGGGCTTCAACGGGTCCGCCGCGTTGTCGCGGCGGCGAGCACCCCGTGCCACCCGCCCCCCTGCTCGGCGTTGAAGCGACGGCGGCGTGTTCGTGTTCCAGCCGGGCGACCAGGACTCGCCGCCGCGACAACGCG
>Ga0075163_10012366_pt1 | contig 11119 bp, 17 predicted proteins | sample JI1023141ADNA_FD_71478 | JGI IMG/M metagenome (GOLD analysis project Ga0075163, IMG submission 71478) | Wastewater effluent complex algal communities from Wisconsin, to seasonally profile nutrient transformation and Carbon sequestration -... | ecosystem: Engineered > WWTP > Effluent > Algae...
AAGCTTTTAAGCTTGGAAACTATAAAGCAGTTCCGTGCCCAAATCAAACTCATGATAACATCTCATGTGAAACTTGTAAACTCTGTTGGAATGATAAAAAGCTAAAAGCGCTTAAAACAATAATTGCTTTTGAAGCTCATGGAGTTAAGAGGTATTCTCTGCCTGTTGTCAAATAAAATGAAAATCATGAAAGTAAACTACAATTTAGAAGTCCCAGATAATTTTACAGGGATTACTGAATTTTTAAATGGAAGCAAAAGATGGTATAAAGATGGTAAATATCATCGGATAGACGGGCCTGCAATTGAATTTGCAAATGGAACAAAAGAATGGTATAAAGAAGGAAAATACCATCGACTTGATGGTCCTGCAATTGAATGGTCAGATGGAGGCAAAGCGTGGTATCTTGAAGATGAAAATTATAGACAAGTAAACTTAAAAGACTATGTTATTCTCGACTCCTACCGAGGAAGGTATGGAATTATGTGGTACAAGCTTCTTGGCGTGGATAAAATAATTGAGTACCCAAACATCCCAGGATTGATTGAAAAATGAAAGTAATAAAAATAGAAATATCTAGTGAAATTCCAGAGAATTATACAGGGATTGCGGAATATCCAAATGGAGATAAATATTGGTTTAAAGAAGGAAAGTATCATCGACTTGATGGACCAGTATTTGAATGGGCAAATGGATATAAAAGATATTATCTTGAAGGAGTTTTTTATAGACAAGTAGACCTGAAAGATTTTGTGGTTCTTGATCACTACCAAGGAAAATATGGAATCATATGGTATAAACTTCTTGATGAAAATGAAATACTCGAACATCCAGATATCCCAGGATTGATTGAAAAATGAAAGTAATAAAAGTAAACAGTTTTCAAGAGATTCCAAAAAACTTCACTGGGGTCGCTGACTATGAAGATGGAGAAAAACGTTGGTATAAAGATGGCGAGCGGCATCGAGAAGATGGGCCAGCGATTGAATATCTGAATGGAACCAAATATTGGTATAAGAACGGCAATCTTCATCGAGAAGACGGACCAGCAGTCGAGTGGTCAAATGAATATAAAGAATGGTGGTTTAATGGGAAAAATTACAAAAATAAAATTCCATCTAATAGTATTATACTAGACGAATATAAAGATCAAAGATATCAAAAAATTACTTTTTATAAAGTATTGACTTCGGAAAAAATTGTTACGGTTCCTATTTGGGAAGAGCTAAAAACAAATGAATAATATAAGTAAACAACCTGCTAAAAAACGTGGACGACCTCCTGGATCGAAGAATAAACCAAAAGGTCCAGCATTTTTGGATGCTGTTCAACAGAAAATAAGCGAACAAAAGAAACAGTCTGGCGCCGTTATTGTTGCCGCGGCGAGTTTGCCGCCAAAACAAGAAACTCCCACACCTCCTGTGATTACACCTCCTGTGATTACACCTCCTGTGATTGCTCAACCTACCGTAGTAAAAAAACAACAGCCACAACAGCAACAAGCAGCTCAATTTGATCCTACTCAAGTTAAAAACTATAAACAGTATCAACTTGGAGATAGAGTTAGAAAAACAACTGATGAAGAAATTGGTTATGTCAAACTTCATAGAGAAAATACAAGGTATGTTTATGTCGATTGGGGCGGCGATTATATGAATTGGGTTCCCGTCGATTTGCTTCAAAGTGCGCCAATTATTCCGAAAAAACATAAGAAATGAAAACCATAAAAGTACAACGATGGTCAGAAGTTCCAATTAATTTCACGGGTATTGCTAAGTTTACGGGTGGAACCAAATATTGGTATAAAAATGGTAAACTTCATCGAGAAGATGGGCCAGCAAAAGAATATGCAGATGGAACCAAATTTTGGTGGTTTGAAGATAAATTTTATCCACAAATAAATCTAAATGATTTTGTTATCCTTGGTCATTATAAAGGAAAACATGGAATTATGTGGTATAAAATTCTTACTAAAGACGAAATTGTAGAATACCCAGATATACCAGGACTTATAACGAAATGAATAAAATAAAAGTAAATAGTTCAACAGAAATTCCAGAGAATTATACAGGAATTGTTGAATTTTCAGATGGCACGAAACAGTGGTGTAAATATGGCGAACGTCATCGAGAAGATGGGCCAGCGATTGAATTTCCGAATGGATATAAAGAATGGCGGATTAAAGGAAAACTTCATCGCGAAGATGGGCCAGCAGTTGAATTTCCTACTTACTATAATCAATGGTGGCTCGAAGATAAACAGTACTTTCAAATCAACATAAATGACTATATAGCTCTTGACTATTCTAAGGGAGAATATAACCTCATGTGGTATAAACTCCTTGGTAAAGATAGGGTATTTGAATACCCAGACATTCCAGGATTGATAACCAAATGAACATAATAAAAGTAGGCCATTGTCTTGAAATTCCTAAAAATTATACAGGAATCGTTAAATGGCATGATGGAACAAAAGAATGGTGGCTTGAAGGAAAGTGGCACCGAGAAGATGGCCCAGCATATGAAAGACACCCCACAAAAGAATGGTATCTAAACAATTGTTATTATAAACAAATAGTTCTAGAAAACTATGTTGTTCTTGACTATTATAAAGGGAAATATAATCTCATGTGGTACAAGCTCCTTGATGAAGATGAAATGTTTGAGCACCCAGATATTCCAGGATTGATAGAAAAATGAAAGTTACAAGAGTAGATTTTTTCGAAGAAATCCCAGACGATTACACTGGTATTATAATTTATCCAAATGAAACAAAATATTGGCTTAAAGAAGGGGAATGTCATCGAGAAGACGGACCAGCAGTCGAAGAACGATACCACCGCGAATGGTATCTAAACGACACTAAAATATTTTGTTCTTGTGACTTAGGGTCAATTTTTTGTGTTAAAAACAAAGTAGTTCTCTCAAAAGAGACTCATGAACTCTATCCTAAAATTCAAAAATGGAAAGTTCTTTCTAAAAATGAAATTTATGATGTGTTAATATTCCCAGGTTTAGAAGGTTATATCTTAGAATGAAAACTATAAAAATAAATAGATGGTTAGATATATCTGATAAATTTACTGGGATGGTTGAGTTTCCAACTGGGTCAATTTTTTGGATTAAAGATGGTAAACGTCATCGAGAAGATGGCCCAGCCGCCATTCTTTTTGACGGAAGAAAAGAATGGTATAAAAAAGATCTTCTTCACAGAGAAGATGGTCCAGCAGTTGAATGGGAAAGTGGATATAAAGAATGGTATCTTCAAGGAATAGAAATATATGAATATATATATCATCTCTACAAAACATATCTTATGTTAGACATATCACCACACCCTTTATATCCTTCTATTAAAATCCATAAGATCTTGTTAAAAGATAAAGTTGTAGAACATATTCTGATTCCTGGTATGACAGAATACGAGCGAAAACAATGAAAAAAATAACAATAATAAGTTTATTAAGTTTACTAAACTGTTCTTCAGTTCGGCCTCCTGTTTCTAGTTTGGGTGCCGCCGATAACCCGCCTTTGCCGCTCCTGCATCTTTCTGAATTTAATTCCATTTTAGATGCCTCGCCAGGGCGTCTACACGACTCAGCAGTTCTTTTAAACCTCCCAGAAGGAAGCAGAATAATTCCAATTAGGGAAGGCGGCATATCGCCCGTTAATGGGGTTGTGTTTAATACTGTTGCCGCAGCAGGACTAGAGACAGAAATAAGAGCGCAACAACAAGTATGTCTTGTAAATTCTTTTTATGAAAGACAAAGGCTCGCCGCAACAGCCGTAAGGGATATCGAGTCTTTAACAAATACATTAACTTCTCAACAAAGAAGTTATCAGGTTATTATAACAAATAGAAATAATACAATAAGAGAATATGAAAGATATTCATCTGATTTAACAACAAGAGCAAACGGAGAAGTTGGAAGAATTATTGGTTTTACAATTGGTGGGATAGTTCTTGGGGCGGTAACGACAGGTTTGATAGTTGGGTTCTTTCCAAGAGGAAATTGAATCTAAAATTTCATTCTAGTTGTTTATATCAGTGTTGATATATTGTATTTACTTTTATGGAAGAAAAAAAAGATACTCTAGCACTTAGAGTTCCTTTGCTTCGTCAAAGCGACGGGAAACCAAGTGTGTCATTTACTATGCTCTTTATTTGCTTTAACATTATTATGTTATGGCTTCTGTTATCTATTTTTGAGATTAATGTTGGCCCTGTTAAGATCAGAGCCTTTGATTGGGTTTCGGCGACTTCGCTAATAAGCGTGTTTGCCGCGAATTATTTTGGTAGAAAATTCACAGATGCTTATATGGCAATAAAAACTGGCGTTGCACCTCCAGCGGCTTCAGAAGCGAATAAAGCTTCAGATCTACCAGCGGGCGAACAAAAAGACTCAGATCCAGAAAAATCTGAGTAAATAGATAATACCTATTAGAAGAAAGAATAATCAAAAAGAAGAAAACAACTATGGCTAAAATTAAAATAGAATCTAAACAAGATTTTCTAGCTTATGCTAAAAGAATTCTCAAAGAAGAACTTCAGAGATTAACTGAAGCTAAAGGAAATGTTAAAGGAGAAAAAAGCATTAAACTTTCAGGAAAAGACTCTGAAAGCGGAGAACGTATTGAAAAGGCCGACTATTCAAAAAGTGCACCTGCGGAGTCAGAAATGAAAAAAGCTGAGAAACGCGAAAAGGAAGAAGACGTTAGAAACGAACTTGAATCAACCGATGCGATTTGGAACCCAAACACAGGCTTTCAAAAAAGACAACCTCACAAACCATCAGTATCAAGTGGATCACCTAACCCAGCGGTTAAACCATTTAGAAAAGAACCTGTTGGAGATCTTGGTTCAAATACATCTTATGGCGAAGTTGGAGACAAAGATGTTTCTCTGGTTAAAAAACCATTAAGCAAAAGTATGAGAGGTGCGGACACTTATGTTACATCACCAAGAGAAGAAGACCCAGATAAAATGGCTCCAAGAAACCCAACTGTTGGTAAAGACTTTGTTGGTAAAGATAGAACAGCTGTAGCTCCTAAATCTGAACCTTTGAATATTAACGTTTCAGGTGCCTCGGAAGAAACACAAGAAGAATTTGAGTCTGAGAAACAAGATTACCTAGAAGACCGTGGTATTAAATCACTTGTAGACTTCCGTTCTTATCTTGGTAGAATGCTTAAATCTGGTGGTGTTGATAAAACAAAACTCAGAACACTTGTAACAGCAATAAACAATGACACTGGGGAAACCGAAGATGCGATGCTTGAGGACTTAAGCTCTGAAGCGCTTATCAATCTTGTTATGCAGCAACCATCAATTCTCAATGGTGCAAAATATACTTCTTTCGAAGATTTCGTTGAAGAAATGCGTGGAAACACCCCAGTAGGTCAAATGTATGACCCAGAAATGGATAGAAAAGATTATTCATTTGAACTTGGAGATGTATTACCAAAATCAACAGTTAAAGCGCCAAAAAAACGTAAAGAAGAAGATCGTCTTGAAGTTTCTGTTGAAGACGTAGCCAAACAGCTTGGCATGGCAAAAGGTGGAGTCAGCGAAGCTGAACGTCAAGCCATTCGTAAGGTTGTTAACATGGATAACAACAGCTTCATGAGAAAAGCTGAAATGGAATCCGCTAAACTTTCTGACCTAGCGACCGATTTCTTGGTTGAATACGATGATCAAATTTCAAGTGGAGAAGCTGATTCATATGCTGTAGCTTTTGATCAATTCTTGAAACTTCTTGTTTCCAACGGTTGGGTTGGTGGATACATCAATCAATTACTTTCTAAAGGAAAAGTTGGTGGCAAAGGTGTAAGTCCACAAGGTATTCTTTATATTATGACACACATGGAAGATCTAGCTACAAGAGCAAGAGAACTTGCTGTTGATGGTAGAAAACCATCGCCAAAAAGCGAAGTTGATATGTTTGCTGCCAAACTTATTGAAAATCCACTTGTTCTTGAACTCATGGTTGAAGAACGAGATGCTTTAATGGATCTTTTTGAAGTCATAACAGGAATCGCGAACGATATCAAAGAAAATACTCCAGAAGAAGACTTCCTTGAAGAAGACTACAGAGAAGAACTTTGGGACGAAATCCAACAAGTTATAACAACAAGAGGATTTGACCTTCACACTCAAAGAGATAGAGTCTCTGCGGCAGCAACACCAGAAATGAAAGTTTCTCAAACACAAGAAGACGCGCTCAAGAAAAGACTAAGAGCAAGAACTAAACCAAGAGCATAACTCTAGGTTAAAAGTTTCTTCTAAGGCTTAGTTTCATTATGCCAAGAAAATCCGTCACAGAACTTAAGTTTAACTCTAATCAAGATAAAGAAAGTTTCGTGATTGGATTTTTATCTATTCCGCACGACTCAAGTTGTTGCATGGAATTGATAAATAAATCCAACACAACACTTTGTATCTTGATCTTTGGTATCCTTGATAAATTTCTTCTAAAAGAAATTGAGAACTTATATGGTTCGGCATTAATATTTAATGCTGAACATGAAAATTAATATCAAAACCCTAAAAGAACTATTTGAGCAAGCTTCACAAGAGGCTTTAGCAGCTTCTCCAGCACCAACGCCAGAAGCTCAACCTCAAGCTCAACAACCTCCCGCAACGCCTCCTGCTCAGCCACAAAACAATCCACAAAGTCAAACAAGTGGAGGTGTTGTGACAGTGGAGAAGATTGTAGATCATCTCAATGGAATCAGAAGCGGCAAAAGCTTCAATGATCCTCTTGTGTATACAGCAATCACAAATATTTTCAATGGTCTTTCAAGTTCCGAAAGAGCGGTTCTTGATAAGGCATTGTCACAACTTGATAAATCAATTGACCAAATAACAAAACAGCAGTCTCCACCAAACCCAAATAACCAAGAAGTTAAAGGACCAGCTGTTCAACCTCAAATGAATGCCCCAGGAAATGGTATTCCAAATGGTTTGCAAGGACCACAACAAGTTCAACAAATGATGAGTTCTTCTCCTGCTGCTGGAATGATGAATGGGGTGTTGGCAGAAACTTTAAGTTCTTTATCTGAATCAATCAACTCTCCAAATAAATCTACGATGATTGTTGTGAACGGCAAAGAAGTTCCATTCGGGTCCGAAGAGCACCTGGGACAATTAACCATAGTGCTAAATGGATTAGACAGCCTCAAATCCTGTTACCGCAAGGGCTCTAGTGCTAGGTCGACCCTTGCGGGAGCGTGTCAGAGAATCAGAAAAATCCTAAATGACAACGCGGGGGCCGCGGTGGGAAGCGTGCAACCACTTATGGTAACAACGGATAAAGAATAATTTTTATTTGGTTGCCGCGATTAGGATCTATTCAACATTACCCAACGCCTATTGACAACTATCCATAACATGCAGTGCTAAAAACTGACCCCTCGAAAAACCCTGCGTTTTAGCCCCGTGTCTACTAACGTAAGAGAGACAGCTCTTCTCAAGGTCTCAGGAGATCTAATCAAAACTAGAATAGTAGATTACTAGTCGAATAGTGGTAATACAGTGAGGGGCTTGACTCGGCGTCGATCGGATTTAACATGGTGCTCGAAAGTAAAAACGGGAAGAACAGCACTTATGGATAAAACACAGCTAAGAGACGCACTAAAATCGATCAGAAATTCATTACCAAAAACTGCGACGGTAATTGTCAAAGATGAAAAAGATCAAGATGCAAGAACCTTTACAAGTAGCATAAAAACAATCACTGTTGGTAAAGGTTACGGCGGAACCTACCTTGCATCATTTGAAAATGGAGAACTTGTCTCTTCGAGAGATAGTGATAGAGTTATTTCAATTGAAATAGCTGGAACAACTTACAATAAAGTTGCCGAGAAAAAAGTTGTTGTCAAACAACAAGTTGATGAAGTTCATGTAAAAGAACTTTTTGATAGTTTTTCAAGCTTTAAGATGGGAGATACGGTTCAAATAGAATCTACTGAAGAGAAATTTAACAATAAATTCCTTATCACATTCTCTGATACCGTTCATGCTCCAATTAAACAACAAAAGATTGGAATCAGTAAGTTGGATAACTCAGGAACTGCTTACCTCTTATCAAGACGTGATTCAAATATAATTTCTTCTGCCAAAAAGATATCACCTGACTTAAAAGAAGGTGAAGAAGATGTTAATGAAATTGTAGATGAAGAAGCAGAAGTGAAGATAGATTAACCTTTTAAGAACTTATTGTTTGTGTTGAATTTAGGAAAAACACTTTGGTTCTGATTGGTTGTTGGACGGTATTGATCATTTAAGAATTTGCTTGATTGTGGGGATGGGAAATTAGATTGTTGTAAAGGACGTGTGAGAGATTGTTGTTCTACAACAAAGACTCCACCTCTTGAGTCAACAACCTCTACTGTTTCTTTTATGAACTGTGGATTAGACTGGATAACACCAATATCTATTCTAGCTTGTTCATTTTGAACAATAAAGGTTTTAACTACTTTGCCCGTTGGAGTTAACATTCCATGTTGGGTTGAATTGTATTGAACAATTGGTCTAGCTAATCTGCAAGGAATTGGCATTCCGCTTGTGTCTAGGATTTTATATACTACAGCTCCTTCAGCGATCATGGGGCGAGCCGACTGCTGCCCTGGCTGCAATCCAGGATTAATGTGTGGCTGCATGGTGGGCTGATTTTCCGTGAGTAGCTGCCTCTGCCCTTGTGGTTGATTGTGGAGGAATTTCGCTTTACCAAGAGCAAGGTTTTCAACCATTGAAGAAGCAACTTGTTTTGTTTGCCCAGAGAGTTGATTGATGACAAGATCAGTATTCTCTGCAGGATATTTTCTTGCTATATGTTCATTAAGTTGTCTTGTTTGAGTTTGAAACGCAGCTCCAGCTTCATCACCAAGATCAACCATTTTAGCATATTTTTTAACTTCCTTGGAAGGTGCCCATTCATTTATACCATACATTTGCAAGTGTGCTGGGACTCCTTGTTTATGGTATTGAAGAACTTCTTTGTGATATCTTCTAGCTTGAAAGATTGAATTTGCGTCCGTTTCCATTCCAAGCTTTGCGGCGATTTGTGCGGTCCTTGCATTTTCAATTTCCTCAACAGCTTTTCCGTTAATAGTCAAAGCTTCACCATTTCGATCAAATGTCATTTTTGTATCGAGATAAGGATCGAACTTTGGACCTTTATTCTGTTGTTGTTGATGCTGATATGGATTATACTGCAACTGAGGTCTTGTTTGTTCTGTTAATAGTTCTTGTTTTCTTTTTTCAATAATTTGCTGATAAGCAAGTTCTGAGTTAAATTCAATTTCGTCTTTTGTCATGATTATTAAACGTTTGAATTTAACTATTGTTTTGAACTTTGTAAATTTTTAATCCATATCAAAACTATCGTGAACTTCTTGCGCTTTTTTAAGGTTTGAGTAAGCGCTTGCTGCCGCCGCAACAATATGTTGCCATGGTCCTTTCTGATAAGATGTTCCATATTTCTTATGAAACAGCTGCTCAAACTCTTTTGAAGACATATTTGAAAGTTCTTCATGAAGATCTGCAACTTCTTTTTGAATTGTCTGAAGATTTACTTTTCTACGAATTTGCATTCTTGAGATAAGTTTTTCATCAGCAAGAAATTCAGCCAAACCATCCTTTAACTCTTCTGTTCTTCCAATAAGAGAATGATGTCTCTTCTCAAGAGTAGATTTATATTTCTCAACCTCTCCAGAAAATTTTGGTTTTTCAACTCCACCACCATAAACAACATCATCGTCTTCATCATCAAGAAGTGAGTTGGAACCTCCAGAGTTTGGATAATAACCTCTTTTAGAAGCTCTTAACCCTAGAGCAACTTGAGCGGCAACCACTCCTTGTCTGTATTTGTGATTCAAGAATGGAAAGAATTCTTTTGATTTTTTAAGTTGATCAGCTGCTCCAGGCAATATATTTGGAGAGTTGTTTAAAATATCATTTTGATATAATGCAATAAAGTTTTTAATATACCTATAACGCATTATTTCTTTTTCTGACATAACTGAATTGTTTACCATCCATTGTTCTTCAATTGTTAATGGTTCATTCATTACCCTTATCATTGTTTTCTTTTTGGGATCAATGTTGGTATCGACAAAATTCGCCAAGTCTCCATAAGTCTGCCCAGTGAGACCCCGCCAGAACGCTTTAGCGTAATCTGAAATTCCTTCGTCTATTATGTCGGCACTCTCATCAAAGATGATTGCCTTCAAACTGGAATTGCCGCCAGCAGCCTTCTCTGGTTTATCATCGAGATAGGTGTTCTGCACCCTCTTCGATTTTGATGGTTCATGCGGTCCTGTTTTAAGAGCCTTTTCTTGAGAGCTTGGTTTCTTTGTTTCTGTCATAAACTTTTCTCTAATCTCTAAGTAGATATATTTGTTTTAAAAAAACAAAAAGCCCACTTCATTTAAGAAGTGAGCTCTTTAGGGTTTATGGATTTTCTTTGGTTTTTTGCCTGTGTCTACTAACGTAAGAGAGAGGCCCCCTTGGCGATTATCAATCTACATCAGCATCATTTATATTTGCTGATTTCATGATAGCTTTTCTCTTTTTAATGCTATCCACAACTTTTTCTATTTCTCGGTCTTCGATTAGATAAAACTTAACCCATTCTTTTATGTAAGCTTGGGTAAGTCCTCTTGTGGCTTCAACAAGCTTCTCAAGATCTTCGTCATTGATTTTAAAGTTGAATTTTTCCAACAAAAGTCTTGAGATGAACTCAGTTCTTTGAACTTTCATTGGGGCTTTAAATTCAATAATTTCATCAACTCTTCCTGGTCTTAGCATTGCCGCATTTAGTCGAGCAATGTCGTTAACAGTCATGATAACTGTTGTTTTATGCTCCATTGTCTTGAGCGACTCCAGGATATAAAGAAACGTTTGGTTTTGGTCCAGTTGACCGACAAAGTGGTCTACGTCATCAAGAACGATTAGATCAGCTCCTAGCTTTAAACAAAACTGTTTAAGCATTTTGTTTTCGTTGAATTGTCTAATGAATGACGCATCTATTTTGATAACTTTACCAGTCGTTCTTTCTGCAAGAGCTAGCGCGAACATTGACTTACCTGTTCCTGGTGGCCCCCATAACATGATAGTT
>Ga0075163_10012367_pt1 | contig 11118 bp, 12 predicted proteins | sample JI1023141ADNA_FD_71478 | JGI IMG/M metagenome (GOLD analysis project Ga0075163, IMG submission 71478) | Wastewater effluent complex algal communities from Wisconsin, to seasonally profile nutrient transformation and Carbon sequestration -... | ecosystem: Engineered > WWTP > Effluent > Algae...
TGAAACTAAATGGTGAGAGCTGGGAAAATCAAATAATTCGCAATGACGCAAAAAATTAAACTTACTTTCACACTATGGCAATTAACAAATTCATCATTCGTGTTTACGGGATTTTAATTAATGAGCAATCGCAAGTGCTTATCTCTGACGAATTGATCAAAGGTCATAAAATCACAAAATTTCCTGGCGGTGGGTTGGAGTTTGGCGAAGGAACACATGAATGCGTCATACGAGAATTCATGGAAGAAACGAACAATGAGGTAGAAGTAATCGAACATTTTTACACAACGGATTACATGCAAGTATCTGCTTACAATCCGGAGCACCAAATCGTGAGCATTTATTATTTGGTTAAACCAATTGGTAATTTTGAAATTAAAACAACCGACAAAATATTTGATTTTATTGGGGGCCAACAGCACGAACAAACGTTCCGCTGGTTGGATCTTAGAGCCGTCTCCGAAAAGGACTTTACATTACCGATTGACAAAATCGTTGGCAAACTAATTCAAAAAAGAGCTAAATAAGTTCATAAAAAGTCCCTTTACTTATTAAAAGTAAAGGGACTTTAAAGGGATGTATTTCTAAATTAATTTAATCGTTGCGGAACAATTAATTCGAATTCAGGTATCGTTACGTAAAAACGAGCTTTGTCAATTTTCCGCTCCATCATATACCTTCCACTCATTTTACCCATATCCGTAGTTAAACTACAAGCAGACTCGTATTCAAATACTTCACCGGGCTCCAAAACAGGCTGCTCACCTACTACCCCTTCTCCATCTACTTCACTGTGTTCGCTGCTTGAATCATAAATATCCCAATGACGTGAAATAAGTTGCACAGTATATTCACTCTTGTTTTCAATGGTGATACGGTAAGAAAATAAAAAATGACGGTGTTCAGCAACGGAATGTTCACTTTGAAACATGGTTTCAACGCTAATTTTTATTCCATGCGTTACTAGAGTAGTTTGTGTTCCCATAACATATAAGTTTAATAATGTTTGGTTTATAGGTACAATATTAGACAATTCTATGAGATACAAACAAGTATTGGACCAAAAGGTTTTCAACACGGTATCAGTTACAATTGACTAATCTATAGACGCTTTTCCACCATGAAAGTTGCTTCGAAGTTTTTTGAATGAGGTCAGTCGGAGTATTTCTGCGGTAAAAAATCAATACTGCTTCATTGAATTTAGGCGCTTCACACCAATCAGTTGATCATAAAATGATCCGGGTTGACGATGATAAACGTAAATGGTATAATCATTTTCTGTATCATAATGCATCCCCTCAATCACTGTTTCATCTGCAGCTTTTTCACCATCTTTCAAAAATGCATATTCATAATTGTAGTATCCTTGCTTCAAATACAATGTACATTCATATCCAAAACGTTTCGGATTATAATGCATTAAATTTTCAGTTGAACACCGCCATGCATTATAAGCACCGAAAACATATAAATTACCGTCTGTAAATGGAATATCATACGGAAGGAAAAAAGTGACATAACAATAATCGGCCTCTACATCGCTATTATTTCCTTCTTGAATTTTAATCAAAAAATCACCATTCATATCCGGTTGTGAATAATAGCGCTTGAACGTTCTTTTTTCATCGGTATACAATTCAACATGATTTCCAAGTGAGTCGGTTTGAACTTTGTAGATTCTTTCGGAATGATAGCGAATGCTCCGAATATCAAAAATCCGAAATTCATTTCCTCCGGCAAATACATTTTGCTCATCATAATCGTATACCAACTCTTTATCTTTTACAAAAATGGGTTTCAAATCTGTTTTTGCATTATCCCATCTTCCATTTTGAGTTAATACAATTTTCAAATCTCCATAAGGATTATTCACCTGATATCCGGTATAATTAATTTTGAAATCAATCTCATGTTTAAACAATCGATCTTCAATAATACTTGCTGCAGCAACATTTGATTCAATCATGATTCGATTTTGAAATACCATAAATCGTCTCGTTAATATCAGATTCTCCGGATTATTATCCTGATAGACTTTTAAAAGATAATTCCCCGATTTAGTTATGCGCAGAGAGCTATTCGGAAATGTAACGTTATAATGTGTGTATTTTTGCAACGTATTAAACGAATATCGGTAATCGTTGATTGAATTTTCGATAAAGCCGTCAATGTATTCATTGGGCATTAAATCAGAAGGTTCCCAATTAGAATTACAATGAATAATGGTATATGAGTAATTCTTTAAATCGGCATCCAAATCATCAAAACTCAATTTTAATTTTTCTTCAGACCCTAAACTTAAAATAGCTTTTGTCAAAATAAAACTCTCATCACGAAGCTCAACCGTTTTAATACTTTTTTTGTAGACATAATCTTCATAACGAAGTGTATTGTCGTTATAGTAATCATCGGCAGCACTATCTTTTGCAGTAGGAGTATTCAACGACTTCCACAAACTAACTTTCTTATCTTTTTGAGCAAACGAATAGTGAACAAAGCATATGCTGAGGAATAAAGTATAAAAAAAAGTATGCACCGGCTTATTGCTCATTCAGGTGGTCGTTTAATAGATGGGTATTTTTTCTATTGCAAATACTATTCCCTAAATACCAAATGTTATTGGTCGCAATATCATTATTGATTTTGATGTGGGAATAATTAACGCCTTTCGCATTTTCTGGCATTGCTCCTGAGCCAAATGTAACACCAAAAAACAAACAAATAGGAAACAGAACAATCTGAGCGATTTTAATCGTTTTATTTTCAAAAGGTAACGAAAAGCTCGTGATGTTTCTACGATAGGTTCGAATGCCGATGTATGCAAAAAAACCGGCAGAAGCTAGCAATAGCAACAACGACCAAACCGACAAAAAAGTAACTGCTTCTTTCGGATAAACTAAATACACCAAATCTTCCGTATCCATCATGGCTCCGTATTCGCCATAAATTTTTATGTTGAATATACTCAAAACAGAAACAAAAGAAATCAGTAAAACATTATACCCCAAATTGATTTGATGCAACCATTTATTTTTATAAAACTGCTGAAACGCCCATAAAATATATGGCACCACCAACATCAAACTGATGGTCGCCAAATCTAATTGAAGTGCATATAAAAAGCTCAAACTCGTTTCTGAATGCTGACCATCAGGTATCTTGGCATGATGGTAGACAATAAAAATAATTCTAAAAAGTGCAAAAAATAAAAACCAAAAAACGGTTAGCCGAAGCAAATAATGAATTTTTATTTTATTCCATTTAAACATACTGATCCGTTATTGAATATGTAAAACACCTGTTCCATCCCTCCCGGCCTCCTGAATTGAGGCAGGATTTCCGTAGCAATATACATCTCCTTTGTTATCAATCCTATAAATTAATAAACCCGATGCCTTAATATAGCTCAAACCCAGCGTATAGGAGTGCAAGTAGGTGTATCCCGTATTCAACTCAGACGCATATAAAAACGAGGAACCACCGATACTGCATAAATGCTCGTTGACATTCCCATGCAATGTCAAATTCCCTATCCCATATACATGGGAAATAACTTTATTATTGTTTACCGTTAAGTCAATGTCTCCAGCACCTTCAATTTGAATATCAAACGAATCCACAGTAATGGTGTTGAGTGATTTTATGTTTCCACTACCATTGGAATGGATATATTTCAACCCGGGAGTTTTTATATAAACGTTTAATGGTTTCTTATAACTTCTAGTCCAATTGCATCGGTTCTTATTCCGAATAATTAATATTCCGTCCTCTACAACTGTCTCAACTAAAGGAGCAATATTTTCTCCGGCTTCTACCTTTACCTCAGAAACCACATCCTCCGTAATAAATACATCTACATCTTGTTCCGTAAATATCCTGTTAAAAGGAGGAACAGTTCTGATTTCTGTAATGATTGGCCCAGTGCGTTTAATGCAATCGCATCTATTTTCCTTTTTGCAGGAAGAAAATAAAATAAAAACAACTGAAATAAACGTTAAAAATCTCATTCTTTATTTTCGTTAAAATTCATATCCTAAACCCCATTCAAAATAATCGGCTTTTGCCCAATGGGTATACAGAGTAACATTTGCAATCACATGCTTTGTAACCATGTATCGAACTCCCAGCCGGTGAAAAAATTTTTCTTTCAAATTATCATTCTGAAAAACATAATATCCAAAATCGATGGGAATTGAAATTCGATCGATGTTAAAAGAATAACCTGCCTTCACACCAATTTTAAGAACATCTTTTATTCGCTCAGTAGATGCCGAATCACGCTCTAACTTCACTCTCGTTTCATTACTATATACAAATTCGACTCCAGTGCCAAGTCTATTCTTATAACTTGCTGAATAATATAAATTTCCACTTAATCCATAAGCCATATATTTATTTCCTAAAGGTTGCTCAAGTTCTTTAAACCCAACAATCCCGATTACAGAAGGATGCCATCTCTTTTTTATTTTCGGCATCACCGAATCTTTACACATTTCCAGGTTTTTATTGCCGAAAACATAACCCACACCCAAATTTAAAGTGGCCATGTTTAAACCTAAATTTGGCGTTTTTATAGCTCCATTGGATGCATGGGTTAAACCAATCCCTGAATCCAAACGCCAGGATTTACTCAACATATAGGAAGAGCTCAATCGTATATTCACATATCCGTTTATATGAGAACCGATGGCATTATTTTTCGAATTTGTAAGACGATCGAAGGGTTTCGACATATTTGCAATACCCAACCCTAAGCGTAAATACATTTTAAAATTTCGCCTTTGTTTATTCAATCTTAAATTCATGTATGGATAAAGGGCATCTAGATTTCCTATCTCAGAAGGATTGGCGAGATAGAGATGCATATAGCTTAATCCAAATTCTGGGAAAGCATGAATCGGCTGCCAGGCTCTTTTACCACAAGTTCTAAAAACATAAGTCAACTCTCCTCCTCCAATTTGGCCTTTAATTAAATGAACAATACTTCCTCGATGGCTAATGATATAACCAACATGCGCATCTCCCATAAGAATAAAATCCTCTTTAGGGCGACCTTGAGACACACCGGAAGTTTGTATTAACAACAAACTCAAAACAGCAATAAAAAACCGCGCTTTAATTATTTTCTTTAAAGTAAACATTGAATTGCAAAATTATTAAAAATATTGGCTAAAACACATTCTAATTTGATTTGAATAATGCTTATTTTAGCTGATATTTAAAGAATACCATGACAAAAACGAATATGGAAGAAAAACGAAAGGCATTTGAGCGATTATTGATAATTATGGATGAATTGCGAGAAAAATGTCCTTGGGACAAAAAGCAAACAATCGAATCCTTGCGCCATTTAACAATTGAAGAAACTTACGAGTTAGCCGATGCAATTTTAGATAATGACTTACCGAACATTAAAAAAGAATTGGGAGACGTGTTGTTGCACATTGTTTTTTATGCACGGATCGCTTCTGAAACAAACGAATTCGATATCGCTGATGTAATCAACGCTTTGTGTGAAAAATTAATTAACCGACACCCTCATATTTATGGAGATGTGAAAGTAGAAAACGAACAAGATGTGAAGGAAAACTGGGAAAAACTGAAACTAAAGGAAGGAAACAAATCCGTTTTATCCGGGGTTCCTAAATCGTTACCATCTTTAATTAAAGCATCACGAATTCAGGAAAAGGCCCGTGCTGTTGGATTCGACTGGGAAAAACCCGAACAAGTTTGGGAGAAAGTTCAGGAAGAGATTGCTGAATTGAAACACGAAATAGACACCAATGCATCAAAAGAGAAAATAGAAGATGAGTTTGGAGATGTTTTGTTTTCTTTAATTAATTATGCTCGTTTTGTAGATATTAATGCGGAAGACGCCTTAGAAAGAACAAATAAAAAATTCATTAAACGCTTTCAATATCTGGAATCCGAAGCAGCAAAAATTGGGAAACCACTAAGTGATATGACCTTAGCCGAAATGGATGTGTATTGGAATAAAGCTAAAGAATTATAAATGAATTTTTTGTCTCACCTATACTTATCAGGAGAATCAGAAGGCTTGATTATTGGCAATTTCATAGCCGATTCGGTAAAAGGGAGCGCCATTTATAATTTTTCTGAAGAGGTTCAAAAAGGGATTCAATTACATCGTAAAATAGATACATTTACCGATGCCCACCCAATCGTTGAAACCAGCAAAGAACGACTAAGACCCAAATACAGAAAATATGCCAGTGTTATCGTTGACATCTACTATGACCATTATTTAGCTGCAAATTGGGAAATGTATTCTAATCTATCACTGCATCTATATACACAAAACGTTTACTCCATCATTGAGCAAAACAAACATACCTTTCCTTTAAAATCACAATTATTTACAAAATACATGCTGGAGTACAATATACTTTCTGCCTACGCTAATTTGGATGGAATTGATCGCGTTTTAAAAGGCATGTCGCGCAGAGCAAGTTTTGTTTCCAACATGGAACACGCCATTCACGATTTAAAAGAACACTACCCTTTATTCGAACAAGAATTCAAATCCTTTTTTCCGGAGCTACAGCAATTTGTTAACACAGAAATCGAAATTCGTTAATCTCCTCTTAAAAATTCAATCATACGCACCCCGTTTCTTTGTATAAAAAACAAATGGAAATTGTCATCCCTTTTTTGTTCAGTCCTATAACGTTTGTTGCTATAGGCTTGCTTGGTTTAATAGGCTTCATCGTCTCTCCTTACGAAATACATTTTGAAGACAAGGACGAATCTGAAATTTGATCAATCTAACCTTAACTTTTTCTGAATCAGCACTGCGGCTAAAGCAAATAGTGGAGCGGCTAAAACGTCAATACTATAGTGAACATGTTGTACGACCAGAAACACCCCAATAAAAGTCGCACCACAAAAAAACAACAATCTTGTTTTCTTTTTTCGGAATACAAATGCGAATAGAAATATAGTTGCGGTATGGCCGGAGAAAAAAAGATCTTTTAAATTCTCTCTTCCGGAGTAAAATGTCGATTGCAAAAAGGTATCTTTCAGAGGAATGATTGTTGCCGGAGCTTCCAAAGGAATCACATACAAAGACAACATTCTCAGCAGTGTCATAATTATATAAGCTTGAAGCAAACCGACAAACAATTGTGGCGTGCGAAAGGAGATGATAAGCCCGTAAATTCCTAAAAAATAGGTGATAAAGAATGTGATTTCAGAAACCGCAATCGGATGAAAAAGTTCTAAAATGGGATCATCAAATCGATACCCTGTTCGGAGTTCATTATAGGTAAGAAAAAAAACAAAAGCTGTTAATGTAAGAACTAAAAAAAACAGCGTCAAAAAAAACAAGATGCGCTTATTCGGTCTCGAAAAATAAATTTGCCAAGCATTTTTCATTCAATCAAATATAACGAAATAACACCACCAATAAAAATCAAAGACTCATCATATCTTTTAATTTTGCCGCTTGCCTTCTCGAAATTTCAACTTGCTCACCACCTCTCAACTTTACCATTAAACCTCCATTAAACCAGCTTTCGATACTCTCCACCCATTTCAAATTGATAATATGCTTTCTGCTTGCTCTGAAAAATGTTCTATTATTCAATCGTTCATCCAAATTATTTAAAGAACGTAGAATCAAAGGCCGATTTTTATCAAAATAAATTCTAACATAATTTCCTTCCGATTCAAACAAACGAACATCACTCAACTTCACAAACCAACACTTTTCTCCATCTTTAACAAACACTTGGTCACTATCATTTAAAGGAAGCGACAATTCTTTCGATTCTTGTCGATCTCCAGATTCCTTATTTAGAATTTTTTTTACTGTCTCCGCTAATCGATTCGACTGCACCGGCTTTAAAAGGTAATCCAGCGCATTTACTTCAAAGGCTCTAATGGCATACTCATCATAGGCCGTTACAAAAACAACCTCCGGTACACCGCTAATTTCTTCCAGAAGTTCAAAACCATTTTTTCCGGGCATTTGAATATCTAAAAAGATAACATCCGGCTTCAATTGCTTAATGCTTTCGATTGCCGTTTCAACATTGTTCGCTTCTCCTACAATTTGAATCTCAGGATATGCGGCTAATAAACTTTTGAGTTCTTGGCGTGCCAAGCGTTCATCATCGATTAATATTGCTTTCATAATTCAATATACTTTTAGGAATGATTAATTCTGTTAACACTGTGGATGCATCTAAATTTCGAATATGAAGAGATGCCGCATTACCGTATAATAATTGTAATCGTTGTTTTGTGTTTTTAATTCCAAATCCATTTTCTGAGGCGTCTTTCTCCTGCAACTGTCCACTATTCTTAATATCAATTATCAATACATCATTTTTCACATTCGTTTCGACCTCTAAAATTCCACCGTTAATCAATTTAGAAATCCCATGTTTGATTCCATTTTCTACTAATGTCTGAATCATTAAAGGTGGAATGTTGAAATTCTTGCTCTCCGGATGCAAATGAACTTTCGTTTTCAAACGCTCCTCATAACGAATCGCCTCCAAAGCCAAATAATCACTCACAATTTTAAACTCCTCGTCAAATGGAATCACTTTATTTTTTCCCATTTGCAATGTATTTCTCAAAATATTAGAAAGTTGTGTAATCGCATCCTTTGATTTACGTGGATTTTCATCTACCAATGCGCGGATACTATTCATTGCATTAAACATGAAGTGAGGATTCAACTGCGACTTTAATTTATTTAATTCAATTTCATTGATGGAGGCTTCCCATTTCAGGTTTTCAATTTCTGCCTTTTTATAATTTTCAATAAAATGAAACAAAAAATAAATCAATGACCAAGAAAAAAAGAAAGGGATAAGATTCACGATATTCGTAACGATTGTAATCACATTCTGATGTTTCCCACCGGCAATACCTAACAAAAATTCCACACCATATTGTACATAATCACCTACAATGGCTAACAATATAGAAGCAAAAACAACTCGAGGAATTAATGAAATTATTTTAATCTTCAGCCAACCATATTTAACAATAAAATTTCGATAGAGATGTGATAATAAAATTCCAAAAAACAACAATAAAAACTGACTTGTTGCTGTTTCTACATTCAAGGCATCGCTTAACTTTAAATATAAAGTTTGTGCTAATACCAAAAATAGCCAACCACCAATTTGACAAGACCAGTAAAGTGTTTTTTTGTTCATCCGCAACGATTAATGTTTACCAATCCAATCAGCACGCAACTTCAATTGCTCGTCTTTTGCATTCGGCAATAAAATTAAACGGTTACTGGCAGCGGGTAAAACAGCAATTAATTTCGACTTTAATTTCACCTTTTTTGCTTTGGAATTTTCAGTTTTTTTACGAGCCACAACAACAGTCAAAACATCCCCCTCTTTTGCAGATTGAAGATAACCGCCCAAAATCTCTTGTGCATTTTGAAGTGTTACTTTTTTACCATTAAACTTTACAAGTTCATCATATTCCTGATATCCCATAATTCGGCCAAAATCATCCATTGCTGCAGTATTCACAATCATCAATCGATTGGTAGCTGTATTTAATCCAATTGCAATACCTCCAATTGAAATATGCTTTTCCATACTTGCATTCCCACTTCCTATCCCAACCAATTCTAACATCTCTTTTACAGGAAGCGGCTGATTCCCTTCAACATATTTTTTAAAAAAGTCGCCAATTTCAGGATAGGTCAATTGAACAATTTGCTGAAACAATTCCTCGTCTTTAAAGGATTTATTTTTTCCGTATGTTTTTGATAGGTCAGCCATCAATTCTTGCAACCCATACTTCCCTTTTGACAAATAGCGCAATTGAATATCTAAACACAATCCGATGAGCGCTCCTTTCTGATACACATTGGAATATTGGTCTTTGTATTTTTTCAAACACCCTTCACTCATCACCGTAAATGGGAGCGAATCGTTGTAGGCTTTACTTCCAGCAATCTTTGATTCAATTACCTTTAAATAATCTGCAACGCTCATGTTCCCATATTTTACTTGAACAAGTCCGGAAGCATACTCTGTTGTCCCTTCGTACAACCACAAGTGCTTTGACATCTGTGGATCATTGTAATTAAAATCTCCAATTTGTTGTGCGTGAATATTCAATGGTGTTACGATATGAAAAAACTCATGCGCAGAAACATCTCTGATTGTTTGTACTAAATATTGCTGATCCATTTCCGGCAAAAAATACACCGATGAATAACTGTGCTCCAAAGCTCCACTCGCACCGGATAGACCACCGTTGGGTGTTAAATAAATCAGATATGCATATTTTTTTATTGGCAACTCTCCCCCAAGGTATTCTTGCTGTGCGTATAAAATTTCGCTAATATGTTCTGCAATAAACTTAGAGGTCGTTATTCGATTTTGGCTGTAGAGCGAAATGATAATTTCAGCTCCTCCAACTTGCAACACGGTAGTATCCGGAACATTATACATCATTGGAGCATCCTGTAATTTCATGTAATCAGAAACAGAATAGGTATCCACATTATTTTTGGACACAACATCTGTTAAACTGCAGGTTCCATAAAAATTATCCGGTCGGGTAATATCTATTTGATAGGACAATTCTTTTTGTCCTTCGAAATATCCAAACAAACAATGCGTATTTATTAAAAAATTCTTGCCTGCTTCAAAATTACTTCCGGCTGGCTCAAAAACATAAGGCTCTTTTATATCTGTATCCCAAGTATCTTCCACCAAATAGGTAATTTTTGCCATACGAGCAGTCTCCAAAATCTTCCAACTATTTACATCTATTTTTTCTATCGGAATTTCTTTTCCTAAACTATCCAATGCTTTGAAATCAGATACAAAACGACCGAAATTTAATATCTCATAGGTTCCGGGAACAATTTTAGGAAGACGGTAAATGGCTTCTTTTGTATTCATTGCTGGAGCAATTAATTCAACCAAAAGTTTATCATTCACACAATTTGTTAAATCAACGGAAAATTGATAACCATTTCCGGCAAAAGGTGATAAGGGAAAAATAAAAATGAATAAAAGCGGGAGTAGGTATCGTTTCATTCTACGAATATATAATTTAAAAGAATAAGGGAATGGCTGCTACGGTACCATTCCCTTTTTGAAGAAT
>Ga0075163_10012368_pt1 | contig 11117 bp, 10 predicted proteins | sample JI1023141ADNA_FD_71478 | JGI IMG/M metagenome (GOLD analysis project Ga0075163, IMG submission 71478) | Wastewater effluent complex algal communities from Wisconsin, to seasonally profile nutrient transformation and Carbon sequestration -... | ecosystem: Engineered > WWTP > Effluent > Algae...
GGGCGATTCCAACCGCCGACGGGATTGTTGATGCCGAAAGGCGCGACGATCTCGAAGCGGCAGCGCTTTACGAACTACTCGAAACCGGTGTCACCCAACTCTTTTACGAGAGGTCCGCAAATGGACTGCCGACCAGGTGGATTCAAATGGTCCGGCACACGCTGTCTACCCTCGGCCCAAAGGTGCTGGCTAGTCGCATGGTGCATGACTACGTGCAGCAGCTCTACACCCCGGCTGCAGTATCTGCGCGGGCAACGCAGGCGAACAACTTCGCGCTTGCGAAGGACTTGGCGGCGTGGAAGCAGAAGGTGCGGCGCGGGTGGTCACGCGTTGAGGTTGAACACGTCGACGCTCATGGCATTGGTGACGACCCACAACTTGGTGGTGACTTCACCGTTCACGCCGACGTCCTCCTCGGACAACTGACGCCCGAGGACGTGTGCGTCCAGGTTGTGGCTGGCCGCGTTGATGCCGATGACAGGCTCGTGAATCCGCGCTTCGTCGAGATGAAGATCGAATCCGAGGATGGAGAACGAAGGGTCTATTCGGCGGCGATGAAGATGGACATCACCGGGCCGTTTGGCTACACAGTTCGTGCGGTCCCGGCCCATCCCGGGCTGGCATCGTTGAGCGAACTTGGTCTGGCGGCGTCACCTGCGTGATCAAGTAAGGCCACAAAACGCCACAGGCGGCGAGCTAGCGCAGGGCAACTGCCCCGGTTGCTGCGAGCAGCACGGCAACGTAATGACTTACGTAGCCGCCGAGGGTGAATGAATGGAAGACCTCGTGGAAGCCGAACCAGTTCGGACTTGGGTCTGGTCGGCGTAGCGCGAAAATGATGGCTCCGGCGATGTACAAGATCCCGCCGCCCATGATCAGGGCGAATACCAGTGCCCCACCGTTTTGGATGATCGCCGGAGCGAAGAAGAGCGCGCACACTCCAAACAGGATGTAGGTCGGGGTAAAGACCCATCGAGGAGCCTTGACCCACAGCAGTCGCGCCAGCACTCCGACCGTCGCGGCGACCCAGGCGGCGATGACCATCACGGTGCCAGAACGTCCGGTCACGATCGCAGCGGCAACTGCGGTGTAAGAGCCGGCGATCAGGATGAAGATCGCCGAATGATCAATTCGTTGCATGATCACTCGCGTGCCAGGCCGCCAGTTGACTCGGTGGTACGTCGCTGAGATCCCAAATAACACAACGGTTGAGAACGCGTAGATCGCGATGGGGATTCTCAGTTGCGAGGGTGCCAGCAGCACGAGCAGCAATCCCGCCAGGGCTGCAGTTGGGACGGCACCAAGGTGCAGCCATCCGCGCATCTTCGGCTTGGTGATTCCCATGACGGTCGTGGGGGAGTCACTTGCGAATTCAGCCACGGCGTTTGAAGTGTCCGCAGACGGCTGGCATTCAAGGTCAGGCTTCACTACTGCAGCGTAGGTTACGGTTCCGTAGAAATCTAGTTGATTGGGCAAAGAGTCGCGGTTGGCTCAGTCGGTTCAACAGGGCCAGTGGATTGTTGCCTCACGTTCCATCGACGCACAAACGGTCGTTTGTGAGACGCGCTCGCGCGAAATCAGGAAGACGTCCGCTGCGCCCGAATGGTTGAAGCAAGGTGGCACCGCCAACCGGTCGCTGATTCGATCAAGCTCGTTGAAGATCACAATGAGTGGAGTTGAGCTGTCATGAAGTGGGTTGTTGGTGGCACGGTGGGTGCCAGTGTCGCTGTTCTGGTGTTGTCTGGCTGCGCATCGCTCAAAACGCGGTAAGTCAGGAACCGGAACCAGCTAGCACCGTCACGTCGACAGCCAGTCTGGTCTTGGATAGATACGGCCTGCCGCCAAGTGATCCCGCACCTACGGTTGATGGTCCGCTGGTGCCGGCCCCAGGTAGCAGTTCATCAGCGGCGGTGCCGCCCGGCATGCAGCCCAAGCTCGGACCAAAAGTTGGCTTGAACAGTGAATGCCGGGACCTCGTGAAGGACGGTAATCGCTTGTGCGTGATGAATGATCCCCAGGGTTATCGCATGTGGTACCGCAAAACCGAGGGTGATTCGTTCCACGCAAGTTTCCGGTTGCAGTGTCCAAGCGGGTGGAGCACGGACCAAGGATTCACTGCCTCAAAGGGACATGAGTACTCGTACGTGTTCAAGATCGGAAACAAGGGTGCGTGGTACGGGTGGCTCTACAATTTGGGCTCGGGAGCCCAGTATCGGGTCGGACCGGTGAATTTCTAGCTGAGGACTCTAACCGCCAGGTCGGGGCAGCCATTTGTGGTCTTTGAACCATTCACGAACGGTCGCTTCGTCCCCATCGGCGATAGCTTTGACTAGCGATAGAACGATGCCGACTCGATATGGGTTTCCTCCGTCTTCCACTCTCCACACGAGGTCGGCCCACGTTGGCATTTGTTTGATGACTGCCTCGGCTTCCAGACGTTCAGTAGGTGTTCCGTCTAGCCAATAGCGATACCACGAGTTTGCGGCTAGCACCGCTACGTTTCCTGCTAGATCACGAGCGCGCACGTAGGCGGGAGGTGAGCCGGGGCCGTCAGTTGGGACGAAGCCGAGGTAGTAAAACGGATCAAATGATTCGCGGCCCGAAACCGTCGGCCAGTCGCTGCCTTCGTTCATAGGGAATGCGGAATTCATAGAGGCATATATCGCCTCTGACGATCTCCCTGGGGGCAGCGGGTAGCGCTGTTGTAGCTGGGTCAACATTGTGGCGATGGTTGAATCATGTACATCGATGAGAGCCATGTCGGGGGTGCTTGGATCTGTGATAGCTGTGGAACTCCAAGTGGTCACGACATGACGTTGGCCCGTCACGTTCGTGTAGCCAACTGCTGTCACTGAGAGGATGACCGATGCACAGATCGCGATCGATGCTACACGAATTGAATTGCGCTTCCGTGCCCGTATCGTCACCGGCTCAGGTAGCGGATTATTCGCGCTGAGGGCGCGGATGGCTTGGTGTGTCTTCACGAGGCTACTCCTGCCGAAAGCTGTTCTCGAATATCGATCGTCTGGTGCCCGACGACTTGGCTGTACGCGACTGCGAACCGCTTTCTTGCGCGGTGTAGACAGACCCGAACAGTGGAAGCTGGTAATCCCAATGCAGTTGCCGCTTCCCGAGGGGGCAAGCCGTCCCAAATCACCGCTAGCAACAAGTCGCGATCCAGTTCAGACAGCGTCGCTAGGGCAGTTCGGATCTCGGTTGCCGTTTCAATCAGGAGTACAGCGTCAGAGGCGGGTCTTACTGGGTCATGACGGGGGGAATCCACGAGTGCGTCACGCAACGTGCGCCGGTGGAAGGCGTGAAGCACGTTGCGGGCAACGCCATACGTCCAAGCAACACGCTTACGCGTTGAAGTATGGCCCCACTTTTGCCAAACGATCTCGAATACTTCGGCGGTAAGGTCATCTGCATCGGAACGCGTGGCTCCGCGACGAACAAAGAACCTATGAACAGACGGCCGCTGTGTTGAGTAGAACTGATCAAACCCCGCCCGGGGAGAATGCGCCATACCTTTAAGTGTCTCCCACAGTCAGATCGTTACATGTTGATTCCCACAAATCTGGGTCCAGTCACGCTATTTGCGGGTGTCACAGTTGCGGCGCAGTGTGTCAATCTGTGCTGTCGCTGAGACCGGCATAGGGGGACTTGCACGACGGCAATGCAGCTGGCAACCTGACGTCAACGTCGGTGCTGTACCCGGGAGCACCGCTGCATCAGTCCTGTTGGTCAATCAACAGCATCCAAGACGCGACACTGACAACCAGTGCGTTGAGTATGGCAATCAACTCCCACAACCCAACCGCCGGCACAATCATTCATAGCGATCATGCAGTCAATTTACGTCTTGGGCATTTACCGACCGGGCGAAGAAGGCCGGACTACTACCGTCAATGGGCAGCATCGGTGACTGCTTCGACAGCGCCGTCATCGAAGCGTTCGGGGGACGTGTGCAAGCCGAGCTAATGAACGCCAGGAGATGGAACAACCGAGTCGAACTCGCCAACGCGATCTTTGAATACATCGAGGTCTTCCACAACCGGCGTCGCCGTCACAGCGCGCTTGGAATGCTCACACCCATCGAATTTGAGAAGCTAGCCCAATCCCCATCCCAAGTCGCGTGAATTCTCACAGAACGACTCCACCAACAGGGGAACATCAGTCTAGGAAAGCGGGGGAACCGAAGACCCACCTCGTACGCGAATTCGGAATCTGCCGCGAAACCGCCAACCAATAGCTACGCCGAACGATCACAACAAGTAAAGCTGCCAAACAAATCGATCAGAACGCCGCCACCTGAATCGCAAAATCACAGGCCCAGTGGCCGCCACTCAGTGCTTCGTGACCTCTAGGAGGTTCACGCCGAACGCGGGCACATGCACCACGTCTTCGGAGTGGTTCTCCACCTGTGCGAGCACCGGAATCGGATCACTCGTACTGAGGATGCTGCGGTACAACTGCCCGTATGGACGCCCTGGGAGCTTGAAGTCAACGCCCTCATGACCGGAGTTCAGAAGTAACAGGAACGACGAGTCGTGTTGCGGGCGACCATCTGCAGTCCGGGAGCGCAGGTTCCCAGCCAGGTACATCCCGATCGCGCGGGTTTCCGGCGCACCCCAGGTCTCACCCGAGGTGAGCTGGCCATCGGGGGAGAACCACGCGAGGTCCTCAGGGCCACCCTCGCGAACGGGTTCACCTTGGAAGAAATACCGCTGGCGGAATACGCGGTGTTCGCGCCGGATTGTCAGCAGCGTGCGAGTGAATTCGAAGAGTTCCCGCTGCCAGTCCTCGAGTTCCCAGTCGATCCACGAGATGTCATTGTCTTGGCAGTAGGCGTTGTTATTGCCACGCTGGGTGCGACCCATCTCGTCACCCGCCACCAGCATGGGGGTGCCGCTCGCGAGCAGGAGTGTGGTGAGGAAGTCGCGGATTCGCCGTCGCCGCAGCTCGACGATCTGTGCGTCGTCCGTTTCGCCTTCAATTCCGGAGTTCCAGGCTCGGTTGTGACTGTTGCCGTCGCGGTTGTCTTCACCGTTGGCCTCGTTGTGCTTCTCCTGATAGGTAACGAGGTCGCGCAGAGTGAAGCCGTCGTGGGCGGTCACGAAGTTGATCGAGGAGTACGGCCTGCGGCCTTCCGACGAATAGAGGTCGGCTGACCCTGACATCCGCCAGCCCAATTCACCAACGCCAACTTCACTGCGCCACCAGTCCCGCATGCAGTCGCGGTACTTGTCGTTCCATTCGGTCCATAAGGGAGGGAACTCGCCCACCTGGTAGCCGCCGGAGCCGACGTCCCATGGCTCGGCGATCAACTTGACCTGGCGGAGGACCGGGTCTTGGCTCATCGTCGTCAGGAACGCCGACAGCATGTCGACATCGTGGAAGGACCGCGCTAGTGCACTCGCCAGGTCGAAGCGGAATCCGTCGACATGCATCTCCTCAACCCAATACCGCAAGGAGTCCATGATCAGTTGCAGGACCTTGGGTGCGGAGGCATTGAGGGTGTTCCCGCAACCGGTGTAGTCGGCGTAGTAGCGCGGGTCTTCGGCGCCGAGCTTGTAATACGACTCGTTCGCGATCCCGCGGAAACTCAAAGTTGGCCCGAGTTGGTTTCCCTCGGCCGTGTGGTTGTAGACGACGTCGAGAATGACTTCGATTCCAGCGTCGTGAAGCGCCTTGACCATCTGCTTGAACTCGCGAACCTGCCCGCCTCGCGTGCCTGCCGCACTGTACGCACCATGAGGGGCGAAATAGCCGATGGAGTTATAGCCCCAATAGTTGGTGAATCCGCGTTCGAGAAGGAAGGCCTCATCGATGAAGTGATGGACCGGCAGGAGTTCAACGGCGCTGACCCCAAGGCGGTGAAGGTGCTCGATGGCAGCGGGCTGCGCCAGTCCGGCGTAGGTTCCGCGGAGCTCTTCGGGGATGTCAGGGTGGAGTTTTGTGAAGCCCTTGACGTGCATCTCGTAGATGACTGTGTCGGTCCAGCGGGTACGCAGTGGGTGGTCGCCCTCCCAGTCAAAGTCGTCGCGCACAACAACCGATAGCGGGACAAATCCTGCGGAGTCGATGTCACTTCGTTCGAGGTCGTCAAGGCCCACATGGCCGTAGATCGCCGGACCGAGCTCGATCGCGCCATCGATTGCACGCGCGTAGGGGTCGAGCAGCAACTTGTCGGGATTGAACCGGCGCCCATTGGCGGGATCCCAGGGCCCGTGCACGCGAAATCCATATCGCGCCCCAACTTTGACGCCGGGGATGTAGCCGTGGAAGACGTGGAAGGTTGATTCCGCCAGTTCCACCCGGTTCTCGATGCCGTCGTCTGCGATGAGGCAGAACTCGACACGTTCGGCACCTTCGGCCCAGATCGCAACGTTGACGCCGCCGTCATCGGCGGTGACACCGAGTGGTTCCCATGATCCCGGCCAGGCAACGGGTGGTGGATCAACATGCGTCATGAAGCTGGGCTCCTCTCTACCGCTCCCGGAATGCCGGTGCGGGGTCGGTCATCGGAAGTCTGCCCTGTTTACCCTCACTGTGCCCAATGAAGCCACCCGTCAGAACGCACAAGCGGGCGAATCCCTCATCGAATCGCACGAAGTCGACCGTGGGGTGGCGACGTGCCGACGGTTGGCCAGAAGTTAGCCTTCAGTGGTGACCGAGCAACCCAATGAACTGGTGTCCCTTTCCGTTGCCGATGGCGTAGCCACCATCACGCTGAACCGGCCCCCAATGAACGCTTTGAGCACAACCGTTCAGGCTGGCTTCCGAGCTGCAGCGGACGAAGTCAGCGAACGCCGCGACGTCCGAGCGGTCATTCTGTACGGCGGCCCGAAGGTGTTCGCGGCCGGCGCTGACGTCAAGGAAATGGCCGACTGGGACCACTTGACGGCCATCGAACGGACGTCGACCCTGACTGCGTCGTTCGATGCGGTCGCGAAGATCCCCAAGCCAGTTATCGCTGCGGTGACGGGCTACGCGCTCGGCGGCGGACTTGAACTTGCGCTGTGCGCGGACCTGCGCGTTGTCGGCGACAACGCCAAACTTGGGCTTCCGGAAATCCTGTTGGGCATCATTCCCGGCGCCGGCGGAACCCAGCGCCTGCCGCGATTGATCGGACCTTCGCGCGCCAAGGAACTGATCTTCACCGGACGATTCGTGGACGCGAACGAAGCGTTGTCGATCGGCTTGGTCGATCGAGTCGTGGCACCCGACGCTGTCTATGACGAAGCACTCGCGTTGGCGAAGCAACTTGCTGCCGGTCCAGGAGTGGCGCTGCGCGCGGCCAAGAATGCAATCAACCGGGGTCTCGACGTCGACCTCGCTACCGGCCTGGAAATCGAACGCATGCAGTTCGCTCAACTGTTTGCTACCGAAGATCAGAAGAACGGTATGGATTCATTCGTCGAAAACGGCCCAGGAAAAGCAACCTTCGAGGGGCGCTGACATGACCTTGACGACCGACGACTCCGACATCTCGGCCGACACACTGGCCAAAGCGTTTGATGACCCGCGGCTAGCCAACGTCCTGTACCACGACTGGGAGGCCTCAACGTACGACGAGAAGTGGTCGATCAGCTACGACGAGCGCTGCATTAGCTACGCCCGCGATCGATTTGTCCACGTCGCGGGGACTCAGGATTGGCCCTACGAGCGGTCACTTGAGATTGGCTGCGGTACCGGCTTCTTCACTTTGAATCTGCAGCAAGCAGGCGTGATGAAAAGCGCCGCTGTTACCGATATTTCGCCGGGCATGGTTGAGGTTGCTCAACGGAATGCACGCGGACTCGGGTTCGAGGTTGAGGGACGGGTCGCGGACGCTGAGCGGATTCCGTACGAGGATGGCGAATTCGACCTTGTGATCGGCCACGCGGTGTTGCATCACATTCCCGATGTCGAGCAGGCAATCCGAGAGTCACTTCGAGTCTTGCGCCCGGGTGGTCGATTCGTGTTCTGCGGCGAACCGACCCAACGTGGTGACTACGTGGCTCGCCGTCTTTCGCAGGCAACGTGGTGGGCAACGTCTCAAGTGGCTTCCCTGCCAAAGATCGGCCAGCGGTTCACGCTGTCAGCCGAGGAACGCCAGGAGTCATCGCGGGCAGCGGCACTTGAGTCCGTGGTCGACATCCACACGTTTGACCCGTCACAACTGCGCCGCACCGCAATACGTGCCGGCGCCGTGGACGTCAGCACCGTGACCGAGGAATTGACTGCGTCCTGGTTTGGTTGGCCCGTTCGCACATTCGAGGCAGCCGTGAAACCCGGTGTGCTCGGCTGGAATTGGGCCATGTTTGCCTACCGTGGCTGGTTGACCCTGTCGGCTTTGGATGAGCAGATCTTGGACAAAGTAGTTCCCGAGGGTCTGTTCTACAACGTGTGCATCACCGGAACCAAGCCCTAGCAGCAGCGATCGACCATGGCACTGCGACGTAATACCGACCCTCGGCAAGCGCGTTACTTCACTGTGTCGACGCTGCGGTGGATCATTCGTAACCGCGCTTGGAGCGGCTGGTACCTCCTGCGCTATTGGCGCTTCCTGATGTTTCGGCTCCGTAGCCCCCATGTGATCACCGAAGGATTTGTCTTCATCGGAAAGCGCACACGACTTCACGCGCGCAAGGGATACGGCCGGCTCATCGTTGGTCGGTGGGTGCACTTTGGTGAGGGCAACTTCATCAATGCTCACGAGGGCACGTTGAGAATCGGCGACAACACAGTGTTCGGCCGCCACAACACGGTCCAGAGCTACTTGGACGTGGAGATCGGCGGCAAGGGAATCATCGCCGACTGGATCTACATCTGCGATTTTGATCATGTGTTTGCCGACATCGATCGACCAATCACTGAACAGGGGATCGTGAAGTCCCCGGTCCGTATTGGTCCGGATGTCTGGATCGGTACCAAGGTGTCGGTCCTGCGTGGAACGACTGTGGGGCATGGCTGCGTATTGGCCGCAAACAGTGTGGTTCGCGGCAACGTGCCGCCCATGTCGGTGATGGGCGGAGTCCCGGCCCGGCTGCTGAAGGATCGAGTGGGCGAATACCGGGCCGCCGAACAACAACGTATTGATGTCGCGGACATCGCTCGAAAGACCGCGAAGGCCGCGAAGGAGCACGCGGGCCGCTAGTTGCACATGAGCCACTAGCTAGTGACGTGGATTCGCGACGGCGTGAACAGCACTTTTCATCTCATCGGTTCGGTGTTGCGCCGCCGTGGGTGACGCGCTTCGTGGAACGATCACCGCTCAATGAAGCCTGACAAGCAGTTGCGAAATCGGGTGGCTGCGCGCCCGGTCCGCGCATTGGTTCTTTTCGGTAGCTGCGCGGCGACAGCACTTCTTGCTGGGTGTTCTTCGCTGACGGTCAGTGCTCAGACAGCGGACGATTCGGCCGCGAGCCCCACGACAGGTCGTCACCTGGCGCAGCGCACGTTGCAGGCAGTGAAACCCCCACCGGCGCCGACACCATCGCCGACTCCAACCGCCGATGCCGTTGCTGGCAGTGCGGCGCCCCAGGTAGCGCCGCGGTCGAGCAAAGTCGTCGATGCGAGGTTGCGGCCGAAAGGGAAGAGGGTGTCGATTTCGGGTTCGGGCGACATCCTCATCCACAACTCGCTGTCAGAACAGGCGCGCGATGCCGGCAGCGACGCCAAGTACAACTTCGCGCCGATGCTCGCTGGGGCCAAGGCCCGGATCTCCGCGGCGGACTTTGCGATCTGTCATCTTGAAACACCGTTCTCTGATCCTGCTGTCGTCACGGAGTTCCCTCACCTGTACGTCAGGCCCGAACTCGCACGCGGCATCAAGGCCACCGGTTTTGATCAGTGCTCCACCGCTTCGAATTGGTCTTTGGACAAGGGGTCTGAGGGAGTTACCAGGACTCTCGATGCGCTCGATGCAGCCGGCGTTGGGCATGCGGGAACGGCTCGCTCTGCGGCCGAGGCCGCGACGCCCAAGATCACGCTGGTCAAGGGAGTGCCAGTCGCGCACCTTTCCTATTCGTGGGACTTCAACGGCGTTCGACCGCCGGAGGGTCGGGAATGGGAAGCGAACGTCATTGATCCCGACCGAGTGGTCGCGCAAGCGAAGCGGGCACGCCAACTTGGCGCGAAGATTGTTGTCGCGAGCCTGCACATGGGAGACCCCGACAGTCACGAGATTTCGCAGTACCAACGCTCCGTCGCCGAGCGGGTCACGAAGTCAGGCCAGGTGGATCTGATCATTGGTCACAACTCACATCAGGTCCAACCGGTCGAAATGATCAACGGGGTATGGGTGGTCTTCGGTCACGGGAACTTGATCAGCGGCCAGTTCGACGACTGGGTTCGAAACCGTGAAGGGATCATCAGTCAGTTCGATTTCGCCGAGCGGATGGATGGGCGGTTTGCCGTTGTGGGTGCGACCGCTCTTCCGATTCTCGACACGTCATCACCGCACACCATCAACGACCTCGTCGCCGCGTGGCCGAAGAAGGATCCGCCGCAACGGTGGGTCGAAGCCTATGACCGGACGAAGGAAACCGTGCTCGCCAGTGGTGCTGCGGCGCATGGATTCACCGTCGCCGCGCACAGGTAGTCGCTAGCTACGAGTCGGTAGCCAGCAGGTTTGCTGCAGCGATCACGGGAGTCGCCACCTCGGTCGGTCGCGGGTCCGTGCGCCGCTCCTGCTCCGCTCGCAGGTACGTCGTTGTTGTTGCCTCGGCGATGCGATCCCATTGATAGTTCGTCTCAATTCGGGTGCGCAGCTTGGCAAGGCGGTGAGCCCTGCCGGGGACGTCACCGAGCGCACGGTCGAGTTCGTGAGCTAGAGCAACGGAGTCTCCGGCCGGGAAGATGTAGCCCGCCCGACCATGATCGACGATGTCACCCAAGCCGCCGGTGTCGGCGACGACCACTGGAACGCCGAGCGCGCCTGCCTCCAGCGCAACAAGTCCAAACGGTTCGTACAGACTCGGTACCACGATGACGTCGGCTGCCGCCTGAAGACCGAGCAGCTCTGCCGCTGGCAGCCAACCCGTGAACGTGATTCGCTCAGCCTCGATCAGCGCGCTCGCCTGTGCGACGAGTTCGGATTCGTAGGTGCCCGTCCCCGCGATGACCACGTG
>Ga0075163_10012369_pt1 | contig 11117 bp, 10 predicted proteins | sample JI1023141ADNA_FD_71478 | JGI IMG/M metagenome (GOLD analysis project Ga0075163, IMG submission 71478) | Wastewater effluent complex algal communities from Wisconsin, to seasonally profile nutrient transformation and Carbon sequestration -... | ecosystem: Engineered > WWTP > Effluent > Algae...
CGGCAATGAAGGTCGCGAAATCGAACAGGTAGGCTCCCACCGCGCCCCAGCGTGCCAGCAACAGGCCGGCCAGTGCCGGCCCGGCGACCATCCCGACCGTGCCGCGAACGGAAGACAGCGCGGCGACGGCGGCAAACTCCTCGGGCCGCGCCAGCTTCTGCGTCAGGGCTTCCAGCGCCGGCCGGTGGAAACCCGTCGCGCCCTGCAGCACCGCCACCAGCGCGTAGATTGCCAGCGCGCTCGGCATGGCCGCGAGCGCATTGGCGAGCAGGCCTGCCAGGCACAGGGCCATCAGTGCCTCCGAGCCGATCAGAAGCCGCTTGCGGTCCACCCGGTCGGCCACCGCACCGCCCAGCAGCCCGCAGGCAACAACCGGCACGAGTTGCACCAGCCCCAGCAGCCCGACCTGCGCATTGGAGTGGGTCAGTTGATACAGCTGCCAGGGCACGGCCACGTAGCTGACCATGGTGCCGAGGCCGGAGATGAACTGGCTGGCGAACAGCCGGCGGAACGCCGTGTTGTGCCGAATGGGCCCGATGTCAAGGAGCATGCGGCGCCTCGACGGCAAGTTCAGCGCATTGGTGTGGGTCGACCATTCGACGGCAGCATACCAATGCCACCCAACCAAGCTTCGAGCGCGATGGCCTGCCAAGCCCCGATGTCACGCCGGGCATCAGCCGGCCGAGGGGTGTGCCTGCCGGGACCTTCGCCCCGCGGCCGCAAGGCGCTCAGGTCGCCAGATGCCTGCGGGCCCCGTCGCCCGCACGGGCCGCCGAGACACTGCCGCTGCGGTCGTGGAGTTCGGCCGCCTGGTCCGGGTCGAGGTTGGCCAGGCGCGGGTAGGCCGTGTCGGCCAGTTCGTCGGCAGCGTCGGGATTGAGGTCCGGATGCAACCGGATCAGGGCACTGGCAAACGCCCGGCGCCACGAACTGCTGGGAAACTCAGATGTCAACACCGCGACGTTCATTTGCGACTCCGCCCTTGGAAAGCCCCGGGTGGTTCATGCTATGGCCTGCCGAGGTTTCGGTCTTGCGCATACGCAACGGATGCGTCCGCGAAATGTCGGCCTTGCGGCCCGCTAATCGTTCGACCGTCGCGCCGCGCCCTGCGGTGTACTGTGGGTGCGCGTCCAGCTCGGCGCGCAGCCACCGCGTGTGCCAACGCGCCGTTCCACAGGACATCCGATGCAGCTGCCTCACATCGCTCCGATCGCGGACCCGAATCGCATCGTCAACTTCGCCGTCAAGACACGCTGGGGCCTGGTCGATCCCGACGTCTTCTATGGCCACATCGACGAGGCCCTGAAGCAAGTGGTGCCTGGCTACTACCTGGGCGACAACCTGCTCACCTGGGGCCGCAACAACTCGCCGATGGAAGACATGGCCTTCCGCGAGGCCTGGCAGTCCAACCTGCAGAACGACGCCGACCAGGCCATCGCCTGGCGCCGCTACATCCTGGCCTCGGCGGCCTACCACTGCTCACAGCTCGAAGGCGATTTCGTCGAGTGCGGCGTCTACCGCGGCACCGGCATCAAGACCATCATCGACTACTTCGGCCGCGAGAAGTTCACCAAGACCTTCTGGGGCTACGACACCTTCGACTACAACCCCGTCGAAGGCCATGCCTTCACCGGCCAGACCACCGGCCTGTATGACGAGATCTGCAAGCGCTTCGACGGCTACGACCAGGTGCGCCTGGTCAAGGGCCTGCTGCCCGAATCGCTGGTGGGCAACTCACCCGAGAAGATCGCCTACCTGCACATCGACCTCAACAACGCCGAGTTCGAGGTGGCGGTGCTCGACGCCCTGTTCGACCGCGTGGTGCCGGGCGGCATGATCATGCTCGACGACTACGAATGGGCCGGCATCTACCGCCAGCAGAAGATCGCCGAGGACGCCTGGTTCCATGCGCGCAAGCACCACGTGTTCCCGCTGCCCACCGGGCAGGGGATGATCATCAAGCGCTGAGGCCGGGCACAGCGCCCGGCAACGCACTGGCATCGCCGCATGGAAGGCCGCCTCGTCATCACGCACGCCGACAGCATCGCGCACGCCAGGCTGGTGGTGCGCGACCAGCCGGTGACGGGCACCTGGGTGTTCGACCCGACGCTGTACGAGCGGGCCGTCGACGCCGGGCTTCCCGGCGTGGAAGTGATCGCGCCGAAACCGGGCACCGACCACCGCACGCTGCTGGGCTGGGCCCGCCAGCAGGCCTTTGCCCTCGAGGCCGAGCTCGACCGCCTGCTGCAGTCGGTCGCGCCCGGCCCCAGCCTGCTGGGCTGGCAGCATGTCAACCTCAACTACCAGATCACCGCCACCCGCTGGTACGCCGAACTGTGGGACGGCCAGCTCGGTCTGTTCGCGGGCAGCCTGCCCCACCTCTTCCTCAGCGACAACCCGGCGCACTACTACTGGCCGTCCTTCGGCCCGGCCTTGCAGCTGGCCCACCGGCTGCGCGGCGCGGGCATCGAGTTCAAGGCCTACACCTATGGCGGCCGCCCCGACCTGAGCCCGATGGTGCCGGCGCTGTTCGATGCGCCCGACGACGGCCCGCAGCCCACGCTGCTGACCCACCTGCCCACCACCTTCTACGACAAGGGCTACTTCCTCGACGAGGTGCGCGCCAGCGGGCACCGCGCGATGAACCTGCAGTCGCGCATCTGGAACGTCGACTTTCCCGTGGACGCCGACGTGCCGGTGGCCACTGTCGACCAGGCCCTTGCCCTGCTCGATCCGGCCGATCTCGACCGCATCGACACCTTCCACGCGCTGGCCGCGCAGCACCTGGAGTCCTGGCTCGCCGCGCCGATCCCGTCGCCCGAGCACCGGCGGCGCCAGGCCCGGCACATCGCCGACGGCTACCGCTCGCAGCTCGTCACGCTGCGCCTGCTCGAGCGCCGCTTCGCGCGCCAACACCCGAAGCGGGTGCTGATCTGCGACCACGATGCCGGGTTCCATGGCCCGATCCTGTCGTTTGCACAGGCCCACGGCATCCCGGTGGTGATGGTGCCGCACTCCAAGTTCACGCCCGAGTTCGAGTTCCCAGGCGACCAGATCACCTGCCTGACCCACCCGCTGCAGGCCGACACGCTGTCCGACGCGCACGGCCGGCGGGTGCGGCAGTACCGACTCGCCTACCCGGAGACCTTTCGCGGCGGCAGCGCGCCGGCCGGCGAGCTGCGCACGGTGGGGCTGCTGCTCAACGGCCTGTCGCTCAACGGCGTGCAGTTCACGGGCTTCGAGGCCTACATCGCGGGCGTGCGCCGCATCGCCGGCTGGTGCCGCGAGCACGGGCTGGCCCTCAAGCTGCGCGGCCGCCCCGGCGACCCGATGACCACCGCCATGGCCGAGGCCACGGGACTGTCACGCCAGACCCTGGCCGAGGGCCTGTCCGAATCGCTGGCCGATTTCGCCGCGTCGGTGGACATCTGCCTGATGTACGACGCGCCCACCTCGGCCGACCTCGAGTTCCTGCGCAACGGCGTGGCGCTGCTGAACCCGGTGCCCGAGCCCCTGTACTGCGCCGAGGCCATGCAGGCCAATGCCAGCGTGGTGCCGCGCGACGACGTCGAGGCGACCCTGCACCGGCTGGCCGACCTGGCGTCCGATCCGGTTCGACTGACCGATTTCCGGCGCCAGCAGTTCATTGCCTACGTCGGCCTGTTCGCAAGCGCACAGCCGCTGCGCCATTTCCTGTGAGACTACCGCCATGACCCTGAGCACCCGCCCCTTCGCCATTGCCGGGCGCGCGATCGGCCCGAGCGAGCCACCGTACTGCATTGCCGAAGTCGGCATCAACCACAACGGCGATCTCGAGCGGGCCAGGCGCATGATCGAGGTGGCCCACCAGGCCGGTGCCGACGCCGTCAAGTTCCAGACCTTCCGGGCCGAGGAATTCTGCGGCGACCCGAACCAGACCTTCACCTACCAGTCTCAGGGGCAGGCGGTCACCGAGTCGATGCTGGACATGTTCCGCCGATACGAGTTCCCGGTAGAGCACTGGGCAGCGCTGAAGGCGCATTGCGCCGAGGTCGGCATCACCTTCTTCTCGACCCCGCAGAACCGCAGCGACCTGGACCTGCTGCTGTCCATCGGGGTTCCGGCCATCAAGATCGGCTCGGACGACTTCACCAACCTGCCGCTGCTGGCCAGCTACCGCGAGGCCGCGCTGCCGCTGATCCTGTCCTGCGGCATGGCCGACCTGGCCGAGGTGCATCGCGCGCTGGACACCGCCGGCTGGTTCGATGGCGCCACGGTGGCGCTGCTGCTGTGCACGTCGCAGTACCCCACCCCGCCGGCCGACGTCAACATCAGCAAGCTGGACACCTTGCGCAGCGCCTTTCCGGGCCTGCTGCTGGGCTTTTCGGACCACACGCAGGGGCCCATGGCGGCCAGCCTGGCGGTGGCCATGGGCGCGCGCATCTTCGAAAAGCACTTCACGCTCGACAAGGACCTGCCCGGCCCCGACCACTGGTTCTCCGAGGACCCTGAAGGCATCGCCGAATGGATCGCCGCCATCCGCCAGGCCGACACGATGATGGGCTCGCCGTACGTGCGGCCCACCGCCGCCGAACGCGAGATGCGCACCCTGGCCCGACGCAGCGTCGTGGCCCTGCGCGACGTGGCCGAGGGCGATCGGCTCACGCCCGACAACGTCGGCCTGCGCCGCCCCGGCAACGGGCTGCCGCCCGAGATGCTGGAGCGCCTGCTGGGCATGACCGCCACGCGGGCCATCGGGCGCGGCGCCAAGCTGGCCTTGCAGGACCTGCGCGGATGATCCTTGCCGCGCACCAGCCGGCCTACCTGCCGTGGCTGGGCTACCTGCACAAGGTGGCCAGCGCGGACGTGTTCGTCTACCTCGACGCGGTGCAGTTCGAGAAGAACAGCTTCACCAACCGCAACCGCATCAAGACGCCGCAGGGCCCGCTTTGGCTCACCTTGCCCGTCAAGGCCCGCGGCCACATCGGCCAGACCCTGCGCGACCTGGCCATCGACGACACCCAGCCCTGGCGCGCCAGGCACCTGAAGTCCATCGAGGCCAACTACCGCAAGGCCGCCCATTTCGACCACTGCTTTCCCAGGCTGGCCGAGCTGCTGGCCATGCCGGCCGACAACCTGGCCGAGTTCGGCTGGCACGAGCTGCAGTTCTGGCTGCGCGAGTTCGGCATCGACACTCGCGTGCTGCGCCAGTCCGAACTGGCCCCCACCGGGGCCAAGTCCGACCTCGTGCTCGACCTGTGCTCGCAACTCGGCGCCGACCACTACCTGTCGGGCGCGCTGGGCCGCAACTACCTGCGGCTGGACGACTTTGCACGCTCGGGCGTGGCGGTCGAGTTCCAGCAGTTCGAGCACCCCGTCCACCGCCAGTGCTGGGGCGACTTCGTGCCCTGCCTGAGCGTGGTCGACTTCTGGATGCACTGCGGCGCCGACCTGCCCCGGGTCGTGGGCAGGGCCGACTTGGAGCTGAACCATGCCTGAAGTCATCGTGGTGGTGGCCGCGCACGCCGACGACGAGACGCTCGGCTGCGGCGCCACCATCGCCAGGCACGCGGCGGCCGGCGACGAGGTCCATGTCGTCCTCATGACCGACGGCGTGGGATCGCGCCGCGGCGACGCCGACGCGCAGGCCAGGCAGCGCGTTGCCGCGCGCGACGCGGCGCTGGCCCACCTGGGCGTGCGCTCGCTGCACGCCTTTGCCTGGCCCGACAACGAGATGGACCGCGTGCCACTGCTGGAGATCATCCGGCCGCTGGAGTCGCACCTGGCCGGGTTGCGACCCGACGTGGTCTACACCCACCATGCCGGCGACCTGAACGTCGACCACCGCATCACCCAGCAGGCCGTCATGACGGCCTGCCGGCCCACGCCCGACAGCCGCGTGCGCGAGATCCTGGCGTTCGAAGTGCTGTCCAGCACCGAATGGACGCTGCCCGGCTGCGCGCCCTTCGTGCCCGATGTGTTCATCGATGCCAGCGCCACCTGGGACGCCAAGCAACGCGCGTTGCTGGCCTATGCGGACGAGCTGCGGCCCGCGCCGCACACCCGCAGCCTGGCGCACGCCCACGCGCTGGCGGTGCACCGCGGCCACAGCGTGGGCCTGCCGCTGGCCGAGGCCTTCGTGCTGCTGCGCTCGGTGCGGCGCTGAGGCGTCCGACCGGCGCCGCCAGGCGACCGCCGGACGCGCCGTTTCGCCGCCAGCGTCAATCGGCCGACAGGGCCGTGGCCAGGATGGCCGCGCTGGATTTGAGGATGGGGATGCCCTTGAGCACCGGGAAGCACAGCCCCGTGTCCCGCGAGAACTGGAAACCATCCACCAGCTCGAGCGGCAGGTTGGTGCCGGGCACCGAGAAGCGCCCTGTTGCAGCTGCATGCACCGGCGCAGCCTGCGTCGCGGCGGACGGCCGGATGACGTGGCACACCGTCGGATTGAGCGGGTTGCTGACGTGCTGGATGCGGATCTTGTCCAGCAGCGTGCCGCCCAGTTGCGCCACCACCGCGTCGATGCCCTTGATGTAGCCCAGCCGGTCCATCCGCGCCTGCCCTTCCGGGCTGTTGAGCTCGTAGCTGGGCTCGAACAGCACCAGCATGTCGCGCGTGACCCGGAACAGCTCGGCCAGCAGCTCGGCCACCCGGCCGCCATTGGGCTCCAGCGCGTGGCTGGACGTGGTGACGCTGACCGACTTGTCCTGCAGCGGGATCTCGCTCATGTCGGCCACGAAGGCCTGCAGCCCGTCGAAGCCGGGGCCCATGGTCTGGCGGGCATGCGCGATGCCGTGGTGGACGCGCGACCAGCTGATGTCGAAGGCCAGCGTGGCGCTCGGCCGGTGCCGCAGGCGCGACACCACCTGGCTGAGCGTGGTCAGCTCGCCCGTGCCCACGTCCAGCAGCGACTCTGACGCGCCCACATGGCGGTCGAGGATGGCCGCCAGCTCGGTGGCGTAGGCGGACACCTGGTCGGCATGGGTGCGCACATGCTCGATGTAAGAGCCGGCCTGCAGGTCGTAGGCCGCCTCGATGATGTCCGGCGTGTTGATGTCCACGTGCTTCTGCTGCCTCAGCAGCTCGGTGACGTTGCGGCCGGCGGCATAGGCCTGGCGGGCCTCGATGATGTCGAAGTACTTGAGTGCGGTCCGGGTCATGAAGGGTCCTGGATTCGTTGGCAGGTCGGGGGCGGGTGGCGTGCGCCGTGTCGGGTCCACTATCGGGGCGACGTCAGGCGGCCTCGCCGCTCAGGGCGAGCAAGGCGGTGTCGGCAATGCGCCGCGCATCGGCGTCGGCCAGGCTGGGGTAAAGCGGCAGGGACACCGTCTGCCCGCACAGCGCCAGGGCCTGCGGCGCGGCGGCGGCATCGCCCTGGAGCTCCGACACCTCGTGGGGCACGATGGCACGCACGGCGACGGCTTCGAGCGCGGCGATGACCGCCTGCGGCCGGGTCGTCCGCAGCACGGCGCGGTAGCGCACCGGTTCGATCGTCGCGTCCGCCACGTCGAGCAGCGGCAGGCCCGCGCTGCGGTAGATGTCGAACAATTCGGCACGCCGGGCGATAAAGCCAGGCAGCTTCTTCAGCTGCGCACGGCCGATGGCGGCCTGCAGGTCGGTCATCTGCAGGTTCATGCGCGGCAGGCGGTCCGGCCGCTGGTCGAAGGCGCGAAAGTCGCGCGCCGCGTCCACCAGAGCCTTGTCCCGCGAGACGAGCAGGCCGCCCTGCCCGCCGCTGGTAATCAGCTTGGTGGCGTACATCGAGAAGATGCCCACCTCGCCCTGCAGCCCGACCGGCGTGCCGCGCACCCTGGCGCCCAGCGCCTGGGCGGCGTCCTCGATCACGCGGCAGCCCGACAGCGGCGACAGGTCCTGCGGCAGGCCGTACATGTGCGGCACGATGGCGATGGGCGCGCCGCTGCGCTGCACGGCGGCCAGGTCGATGTTGGGAGAGCCCGCTGCGTTGTCCAGGTAGAGCGGCGTGGCGCCCGCCAGGTGGCAGGCATTGGCCAGCGCCGAGCAGGCATAGGCCGGCGTGGCAACGGCACTGCCCACGGCTGCGAGCACGCGCAGCGCCACGAACAGGGCGGCGCTGCCGCTGGACAGTGCGACGGCATGGCCGTCGGGCAGGCCGAGCATGGCGCAGAACTCGTCTTCGAGGCCTTGCACCTGCGCGCCTTGGGCGAGCCAGCCAGAGCGCACGACCTCGATGGCGGACGCCTCTTCCTCGGCCCCAAGCGTCGGGCGGTTGTGCGGCACCGGCGTGGGCACAGGTGTGGGCGCAGATGGCTCTTCGGCGGGCCGGTAGTAGCCTTCCTTGACCACCATCGGGTTGCCGACCACCAGCGAATACGGCGGAATGCGCCGGCCTTCGACGATGGTGCCGGCCGCCACCACACTGTGGTGGCCGATGTGTGCGCCACCCTTGATCACGCTGTGCGAGCCGACGAACACATGGGCCTCGAGCGTGATGTCGCGGCGGTCCACCGAGTCGGACTGGCCCACGCACAGGCGGTGCGAGTCGGCGCAATTGATCGAGACGAAGGAGGCGATGTCGCAGAAGTCGCCGATGCGCACGCGGGCATGGCGGGCGTTCACCTCCGACATGCCGCCGATGTAGACGCCCTCCCCGATCTCGGGCTCGCCATTGATCCACACCAGCGGGTGGAAGCGGTTCGGCTTGAAATGCGTGTGGTCCGAGAACGCTTGCGAGAACGTGGCGGCATCCATGCGGGATTCTCTTCCTTCGGGGCAGGCACCGGCCTGCGAGGCCACACGCATCACGCGCTCCGCTGGGTCAGCACCTGGTACAGCAGTTCGGCGCGGGCCCAGTCCTCGGGCGTGTCGATGTCCACCACGCGCCACGAAGGCAGCACGATGCTGCGGCCGGCGTGGTGCGGGTGGCTCCCCGCCGTCCAGGCCTCGGCCGTGCCCCAGTAGAACTGGCCGGCGTCGTAGAAGGCCGGCTCCAGGTCCTGCGAGCGCTTGGCCGTCTGCTCGGGGTACATGGCGCGGGTGGCGCCGCGGGCATCGCGCAGCAGCGCGCGCTGCACGGGGGACGGGAACTCGGCCACGGGAAAGACGTACTCGCAACCGCCCTCGTCCAGCAGGGCATGCGCCCGGGCCAGGTCGGACGGTTGCAGCATCGGCACGCAGGCGTAGATGCAGCACACCTGGCTCGCCCGCCAGCCCATCTCGGCCAGCTCGGCGATGGCATGCGCTATCACCTCGACGGTGCCGGCGTGGTCGTTGGACAGGGATTCGGGCCGCACGAAGGGCACCTCGGTGCCCAGGCTGCGCGCGATGTCGGCGATCTCGGCGTCGTCGGTGGAGACGATGATGCGGTCGAAGAGCCCGCTGCGCCGAGCGGCCTGGATCGCGTAGGCGATCATCGGCTGGCCGGCAAACAGCTTGATGTTCTTGCGCGGGACGCGCTTGCTGCCGCCACGCGCCGGGATGACCGCGAGCTTCATGCGAGCGCCCGTTGCAAGCTGGACACGACGTGGTCCTGTTCGGCAAGGGTCATGGCGGGAAACAGGGGCAGCGAGATGGCGTTGGCATAGTACGCCTCGGCGGCCGGAAAGTCGCCGCGGCGAAAGCCCAGTCGCTCGTAGTGCGGCTGGGTGTGGATGGGGATGTAGTGCACGTTGACGCCGATGTCCGCGGCACGCAGCGCATCGAACACCGCGCGGCGCGTGGTGCGGGGCGTGTCCACCTCCACGGCGTAGAGGTGCCAGGCGCTCACCCGATCGGCCAGGCGCGCGGGCCGCTTCAGCGGCAGGGCGGCCAGCAGGCCGTCGTAGCGTTCGGCCAACGCCGCGCGCTGGGCGTGCATGGCATCGAGCCGGGCGAACTGCGACGCGCCGAGCGCGGCCTGCAGGTCGGTCATGCGGGCGTTGTGGCCCAGGCGCTGCTGCTCGTAATACCAGGGGCCGTCGGGCTCGCGCTGCATCAGGGCCGGCTCGCGGGTCATGCCGTGCGAGCGCAGCAGGCGCAGTTCCTGCGCCAGGGCGTCGTCCTGGGTGGTGACCAGGCCACCCTCGCCGGTAGTGACGATCTTCACCGCATGGAAGCTGAACACGCTGGCATCGGCCCACGCCGAGCCCACGGGCCGGCCGTGGTACAGCGCGCCGGTGGCGTGCGAGGCGTCCTCGAGGATGCGAAACCCATAGCGGTCTGCCAGCGCGCGCATCTCGCGCAGGTCGCAGGGCAGTCCGGCAAAGTCGACCGGGATGACGATGCGCGGCAGCGTGCCGCTGACTTCAGCCGCTTCGAGCCTGGCACGCAGTGCCTCCACCGACATGTTGCGCGTGGCGGGGTCGATGTCGACGAAGTCGACCTTCGCGCCGCAATAAAGCGCGCAGTTGGCCGAGGCCAGGAAGCTGTTGGGGCTGGTCCACACCCGCGTGCCGGGCCCGGCGCCCAGCGCCAGGGAGGCCAGGTGCAGGGCCGCGGTGGCGTTGCTCACCGCCACCGCATGGCGCACCTGGTGCCGCTCCGCGAACATCGCCTCGAAGGCCGGCACCGCCGGCCCCTGGGTGAGGAACTCCGAGCGCAGCACCGCGCTCACCGCGGCGATGTCGTCCTCGGTGATGCACTGGCGGCTGTAGGGGATGAAGCCCATGCTCAGTGCGCGTGCAGGCCGCCCGAGCCGACGTGCGTGGAGATCAGCGCCTCCAGTTGCGGCACGCTCAGGAAGTCGCTGTTGCTGCCGCTGTCGTAGCAGAAGCCGGGTGCCACGCGCTTGCCGTTGTTGCGGGTGCAGTAGTCGTCGATGGTGTAGTCGCCGCTGGCCGGCAGGATGGCGTAGTACGAGCCCAGGTCCACGGTGTGCGGGCTGTCGCTGGCGGTGATCATCTCCTCGTGCAGCTTCTCGCCGGGGCGGATGCCGATCACGCGCTGCTCGGCATCGGGCGCGATGGCGGTGGCCACGTCGGTGATGCGGTACGAGGGGATCTTGGGCACCAGGATCTCGCCGCCCCAGGCGTGCTCGAGCGACCACAGCACCATGTCCACGCCCTCCTGCAGCGAGATGTTGAAGCGCGTCATGCCCGGGTCGGTGATCGGCAGCACGCCGCAGTGGCGCTTCTGCGCGAAGAACGGGATCACCGAGCCGCGGCTGCCCATCACGTTGCCGT
>Ga0075163_10012370_pt1 | contig 11117 bp, 6 predicted proteins | sample JI1023141ADNA_FD_71478 | JGI IMG/M metagenome (GOLD analysis project Ga0075163, IMG submission 71478) | Wastewater effluent complex algal communities from Wisconsin, to seasonally profile nutrient transformation and Carbon sequestration -... | ecosystem: Engineered > WWTP > Effluent > Algae...
ACCAGCGGGGTGACGTTCGTGAACCCTGCTCCAGATTGCCCGACGCGTCTGTGCATGATCACGCCGAAGGTCAGCGACAGCACGAATGCTCTCGCCAAGTCCGATCACCGCACCAACGAGCTGTCGATTTGCACCACCGAGTGCAATACAGATGATGACTGTGGCAGCCCATATGAGAACGATAACCGCTGCGGCAAGTACGTCTGCGCGGTCGCTTCCGTGGTTCCGGACCCGACAGGCGAGACGTTCTGTTGCAAGAAGCTCTGTATGTGCGACGCGGATCGCCAGAAGGGCTTCAACATGGACGGCAACGGAGCGAGCCTACCAAAGGACTCCTTCGGTGTTTCGATTCCGCCAGCCTGCGTGGATCCAGCCACGGCCTGCACGCTCAAGTAGCTCTCCGCGCTGTTGGCACACATTTCCGGTCTTGGCAGACTTCGCCAAGACCGACATTCCTTCGATTTCCGCCACTTCAGTATAGGCAGCCTACGGCCAGGGTCCGTATTGTGAAAGCAGGGCCTCATCGAGGCCGTTGCTTTCAATAATCCGCGTGTAGAGAGCGGCGGATGGACGAGGCGTACGCAGGAAGTCGGTCTGATAGTCAATCTTGGTCAGTCCAAACCGTGCGGTGAAGCCCTCGGCCCACTCAAAGTTATCGATGAGTGACCAGTGAAAATAGCCGCGAACATCGACGCCTTGTTGCTGCGCGAGAAACAGCTCTCGCAGATGTTCAACGAGCAGCCGCTGCCGATCGAGGTCGTCCTCTTTTGAGTCAGCGGTACCGTTCTCTAGCACGTATAGCGGCAAGTGATAGCGCTCGTGGGCCTTGTGCAGTGCAAGCCGAAAGCCCTGCGGATAGGACGCCCACCCAAGCTCATTCGGCTGGTCCTCAGCTTCGCTCGTCGGATCGTGAAGCAACACCTCGAACTTCGTTGGTCGCAGCAGGTCACTCTTTACGTAAAATCGGCCATAGTAGTTTAGACCGACATAGTCCTGCGTACCCGCGAGCCCCTCGATCGGAATCGCGACGCTCATGACCTGCGAGCGAAGCACTCCACTGTGCAGCGCATCGAGAAAGTCCCAGACAAACGCTTGCTCGATCAGCTGAGCGGTCACTCGATCGAGCGGATGGTGATTGCGCAGCGGCTGAAACGCCCGCACATGCTGCGCAATGCCAACTTGCACCGACTTGCCCCGTCGGGCCGCGTCCTGCTTCAGCAGTCGATAGGCCAGCGCATGCGCCCGAAGAAGCTGACTCACAACCGGAACCAGCGCTTTGGGGCCACTTCGCTGCTCCAGCGGAGGGAAGGTGCCGTCTAGATATCCAGCGTAGGCGTACACCATCGGCTCGTTCAGCGTGCACCAATGCTCAGCACGGCCTCCGAAATGCTTCACGACCGCAGCGACGAAACGCTCAAAGTGGATCAGCGCGTCGCTACGCTCCCAGCCTCGCTGCCCATCACGTTCCTGCCAAAACCACTCCGGGCTGACGAAGTGAAACAGGGTAACCGACGGCTTGAGCTTGTTGCGCTCTAGTGCGTCGAAGATTCGCTGGTAATACGCTATCCCTGCCGGATCGGGCTCCATCATCTCCGGACGAGGAAACAACCGACTCCACGAGATTGAAAAGCGGTATGCGTTGTGCTTCATCGCCGCCGCCAACGCAAGGTCGCTTTCTATCCGAGCATCAAAGTCGGTTTTTTTGCGCCGAACCTCCTCGGAGTATTCGGATAGCTGGTGAATATGACCCGGTTTGGGCTGGCCTTTGCCTCGCTGCTCGACACGATGGTTCGCAATGACGTCACGTTCGAACGCTGCCCAGTCATCGGCTTGGGTCTCCTCGATTTGGTAGGCAGCCGTCGCAGTTCCCCACAAAAAACCCGGCGGAAATAGATACGGTCCCGGTAGCTTCGAGGGTGAGCGCAGTCCGGTCAAGCGTCGCGACCCAAACCACGGAATCGCCAGCGTCGGAACCAGTGCCGCCGACAGCCCCAACGCCGCCAGCACCAACTTACGTCGAAGAGAAGTCGCCATAGTGAAAGTTGTACTGCGCAACTGCTCAACGTGGAAGTACTCAGCAAAATCGAGACGGCAACATCATATCTCGCAGCGCAGAATTTATATCTACATAGAAGACAATATAAAAATCAAAATCTACTATCAATGTGAATTAAAATGGATCAGTGCGCTATTTTTGGTCAGCAAAATCGCGCCCTTGGACTCCTGTGCGTGAGATAACGCGCTTGCATGGCTCGTACATCCGCGAAGCACCGAAACCCTACGCAGCTAGCGGCTACGTCTCGAACCCTGTTGCTACTGGAATCAGCCATCCCGACTTGTACCGCTTGCCCGCGCCTCCATTCGTACCTCGAAACGGTATCGCAAACGAAGGTGAGGCGCTTTGCCAGCGACGACTATTGGGGCAAACCAGTGCCAGGCTTTGGGGATCCGCACGCCACAATCTTGATCGTGGGACTGGCCCCAGGCGCGCATGGTGCCAACCGCACGGGCCGAGTCTTTACCGGTGATCGCAGCGGGGATTTTCTCTATGCAGGCCTGTTTCGCACCGGCTTGGCTTCTCAGCCGCAGTCCGTGGCAAGAAACGACGGCTTGGTGCTCCGCGAGGTCTATGTCAGTGCCGCTGCCCGCTGTGCACCGCCCGCCAATCGTCCAAGCCCCGAGGAGTTGGCTTCATGCCGCGTGTTCCTTCGTCGAGAAATTGAGTTGCTTGATCGGCTACGAGTGGTAATTGCACTTGGGGCAATCGCCCACCAAGCGGTGTGGCTGGCGCTCAGCGAGGGAGAACAAAAGGCGGCAATCCGTACCCCGAAGTTTTGTCATGGGCAGGAGCACCCGTCTCCGACAAGCGGGTTGCGGCTCATCGACTGCTATCACGTCTCGCAGCAAAATACGTTTACCGGCCTCTTAACGCGAACGATGCTCGACGATGTGCTTTCGCGAGCCAAACAGTTGGCGGGGATATCGGACGCGTAGCGCACCTCATCGATTTCGCTATGGACAGGTGCTGTACGGTTTGAGCGGGACAGCGATGGGTGGATCGGAGAACTGAGTGCCGGTGGTCGCCAGCACCTCGCCCAAATAGGGCACACACTTGCGCGGATTGGTGCCCGCTTTTTGGATCGCCTCGACGTGGACCCGAACCTGTCCCGCCGGTAGCTCACTTAGCGAATAGCGATCGAGCCCGCAAACGACGTTGCTCCACACCGCGAGCACTGCGTTATCACTCGGCCTGAGCAAATACACATCCATCGAAGCGATGCCCATTGCCGTACAGCGAGCCTCGGTGAAGGTGAGACCGCTCATCGTCCAGCTGACCGCGAGCTTGCTGTTACCGGGCCCTTGTGCCAAGGACACATTGCGATTCGGGCCTTCTCCCGACCAGTCCGGCTCGCAGCCGCTGAGCCCAACAGATAGGCACAGAAGGCTCCCAAGAAGTCGTCCCATGGTTCGCTTTTGGATGGAATCGTTCGTGCTAGAGTGCCCGCGCATATGACCTCCTTGCCGAAGCCGTCTCGCCTCTTTACCTGGATTGGGCGAGTCGTTCTCATCCTAGCACTCATCGTCGGTGCTGTGGCAGCTCGTCGGCTGTGGCCGGAGCGTCCGCTGAGCATCCGTGCATCCGTGGTGGCGGTCGGCACGGTTCGCGATGTCGTCTCTTCTTCGACGGCAGGCGAGGTTGCGCCGGAAAGCCATGCGACGCTGCGCGCTGAGGTGGGCGGGCAGGTACTCACGGTCACCAAACGACGGGGTGAACGGGTCAAGAAAGGCGAGCTCATCGTTCTCATCGATCCGAGCGATCTGAACGTCCGATTGCAGCAGTCCCAGGCGGCACTGGCCACGGCGGAAGCACAAGTCCGGCAAGCCGCTGCACGAGTCGAGACCATGAAGCGCCAGTCGGAACGAGCTCAAAAGCTACTCTCCGGGGGAGCGGGTACGGTCCAACTCAGCGAGGAGGCCGCCGCTGCGCTGCTGGAAGCGAATCGGGCGCTGCAGACGGTACAGTCACAGCGCGAGCAAGCCCTGGCACAGCTATCCGCTGCGAAGGTAGCGCGAGGGCGAGCGGACATCGTGGCACCGTTTGATGGGCTGCTCACCGACGTACACATTCAACAAGGCGACAGCTTGGCACCGGCCTCGCCAGTGCTTCACATCATCGACGACTCCCGACTACATGTGGACGCAACGATCGATGAAGCCGATGTTGCTCGAGTCCGTCCCGGTCAGAGCGCGGAACTGCATCTGGACGCCCTGCCCAACCGCAACATTGCGGGCCGAGTGGTGAGAACCGACCCGGCGGTAAAACGGGACTTAAAGGGTGCTCGGACGCTCACCGTCGAGGTTGAGGTGTCAGATTTGGCGGCAGCACGAGCGGCCGGACTGCTCCCTGGGATGTCCGCCAATGTCGAGATACTGGTGGCCGACAAGGCAGGAGTGCTCGCGGTTGCATCCAATCTGATTGTTGGACGAGGGCTCAACCGCTTCGTCTACGTGCTGGTGCCCGAGGGTCGACAGCATCGTGTACGCAAGCGGCCCGTGGAAGTAGGTCTGTCCAACTGGGAGCGCAGCGAGGTGGTAAGCGGCGTAGAGGCGGGACAGCTTCTGGCGGCGTCGCTCAACGAAAAGGGCCTCGAAGACGGGGTATTGGTCCGCATTTCCAGCATCGAATCCGCCAAGGAGCCCAAGTGAACGATCGCGACTCCGCAGCTCTTTTGCCGTCGGCAAAAGACAGCGTGATCGAGATCACCGGTTTGACCCGTCACTTTCTCCTCGGGGATGAGCTGGTCGAAGCACTGCGCGGAGTCGACCTGACGATTCAGCGAGGCGAATATGTTGCTATCGTCGGTCCATCGGGCTCTGGAAAATCGACGCTGATGAACCTGCTCGGCTGCCTCGATACCCCGACGAGTGGGCGATATCTTCTCGATGGCATCGAAGTGCCGTCACTCAACGACGATGAGCTAGCGGAAAACCGGAACCGTAAAATCGGCTTTGTGTTCCAGAGCTTTAACCTGTTACCCCGGGCGAGCGCGGTCGATAACGTGGCACTTCCAATGCTGTATGCCGGGACGAATCGAACGGCGAGGAAGCAGGCGGCGATCGCGGCGCTACAGAGAGTGGGCCTCGGAGACCGGCTGTTTCATCGACCCGATCAACTGTCGGGAGGACAGCGGCAGCGCGTGGCGATCGCACGAGCACTGGTGAATCGGCCTGCGGTGCTGCTGGCGGATGAGCCGACGGGGAACCTTGATCAACGGACAGGAACCGAGATCATCGCGCTGTTCGAACGACTGCACCAGGAAGGGGTGACGGTCATCCTGGTCACCCACGACCATAGCCTCGCCGAGCGCACCGATCGTCAGATCGTGATCGTCGATGGCAAAATTGCCCGAGATACCCGCTCGCCACGCCAACGGCCGGAGTTGAGCGCTACGACACCGGCAATGACAGTTGCACCAGCAGTTCCGGCTTGACCCGCAGCGTCCCAAACGCGGCGCTAAATGGCTTGATGCCAAAATCGGGCTGATTCAGCCGCACTTCACACACCCACCGGTCCGCCTGTTTCCGTACGTGAGTGGTGATGGTGCGTCTCTGTCCGTGCAAAGTAAGATCGCCAACAATATCGTACGCATCCGCATGCTCGGTTACTTTGGTAGTCACAAAGCGAACCTCGGGGAATCGATCCGTATGCAGAACGTCGTTCTGGATGTGGCGCTCGATATCGGCACGGTTGTCCGCAGACAAAGCGCTTGGCTGATCCTGTCCGTCCCGTTGAGCGCAGACCACGCGGATGCTCCGAGCGTCAAAGGTCGCGGTGATCGCCGCAATCGCGTGTTCACTGGGTTCAGAGCTGGGTACGCTGGCTGGATGGATCGAACATCGCTCCACGACCAACTTCAAGTCGTGAGCAACACTCGATAGCAGCCCTTCTTTGTACGTGAAGATGTGGCAGCTTACTTCGGGACTGCTTACGACGCGCTGTGGGCTCATCACCGGGCAGTCTATCAGCTAACGATGGTTTCGCAGCCCGGACTGTTTGGCTATGTCCACAGAAACCGACAAAAGCGACCTTTCCACACGACTCCCACCGTCGAGTAGGGTGGCCAGAGCTTTGGTTTGACAGTGCGCTATCTAGCCGTCGATACTAAAGACTCAATGTATTACCAGGCCTTCTAGGCTTGCACGCTTGGTGCTGTGCCAAGCAGCCTTCACTGTTCGCCTCTTGGTCGGACCGAAGGAGCCTAGGGCAGTGGGTTTACGACGGGCGCACCCATGTCTTCCACCGATACTCCTGCGGACCAAAACAGTAGCGAGCGGCCGGTTGGCCGCGCCTCCGACTCCGGGCCTACATCCGATGCCGCCGAGGCTGTGATTGCCGCTCTCGACGATGCCGATGTGGCTCTCGATGCGAGCGACTTGGCGCTTGACTCAGATGAGGATGCCGTCACCTTGCTGCCTGACAGCGGCTCGGATGCCATCGAAATCCTCGACTCTGAGCCGCTCCGTGCTGAGGAAGATCCACTCGCCGGAACCATCGACCCGGTCGATCTCATTCAGCGACGGGCAAAAAACGAACGTCCTCGCGACCGCATCGCCGCCGTCGAGAGGCAGCTTCGAGACGAAAAAGATCCGTCACGGGCCGCCGGGCTTCAGCATGAAATTGCGGTGCTGACGGAGCGGTTTGGTGATGAGGACGGAGATGCTGCTCACGGCTACGCGGCGGCCTTGACGCTCGATGCCGCGTTGCGTCCGAACCTGTGGGCTCTCCGTCGTATCTACTATCGACGAGGAATGTGGCCGAGCCTTCTGAAGCTGCTCGACATCGAGGCGGACTCGGCTGGGAGTGCTCGCGAGCGAGCAGAGCTGCTCACCGAAAAAGGTCACATTCTGGAAGACCGGTTGGGGGATGTCGACGGCGCAGTCGGTTGCTACCGGACGGCCCATGAGCTGGATGAAGAGGCCCTGGCCCCGATTGTTGCACTCGAAAAAGTCCTGACCCGACAGTCTGGGCAGTCTGCGCTGGCGGGCACCTCGGGACGCCCGAGTGAAGAGCTTCTGGCGGTCTACCGCGCCCTAGCCAAGGCAACCAAGGATCCGGGTCGACGGGTGGCACTGCTCATCGAGCAGGCTCGCATCGAAGAAGAACCGCGAGACAAGGTGCCAGCCAAGGACGCGCCGCACCGCGACGTCACACCGGTGCTCAACTACCTGCATGATGCCTACGACGTAGGCGTCGATCAGATCCGGGTCATCGACGAAATCATCCGCATTACCGCTGCTGCTGGGCGAATCCCCGACTGTCTGACGGCCCTGGAAATTCGCGCCGAAATTCTGGAGATGCAGGCAGAAAACGCGACGCCGCAACGGAAGCAACTGCTGACCGATCAGATCGTCGGCATCCGTCGCTGGCAGGCCACTTTGGCGAAAGATCGCGTCGGAAACCTAGAGCTGGCGTGGCAGTACCTCGAAAAAGCGCAAGAAAAGTCGCCGGCGGACCCGCTGCTTGGACCCGATTTGCTGGCGGTGGCCGAGGCGCTGGGTCAGCCCGATAAGCTGATCCAACTGCTGATGGACCGTGAGCGTGAGCTACGAATTCAGCGCCCGGACAACGCTCCGCCACCGGTGGGAGTGTGGCTGAAGCAAGCGGCGGCGCTGCGTCAAGCAAACAACGATGCCGAAGCCGAGCAAGTAGAAGCGAAAATCGCCGAATCGGCTCCGTCACACCTGCTGCTGCAACTGATGCGACAGCGACGGGCGATGCACCGGCAGGATCTGCCTGGTCTGGCCAAGCTCCTGATTCAGGAAGGGGATCAGGCGGCGCAGGGCATTGCCGGACCAAACGGTTCGCTGGTTCGCGATCCGGCCTGGGCCTGTGAGGCGCTCATCGCAGCGGCAGACTGCACGCTACAAAGCGGGGATCTGACCCAGGCAGAGGCGCTGGCTCTGCGCGCCGAAGCCCTGCTGCCCAAGCCACCGATGGGAGCGGCGCTGGTACATCGCCAACTGGTCGATGCGCTCCTCGAGGAGATCTATGTCCGCAGCGGCCGTGAAGGTCTGCTGGTGGGCCTCTTTGAACGGCGGATCAGCGACGGCAATCCGTCTGCGACAGAAACAACCCTGCTCCGCGAGAGCCTGATCGAGCTGTATTGCGGAGTGCTCGCGACGCCTGAGCGCGCTTTGCCACATCAGAGCGAGCTGCAAAAGACTGCGTCCTTGGATCTGCGACTGCTTCGACGGCAGGTGCTGTTCGCACGACAGCGGGGCGACGTGGCTGGCGAAGAAGCCGCGATTCAGCAGTGGATTGTGACCGCCAGCGCGAAAGGGCAACCTCTCGTCGAGGATTTGCTGCGTCGGGCCGAGTTACTGGTCAGGCTGGGACGCCAAAGCGACGCCAGTGCGCTGTATGAACAAGTCTTGGCCGAGCAGCCAGGTCATCCGCAGGCGCTGGAGGAGCTGGAGCGGGTTTATCTAGCGCAGGACAAAAAGGATGAGCTGTCCAAGCTGCTGCAGCGCCAGATCGGGCTTCTCAGTGGAACTGCGACGGGTGAGAGCGAGACGGACGGGTCAGCCGCTGAACGGGCGCTTTACGCGAGACTGATCGACCTCGTTGAAAACGAGCTCAATCTGCCCGACCAAGCGGTGGCCCTGTACAAAGCGTTGCTCCAGCGTGATCCGGGATATCTGCCAGCACTCTCGGCGCTATTGGCTCATCAGCGGCGGGCCAAAGACACGGCGAAGCAAGCGGTGACGCTCGGCCAAATTGCCGATCACGCTCCGACGAGCTTGGTTCGGGGCGAGGCGCTGCTCAAGCTGGCTGAGTTGCGCGAAGAGACTGCGTCCCAGCGACCGCAAGACGCGGACGAACTATTCGAAACAGCGCTGCAAACACTGCCGATGCCTTCACCGCAAGCGACTGAGGCCGCGGTCGGTCGTCTTCGGGTGGTGATGCAGCAGCGCAAGTACGACAAGTTGCCCGAGGTACTCGAGGCGCTGGCGGATTCGCTGCCCAGCGATGATCCTCTCACCCTCGAAACGGTTGCGCTGCTGACTGAAGAGCGGGCGGCGCAGCTCATGCTGTCCGCAACCCCGACGAGTACTGCGATGGAGCGGGCCGATGCCCAGCTCGTCAAGGTGCGAAAGGATCTTCGCCAACTACCATCGGTGCGAAGTGAAACGCTGGTGCAACTGGCGACGACTCGGGTTCTGCTCAATCAGCGACGAGAAGATGGCAAAGCGCAAGGCGCGGCGCTGACTGAGCTGGCAGAGCTACTACTGACCCACGACGATCCTGGTGCCAAGGTGGTTGCGGGAGAGCTCTTGGTTCGAGCAGGCCTCCTAGGCGCAATTTTCGATGATGAACCGGGTCAGCTCGGAGAAGCGACGCGAAGACTGCTGCTTGCGTATCGGACGCTCGGTGACCAGCCCCAGGTGGTAATCCCGCTCGCGGACTTGTTGTCTGACCCAACGGTCCTGGAACAGATGGCACAGCTTCCGGACGTAGTGCAGGTGCTGAGAGCCCGTCAAACGCTGTGCCCCGAAGGTGAGCGCGGCGATCGCGTGGCCTTCATCCTGCTCGAAGCCGAAGCATTTCTGATTCAAAGCTCGGCGGACGAGGTCGATGAAGCAACGGCGGCAAAACTGCGACTTGCGGCAGCGGAAGCCACGCTGCGAGCGATTTTACTCGACCCCAGCAACGTGCAAGCCCTGATGCTGCTGCGGCAGGCGACGGCCCCGAGTGATAGCGAGCTGGATCCGCTCCGTGATCAGCCGCTGTCCCCTGAGGGTGCGGCGCGACTACGAGCGTATGCGATGTATACGCTGCGGCTGGCATCGCTGCTCGCCGATGGAGATACCCGTACGGACCTGTTCACCGAGGCAGGACAGCTCCTGCTCAGAATTGGCGACCAGGATGGGGCGGCGGCGACGCTTCGGACCGCGCTCGATAGCAGGCCTTTCGACGGCAGCATCTTCAATCTCCTGCTGACGCTGATTCAACGGCGCTCCGAACAGACGAGCGACAACGGACCACTGCTGGAGCTACTGGACTTTCGACTGTCACTTGTGGCGCGTACCGAGGACGAGCGGAAGCAAGATCTGCCACTCCGAGTGTCCCTCCTGTCGCAACGAGCGGCGCTGCACCTGTTGACTGGCCAGAACATCGCTGCGGCGGGCGACCTCGAAACGCTGCTGTCGATCATGCCAGACCACACGCTGTCGCACCGTCGATTGGCAGCCCTGCGAGCGCAACATGGAGATCTCGCGGCGGCGGCGATGCACTATCAGCGACTGCTCGACCTCTCGAGTGACAAGAGCGAACAGCAGGCGATCCATCGCAACCTGGGCGAGCTGCTATCGGACACTGCTCCCGAGCACGCCACGTTCCACCTGGAGGAAACCCTGAAGCTCGGCAGCGAGCTACGCCTGGGCGGTGGCAACACCGAAACCTCCGACGAGGTGGAACAGCGCGTACTACTGCAAAAGAGGCTGCTGGGTCTGAAGCTACGACGGGGCGATCGTGACGGAGCAACGCAGACCCTCAAGAGCCTGGTTGCGGATCTACCTCTTGGAAAAGAGCTGTCCACGCTGCGTCAGCAGGTTCTCCTCGAAGTCGCCGGAATTTATGAGCGCGAGTTGGGTGATCGCACGGCAGCGCTGATGGTGCTCGACCGACTCCTCGGAGAACAGCCGCTTCAAATCGCGGCGCTCGAACGGGTGGTCCAGCTCTCCCAAGCCAGCGGGGAGACGGCGCGAGCACAGAGCGCCCTCACGCGGGCCCGCGATGAAGCGCGCAGGCAAGCGGCGACCTTCCAAGAGGTCGATACGGCGCTTTCGGTGCTACCGTTTGCGACGCTGCAGCAGGTGTTTGAGTGGCAAAAGCAGAGCGATGCCCGCAGCTTGGCCGGACAGGCGACGGCGGTGGTCACTCGCACCCTGGGTGGCAGTGCCGAGTCGCCGCCACCGCCACCGGCAAGGATGCCCGATCGCTCGGTCGGTCCGCCACTGCGGAGCACGGCATTTTCGGCAGATGCCCGGGGCATTCTGTTCGACATCTGGCAAGAGGTCTGGGAGACCGGCAGCAAACTGCTCGGACCCGATCT
>Ga0075163_10012372_pt1 | contig 11116 bp, 12 predicted proteins | sample JI1023141ADNA_FD_71478 | JGI IMG/M metagenome (GOLD analysis project Ga0075163, IMG submission 71478) | Wastewater effluent complex algal communities from Wisconsin, to seasonally profile nutrient transformation and Carbon sequestration -... | ecosystem: Engineered > WWTP > Effluent > Algae...
ATGGCAGGGCATCCCTGCTCGCCGGAGCGCTGCGAACTGCCCGCCGCTCCTGCGCCACCGCCGTCGTAAACCTGCGGTATGTCTGCGCTTGCTGCGTGCAGAGCACAGTACGTCGACTACACCAAGCATCCGGAAAATCCGTTTGTGGTCTTGATGGTGGTCTCCACGCATCTCAAGGCTGGGGATCCCATTCCCAAGGGACCCATCGATGTCCGCCTGGTGCCAGTGGTCACGCTGCTCAAGCGCTGATTGCCCGCATTCGCCGCGGCCCACCTCACCGGCGTTTTCCCTGGTAAGTGCACCCCCCACTGCTGATAACATGGTGCACAGCGGAATCATGCGCGCGGAGGGATGCGCCTCATGTCAGAGCTGTCAACCATCGGTCAGCATGGCGTTCGCATTGATGAAGACACTGCCTACCTGGACATCAGCGGGGGCTTCGTACTGGCTGAGGTGGTCGAGTTTCATCGGCTGCTCGAAGGCATCATCCGCAAGCATGGACGCTGCTTCGTCATCGTCGATCGCCGCCGCATGGTCGGCAACTACAGCCCCGAGATGCGCCGCTTCGTGGCCGAGTGGAACCGCGCTCACCGCGCAACCTCGGTGGCGCTGATCGACGATGGTCGGGCGCGGCGCGGCGCCCTGAGCCTGATCACTGCCGCCATCCGGCTGTTTCGCAAGGAGGAGCTGCCGTTCCGAATCGTCGGCAGTGAGGAAGAAGCGCGAGCGGCGATTGCCGAGGATCGGCGGCGGCTCGCCAGCCGGTCGTAGCCAAGATCGCCCGCGCGGTCAGGCCGCAGCGATGGGCTTGCGCGGCTTGCCGGGGCTGGTGGCCAGCTTGATCAGCTCGGCCAGTGTGTCTTGCGGCAGCTTGGCCAGCAGCTGCTCTGCCGAGAGCCGCGCCACGTCATCGCTCTTGGGCGCTGCCGCCAGGTCGAGCGTCTCGACGAGCCGCGCGGTGTTGGCGTCTCCGATGGTGCCGGGCTTGACGTAGTGCTTGGCAGTGACCTCAAACGAGCCGTGACCCAGCGCCTCGGCCACCGCATGCGAGACCGCACCCGACCGCACGCCTGCGGTCGCCCACAGCCCGCGAAGGCTGTGCGGACACACGCGCGGCACATTGGCCGCATCGCAGACCCGGTGCACGGCCCGATGCAGCACCTGCCGGCAGCGCGGCTTGCCCGTCTCGCCCAGACCAAACAGAAGATCCTCCGGCGCATGGCGGGCGGCCAGCTCCACAAGCCGCGCCTGAATCACCACCGGCACATCCGAGTCGCGGCGCGCGTTCTCGGTCTTGCCGCGATAGCCATCGCTGGCTGCGACCCACAGCTTGGTGCCATTGCAGTCGAGATCGCGCACACAGACGTTCAGCACTTCGCTGGCCCGCAGCCCGAGCAGCAGCGCCACCACCGATGCCAGCGCCATCAGATCCTGCTGCTCGTCATACAGCCTGAGACCCGTGGTGATGAAGCGGCTCGCCTCTTCAAAGCGCAGCTGCGGCTTGCCCCGGCTGACGCGCCCCACCGGCTGCACGTCCTTGAAAGGATTGCTGCCGATGTAGCCGCGGCGCACTGCCCACTGATACAGGCTCTGGGCCAGCTTCAGCACAAAGCGATGCGTCGCCGCCTTGGGCGGCTGCCCCGTCTTCTGCGTCGGCGACTCCACAAAGCTGTGATACAGCGAGGTCGCTCGCGCCTGCGACAGCTTGGACACCGGGCTGCTCAGCTCTGCATCCAGAAAGCGCGTGAGCTGCGCGCGCTGCTCCTTGGCAGTCTCCGGCCGACACTTTTCGTGCTTGAGCTTGTCGGCGAAATACTCGGCGATGGCGTCCGCGACCAGGATGGTGACCAGCTGCTTGGGAAGCGTCTGCGTGGCTTCCTGTTTTGCCTGAAGCGCCTCGGGCTCCGTGGCGAAAAACAGGTCCTCGTGATCGCCGGTGCCATCGAAGATCCGGATGCGGAAGCCGCGGCTCTCGCGATAGGGACCATTGACCCGTGGGGGAGATTTTTTTCGGGGCATGCAGTGGCTTCCTTGATCTGGCTGGCCTGGGTGCGCCCGCCTACGACCAAAGAGGACCCACCCGGGTTCATCTTATCATCATCTATATCCTGGGATCCTCTGCTAAATCTCGTCCTGGCTGGCTGCGCAGAAGTCGATCAGGTTCTGCCGCAGTGCAGGGTAGGCCTCCGGCTGCACATACGAAAACACCAGATTGAGCTTGGCGATGCGGTTCATGTCGTTGCCCATGAGCCGCGCCAGCTTGGGATAGTGCGCGAGCAGAAAGGCCCGCAGCACCTCGTCGCTGGGCAGCGCCTTGTTGAAGGCCCGCCGCATTGCAACCGTGGTCAGCTGCCCGGGTGGCGGCGCCGCCGCATCCAGCGCGACCAGCCACTCGGGCGCAGCGGCGCTGGCAGGATCCCGGGCAGGATCCCGGGCGGTGGTCAGCATGAGCTGCGCCGGGTCCACTCCTTCGCGACAGAGCAGCTGCGGGATGTCGCGGTCCAGCGGCTGTAGCGCTCCCAGCTCCAGCCGGGCCAGGTTGAAGGCGCGGCCCACGCTGCTCCCCAGCGCCAGGTTCTGATAGAACGCCGAGGAGAAGCTCAGCGCCGCCGTGTCGTCGATGGGCCCGCTCATGCCGATGAAGCAGTCCACGGCCCGGCAGGCGCTCTCCGCCAGCGCTTGCGTAAAGCAGGCATTCAAGAACACGCAGCGCACCGTGCCCGCGAGCTCGTGCAGCAGCTCGCAAAAGTCTTCCGGACGCAGCTCCACCGCCTGTCCGGCCGAGTCCTCCAGATAGAGCGAGCCATCGCTGGCACCATGGCCGCTGAAGTGCAGGATCGCCGGAGTCTGCGCCTGAACCTCGCGCATGAGATCCGCCAGTCGCACCGCGCCGACGTGGACCAGCTCAAGGCGCACGGCCTCCGTCGCTTGCCCCTTGTGCCCGCGCCGCGCCACCGCCAGATCCACGCGCTCCTGGATCTCGCGCGTCTCAGCGGCCAGCCGCAGCGGCGCGGTGGGGCTGGGATTTGCCGCGAGCAGCAGGACCTTGAGTGGGCGCATGTGAGCCTCTATCGCTAGTTATCGGGATGCGAGCGGCGGAACACAATCATGCCGATTAGCACGCTGAACAGCACGCCGGCAACGGTTCCTGCAACAATCAGCATGAACCTGGCCGGGGTCGCGAAGTGCGAGCCGTTGAAGTCGACCGAAGAGATCACATCCGCCAGCACGCCGGCAAACGTCAAGAACGTGAACGTTGCCATCACAACGTTCATGCGCTCCTGCATCTGGTCGTTCAGACGGTCGCTCAGCCCATCATGCGTGCTCTGGAGAAACTCCAGCTTGCCCTTCACGCTCTCGTGCAGCGGACCGGTCTCCCACGAGTCATAGATGCCGCGATACACGGTAGACTGGGCGCTGGTGTCGCCGAAGTTCGACGGAATCGTCTCGTGCCCGAGCAACTCCACCGCGATCTCAAGCCGCCGGATGACCTCGATGCGCCTGCGGATGGCCTTGGAGCTCAGTCGCTCCTTCTGCGTCATCGCCAGGGTGTTCTGATACAGGTGGCCGTCGAGGTCGCTCAGCACCGCCCAGTAGTCGGTCGCGCACAGCCACAGGGTCTTCAGCCACTCGCCGGCCGCCACATCCGGCGAGATCGCAACCTGGCCGCCCAGCCCCACGCTCAGGTACAGGATCCCGTCCTCGGCCGTGAGCTGGCTCTGGTTGTCCTCGGCCTTGAGCCCGGTCATGGGCACCATGAGCTCGGGCAGCCGCTCCTCTGCCACCGCAATTCCGTTGCTCTCTTGGGTGGTGAAAAACAGGAAGCTCTGGCTCACGCACATGATCGGGCCGCGACCCTGCTCACCGCTCATCAGGATGCCCCACATGTCGTACAGCGCATCGGTTCGCGCCATGCTGTCGCGCATCGCGGTGCGGAAGCGCTCCCAATCGGAAAACAGGGCGATGTGCTCCTCATCGCGCAGCTTGCCAATGATGCTCAAGGCGACCTTGGGCAGCTCTGCAATGTCATCCAGGCTCGCGATGCGCAGCGGAATCGTGTAGGCGGCGTTGACGATGCCGTGCTCGAAATAGATCGCCTCTTCGATCACCTCGCCCGCCAGCGCCACCGCGATCTTGCTATCGACGATGGCCTGCTGGATGTGCTGACAGAGCTCGGCCTGGCCGCTCTTTTTCGCCAGCCCGCGAACAAGGCCGCCCTTGGCCCAGGGCGTCGAGGGCAGATCATCCCCCGGCAGCAGCGACCAGGTGTGGCTGGGATACTCCTTGTCCAGCTCCGCGACGACCTTCTGAAGCCTCTTTTCGCGAATCTCTCTTGAGGCGTGCGCCATGCAGAAGCCGAGGTTCGCAGGAAAGAGGAGATACAGCTGCACAGTGGGCGAGAGGTTCAGATTCATTGGGTATCCAGATAGGGGCTTCATCATATCAAAATATCGAGCGTCCACGTTTTCGGCATGTGCCCACAGCGCTTCGTGGCAAAATCGGGGAATGCCGCACCTGCCTGTGATTCCGCCGCAAGCCGCAAGCGGGCTCCTTCATGAGGTCTATCAGAGGGCGCTGTCTCGCCCGCTGCCGCCCGTGTACCGGCCGCTCCACGGCGGCGCCGCCGGCATCATTGTCGCGCACAGCCTCGACCCGCAGCTGCTGCCCCTGGTGTTCGGATTTGCGGGGCAGGTAAATGGACAGGGACCCCTCACCTGGCCGCAGCGCGAGCTGGTAAACACCGTCACGTCACGGCTGAACCAGTGCTTCTATTGAACAGGTGCTCACGCAGAGTTTCTGCGTGCCGCGCTCTCTGACGTTGACCCGGATGCCGCTCTGCCGCGGGCGATCATGGCCGATCCGCGTGCACTGGCCGAACGGGCGCCGGACCTGCTGGTGCGCGCCTTGGCGCGGCTGGCCTGCCGCGTGACCGAAGCGCCGTGGGCTCTGGATGCCGCGGAGCTGGCAGCTGCTCGCGCCGCTGCGCTCTCCGACGAGGCGATCGTTCACGTCGTGCTCTTGGCAGCGCTCTTCGGCCACTTCAACCGCATGGCTGACGCGGTGGGCATCGAGCTCGATTACGGCGTGCGCCTGACGCCGCCGCACGCCGAGCCCGCGACCCCAGCGTATCTGAAGCCCGCTCCCGCCGACTGGCCGCTGCCCACGGCAGGGGACGGTGCCGAGGATTCGATTCGCGTCGGGCTGCGTGCTGCTGCGCTGCCGCTGCTGGAGCCGTGGCAGGCCCATGTCTGGGGCCAGGGCCCGCTCGCCCCGCATCAGCGCTCGCTCATCCGGCGCACGGTCGCTGAGTGCCTGGGCGATGGCGCCACCGTGCAGGCGCTGGACGTTGCGCCCGCCTCCCCGCTGGATGCCGCGCTGGTCGCCACTGCCGACGAGGTCGCGCGCGCCCCCTGGCGACTCGGCGCCGGCACCGTCGCCCGCCTGCGCAGCGCCGGCCTGAGCGACGACGTCGAGATCTTCGACGCCATCGCCACCGCCTCCAGCTGCACCACCTTCTCCCGCATCCGCGTCGCCCTGGCCGCACTCAATCGCAGGGACTAGCCGTCGATTACAAGTTCCAGAAGGCCTCTTGCGCAAGCGCCGGCGGGATCACAGATAGCCCTGGGCCTGCAGCTGGAACAGGTGAGCGTAGCGCTGGCCTGCCTTGAGCAGGGCTTCGTGGGTGCCGTCCTCCAGGACCCGGCCGCCTTCCAGCACCAGGATGCGATCGGCCATGCGCACGGTCGAGAAGCGGTGCGAGATGAGGAGCGTCGTGCGGCCGGCGGCCAGGGTCCGGAAGCGCTCGAAGATTGCGTGCTCGGCCTCGGCGTCGAGCGCTGCGGTTGGCTCATCCAGGACCAGGATGTCGGCCTCCTCGCGCATGAACGCGCGCGCCAGCGCCAGCTTCTGCCACTGCCCGCCCGAGAGCTGGACGCCGTCGTGGGCCCACTTGCCGAGCCGGGTGCCGAGTCCGGATGGCAGACCCGCGATCACTGGAGCCGCTCCACCGGCGTCCACGGCGCGCAGGATGCGCGGCTCTTCGCCCAGATGCGCGACGCTTCCGACCGCGACGTTCTCGCTGACATCCAGCTGATACTCGTTGAAGTCCTGAAAGATGACGCCGATCCGGGCCCGCAGCGCCGTCTTGTCCCAGTTCCGAAGATCCTTGCCGTCGAGCAGGACGCGCCCTTCGCTGGGTTCATAAAGGCGCGTGAGCAGCTTGATGAGCGTGGTCTTGCCGGCGCCGTTCTGCCCCACCAGCGCCACCGACTGCCCTTCGGGAAGGAAGAAGTTGATGCCGCGCAGCGCCCACTTTTCCTCTGATTTTTCTGCTGCCTTGTCTGGCGTCTTGTCTGAGGTCTTGGCTGCGGACTTCGCTGCTCCTTTTTGTGCGGCGGCGCCTGGCTTGGGACTCTGCTGGCTGCGCGCGCCGCTGCCGCCTTCCGCCTTGTCGCCAGCTTCGGGCAGGGGCGCGGGATAGCGGAAGCCGACGTTTTCAAAGCGGATTCCTTTTTCTGCGCGCTCGACCACCTCGGGCAGCTGCTTGAGCTCGGAGTCGGTTGCCGCCTTTGCAGGCTGGACCTCCAGCTCCAGATACTCAAAGAGGTTTGACATGTACAGCGTGTCTTCGTAGATGCCGCCGATTGCGCCCAGCAGCGACTGAAAGGCCTGCTGCCCCTGACGGAACGCCACCAGGTAGAGGGTCATCGCGCCCAGCGTGATGGCGCCCAGGGCTGCGGCCACGGCCACGGCGGCATAGCAGCCATAGAATGCCGCGGTGCCGACCAGCGAGAGCAGCAGCGCATAGATTGAGCGCCGCACCGCCAGCCGCTGATCCTCGCGGTAGAACTTCTCGCCCAAGCTGCGGTAGCGGCCCAGAAACAGCTGCCCCAGGCCAAACAGCTGCACCTCTTTGACGTGGCCATCGTTGGCCAGCACATACTCCAGATAGTTCAGCTGCCGCGCCTCGGGCGAGCGCCAGTTGCGCAGGCGGAACGCGGTGCGCGACAGCACCATCTCGACCACCGTGGCCGGAATCGCCGCGACCACCAGCGCCAGCGCCGCCCACCCCGAGAAGCGCACGATCACCGCCAGGTAGCCGAGCAGTGTGAGCGCGTTCTGCACCAGCTGGAAGCCCTGCATGACCACGCTCAGCGGCCGCGAGCCAGCCTCGCGCCGTGCGCGCGTGAGCTTGTCATAGAAGCGGCCATCCTCGAAGTGGCGCAGCTCCAGCGTCTGCGCCTTTTCCAGGATCATCACGTTGATGTCGAGCGACAGTCGCGCTCCAAGCAGCTGCCGCGCCAGCGACAGTGCGCGCCCGGTGATGGCCATGACCGCGACAATCGCCAGCTCGATGAGCACCCAGCGCACGGTTGCGGGGCGCGAGGCGGACATCACCGCATCCACGATTCCCTTGCCGGCATAGGCCATGCCGATGGGCAGGATGGCGCTCAGCAGCGTCAGCACACCCAGCGCAATCGTGACCAGCGGCGAGCTTTGCCAGACCAGTGCCAGGGTGCGCAGGGTCAGCTGCGTGCCGTCTCGAAAGCGTCGGAGAAGCTGCATCACCCCAAGCTAAGTACCCGCCACCCCTCTGTAAAGATTCCCCTTTGCGCGCACATGCGCCTACGTACAAGTTTGGCCCGCTTATTTGCTAGGATCGGGCAGAGGTCCAGATGCTGCGAGTCCATGTTACGGGCGTCGGCGATGCCTTTACCGAGACCTATCACAACGCCAGCTTTTGCATTGAAGAGGTCGCAAGCGGGCTGCGCCTTCAGATCGACTGCCCGCCCGCCTTTCCGCGCGTGCTCGCAGACTTCCGGCAAAAGAGCGGCCGGGATCTGGGCGTGGGCAACATCGACCACCTGCTGCTGACGCATCTGCACGGCGATCACTGCGGCGGCACCGAGGCCTATCTGTACCTGCGCCGCTTCGTGTTCAAGCGCAAGCCGACGCTGCTTGGAGCGCCCGAGGTGCTGGATGCGCTGTGGCCCACGCGGCTGCGCGGAGGCATGGAGCAGCTGCTCCTGAGCGTGCCGACCTGGACGCCCGACGCGCTGGCCGAGCGGGCCGCTCAGGGTGCGGGGCCAGCCGCGCCCCGCTCCCGCGAAGCCGATGCGCAGTTTCTGGCCGACCCCGGGGGGCCGGTGACCGCGCTGGGGCTGCTCGACTACACGATGCGGCAGGATCTGGAGCGCGGCGTGACCCGCCTGGGGCCGCTGCGCATCGAGCGGCGCTTCACCCGCCACCACATTCCCACCACCGCCTTGCGCATATCGGTGGAGGGCGCGAGTCGGCCGCTTGTGGGCTACAGCGCCGACACGGCCTTTGACCCCGAGCTCATCGACTGGCTGGCCGAGGCCGAGCTCATCATCCACGAGACCAACTTTGGCGTGCACACGCCGCTTCAGAGCCTGCTCATGCTGCCCGAGTCGCTGCGCAGTCGCATGCGCCTCATCCACTATCCGGACATGCTCGATCCCGCCTCCTGCCCGATCCGCTGCCTGCGCGAAGGCGAGATCCTGGAGCTCGGCTAGCGCTGACTGGTGCGACTCTTCTTCTGGGCGGACTCGCAAATTGAAGGGCACGCGCCGGAGTGAGGTCGAGATCACAGGATCCAAGCTCATCTTGCGGCAGGTGTGCCATACTTTTATCCATGAGCCGACTGCCGCCGGGTCCCAGCAAGCTGTCCATGATTCGGATGATGTTCGATTTTTCCTCGACCCTGTCTGACTACACGCGCAAGTACGGCGATCCCATGACGCTTCCCACGGCCTTTGGGAAGATGGTGATTGCCACGGCTCCCGAGGGAAACAAGGCCATCTTCAGTGCCGATCCGGATACGTTTGTGGCCTCCACCGCGGGCACGCTGGACTTCCTGTTCAAGAGCTCGGTGCTGGTCACGGCCGGGGCCGAGCATCGGCGGGCGCGCAAGCTGCTGACGCCGCCGTTTCATGGCGCGCGCATGCGGGCCTACGGAAACCTGATGCGCCAGACGGCGCGAGCCTGGGCGGAGCGCTGGGTTCCCGCACAGCCCTTCCAGATGATCGACACGACGCAGGGCATCACGCTCGACGTGATCATCGAGGCGGTCTTTGGCGTGGCCGACAGCGAGAAGATGAGGCGCTTTCGCGAAGAGATTCTGGCGGTGCTGGGAGCCTTTTCGCCGCTCATCTTTTTTCCCGCGTTTCGCCACCGCTTTCTCGGCATCGGACCCTGGGCCCGATTCCAGCGCCACTATGAAGCGCTGCGCACGCTGGTGTTTGGCCTGATCGACGAGTACCGGCGGACGCTGGAGGGGCGCGAGGACATCCTGTCGCTGCTGGTCGCGGCGCGCGATGAGGAGGGCAAGGGGCTGTCGGAGCAGGAGATCATGGATCAGCTGCTGACGATCGTCTTTGCCGGTCACGAGACCACGGCGGTGATGCTGGCCTGGATGTTCTATCTGCTGGGCCGCAATCCCGAGTGTCTGGAGCGGCTGCGCGCCGAGATCGCAAGCGTGCCGGGCGGAGAGAGCGCAGATCCCGAGGCGCTGGCCCGCCTGCCCTATCTGGAGGCGGTGTGCAACGAGACGCTGCGGCTCTACCCGCCGGTGCATGTGATCCATCGCCGTCTGGTCAAGCCGCTGACCCTGCTGGGCTATGACCTCCCGGTGGGAACCGTGGTGGCGGCCGGCGCTTTCTCAACGCATCGGCTGGAGAGCCTGTATCCCGAGCCCGACAAGTTCAAGCCCGAGCGCTTCTTGAACAGGTCCTATTCGCCCTTCGAGTTTCTGCCCTGGGGCGGCGGCGCGCGTCGCTGTCTGGGGGCCGCGTTCGCCATGTACGAGATGAAGCTGGTGCTGGCCACCATCGTGCCGCGCTATCGCCTGCGCCTGCTCGAAAAGGGCGAGGTCGGGTTCGAACACCGCCCCGGAACTGTGGGTCCCAAGGGCGGCATCAAGATGGCGCTCGAAGAGAAGATCGCGACGTAACAGGAGTCGCGCGGCAGAGGCGAGCTCAGGCCTTTTTCGCGCTCTCGCCTTCCACTGTCACCTCGATGAGCACGGACTTGCGTCCGGCCAGCTTGCTGAAGAGGCCCATGGCGCGACGCAGCAGGCCGTACTTGGCGTTGAGCGCCGCATTTGCGCGCTCGGCCTCGGCAGCTTCGACGATGCGCGCCTTGCCTTCGAACCAGGGCCCCCGGATCTGCTGGCCATTGGCATTGCAGGCTGCCACGCGCACCTGGGCGTTGTTGCGGATGCGCTTGACCTTGTGAGAGCCGTCGGCTGTGCCGAATACCAGCTTGCCGTCCAGCGGCGCGGCCCACATGGGTGTCGCCACCCCGCTGCCATCTTTGCGGAAGGTCTCAAGGCTCACGTACTTTTCGTTGTCGAGGGGGGTGCTCATGGAAACAGACTAACACGGGTCGCGCGCCGCGTGGTTCGTGTACTCGCATCGAGGGACGCGCTATTTCTTCTTCTTCATCGCATCGGCGAGCTTGGGAAACTTCTTCAGCGCAGCCGTCACATCCTGTTCTTTCATGTGCTTGGGCATGTCTCTGGGATGAAATGTCATCCAGGCTCCCTAAGCGTGAGACGTGCAGGAATGGGCTGAAGTGCTGCGCGCGGAGGCTGCGCGCACGGGACGCGCAGCGGTGGGATGGGACGCTGCTAGCCGGCGGGGCAGAACGTGACGTTGAGCTGGCGGCCGGCGTTGCAGGTGAAGAAGCCTGCCTGACCTGCTGCCATGGGATAGTCATCGTAGGCGAACGAGTACACGGTTCCGCACTGATCGTGAATCCACTTGGCGTAGAAGTTATACGGTCGGCCGGTGTTGTAGTACTGCGAGACATTGGTGCTGTCGGGATTGTCCACCATGCCGCGGGTGATTGCGGCGCACCACTTGGCGCTGGTTGCAAAGAAGCCGCCCGAGCATGCGTAGACCTGCGCGGTCTTGTCCCCACCGGGGCTGCACTCGCCGGGATAGCGGCTGGCGCAGCGCGCGATCTCGGAGTCGAGCCGCGAGCAGACGCTGGCGCGGCGCGAGTCGCCCGCATATTCGCCGTCCAGACAGAATGAGCGCGGCGCCAGACACACGGTGTTGCCGCCCATGCTGTAGCGCAGCCCATCCGGACA
>Ga0075163_10012374_pt1 | contig 11115 bp, 5 predicted proteins | sample JI1023141ADNA_FD_71478 | JGI IMG/M metagenome (GOLD analysis project Ga0075163, IMG submission 71478) | Wastewater effluent complex algal communities from Wisconsin, to seasonally profile nutrient transformation and Carbon sequestration -... | ecosystem: Engineered > WWTP > Effluent > Algae...
GTCGGCCTCGGGGTTCTTGTGCAGGAGGCGGCGGTGGACGACGTCGCGGATGTTGGTGTTGGCGAGGTGGACGCGCAGCTTGGGCGGGAAGCGGTCCTTGGCCCACGCGAGGAACGACTCGCCGGCCCCCTCGTCGATCTTCTGCTGGCCCAGAGCCATCAGCCACACCTGGCCGCGCAGACCGGCGCCGAGGGCCGAGGCGAACGCACGCAGGCGGTCGGTGCGGTCGTTGTGGTGCAGCACGTACTGCGAGACCTCGTCGACCACGAGAAACAGCGTCGGCGAGCGGCCGGGGCGGCGAAATTTGAGCATGTCGCCGATCGCCTTGACGGCGTCGTCGGGCGACTCGCTACGCGTGTGCGTGCCGGCCCGGCTGGTGTACCAGCTCATCGGGTCGGTGTAGCGCTCGGGGTACATCGCATGCATGACCACCGAGAACTCCTCCTCGGCCATCTGCTTGTCCTTCACCTCCGACCACGGGCGACCCAGGGTCTCCTTGGCGACCTTTTCGAACCGCTTCCACTCCTTGTCGCGCTCGAGCTTGAGTTCGAAGTCGGCGACGAGCGGGTCGGTCGTGCAGTAGCCGAGGCGCTTCTGGACCATGCGCACCGCGAGCGCGTGGATGTGTTCGCCGTCGCGGGCGATGCCGCCGACATCGAACACGACGGCCATCGGATCGATCTTGGCCTTGAGGTCGGTCCAGGCGTCACGCAGTTCCTGTTGGCGCGGGCTGAGGTCGCGGGCCAGCAGGGCGTCGGCCAGCGAGCGGCCGTCCGGGAGCTCGGCGCCGTCGAGGGCGAAGCCGAGGAGCTTGGCGAAGCTCGACTTGCCCGAGCCGTAAAAGCCGGAGATCCAGCAGGTCGGCAGGTCAGGTCCGCCGGGGCGGTCGAGCTCGTCGCCGATCGCCCGCAGGAGCGTCACATAATGCTCGTGGATCCCCTCGGGGATGCGCTTCTTGCCGGGGTGACCGTCGGGATAACCGCCGGTGATGATGTATTCGGAGACCTCGACAGCGAGCTTTTGTGGGCTCTGCTCGTGGAAGTAGACGACCGGCGGGATGTCCCGCGTGACATCGGCGACGAACAGGTCACGAATACGGGTCGCTGGCTTCATGGATAGATCCGGGGTCGATAGTCGCTGTCGGGATCGAGGATGCCCATGAACGAGAGCGCGGTCGGGCCGCGGCGCTCGCCGGGGTAGAGGAGGACGACCGGGACGTTGCGGGTGCGGCCGTCGAGGTGGCGCAGCAGCGCGGACGAGCGGAAGAACGGGTATACGGCGCCGGCGCGGCCGATCAGCGCGAGGGTGCGGTCGACCTGGTCGGGGTGGCGGTCGCTGTGCTCGTTGATGACGCGGGCGCAGTCGGCGGCGAGGCCGTCCGGACCCTCGATCAGCGGCATGATCTTCGACTTGAGGTAGGCGAGGCCGCGGTCCTTGTCGATCTTGCTGGTGCGGCGCTCCATCTCGATCGCCTTCTTGACCCACTCCTCTCCGTGGGTCCGCACGCGCTCGAGGAACAGGCTCTGCAAGGACAGCGGGAGCACGAACCAGCCGCCCTGGCGCAGGTCCTCGGTCAGGTCGCGGACCTCGCGGCGCAGGGCGAACTCCTGCGAGGGATCGTAGTGGACGATCGCAAACCGGTAGTTGCGCATCGTGCTGATTTTCGGGCCATCGGTGTGCAGCAGGTCGCTGCGCAGGGCGGTGAAGGCCTCCTTCAGCGAGGTGGTGGTGTACAGCGGCAGGGTCATGCGGAGGCTCCTGCGTGGGTGGGACTCGCCGGATGGCGCGTGGCGGCCCAGGCGGCGAGGTTGGAGTGGGTCCACTCGAGCTCGACCAGCGAGCCCTGACGGCGGAAGCGGACGGCGTCGAGGCTGCGCAGACGGGTGTCGAGCTCGGGGCCAGCGAGGCCGACGGAGGCGAGGTACGGGTTGTCGAGCAGCGTGCCGGCGATCTGCAGCTCGCGCAGGAGATAGAGCAGGTAGGTCAGGGCCTCGTCGGGGACCTGCGGGAAGGCGAGCGGCCGCGGGTCGCGGATCCCGATCACGAGGCCGGCGACGTTGGCCGCAGTGAGCAGTTTGCTGGCGAACTGGATCCGCGTGGCCATGGTCCAGCGGCTCGGGCCCTGGGTGCCGACCCAGGCGGTGACGGCGTCGCGGCGGACCTGCGGGGTCTGTTCGCGGCGCTCGAGCAGATAAGTGCCGGTAAAGGCGCGGTAGAGGGGATCGGACAGCTGGAGGTGCCAGTGACAGACCACCCGGCGCGTGGCGAGGTCCATGTCGGGCCAGCGCTGCAGGACGGCGAGCGCGGCCGGATAGGCGTCGAAGCGGGCCCGAAAATTGGTGAGCAGCAAGGCGACGCGCGGGAGACTACGGGCGCCGAACCAGTACTCGGTGAAGGCGCGCTCCGGGGTGACCAGGTCGGGAGCGGCGCTGTGGCGCCAGTAGGCGCGAGACTCCTCGAGGTCAAGCGAACATTTGAGCAGGCGCGTGTGCACCTGCATGACCTCGGCGGGCCGCTCGCTCACTTCGCGCTCCGGTAATGGGGCAGCGGATAGGCCGGTGCCAGCGGGTGAAGGGCAGCGACCAAGCGGGGGACGAGCTCCCCGAGCAGCTCGGGCTGGTGGCCGACGAGGCGGCGGCCCAGCGGCTCCACCTTGAACTCGGCCTTGCCGTGGGACTGCAGCCAGGTCGAATAGGCGGCGGGGTTCCAGGTGGCGGTGAGCACGGGGCGCAAGCCGGGGAGCGCGTCCTCGGGGGCGAGCTCCCCGCGCTTGAGCGCCAGGAGGTGCTCTTCAACCAGCTCGTCGCGGTCGAAGCCGAGGCGAAACAGGGATGTGACGCCGTCGGGGTTGTTGGCCCGCTCGCGCAGCTCGGCGTCGGTGCGGCGGGCGCACTCGCGGACAGCTTGCAGCGTGGCCCAGCGGTACGTACGGGGCAGCACGCGCTGGAGCAGGTCCTGACCGCCGAACTCGCTGGTCAGGTCGGACCGCCACCACCCGAGCCGCGGCTCTTCGCCGACGTGCCCCTCCCCCGCCCACGCGACGGCGAGCTGGGCGGTCAGCAGGAGGTCGAGCTCCGCGACCGTGGGCGCGGACAGGGTGCTGCGGGCGGGGTCTCCAGGCATGGCTACTGCCCGTGCCTGCATGCAGGCGTCCACGGGACCTCCGGTGTATCAGCGCCGCGCGTGGGGTTCAATAGGAGCGTCAACCACGGTCCGCGCGGGTAATATCCTACATATGCACGATAAACGTCGTGTCTGGCGGCGTCGGCAGGCCTCGCCACCGACACCGGCGCCCCGCACGCCCGGAACATGATACAAGGGGAAAACTCTCCGGATACCGTGACCACGACTATCCCCGGATCGATCCATGAAGCCAGCGGACCGTATTCGTGAGCTGTTCGTCGCCGACATCATGCGGGACATCCCGCCGGCGGTCTATTTCCACGAACAGAGCCCTGAGAAGCTGGCTGTTGAGATATCCGAATACATGATCACCGGCGGCCACCCCGACGGTCACCCCGGCAAGTTGCGGATCCCAGCGGGCATCCACGAGTACTATGTCACGCTCCTGAACGCGATCGCCGACGAACTCGATCGTCCGGGTGGCCCCGTTCTCCCGGCCTGCTGGATCTCGGGGTCCTTCGGCTCGGGCAAGACGAGCTTCGCCAAGTTTCTCGGCCTCGCCCTCGACGGTGCCAAACTCCCGAACGGTCATTCGCTCGCCGAAGCGCTCGTCGCCCGCGACGTCAGTCCGCGCCGCCATGAACTGCGCGACGCGTGGGCGCGGCTCACAACCAAGATCGATCCTATGGCTGTCCTCTTCGACTTGGACGGCGTCGCACGCGATGGTGAGCATTTCCATTCCCTCGCCGTGCGGATGGTCCAACAAAGGCTCGGCTATTGTACGACTGACCCGCGTGTCGCCGACTTCGAGCTCACGCTCGAACGCGATGGAGACTGGAGGCGCTTCCAAGTCTTCACGCGTGAAGCTCTCGGCCGTCCCTGGTCCGAATTCAAGGACAAGCCATTCGCCGAAGAGCAGTTTTCGATCGGCATGCACGCGATGTATCCCGACCGGTACGACACCCCGACGAGCTGGCTCGACCGCTGGGTCGGCAGGGAAGCACCGAGGCCGTCGCCCGCCGCGGCGGTCACAGCGATCGGCGATATGCTCAATTTCCGTTGCTCTGACCGCTCGCCGACCCTGTTTCTCGTGGCCGACGGGGCCTCGCAGGTCGTCTTGCAGAACAAGGACCACGCCGACCACCTGCGCGCCTTCGCCTCGGCCCTCGGCGCCGGGCTGCACGGCAGGGTATGGCTGGTCGCTCTGGGCATTGAGAAGCTCGACGAGACCAGCGAGCCTTTCCACGTCTGGGCCAGGGACCGCATCCCGCCTAAGCTGCGCGTCCACCTCGCCAACACCAACATCCGCGACGTCGTCCACCACCGCCTCCTGCACAAGAACCACGAGGCCGACAAGCTGCTGCGCGACCTGTTCGCCAAGCACCACGCCGACCTCAAGCTGTTCGCCTATCGCTGCGACAGCATCAACGCCGACGACTTCGTCGAGGTGTACCCGCTGCTGCCCAACTATATCGACCTGATCATGCGGATCACCAGCGCCGTGGGGACCCGCTCGCCCCTCTCGCAGGGCGATGTCCAGTCGATCCGCAGCTGCTCACAGCTCCTCGGCGAGTTGTTCCGCCACCAGCGCCTCGCTGATCAGCCGCTCGGCGTGCTGATCACCCTCGACCAGGTCTACGAGGTCCAGCACACCGCCCTCGACGCCCAGACCCAAGCCAGCATGGCCCGGATCCTCGGCGAATGTGTACGCGACGAGGCTGGCCTCATGCTCCGCGCCGCCAAAGTGGTTGCCCTGCTCGAGCAGATCCAGGATGAGATGAACCCGACCACTGCTGCCCTGGTCGCGCAGTGCCTCTACGACCGCCTCGACCGCGGCAGCCAGGTCGGCCCCGTCACCGAGGCGCTCGAGGAGCTGCGACGTCGTAACCTGCTCTCGTACTCCGAGAAGCTCGGCTACAAGCTCCAGTCGACCGCCGGCGAGGAGTGGGAGCGCGAGCGCCGGGACCTCGCGCTCTCGGCCGAGGCACTCGCCGACGCAGTGCAGGAGTCGCTCCGCCTACTCCTCGGAAACGCCGAGCGCCCGCGCCTGCGGGGTCGCGCCGTCCGCTGGCGAGCGTTCTATTCCGATGCCCAGAGTCAGGACCTGCTCCTCGTCGATCCACGCGAAGAGACCATTATCACCGTCGACTTCCGGTTCGTCGCGCTGGAAGAGCGCAGCGAGATCATTTGGACCAAACGTAGCAGCGGGCACGAGCTGCAGAATCGCCTCCTATGGGTCACGGCGAGCCCCCTCTCCGCGATCGATGCTGTCCGCGACCTCGGCAGATCGCGGGCGATGATCAGGCGCTACGACGCCCGCCGCGAATCGCTCCCGACCGCCCGCCGCCACCTGCTCGACCGCGAGAAGGACCGCAGCGAGGAGCTCGAGAGGCGCCTGCAGTCGGCACTGGCCGATGTTTTCATGGCCGGCACGATCTTCTTCCGGTCCAACCCTCTCAAGCCCGACGACATGGGCGATTCCTTTTTAGACGCGCTGGTCGCCGCCGGGTCCCGCGTGCTGCCCGAAGTCTATCCATACTTCATCACGACGAGCCTCACCCCCGGCGAGCTCCTCCCCCTCATCGAGAAGAACCTCTCGGGCCCGTCCCCGAAGCTGGTCCACGACCTCAAGATCCTCGAGCTCGACAACGGCCGCTACGAACCGACCTGCACCGGTCTGGTGCCGAGCCAGGTCCGCGAGAAGATCGAGATCGATGGGGGCATCGGCGGGACTAGCCTGCGCGCCCACTTTAGCGGGCCGCCATACGGATATACGAGCAATGTAATAAAAGCGTGCATCCTCGGCCTGCTACGCGCCGGCAAGGTGAGGATCCAGCTCGAATCGGGCGACATGTTGACGGGCCACGGCGACACTGGTGCGCGTGACCTCCTCGAGAAGGACAGGATCTTTCGGCGGGCCACAATCTACAAGGCGGTCGACGACGGCATCAGCCCGCAGATCCGGGCGAAGATCGCCAAGTTCTTCGAGATGCAATTCGGGGTGCATGTCGAGCGCGACGACAATGCGATCGCGGATGTGGTCGCCAATCGCTTCCCGAACGTTGCCCGCGAGTTGCGCGAGATCGAGGAGCGACTCGCACGCCTGCCGGTGGCCACGGACCCGCCGCCCGCGCTCATCGTCCTGCAGGACGCGCTAGATGCCTGCGCCCGCGTCGTCCGCCAGACCAAGCCCGCGGTTCAGCAGGTGAAGATGCACTTCGACGCGCTGCGCGACGGGCTGCAGCTGCTCAAGGCCTATCAGGCCGAGCTGACCGACGCGGCGATCACCGCGGTCCGTGACGCGGCCCAGGTCCGCGACCAACACGGCGCCCAGCTGCGCGCCGTCGGTGCACTCGACGCCGCTGACGAGGCCGCCCTCGCCCGCATCGCCGCCCTCCTCGTGGAAGCCCGTCCCTGGCAGGGGACCGCCGCTCGCGCAATCGATATCGCCGCCCTCCGCCGGGCCTATACCGTGGAGCGCAAGCGCCGCCTCGACCAACAGCGGACGCTGCTCGAGCGTTCACGTGCGCTAATCCGACTATCCGTGGGCTTTGAGACGCTGAGCGCCGACAAATCCAGCCGCGTGCTCGCCAGCTTTCAAGCTGTCCCCATTGAGACTGACGCCGAGGCGCTCACCCCCGATCTGGCAGCACTCGACGCTACCTTTCAGATCACGCTTGCGAAGGCGACTGAAGAGGCCCGCGCCCGCGTCGGCGAGTTGCTCCACCAGGAAGATCGGCCCATCTTGTTCACCAAGAGCCCACGGGACGACGCCTCCCGTTCGGTGGATGTCCTGATCGTGACGGCGATCGGCCTGGAGTTCGACGCCGTACTTGCGGTGAACCAGGGCGCCGCCCGAGGAACGCAGTGGGAAGAACGCAAGGATCCACAAGGACTGCGCCTCGCCTCGCGTAGCTTCATCACGGCGGACGAAAAAACGCTCCACGTGGCGGTGGCACAGGCTGCATCCATGCGTGCCGACGCCACGGTGGATCGCGCAGGTGCACTCCTGCCTGTGCTGCGCCCACGGTGTCTGGCGATGTGCGGGGTTTGTGCTGGGCGGCCTGGCAAGGTAAACCTCGGAGACGTGATCGCCTCGACACTCGTATGGGCGTATGACCACACTGCGATCGTCGTCAAGCAGGGCTCCTCGGGACCGGACGTGCGCGAAGCGCTCCCCGAAACCCGAACCTATAACGTTTCTCCGCAATGGACACAGTTGCTCGAGCGATTCAGCTTGCCCTCCGATGTCGAGAAGCGGCTCCAGGAAACGCGTCCGCATGCGCTTCTGCCACAGATCGACTGGCTGCTTCTGCGAGTCGCAGACGGTGACAACCACCCGGGGAAACACCCAGAAGCCCTGGAGTATTGCCCGGACTATATGCTCGCGGTCAAGGAAGCCTGGCGCAGCGGTGACGACCAGTGGCTTACTGACGGCAAGTTGAAGCTCACGCGCGCGGGAAAAGCGCGGGTGGAGCGCCTTCGCATTTTGCACGCGCAAGGTTTCCCTAAACTCATGAAGGAGGCGTTCAAGGTTCGAGCGGCACCGATCGGCACGTCTAACCAGCTGGTTCGGGATGAGGCGGTATGGGATCATCTCACATATATCCACCGGGATGTCGCAGCATTGGAGATGGAAGCCTCTGCTATCGGGTCAGTGGCCGAACGTAACGGCATTCAGCAATGGGCAGTGATGAAAGGCGTGATGGATTTTGCTCATCGCAACAAAGATGATCGGTTCAAACATTTCGCCGCTCGCGCATCTGCGGAGGTGTTGATTGATTTTCTGCGCAGGAACCTCGTCGGAGAGGTAGTAGGCCCGGTTATTTCCACCAAACCGGCAGACGCCCGAGATCTGGGCTCACCGCTGGCGCCGAGGATCGCCGAGGCGCACGAGCGAGGAGACATCGAAGCCTTCAAGGACCTGAAGCGAGTTGAGCGAAGTGGGACTATACTTGCACGAAACACGATCCTTCTGGGGCGATACCTGTTGGTAGATATTATCGGCAGCGGCGGATTCGCGGATGTCTGGAAGGCGCGCGACCTCCACAACAATTCCAGGATTGTCGCGGTCAAAGTCCTACATGGCCAGTATACGCGGGACACCTCGATGTGCGAACGATTCAGGCGGGGTGCGCGAAATCAGGCGAAGCTCAGCCACCACCCGCATATCGTACCGATCCTGGATCCGATGGGTGAGGACGCTGGATTTCAGTTCTTTGTTATGGAGTACATTGATGGTGAGGATCTGGAGCGCGCAGCCGCAGCGGGGCTTTCTCCGGAGCGCGTTCAGAGGATCATCAGCGATATCGCCGACGCGCTGACGGCCGCGCACGCGCTTCAAATCGTTCACCGCGATGTGAAGCCAAGAAACATTTTGCTCGACAAACAGGGGCGCTCCTACCTGACAGATTTTGACCTGGTACGGGCACACGACACCACGGGCGGAACTCGCACCGGCGCGCTCGGAACGTTCATATATGCAGCCCCCGAAGCGATGGAAATGGCAAAAGACGCGGATCAGCGAGCCGATGTGTATGGACTCGGCATGACGGCGGTGTACGCCCTACTGTCTGCGTCCCGGCTACCATTACTCATACTGAAGCGGCCCGAGGAGATCCTGGGTATTCTCGTGATACCCAAGGTCGCACAAGAAGTCCTGGCGAAGTCGATCGAGTGGGTTCCCGCCAACCGTTTTGAATCTGTTTCCGACTTCGCTATTTCTCTCACGAACGCCCTCAGTCCCACGCGACCGCCTTCAACGCTCGTGGCCCCCGGACGGGATCTTCCGGCTCACCCGGCCGCAAGCCCGAACATGTCTGTGACCCCCTCGCTACTCGTCGAGCGAGCGATCTTTGAAGCGGCCGTATGCAGGTTGTCGGGCGCGAACAACGTCAATGATCTTCGTTTTGAATGGCAGAGGGTCGACGGTGATGAGTCCACTGTAGGTGCGAATCTGGAGCTTCTACGGATCGCCATGTTTATCCGGGAAGGAGTCGAGTTGTCGGTGTATACCATGGACTGCGGCTGGACGACTGCGAGAGATAGGATCTGGCATGGTTGGCTCGACCGTCTGAACGAAGCGCTCGGAAACCTCGCAGGCCTAGTCGACCCTATACATAACAGGCTTCGACTCAGGTTCGTTTCGGTAAGCGACCCGGAGTCAATTTCGCAAGCTATGGGTGGCCGGCCCGAACGCGGAAAATATCTGCTCGTGTTCTGGCCAGCTAGCACTGGCTAAACAGTATCTCGTTGATCCAGATCCAGGCGTGAGGAGGATCAGATGTGTCGAGTGCGCTTTGCGGTACGTCCGGCCGCGCTGATCGCCTGGCCCCTCTTCGTGCGCGCCTTGGCGCCGTGAGCATCTGGAGGCGCATATGCGAAATTGGCCGCGACCGCAGGCTCTGTCAACGCAAAACGCAGTCTCTGGATCACGGCGAAGTCGATCACCGTCGAGATGCACGGAATTTGGCCCGCGGGGACTCGAAGATCAGGAGCCTGCACGGGTCATGCGGGTGGGGGAGCGTCCAGACGAGGATCTTCCCGGCTTCGTAACCGTGCCGCAGGCGATCGTTGTCGCAGCACTCGAGAAGCCACGAACTCCATGGTGGCAGAAATTCTAGCATTTGCTGCCGGATATATTCCATCGCGCTGCCGTACGCGCCCCGGAAATCTCCTTCGACGGCCGCCAACACCTTGGCGTCCGTAGTCTTCAGAGCTGCAGCAATGGCCTCGCGCAGCTCGGGCGCGTAGAGGGCCGGGGTCGGCGCGAGATCTTGGACATCGATCTCGACCTCGACGTCTGCCCTCGACCCAGGGCGATCCTGAATCCCGACTTGCTGGCCTCGGGGGAGCCGCGGGGCGAGGCGTCGAACGGAGAGCGCCCTGCGCATGGCGCGTTGGCGAGGTCTGGCTGCAGGCGGCTTATCTGGCATGGCTTACACTCTGCTCGACTCATCTCGACTTTGCACGACATAACACGCCTTGATCGAACCGAATTTTCGCGCACACGGCTAGAATCGGCACCGTGAACGCGCGCGCCGACTGGGTCTCCACGGACGCAGTCGCCAAGGCTGCCGGAGTCGTCCCTGCGACCCTCACACGGTGGGCAGAACGGGGTTTACTACCCCAACCGACCAAGATTTTCCGCGGCCGGAAGGGCAATCGCCACATCTGGCCACCCTTCGCCGTTGAACAAGCCGGCTGGGTTTCCGCGCGTCTGTCCGAGAATTGGACGCATGACGAGATCCTCGCAGCCCTCCAGCGCGGCGACTTCAAACCCGCTGAGCTTCCGGACGACGCTAACCCTGCCCGTGGGTGAACACGTCCTCCGCACGAATGACAGGGTTTAATCCCTCACCGATATTTCTTTGGAAAGACTACATGTTGAGCGGCATGCAAACTTGTGCGCATGCTTGCCTGCAACCTTTCACGTAAGAATGCACGAACATTTTCAGTCTGCTCGGTGTGGCTGACCTCGCATTAAGCCGTCCGCCAAGACGACGGCATGCCGCACCGACCGCCGCGATTGACAGCCTCCACCCTGTCGCCGACGCTCCGGCCGTGAGCAGCCAGGGGCCCATCACCGTCAACCCCGCCCACTGGCTCGACGACGGCCTCATCCCCGCTGAGCCGCCGCGGCTGCGCGCCATGGCACTACGGGTCGCTCAGGCCATCGAGGCAGGTGGACCGCTCGCCCGCGGTCTCTCGCGCGAGACCCTGATTCCCTGCACGGAGCACTCCGATGGCGCCGCCTGCTGCGGACTGATGGTCGCCCTCAAGCAGCGGGACGACGCGATCCTCCTGTTTTGCCCGGTGTGCATCAACGACGAGTACTTGATCTACGAGTGGGAGGACACGCTATGGGCCAACGGCCTTCAGCGCTCACCAGAATGGGTCCGGGTCCGCCACGGAAAACAGACCCGTCACGATCTCGGCGATCACATCGACGGCGTGCCCGGCACTCGGGACGCCCGCATGACGAAGCAGGAA
>Ga0075163_10012376_pt1 | contig 11113 bp, 7 predicted proteins | sample JI1023141ADNA_FD_71478 | JGI IMG/M metagenome (GOLD analysis project Ga0075163, IMG submission 71478) | Wastewater effluent complex algal communities from Wisconsin, to seasonally profile nutrient transformation and Carbon sequestration -... | ecosystem: Engineered > WWTP > Effluent > Algae...
CTCAGTCCGGGCAAGAGAATATGAACCTGTCCCCCTACATCAACTCATTGACTCGCCTCTGATACTTGGCGAGTTCATTAACACTATCGAGCTCACCTCCGCAACCTCACTCTTCAAGCCCCACTTCCTGCATGTCGCTTCGAGCGAAGAAGAGCAGACCGAACTCCCTGAAGAATTTGTGTCGGGGCTTAAAGCGCTCATCGCCGAAGCGGCCGAAGTCTTTGGCCACGCTCCTTTCGACGAATATCATTTCTTAGTCATCATCGATAACACCCTTTCCGATATCGGCTTGGAACATGCCAATTCAAGCTTAAACACCATGAGCATCGATGAAATCGAAGATGAAGGCTTGCGTGCCGATTGGCCTGCAGAGTTGTTGCCTCACGAATATGTACATGCCTGGTGCGGTAAATATCGTATACCACGAGCTATGGCCCAGCTTGATTTCCACAGCGATAAGGACTTCCGTCTCTTATGGGTTTATGAAGGGCTAACCGAATACTACGGCACCGTATTGGCCGCCCGAAGTGGTTTGGTGACTAAAGAACAATTTCTCGACCACAAAGCTCAACGTATACACGAGCTCTCCTTGCAGAGTGGACGAAAATGGCGTTCGCTTGAAGATACGGCCACTATGAGTCATCTCTTGCGCGACTTCTCGGCCTATTGGCAATATCGACGCCGAGACCAAGATTATTACGACGAAGGAGCTCTCTACTGGTGGGAAGCGGATGCGTTGATTCGAGAAGCGTCTGCTGGCCAAAAATCGCTCGATACCTTTGCCGCAGCTTTCTTCGGCGACCAAGTAAAAAGTGAAGAAACGAAACCTGAGTTCATTCCTTACCGCGAAGTTGATGTCTATCGCGCACTGAATCAAGTGCACAATCACGCTTGGGAAAACTTCTTCGAAAAGCGAATTAAATCAACGCAAAAGTCGCTTAACATGCGAGCGATCGCCCGCTCCAACTATCGCCTCAAATATGGTCCAACACCTAATGCCTATCAATTACGCCTGGAATCACAATATGGCTACTGCGATGAATCAGCCTGCTTAGGCATGACCATATCCCATGATGGCGTTGTCAACGGTATCATACCCACTGGACCTGCAGATCAAGCGAAACTGGCCGAAGGTGACTCCATCACCAAGTTTAACACTTCCGACTTTGAGCATGCAGCCCTGCGTCAATGGTTAGACGACAGCAATGAAGGAGACTTGCTGCTCTTGACGGTCGATCGACACGGCAAAGAACTGAAGTTCGAAGTCACAGTCGGCAATACCAACGCTCGCTTCCCCTACCTTGAAAACGCTGACTCGCGCGATCTCATTCAAGAGATCATACTTCCCAAAGTTGAAATATTGGTTCCCTAAACAACCTCCACAAGCCGTGAAGATATGACGACCATCGAGATCATTGCTGTTCTCTGCGGATTGTTATCCGTCATACTCACGATCCAACAAAACATCTGGTGCTGGCCCATTGGGTTAGTCCAAGTCGTCTTGTTCATTGGCATCTTCTACGAAGCCAAACTTTACTCCGACATGCTACTCCATATCATTTATGTCTTTCTGCAATTTTACGGCTGGTACCATTGGCTTTACGGTGACAGAAGTCGTGATCGTCTCCCTGTGACTCAACTGGCTCTATTCACTATGTCCATGTGGTGCGGCGTGGTTGTGATCGGAACCGGCATTTGGGGATACGCAATGTATCGCTGGACCGATGCCGCCTTACCATTTGCTGATGCCTTCATCATGGTCGCGAGCCTAGTTGCTCAATGGCTGATGGCACAGAAGAAACTGGAGTCATGGTGGTTTTGGATAAGCGTTGATATCGTTGCCATCTATGTCTATTGGTACAAAGAACTCAATCTGACTGCGATTCTATACGCGGTTTTTCTAGTTCTCGCGGCACTTGGCTGGTTCGCTTGGCGAAAGACTTACCTCAAACCAGAGTTAAACGCTACATGACCACGGGGTTAGTTTTAGGAAAATTTGCTCCACTCCATCGTGGCCATCAGTTTCTTATCGAAACGGCTCTCTCAGAAAACGATCAGGTTGTCGCAATTATCTACAACGCAACCGAAGTTACTTCAATATCATTGGAAACTCGCGCGAATTGGATTCGCAAACTTTACCCAACCATCGAAGTCCTCGAAGCTTGGGATGGTCCGACGGTCGTTGGCGATACTCCTGAAATCAAGCAACTTCACGAAGAGTACATCCGCAAAGTCTTGAATGGGCGAACGATAGAAGCTTTTTATTCCAGCGAGTTTTACGGGGAGCATGTCAGTCAATCGCTTAACGCAGTAGACCGCCGTCTGGATAAATCCCGCGATCGTTTTCCAATCTCGGGCACCCTATTGCGAACGGATCCCTATCGCTATCGCGATTTTGTCGATCCCCTCGTTTATCGCGATCTAATCACCAAAGTCGTCTTTCTCGGTGCACCTTCCACTGGCAAAACCACCATAGCCTGGGAACTGGCCCGACGCCGCCAGACGGTATGGATGCCCGAATATGGCCGAGAATATTGGGAAAAACATCAAGAAAACCGCCGGCTCTCACTCGACCAATTAGAAGAAATTGCAGAAGGGCATCTTCAACGCGAAGACCAACTTTTCCAGCAAGCCAACCGTGAGATCTTTATTGATACCGATGCCTCAACAACCTACCTCTTCAGCCTCTATTACCACGGTGAGGCAAAAAAACGTTTAACAGAAATGGCAGCTAACGCGGCCACGCGATATGATCTCTTTTTCCTGTGCGAGACAGATATACCTTACGACGATACTTGGGATCGATCAGGAGAAGCCAACCGAGACCAATTCCAAACGGCTGTCGTCAACAACCTGATTGACCGCCATGTGCCATTCATCCGATTGGCGGGAAACTTAGAAGACCGCATCCAGATAGTAGAATCTGTGTTAAAGCAAACGCGACATCCCTAATACAGTTGAAACCACACCGACATTCGCTCATTAAGTCGAATTTTAATTGCTCATGCGTAACTTACTCATTGCCTTACTTCTCGTCGCCACTTCCGCCGCTTCGCTACTTGCGCAAGGGGGCAACAATCCCTTCGAACCGCTTTTGCGAGAATACGAAGGAAAGTCGAAGAAACTTCTCGCGGAAATGGAGAAGAAGCTGGGGACTTTCCAAGCGAGCCTTGTCGCCGAAATGTCAACACAGATCGAACAGCTCAATATGGATGGAGAGCAACCCTCAGCTGATAAATTGAAACAGCTATTGACTGCGGTAAAAGCGGCGCCCGATGCAGTCACCGCAGCGGATGTTATCACTGCAGAAATTCTCCCGCTCAATACGGGCGCACATCCTATCATCATCAAATATCTGGATGGCGCACTGTCTATCGATAAGGAGTATGCCCCCAAGCTTGAAAAACTAAAGGCGGCGACACTCAAGACAATGAAGCAACAACTCGGAAAGGGCGCGCGTCTCGATCCTGCATTGGTTGAGCGTGCCACGAAATTCATGTATGACTTTGTTGCAATACCTAATCCAAAATTCGATGGTGAAATTCCCCCGATGCCCGAGGAAGATCGAGAAGCCTCTGTCGTTTGGCAGCGAACTGCCACCGAATTCAACACCGCTTGGGATCGAGAACTTCTCCGTCAGAAGAATCAACTCTTTGTTGAGCTTCATGAAGTTCTCGTCACTGCTAAAGCCAACAAGAATGCTTCAGTCATCGATCAACTCTCGAAGATCGATGAAATCTTTCGCCGTCCTCCCCCCGCGAATCCGCTCGACATCATCGAGGACCAAAAGCGTGAAAAGGGACAAAAGCTCGCAGGTTATGTCCATCCGCGCGACCCCTCAGGCTGGATCATGAGCCACTTGGATGACGTCGACGACGTCATCGATCCTGTCCTACAGGACTACATGAAACAATGCACCTTAATCAAAGACCGCTTTGAGGGACTCATGGCCAGACTTGATTCCCGCTGGGCAGCTAGAAACTCCAAGGAACTCAAAAAGATCATGCTATCCAGTGCTCCGCTAGAAACGCAATTCAGCGAAGTCAAAAAGCAAATGCGAATGAGCCGGATGTCGATCGATTGGCTGAGCCAGTCGTTTGCCGTTACGCTTCCAGGCGTCGCAGAAGAAGCGATGGTCTTACTCAATGACCTTGAAGCAGCTGGTAAAGAAACTCTGTTTCAGGCCAACACTGACGATGCTGAACTTCGTAATGAACTAATCAAACAACTCAAAGGGCTCGTCGATGCGGATGCGGTTGAAGAATCTGGCAGACTCGACTTGATTAGTAGCCTAACCAGTGACTACGGTGAAGGTCTTCGTGGCACTTTAGTCTTCGATGTAGATCCGCGGCTGAGTAAAGAGGCCCAGAAACTTATGGAAAAGTATCTAGCCAAAGCGGAACTGCTTCGAGAAAAAGTCTTTTCGACGCACTCCAACAAAGTCGCAGAATGCAAATCAAAACTCAAAGCACAACGCACGGCCATGATTCAAAAAGATGACTTTCTCGGTGCCATTTTATTGGACCTGCATATTGCTCGACGCAGCTATCCGATTGGCACGATCTGGATTCGCTATGGAACCGGTCCCAGCTTCTCTTCCACACAAGCTACCTACGGTCTCTCTCTCCCTGTTCAGTTGCTGTCGCGAGATAGCGAAAAGGGCTTTCTGGTTTGCGGGCCCAATGAACAATGGATGTGGGCTAAACGGGAACAAGTGGCCCTCAGCTACAGCGATTACAGCGAGAGCGAAGAGCAAATAGGCAAGCAAGTGATCTGGACCAATCAATATCGACCGAATACCAAAGATCCCGCTTCGCGCCCTCTTCAAGAGGGACAACGTGTTGCTGTTGGTGATCAAGTCATGGTACCAATCGGGTTTGGCTGGGAACAACAAACTGTGCAGGACCTCTCACCTTTTGGTATCGTCGTTCATCCTCTGAGTTACGGCGCCAAAATCCGCTCGGAAGTTTTCCCCCGTGGCATAGTTCGTTGGATCGTCGATCAGAAAAAACCTTAGACCATGAATTCCAAGCCTCTGGCCTACGATGCTTATCAAGAGTTAGCACATCATTATGCGGCCATGATCGATCGCAAGCCGCATAATGCCTACTACGACCGCCCCGCCATGCTCAAACATTGGCCTGACCTTAAAGGGCTTCAGTGCCTCGATGCAGGTTGCGGCCCTGGAGAGTACACGGGCCTACTGCTCGAGCGGGGAGCAAAAGTCATTGCGGTCGATGTCAGTGACAAAATGATCGAAATTGCCCGCGCTCGACATGGAAACCGGGCCGAGTTTCGACTCATGGATCTCTCGGTGGAACACCTCGATTTCGAAAATGCCAAGTTTCACTTCATCAACGCAGCCTTGTGTTTTGACTATATCCAAGATTGGGATTTACTGTTGAAAGAATGCCACCGCATTCTTAAACCGAAAGGCCTCATTCAAATCTCGTGCGGCCATCCCGCCTTTGATGCCGAGTACTACAAAACCAACCACTATTTTTCCATCGAACAAGTGCAATGTACTTGGAAAGGCTTTGGCAAGACCGTCGTCATGCCCAGCTACCGGCGTTCCCTGGCAGAAATCATGAACCCTTTCATGCGTCAACGATTTCATATCACCAAAGTCGTCGAACCTCTCCCCACCGATGACTTTCGCAAAGCAGACCCCATTCGCTACAAAACTTTGATGCATCGCCCTAGTTTCTTGCTTATCCAAGCGCAACGCCAGTAGAGGCTGTTTTTCGGTGGCACGGGGGCTTATAATGGTCGCTCCTCCCCACCCCTTACCTACCCCACATTCTCAGCCACTGAGAACTCACGTATCCGCGCGCAGGTGATCGATATGCCACGCAGGCCATTTTACTCCAGCGCCTCCGCTTGGATTGCCATGTGCATAACGGCAATACTGGGAAATTGCATCCCTCAAACAACATCCGCCGACGAACTGATCGAACGCTTCGCTCGCGATGTTCAGCCTCTGTTAAAGCAGTATTGCGATCACTGCCATAGCGGTGACACAGCCGAAGCCAAATTTTTGACCACGCAATTCGATAGCGCACGTTCTATTGGGAAACAATGGCAGTCTTGGGATGAAGCGGTTCGCCGTCTGAATGAACAGGAAATGCCTCCACCCGACGAGCCTCAACCCACAGAAGAAGAACGCGAGCGCTTGATGTCTTGGTCGCGAGATTTCCTGCAAAGCGAAGCCGAGAGACGCCGCGGTGAACCCGGACTGGTCGACGCTCGTCGGCTCAATGCGGCCGAGTGGAACAATGTGATCAACGATTTGGTAGGGTACGAAATTAACGCTGCCGTTGATTTCCCTATCGACCCAGCCAACGCTGAAGGCTTCGATAACTCCGGGGAGTCCCTTACTTACACTTCGGGGGTTTTCCAAAAATTCTCTAAGTCCATCGATTTAGTCGTCTCGCATTTGCTCCTCACCCCCGATGGCATTCGCTTTGCCCCCTTCCCCGTCGTTACCGATACCGATCGCGATCGATATTGTGTCCAACGCATTGTGGACTTTTACAAACAACAACCCACAGACCTCGTTCCCTATTTGATCGCAGCTCGCACATGGAAACTATCACAACAAACGTCTGAGAAATTAACCATCGAGCAGTCTGCTAAACAAGCTGCCTTAAGTCCCAAGTACCTGCAGCTTCTACTCGACAACCTTCAAGACGACACACTCGAATATGGTCCGCTTCGTGAAGTTCAAATGCGCTGGTCCGCCATGCTTGAACCAAGCTTAAGCGAAGCCGAACTACTCGAACAAAGCGAGAACATTCGCCGCTACATCGTGGGCCAACGCGAGCGTTTGATACCGAAGGTTGAGAATTTGCGAGCGCCAGGCGGAATTAATGGCGGCTCCCAACCGCTCGTTTTATGGAAGAACCGTGAAATCGCCCAAAATCGGCGGCGTTGTCGTACGGACGGCTTTAACGCCGATCCGGAAAAGAGCGTTCTACCTCTCGAATTGCGGGAAAAATACGCTTCCTTAACGGAAGCGCAGCAGGTGAAAATTCTCAGTGATTATGAGAAATTTTGCAGTATCTTTCCCGACGAGTTTTACGTCTACGAACGAGGTCGAGCGCATATCGACCCGAAAGAAGCAGCCAAAGAAGCCAAGGGGAGGTTATTGAGTGCAGGCTTTCACAGCATGATGGGCTATTTCCGAGACGATCAACCACTCTACGAATTGATTTTGTCCGAAGCAGAACAAAAAGAACTAGATCAACTTTGGGATGAATTGGATTTCATCGGACAGGTCCCCTTTCGCCAATATGCCGGGCACCTTTGGTTTGAACGCGCTGAGGCCTCGTTTCTCAATGACGACCGTTTCGACTTTGTTCGCGCAGAAGACAAAGCAGCCAATAGCAGCGAGATGATGCGCAAGTTTGAGGCTGTTTATATCAATAAACTACGAGAGAAGAATGCTGATCCGCAAGTGATCCAAGCCGTAGAAGATTACTTTGACGAAATGGATCACCGTTTGCGAAAACTGGAACGCGATACCGAAGAAGCTGAACCAAAGCAACTGGATGCAATAATCAAGCTCTCAGATCAAATCGAGCGTTATCCTGCTTCTGAAGAGACCCTGACGAATTATCGGGAATATTATCAGGACATGATGGAGATTGCTCCCAATCATCGCCAAACAATCGAAGACACTTTGCGGTTCATACTCAGCCTTCCGCGAAGTCAAATGCGCATTGACTTGCTCGCACTTTGTCCCGATATGCAGCCCTACAGCCGAACCTCACTCCCGGTCCGTTGGAGTTTCTTTCTCTGGGTTGGCGGGCCAGATAGATTGCTATCCGAAGCCGGGAAAAATGATGAACTGTTCGCCGACGATAAGATCCCACAGCACTTCCAGCGTTTGATTAGCGACCCGAAATTTGAACGGATGGCCAAGGAATTCCTGGGCAATTGGCTCGAGTTCCGACGCTTTGAAAATCACAATGCGGTAGATCGCGGTCAGTTCACAGAGTTTGATGACGAACTGCGACAAGCGATGTTCAACGAACCCATTCAATACTTTGTGGATCTCGTCCGTCGCAACGGTAGACTGATCGAACTAATCGACTCCGATCATGTCGTGGTCAACGAACGTTTAGCTAAGTATTACCAACTCCAAAATAAGTTCGATCGCCAAGCGGGTGGATGGCAGCGAATTACGGGTAGTCGCGAGGTTCAGCGCGGCGGCTTGATCCCGATGGGCGTCTTTCTAACTCAGAATTCGCCTGGCCTGAGAACCAGTCCCGTGAAGCGTGGATATTGGCTCGTGCGAAAAATACTAGGCGAGAAAATTCCCGCACCGCCACCCAACGTACCAGAGCTGCCAGATTCAGAACATGATCTTGGTGCCTTGACGCTCCGGCAAACTTTGGAGAAACATCGTGAGAACCCAAGTTGTGCTAGCTGCCATGCTCGCTTCGATTCCTTTGGCTTGTTACTCGAAGGTTTCGATCCGATCGGCAAGCCGCGTGAAGTTGATTTGGCAGGCCATACGATTTCTTCGGCCGCAACTTTGCCCGATGGAAGTGAAGCGGATGGTATCGTTGGATTGCAAAACTATGTAAGCCAACAGCGGGCTGATGATTTTCGGAGGAACTTTTGCCAGAAACTGGTCGCTTATAGCCTCAGTCGTTCGCTTATTTTGCCCGATCGACTTTTGGTAGATGATATGCTCAAAGCTCTACGCGAAAATGATGATCGCATTCAAGCTGCTTTTTTGGTATTGCTAAGAAGCCCTCAATTTCAATGGAAAATGGCACAAGGCCCCGAGTTGGAGGAAAACAATGTCGCGAAGTGAAACTCCTAATGCTTCACAGCGTTGGAATCGTCGAGCTTGGTTGCGTGGCGCTGGAGTTTTGATTGGTTTGCCATGGCTCGAGTCGATCAATGTTTGGGGTGATGACCATTCAACTCCATCGGCAGAACCGTTTCCTTTGCGATTTGCAGCGATATTCATGGCTTGCGGAGTCCATCCAGAACATTGGTGGGCCAAAGGCTCCGGTGACTCGATGGAACTAAGCCGTTGCTTAAAGCCCCTTGAACCCTTGCGCCATCAACTCAATGTCATCCATGGCCTGTTTAATAAGAACGCCACAGGTGTTGGAATACATCCCGGTCAAACAGGTAATATTCTTTCGGGAGCCGCGCTGAAGAAAGGTGCTGAGTTGCGAGGTGGAATCAGTGTGGACCAAGCAATGGCCAATGCGATCGGTCAGGACGACATCGTGCCCAGCATGGTGCTGGGGTGTGAGCAACCTACTACGGGATATCACGAAACCAATTTTTCGATGGCCTATAGTTCGCACATTTCTTGGCAAAATGCGACTTCGCCGGTACCGATGGAAGTTTATCCATCCTTGGCCTTCGACTCACTCTTTGAGAATCGTGGCAGTCAGCGTCATCGAAGCGTTCTTGATCGCGTTCAAGAGTCGGTGCTTGATTTGCAACGACAAGCGTCGGGTTCTGATCGAGCGAAACTCGACGAGTATTTGACCAGTATTCGCGAAGTTGAAAAAAGAATGGAGCGGCAACGTAACTCTATGCAGAAGGCGCAGGAGCGAGGGGCTGACCAGGGGAAACCTTTAGCTTGGATGAAACGCCCCGATAACGGTTTGCCGGAAGATATTCGACAACATATGCAATTGATGTGCGACATCATCGCGCTTGGTTTTCAGTCGCATCGTACGCGTATTGCGTCATTGCTGTTATGTCGAGATATATCGGGATTGTTCTATCCGTTTTTGGACGTCAAGAAGCCGCACCATTTAGCTTCCCACGATGATCGGTCCGATGAATGGGAACGCGTCACAACCTACTATGTCGAACAGCTGGCGTATTTGGCGAATAAGCTCAACGAGATGAAAGAAGGGGCAGGTACTGTTCTTGACCATTCTTGTCTTCTGTTTGTGAATAACATGTGGTCGGGTAGCAAACATGATTCGACGAAGGTACCTTTGTTAACGCTTGGCAAGTTGGATGGCAAGCTTGCAACCAGTCGTGCGCTTGACTACTCAGATCGACCTGAGAGCGAACGCAAACTTTGCAGCCTCTATTTATCTCTTATGAATCGGCTTGGAATCGAAACGGATTCTTTTGGCGATTCAACGAGTCCATTGCTCGATTTGTAAAGACCTTTTCGATCTACAGTTTTCGATGGCAACAACGATGTCACCATTGCAGCCGTATCTTCCACCTCAGCCGATTGAAAATCCGAAGTCGACGTGGATCGAGTTCCTGTGGGGGTTGTTTCTCAACGCTGCGATTCTTCTGTTTGTAACGATCAATACGGCAATGCTGGGCCTAACATTCCTGCGTGATTGGCAGATATCGGAATCTATTGTCTTGATCGGGTTGCTTCTTGTGTCGATTTTGGTTGGTACAGCCATACTGCTCCATCTTCGCAAATCTGTAGAGAATCTCCGTTACTATCGAGAACCCATTTTGATCTTTCTTGTAGCTATTGGCATGGTGCAGATTCAATGGATTCCCTATTTCGATACAGGAAAACTTGAACCTGAAAGGTCTTTTGTTTTGCATGAAGGACAAGCGACCAATTATTGGCCGTTTATTCTGTTCGCCGTTATTTCGATTGCGATTGGTTTACATGGTACGCTCCGGTGTCTCCGTGGAGGCCGTCATGCAGGGGCCGTTCTAGGCAGTATTTCGAGCTTGACTGTTTTTGCCTGGAATATAACGCGCCTTGTCCTGATCGCATTCTCATCCTACTAGCGACCTCGTTTAACCCGTATGCCGTAGGCTAGGCCCCGTTTGACTCACCATCCTGCTCCAGCCACACACGCCGTTTGACATCGCCATCCTGTCGCGCAGCGGCCTCGTTTAACCCGTATGCCGCAGGCTAGGCCGCGTTTGACTCACCATCTTGCTCCAGCCGCACGCGCCGTTTGACATCCCCGATGAGTCGCGCACATGATCGCCTCCAACGCCGCAACGCATCCAACGCGCCTAGCCTGCGGTCTCGTTTAACCCGTACGCCGCAGGCTAGGCCGCGTTTGACTCACCATCTTGCACCAGCCACACGCGCCGTTTGACATCCCCGATGAGTCGCGCACATGATCGCCTCCAACGC
>Ga0075163_10012377_pt1 | contig 11112 bp, 8 predicted proteins | sample JI1023141ADNA_FD_71478 | JGI IMG/M metagenome (GOLD analysis project Ga0075163, IMG submission 71478) | Wastewater effluent complex algal communities from Wisconsin, to seasonally profile nutrient transformation and Carbon sequestration -... | ecosystem: Engineered > WWTP > Effluent > Algae...
AGCGCGACGGTATAGCTGTCCATCTCGCCGCCCGAGACCGGGCCGTCGGTCAGGTCGACCGTGTCGTAACGCGCCGCCAGCTCCCATGCGCCGCGCCCGTCGCCATCGATCGCGAACGGCGTCTTCGGGGCCAGCTTGCCGGTTTTGCCGCGCGCCGCGTTGTAGTCGCGCTGCTCGCCGGTCAGCACCCAGCCAAGCGACACATAGCCGCCGCCAAACTCCGCATCGCCGCCAGCCGAACGCGCCACGTCCGTGACGTTGTATTCGGACATCAGCGACAGACTCTTGTAGCGGTACAGCGCTTCAAGTCCGTAGGTCGTGTAATCTTCAACCGCGCTGATATTGCCAGTGTCGATCAGCGTCTCGCCGATGACCGAGGATTCGCCCGAGGCGCGGAAGCGAACGGAGTCGGTCGGCTCGGTCGGAACACGCATGCGATAGACGCCGCCGAGGTGCAGCAGGTTGTCGCCTTCGTTCACCGGCGCAAACGTGAAGCGCGATGCAAAAGCATAGCCTTCATCGCCCGTGCCCGCGGCTTTCTCGGGAATACCTTCGCCGAACACGCCGATCTGCGCGCCCCAGTTCTTGCCGTACGGATCAGCCGACACGCCGAGATAGCGCGACGAACGGAATGCGGCAATGCCGGCGGCGCTCTCCAGAAACACGGTGTTGGTGCTGCCGCTGAAGCTTTCGAGCCCGTTGTTCTCGTAGAAATTGCCCACCATGATCGGCAGATTCTTGATGCCGTCGAAGGCGATGAAGGCGTCCTTCACGGCCACCTGGTTGTTCTCGAACGCTGCCTGCAGCTTGTAGCGCCACACGCCGCCCGCCTTGCCCGAGAAGCCGATCCACAAGGCGCGCAGATCGACATCATCGCCAATGCCCGCGCCGCTGTCGTCGATCACCGTACCGGCGTCGACCTGCACGCGCCCGTCAATGGCGAATGTCGTCTTGCCGTCAGCGGTCGAAAGGCTCGGCGCCGGGGAGAGTTTCACCTTCACCGCGTTGGGATCAGGTTTGGCCGCCGGCAGCGTGTCGACATCAGCCTTGGCGCCAACCCTGGCCTCCAGGGCGATGAGGCGCTGGCGCAGGTCATAGATCTCGGCCATCGCCGCCGCGAGCTTGTCTTCGCCGGCGGCGACGACAGGGGCGCCGGCCTGCTGGGCGTAAGCTGCGCCCGTCAAAGACAACGCGATCGCCGACACCATCGTCGTGGCGGAGACGCCGATCCTGAACTGGCGGGACTTGAGAGAGATAGGCATTCTGGGCTCCAGCTAGGCGGCGACTTCGGAAATGAATCCCGCGATCGCGCCATTGAGGTTGGCGGCACAATCTTTCAGGTGTGTTGACAAAGCGCGCACCTCGCCTGCGACATGCCGCGTCTCTTCGACCTTGCCCTGCACGCTCACAATGTTGCTGACGACATGCGTCGTCTCGCTGGAAACCTGCAGGATGTTGGAGGAAATCTCGTTCGTCGCAGCGCTCTGCTCTTCAACGGCGGCTGCGACCGATGCCGTGCTGCTGGTCACTTCATTCACAGACTTGCAGATTGCGCCGATGGTCTCGACCACCCGGCCGATGTCGCCCTGGATCGCCTGCACCACGCCGGTGATCTCTTCCGTGGCCGACGCCGCCTGCGACGCCAGCGCCTTCACTTCGGCAGCAACCACGGCAAAGCCGCGTCCCGCCTCACCTGCCCGCGCTGATTCGATGGTCGCGTTCAGCGCCAGAAGATTGATCTGGCCGGTAATGCCCGTGATGATGTCGACAACACTGTTGATCCGGTCCGCCGATTGCTTGAGACCGATGACGCGCTGGTTGGCCAGTTCAGACGCATCTGCCGTGCCGCGCGACAGCGTCGAGACGTTCTGCACCTGCTGTGTGATCTCGCTCACGGACGCCGACATTTCCTCGACAGCAGACGCCACGCTCTGCACGCTCTCGCCCGTCGAGCTTGCCGCGCGTGAGACGTTCTGCGTGAACGCGGCGCTCTGCCCAGACACGTCATAGAGCTGGTCCGAGGCGCGGCCCATCGAGTCCGAAGCCTGCGCCATCTTGGTCAGCATGTCAGCCGACATGCTCTTGAAGCCGTCGATCGAGGTCTGGATCTCTCTGGCGCGCTGCAGCTTCCGCTCGCTGTCGACGCGCTGCGCCGTCTCCATCTTCTCGTTGGCGATGCCGTTCTGGCGGAATACTTCGAGCGCCGTCAGCATGTCGCCAATCTCATCCTTGCGCCCGCCGCCATCGATCACGACATCCCAGTTGCGGTCGCGCAGCTGGTTGGTGATGCCGGTCAGCGACACCAGCGGCCGCGCGATCAGGCGCGTCAGGAAGCTCGCGAGGAAGATCGACATCGCCAGCAGCAGCAGCCCCGAAGCGACCGCAGCGATCTGCATGGTGGTGACGGTTGCGGCCTGCTTGCGGCTGCGATCCTGCTGCAGCGACGTGTAATGCGTTTCCAGCGAGCGGATATGCTCATCCATCTGGCCGCGCAGCGCCGCATAGTCTTCCGACGCCTCGAGGAAGCGCGCCAGATCGACGGTGTAGGGGTCCTGCATGTAGGCCAGCTGTCTGGCTGCGATCGTCGTACGCCAGGCTTCGAACGCGGCCTGCATCTCGTCGATGCCGTCCAGCGTTTCCCTGGCCTTCTCCTGGGATGCCAGATCGACCAGCGCATCATGCGCCGCCGCAACCGGCTCGACCGACTCCTCGAACCTCTTCGCAAAAGCGATGTCGCCTGACGTGATCAGGCTCGACATGGCGCGCTGGCTGGAAGCGATACGGTCCTTGTAGGTCTGCAGCGCATCGAGCGAGGCGACCGCGCGCGAATTGTCGGCGACGCTCGCGCTCAGCGACAAGGTCTGCATCACAAGGACAGCCGACACCAGCAGCGTCACGACCGTGATGCAGCCGAACGACAGCATCAGCTTGCGGGCGATCGAGAGGTCGTTGAACTTTTTCAGCATGGCAGTGTCCCCTAGCGGCGCCGCTGCAGTTCGGTGATGTTCACCTGGAAGGTCGCCGCGCCGATGACCTGCTTCGTCGCCGCGTCATCGACCGCGATGTTCACCTGGGCCTGCCATGTCTTCGAACCGGCGTCCCACTCGGGCGCATCGATAAAGACGCTGCCTGCGCCAACCGAATAGGTTTTCTGCCACTTGTCCTCGTCGCCCTGCCAGTAGTCCGACGAGATAGAGCTCTGGCCGACATTGAGCCCCTTGTTGTCCATCACGAATATTTCCGTGAAGAGACCGCTCGAATGCGCCTGGATGCGAGTGAGGTAGGCCGACAGCGGGTTGGACAGCGTAGCCGAGATCAGCGGCTTGGCCGTGCCCGCGGTCTCGTCGCGCCACTGCTTGTCCAGCGTATCGATGTCCGCCTGCGTCGCGCTGCTGTTCTTGCGGTTCTGGTTGCGCACGGACATCTGCACGATGTCGGACGACAGATAGGTCCGCACCTGCGCGATCAGGGCAGCATTGATCGGGCCCCGCCCTGCGGCGTCATCAGCGCCGGCGTCGCCCGTCAACGCAGCACCCGCAACGCAGGTCGACATCAACAAAATGGCTGCTGAGCGTGCGCGCATGCCGATCTCCAGATAAACCAACCGCAAGTCCAGAATCTGTTGTTGGCAATCTCGTCTTCCGCGCCGGAAAACTGGACTTCCACGTCTGCAATTATAGTGGTCATGGTTAAAGAATGATGTTGGGTTGTTAAGCATAGGGTTGCCTGGCTTTTCAGCCTCATCCCGTCGCCGAACACTGGTTCACGACCTCTCTTCCCCCTATGTTGGAAGTTGACGCTCCGCTTTGCGGGAAGCCCTTGTGAAATCGGGCTTTCCGCCTCTGGTCGGAAGCTGCGTTTCGAACGCGATGGGCCACATGCAGACGTCCTTCCACGTCCACAGCGACACATGCAGCTGCCCGGCCCAGCTGCGTCAAACGGGTGAGCGTGATCCCCGCCCCCGCGTCGTCATCATCGGCGCCGGCTTCGGCGGCCTCAGCGCCGCGCGCAAGCTCAAGAAAGCCGATCTCCGCGTCACGCTGGTCGACAGCCGCAACCACCATCTCTTCCAGCCGCTGCTCTATCAGGTCGCCACAGCCGGCCTTGCGCCCAACCAGATCGCGACCCCGATCCGCACCATCCTGCGCAGGCAGGAAAACGCCGAAGTCCTGCTAGGTGCGGTCACAGGCGTCGATGTCGCCAATCGCGAAGTGAGGCTCGAGGATCACCGCATCAATTATGATTACCTGATCATCGCCACCGGCGCCCGCCATTCCTATTTCGGACGCGACGACTGGGAACAGTTCGCCCCCGGCCTCAAGACGCTGGAAGACGCAACCCTGCTGCGCAAGCGCATCCTGCTGGCGTTCGAACGCGCCGAACTTGAAAGCGCGCCCGCTGCCCGCCAGCGCCTGCTCACCTTCATTGTCATCGGCGCAGGTCCCACCGGCGTTGAAATGGCCGGCGCCATCGCCGAGCTTGCGCGCAAGGCGCTCGCCTCCGACTTCCGCGCCATCGATCCCGCTGAAGCCCGCGTCGTGCTGGTCGAGGCCGGCCCGCGCGTGCTCGGCGCCTTCCCTGCTGATCTCTCCGCCTACACCGAAAAGGAGCTCACGAAGCTTGGCGTCGAATTGCAGATGAACACGGCCGTCACCGGCATTGACGGTAACGGCGTCAGTCTCGGCGATCGCGCCATCGCCTCCGCCTGCGTCATCTGGGCTGCCGGCGTCGCCGCCTCACCCGTTGCAAAATGGCTCGACGCCGAGGCCGACCGCGCCGGGCGCGTCTTCGTCGGGCCAGACCTTGCACTGCCGGGCCATCCGGACATCTTCGTCATCGGCGATTGCGCCAGCGTAAAGGACAAATCCGGCAAGCCCCTGCCCGGCCTTGCCCCCGTCGCCAAGCAACAGGGCGAATATCTCGGCAGGATGCTGGCGATACGTCGCCGTGATCCCTCACGCCCCGCTGCGCCCTTCCGCTATCAGGACTTCGGCGCCCTCGCGACGGTCGGCCGCAAGATCGCCATCGCCGATTTCGGCAAGGTGCATCTGCGCGGCTTCATCGGCTGGCTCACCTGGTGCCTTGCGCACATCTATTTCCTGATCGGCTTTCGCAACCGCTTCTCCGTCGCGCTCGACTGGGCCTGGAGCTACCTCACCTTCGAACGCGGCGCCCGCCTCATCACCGGCCCGATCGAGGAACCTGCGTCCGTCGCCGCTGACACGGACGCCTCAGCCCGCAAGGCGGCCCCCAGGGCGGCCTGAATTCCTCCGGTGACCCGATCAGCAAGCCGCTGGCTCAGCCGCGCGCGCGAAACTTCACCGGCGCCGGCGGAAAGCAGTAATCCAGCACGGTTCCGAAAGTCCGCAGGAAGGCGTCGCGCTGATCCTGCGTCCAGCTTTCGCCGTCTGCCGGAGGACCGGACAGAAGTCCCACCAGCGCAGGCGGCATGAGTTTTCCGGTCGGAAGCGGCGCGGCTGCAACCACGTGCGCGGGCTTGTCCTCGATCTTCCTTGACCAGGTCTGGCGCCTCGCGCCCACGGGAACTGCCGGACGGTGCCTCGCTCCACCGGATGGCGGCGCAACGCCCGCGGCCTTGAACAGCTCCATGAAGAGCCTGATCATGCGGGTCTGCTGTCCTGCGGGTTTGTAGACGGCAAAGGCGGCGCGGATGGCAGCCTCGCTCGAGGTGGCGGGATGGACGGATTTCAGGATGTCCGCATAGCTGAGCATCAGCCAGTCCTGCAGACGCCGGGGAAGGTCCGCATCAGACGCCAGTCTGAACGTTTCGAGATTTGAGGATGGCGTACCTGCGCTGTCGATCAGATCGAGAACCTGCAAGGTCTGAAGCGTGCGCGGTATCAGACTAAGAGAGACGCCGACGCGCGACAGCACGTCGCCATCGACGGAACCGAAAGCTTCTGCTTGCGATGCCAGTTTATCAGCGCCGCCACCGCGGACGCGGGCGCGTAGGGCGCTGAGTCATTTGCCGTAACGGCCAAAGCCAGACCCTGTGCTGAAGAAGACGCGACCGCGGAGAAACCCTGTGAGGAATGAATTGTCCCCGGCCGGCATGCTTTTGAGGTCAGTTTCTCACCAAATCGGCCGGATGTTGGGCCAGGCAGCGAGCGTATTTTTCTTGTGTGAATTCAATCGAATAAGCGTTTTGCACAAGATCGCGGCGCTGCCTACGTCGCGAAGCAGTCTGCCGCTCACATTTCCGTTGGGTAACGTGAGCGGGCTGATTGCGGGCTGACTGCAATGCGGGTCTGCGGCGAGGTGCGGCGGCGCCTTCAGAGCAAAGCGAGCAGCTAGGCTTTCGCGCCCTTCTTGCCGCCGCCGAACACCGGCGCGTTCAAGGCGGAGGCTTCATCCAGCGGCCAGCGCGCCCGCGCCGGGCTCGAGAGCGCATCACTCTGCCCCAGCCGCAGGCGTTCAGCGCCCGCCAGCGCGATCATCGCCGCATTGTCGGTACACCAGCGCAGCGGCGGCGCAGCGAAGGCAAATCCAGCGTGGCTCGCCGCCGCCTCAAGTCGCGCGCGCAGCATCCTGTTCGCTGCAACCCCGCCTGCGACCACGAATGTCAGCGCGCCTTCGCGTCCCTCGGAAAACATCTCCATCGCCCGCGCCGACTTGAAGGCGAGAATATCCGCGACCGCGAGCTGGAAGCTGGCGCAGATATCGGCGCGCCGTTTGTCGGTGAGATCACCCTCGCCTGCCGCCCGCCGCACGGCCGTCTTGAGACCTGAGAACGACATGTCGAGCGCCGCGCGATCGAGCAGCGGGCGCGGCAGGTCCACGGCCGCGGCAATCCCGCCCATGGCGCAGCGCTCCACCGCAGGTCCGCCCGAACCGCTGAGGCCCAGCAGTTTTGCTGTCTTGTCGAACGCTTCGCCCGCTGCATCGTCGATGGTCGACCCCATCCGGCGATACTGCCCGACGCCCTCGACCGCGATGAACTGGCAATGCCCGCCCGACACCAGCAGCAGCAGGTAGGGAAATGCCACCGCCCCGCCCAGCCGGGGCGACAGCGCATGCCCCTCAAGATGATTGACCGCCAGCAGCGGCAGCCCACGCGCCATCGCAATCGCCTTGGCGGTCGAGAGGCCGACCATGACCCCGCCGATCAGCCCCGGCCCGGAGGTCGCCGCCACCGCGTCCAGCCCGCCCCAGCCGATCCCGGCGTCCGCCATGGCGAGGCGCACCAGCACGTCGGTCCGCTCGACATGCGCCCGCGCCGCGATTTCCGGCACCACGCCGCCATAAAGGGCGTGCTCCTCGGTCTGGCTGGCGATCCGGTCGGACAGGACCTCCGCCCCGCCCGGCCCCAGACGCACCACGGCCGCCGCGGTTTCATCGCAGCTGGTCTCGATCCCCAGCACCGTAAGGGTGTCCGGCTGGCTCTCGCGCGTGGGAAGGGAGGCGGCTTGCATCATTGCGGCCGCGCTTGTACGCCGCGAGCGCCGGGCGGCCAAGCGCCGCCCCTCACGTCCAGTCCCGCGGGGAGCGCCGCCTGATGCAGCCGACGAAGTCCCTCAAGCGCCAGCCCAGTGCGCCTGCCCGGACCAGTTCGAAGCATACCGTCCGCATCGGTACGCGCGGCTCGCCCCTGGCGCTGGCCCAGGCCCACATGTTCGCCGCCCGCATCCTCGAAATGTCAGGCGGCGCGGTCACCTCGACCATCCACACCTTCACGACCACGGGCGACAAGATCCTCGACAAACCCCTGCAGGACGCCGGCGGCAAGGGCCTGTTCACCAAGGAGCTCGACCGCGCCCAGAAGGATGGCGAGATCGATCTTGCGGTCCATTCGCTGAAGGACATGACCGCCCGCCTGCCGCGCCACATCTTTCTCGCCGCCTACCTGCCCCGCGAAGACCCCCGCGACTGCCTGATTGGTCCCGCCGGCAAACTCGCCGATCTGCCGCAGGGCGCTGTCGTCGGCACCTCCAGCCTTCGCCGCAAGGCGCAGGTTCTGGCCGCCCGGCCGGACCTCAAGGTCATCACCTTCCGCGGCAACGTCCAATCGCGCCTGCGCAAGCTGGCTGAAGGCCAGGCCGACGCCACGCTGCTTGCAGCAGCCGGGCTGAACCGGCTCGGCATGATCGACAAGGCCGCCGGCATCATCGGCATCGACGAAATGCTGCCTGCTGCTGGCCAGGGCATCATCGGCGTCACGCTCAATGTCGATGCGCCCGACTGGCTGGTCGCCGCCTGCGCCGCCACGGACGACCGCAATGCCCGGCTCGCCGCTGTCGCCGAACGCGCCTTCCTGCGCCGTCTCGACGGCTCGTGCCGCACCGCAATCGCTGCGCATTTCCATATCACCGAAGACGGCGCCGAAATGGCCGGCGAAGTCCTGACCGATGAAGGCGACCGCCGCTGGCGCGCCGAGGGCGCGCTTACCCGCTATCCGAGCGAGCGCGACGCGAACGAGCTTGGCCTCTTCCTCGCCGAGGATGTCGCCTCCCACCGCGCGGCCGATCTTGGCATCAAGGATACCGGCCGGCCATGACCGACGCGTCCGCGCGCCCGCCAAAAACCTCGCCAGAGCGGCCACGCATTCTCGTCACACGCGCTGAACCCGGCGCCGCGGCGACGGCCGCCAAACTCGCCGCCGGCGGCCTCGACCCGATCATCGAGCCGCTTCTCCTGCTCCAGCCGCTGCCTGTCGCCGCCGTGCCGGAGTTCGACGCACTTGCCTTCACCAGCCCCAACGGCGTCCGCCTCTTTTCCCAGCTGTCGCCGCGCCGCGACATGCCCGTCTATTGCGTAGGCAAACGCACCAGCGAGGTCGCCCGCAAGTGCGGCTATCAGATTGCGCTCTCAGCCAATGGCGATGTTCAAGCGCTCGCCCGCGTCATCGCCCGGCGCCTTGCGCCGGACGCCCGCCTGCTCCACGCCGGCAACGCCGAAAGCCGGGGCGATCTCGCAGCCCGGCTGCGCGAGGCTGGCCGCAGGGCCGAATTTCTCGCGACCTACGCCGCTGAGCCTGCTGCAACGCCAGGCCCCATGCTGGCCCGGCACCTCGCCGGCGAGGCGGTCTTCGACGCCGTGCTGATCCATTCGCCGCGCGCCGCCATGATCCTTGCAGGCTTCCTCGAGACCGCTCCGCGGCATGCGATCGTTTCGGTTGCGGCGATCTCGGCCGCCGCCGCCGACCCGCTGGTCCCGCACGCCCGCAATCTCGAGATCGCGACCCACCCGAACGAGGACGCGCTCATCCTCGCGCTTGAATCATTATTCAGACGGGCTTGAGACTTTTCGCGACGCACCCCTATGGTGGCGCTCGGGCTGCTGGGCGAGCGCCATACAGGAACATCTGCGATGATGACCGAGCCGTCATCCCGCGGCGACCCCGAGCCTATTGAAGCGGAGTTCGAGCCGTCTTCGCCGCCGCGTCCTCACCAGAAGACCCGCCGCAAGCGCAGCTACGCGCCGCCGCCTTTCCGTAGCCGCACCGTCACCCTGCCCGCGCTCCTGCTCGGCTGCACGGCTGCGGCGATCCTTGGGGCGGTCATGGCCATTGTCGTCGTTGGCGCCAATTCCGGCGCCTCGACCGGCACGCTCGCCCGCGAGATCGATGCACTCACACAAGGCCAGGCCGCTCTGGCCGCTCGCGCCGACCAGGTTTCCGCCGACCTCGTGACGCTGCGCACCCGCGTCAGCACGCAAGGCGATCGTCTCGCCGGACAGGATGTCAGCGACGCCGCCATTCGCACGGAACTGACCGCCATCACCGCCCAGCTCGCCGCCCTGATCGGCGCGGGCGATGGCGCAGCTTCCGCCAGCGCTGCGGCCAGTGCGTCCCCGCTGGGCGCCCTGCTCGCCCGCATCAATCGCATCGAGACGACGCTCGCCGATGATGGCTCTGCGCCGCAGACCACCCGCCAGATGCAGCGCGCCGTCGCCGACCTCTCGGATCAGGTGAAGGCCCTTGAAGCCGCCAATACGCGGCTCACCACAGCGCTCGACAAGCGCCAGCTGGCGATGAGCGTGCTCGAGAACGGCCTGCGCCAGCTTGACGCCGATCTTGCAGCGATGCGCACAGATGCCGGCGCGCGACCGGCCGCTGTCACAACCGCCAGACGCGAGGCGCAGCCGGCCGCAGGCGATCTTGCCGCCACCGGCTCGCGCACGATCCGCGCCCTCTCCGCGCTCGAATCCGCCGCCCAGACCGGCAAGACATTCGCGCCCCAGCAGCAGGCGCTCGCCGCCCTTCTGCCGCAGGACGTCGATGTCGCCGGGCTTTTCGAACTCTCGGTGCGCGGCGCACCGACCCTTGATCAGCTGCGCCGCGATCTCAACGCCAGCGCGACCGGCGTCGAGGCGATGGCGGCAGGCCAGCCCGACGATGGCTGGAACTGGCTGCGCGGCTCGATCACCGGCATGGTCTCGAGCCCGCGCGGCGATTCCGCAGCTGTCGTCGCCCAGCGCCTGTCCGCCGCCCGCCGCGCGCTCGAGGATGGCGATGTGCGCACCGCAATCGCCAGCATCGACACGCTGACCGGCGCGCCCGGCGCCGCGTTCAAGGCGTGGCGCGATGGCGCCAAGCGCCGCGCCGATCTCGACGACCGTCTGCAGGTGCTGAACCAGAAGCTGGTTGGCGACGTCGCGCTCGCCAGCGAAGGCTGACGCGAAGCCTGCGCTCGCGCGAGAAACGAAACGGCGGTTACTTACGCACCTTTCATCGCGCTGGCGCGGATGTGTCCGCCGTCCGGGTTGCGGCCGTGCGCCAGAACCCCGCAGATTCGGCGCCAGACATCAAGGAGGACTCCATGAAACGCGCATCCGCCGCTGCCCTGACGCTCGCCCTCGCACTCGCCGGCGCCGGCGCCTGCGTCTCCGATCAGGGCGTCACACCGGTGCGTGCAGCTGAAACGCCTGCCGCTCTGGTCCCGACCAAAGCCGGCGTCTCTGCCGAGACCGTTCTCAAGACGCTGGTCGCCAATCCGAAACGCTCTGAAGCCAACCGCGTCCGCGATATCCATCGCCATCCGGTCGAGACGCTGACCTTCTTCGGTCTCAAGCCCGGCATGACCGTGATCGAAGTCCAGCCCGGCAGCTATTACGGTGAAATCCTCTCGCCCTTCGCGAAGGAAACCGGCGGCA
>Ga0075163_10012378_pt1 | contig 11111 bp, 7 predicted proteins | sample JI1023141ADNA_FD_71478 | JGI IMG/M metagenome (GOLD analysis project Ga0075163, IMG submission 71478) | Wastewater effluent complex algal communities from Wisconsin, to seasonally profile nutrient transformation and Carbon sequestration -... | ecosystem: Engineered > WWTP > Effluent > Algae...
CACCACATACATATCTGTTCTGCCCCAACCAGGGTAAACCAAATAATCGCCAGATTCCATATACCATCTGTCAGTACCATCCATTTGGATGATCCAATCTGCTGTGATTCCAGCATCTGCATGCGTTTTTACTTTATTCCAATTAACACCCGCTAATTCAGCACTATTCCTTGGAAGGTAGGAAAGAATACGCGCGATTGAGGTATTGATTATTTTTCTAAAGTCAGCGCTGGTCATGTCAGCTGGGCCACCCATCCAGCTTGCCGGAATAGTAAAAGTGGCATTTGACAAGGCCAATGCTTCCTCAAGATACGCTACTGCTGCAGCTGCTACATCCTCATAAGGAAGGGCAGCATCCAGAGTACCTTCAGCAGATTTACTCTCATCCACAATATGGGCCCTATCAAAAACTAATGCAAGATTTCCATAGGCCATACCTAATCCAAATTTTGCAAACGCCTTTGCGCGGGTAGTCTGATCAACACCATCAACTATTATATCCATTCCTTGGATATCTATTGCCTTCAACACATTAACAGAAGAGCCAATAGCTGAATACCAGCGATCATAAGAAGATTTGGATTGTGCCTGATTGGCATAAGCTGGAGTATTGTTCCATGCGAAATCGCGTGGTTCCCACGACATATCGCGCATCCCAAAGTTACCCCACGAACAGGTAGCATGATCGGCTGCTGTTGCCAGCATAGGTTCTACCCCATTGAGTCTGTGTTGTCCTGAAAATACAGTATTGTAAATACTGGCCGCCACTGTTTCCACATCCAGCGGAGTCGCCAAGACTTTCGAAAAATCTGGAGTATTCTCATTTGGAACATCCAAATCTTCGCAGCTAAATAACAACCCTAAAGTTGCTAAAGCGATAAAGAAAAATTTATTGATTTTCATATTCTTAGAGATTTTGTTTTATAAGTTAAACCCTAAAGAGAAGGCAATGTTTCGATAGATCGGATTGGCTCCAATACCATCAATTGGCTGCCTAACAGTACCTACTTCCGGATCATAGCCTGAATATCCTGTAAAAGTATGAAGATTTCTACCTACCGCTTTAAGGCTAATTCCCTTAATCGATCCTTTCAGGAATTTTTCAAGCACTTTTTTAGGCACATCATATCCAACGGCCACTTCTCGCAACTTCATATAGCTTGCATCCTCAACCCAATAAGCATTGGCAAAATTCGCATCATACATACCTACGTTCCAATAAGATGCAGCCTTCTTCTCACCGTCCGGTACGTTGGTCATATCCTGCACCTTACTTACGTTGTTAAACGCAAGACGCTGGTTATTACTATTGTACACATCGCCACCATTTTTCCAGTCAAGCAATACATATAAGGTAATTGCCTTGTATTTGAATGTGTTGGCAATACCCATATTAAATTTAGCATTTCCATCTCCAATTTTGCCTAACCAGGTTTGGCCGTTTTCAGCATAAAGTACAGGGCGTTCATTCACAGTTCCCTCGGTACCAGCCCGAATAACATACCCTTCACTGTTAACCTCATACTCGCCAATGGTTTGACCTACCGGAAGCTGTTGTGACATTTCATCCAGCGTTCTTACCATTCTGTGACCATAAATTGCACCATAAGTCTCCCCTGCTGCTACGCGAAATGCGGTAACATCACCACTTACAGGATCCAACCAGTAAGCAGGAATTGGAAGTTCAGTTATTTGTTGACGAACTCTGGAGAACACGAGATTCGAACTCCATGAGAAGTCCTGCTTCTTCATCCAGTTTGCACTTAAGGTAAACTCCAGCGTTTTTGATTCGATTGTACCGGCATTTTGCCATCTAAAGCCATAACCACCGCTTAAGAATGGGATAAGCCGAACATTGAGGAATTGGTCGGTGGTTACTGAATTGGCGTAAGTTCCTTCAAAACTAAATCTTTTGAGGAAGTCAACGTTTAATCCAAACTCCGTTTCTGCAGTTTGAGAAGGTTTGAGAGCCCTATTTCCATCCTGATATACGCTGGCATTACCTTGAGACAAGGTGTATATCTGGTATTGCCAGTCGAAATTAGGACGAATACCAGCCGTTCCGTAGGCAACTCTAACCTTCAATTCATCTATACCCGGTAGTGTTACGTCCTCAGAAATCCTGTAGGCTCCAGATAATCTGTAATAAGGGTTCCAACGCGCATCAGGCCCAAAAAGAGAAGACCCATCGTACCGGAACATACCATCAAACAAATATCTACCCTTATAATCTAAACCTAAAATGGCAAAATAGTTTTGCGCTATTTCGTTTGTCTTTTCAGAGCTTGCATTATTAATGGCTGAAAAGTTGTCAAAATTCTCTATACCAGAAATTCGGAACACAGAGGCACTAACATCTGTATATTCGAAATGGCGATTTTCATAGAGATATGATAACTTCGATTTAATAATCAAGTCACCAAATTGTTTATTTATATTAAAGGTGGCCTGAGTGTTCTGGGTACTTGTTTCGCTACTTTCATGAGTTAGTCCTCCATTTGTGTAAACGCCCTGTGTGTTCCAGGTGTCCTTTGGGTTAATCAACTCCCGTCTGTAATTCTCAATTTCAAAAGTTTGAGTTACATCAAGATTTAACCAACTCGTGAATTCCAGATTGGCAGTATAGTTACCCATCCACCTGCGAGATTGTCTGTTATCTTTTTGCTTATACAAACCATACAAAGGATTAACCACCTCACCATTAAAATGATTTATTCTTAAGTTGTAAGGCTGTCCATCAGAGTTAGGCGCAAATAAATCTACATCCTTTTCCATCCGTGCTACGTTGTAGAAAATTCCAGAAGGTTGCTGTATCTTTCTATTAATGAATAAGTTTGAAGCACTTATTCTTAACCAAGGTGTAATTTCCTGATCTATGTTGAAGCGGAAATTTTGTCTTGAATAACCATCTCTGAATTGTACAACACCTTCCTGAACATTATTCTCAAATGATAAGAAGATATTATTTTTTTCAGATTTATTTCCAATTCCTACATAATTGGTCATTGAATTTCCTGTTTGGAAAACATCAGCAGGATTAAAACGGTAAACTCCAAATGGATTATCCATATATCCATCTGTATCAATAACCCGAGATCCTGTAATGGCAGGGTTTTGACCTCCTGTGTACCCAGCAGGGAAGGTTACGCCATTATACTTAGTGAATTGTCCTTTGAACTGCTCCCAGTCGGGGGCAAGAGCATACATATGAGATTCAGATGTTTCCAGAAACTGCTGTAGGCTTTGGAACCCAAATTCATTTCTAATTGTGATTTGTGGTTTTCCAGCCGCACCGCTCTTACCTCTTTTAGTGGTAATTGCAATTACACCGTTACCGGCCCGAGAACCGTACAAGGCTGAGGCAGCTGCACCCTTAATTACCTCCATAGACTCAACATCGTCTACGTTGATATCGGCTAAGCTACCGTTCATAATGATCCCATCAATCAAAATAAGTGGAGAAGCACTAACGTTTAGAACGTTATCACCTCTAAGCAAAAGGTCAACTTGTTGACCAGGGGCTCCGCCTACGGATGAGGTTCTCAAACCAGCCACTTTACCAGTCAATGCTGAAGCAAGAGACATTGCCGGTACTGCCGTAAGCTGAGCTTCGCCCACTTTTGTAACCGATACTGTCATTTTTTTCTTGTCAGTTGCTCCGGCAACACCCGAAATGATAATCTCATCAAGCATTTTCAAATCGGTTGATAGGATCACATCTATCACACTTCTTGAGCCAACTGATTCCTCAATTGGAGAAAAGCCGATAAAAGAAAACACCAACTTTTGATCACCTGAAACTGGAATGGAGTATTGTCCATTGGCATCGGTAACAACACCCTGTGCTGTACCCTTAATAACTACGTTTACACCAGGAAGGGGTAATCCGTCTTCTTGGGAAGTGACCTTCCCTGATACGGTACGTTCCTGAGCAAACACCCCTACTGGAGTCAATAGCAACAGAAAAATACTCAATTGTAAAATTTTCTTCATACTGTTTTGGTTTAGGTAAAAGAATGTTCTTAAAGAAGTAACAATATTAAAACAAAATTATTTCTTCCAAAAAAAAGCAACCAATTGATTCAAAACTTTAACATCAAATTATAACCTCTTAAATCGCCAAAATGGCCATTTGAATAAGAAACACAACAAATTTCTTACAAATCAGGGTTTCAATGCTACAATTCTGAACTCTATCCGCCTGTTTTGCTGCCTGCTTTCCTCTGACGTATTAGGAAGGAGTGGTTTTTTAGAGCCATAGCCTTTAATCTGAACCTGATTCTTGGAAATGGCTTGAGAATTTAGAAAATCAGCCACCGATTTTGCCCGCTTTTCGGAAAGTTGTTGATTATGTGGCTCTGAGCCGGTGTTATCGGTATGCCCACCGATTTCGATTTTTAAGGTTGGATTTTGGAGTAGAAAAGCGGCTACTTTCTCCAGTTCCGTATAAGATTCAGGCCTTAATTCGAATTTATCCACATCGAAAAAGATGTTATTTAATATTATGGCTGCGTTTTCATGCACCGGTTCTAACGAAACATCTTTTCTAACAGGCTCGTAATTTTTATCGCTTACAAAGTTAAAATGCTGGCTGTTAAACAAATACCCGGCCTTTTCTACATACAAGGCATATTCCGATCCACCAGGCAATACCATCAGGTATTGACCTGAAACTGAATCGGAAAACACTTTTGAAACCGACTTTTTAGCACCCAGATTATAAAGTTCAACCTCTGCCCGTAGCGGTTGCCCCCAAGTTTTGTTCGTAATTATTCCGGTTACAACATTGCCTTTAAATGGCGTAATCCACTTTTCGGGAAGTACAATTCGATACAACCGACTTCTGTTTTTAGACTCCTCGCGCGAATAATACCCTTGATTACCCACTGCCGATACAATAAACGAGTATTGATCGTGATGATCGTTTAACGGTTTACCAAGATTAACAGGTTTACTCCAACTGGTTTCATTTTTCTGCACCTTATATATATCGTACCCACCATAGCCCGGCAAACCATTCGATACAAAATACAACTCGCGATTATTGACATGCATATAAGGAGAGATTTCATCTTGTGGTGTATTAACCTCGGGCCCAAGGTTTACGGCCTTGCTCCAACCGGCATTGGTTAATTGCGAGTACCAGAGATCATAGCCACCAAATCCGCCTGGTCGTTCCGACACAAAATATAACTCGCGACCATCAGCCGATAGCGAAGGTTGTGCATCCCACCGCGGGCTATTAATATTCGGGCCGAGATTTTTAGGACGCGACCAATCATTACCTGTTTTGCGACTCTCATATAAATCGCAACCCGATGTACCACACACGGTAAATATAATGTGCCGGCCATCGGCCGAAATGGTGCTGGCACCTTCGCGTTGTATTGAATTAATGTTTTTAGAAAGTGAAACCGGTGCACCCCAACTTCCATTATTTTGTTTGGATGAAACCACCAGGTCTTCGTTATCGTTTCTGGTTCCACCATAACGCGCTGTAAAAATCAATTGCATACCATCGGCCGTTACCGTAGGAAAATATTGCATCGGAAAAATATTTACCGAATCGCTAAGCGGTGTAATCACATAATCATAAACCATAGTGTTGGTAAGCGAATACTCGGCCTGCATAATCCAGACTTTGGCCAGCTCTACTTTTCTGCGATCTTCTTTTTCGATTTGAAGAAAATCGGCTGCATATTTTTTACAGGGTTCGTACTTGCCTTGCCAGAGATTAACCGCAGCCAGCTCATACAAGTACATACGCTTACGCGAATCTGATTTAACCAATGCAAGACCTTTTTCAAACGTACTGCCAGCCTGATCGTATTGCTCCATTGCCTTATATATAGTTGCTAACCGATAATAGGCTTCTTCGAAATTTTTATCGCGGGTTATTGCTTCATTTAAAAGATTGATTGCTTGTGCGAATTGACCCCGCACACGGTAATTATCAGCTTCCGTATAAAGTTCAATTGCTTTTTTGTTTTTGGAACTCAGGTTTTGTGCCGAAACCTGAACGCTAACGGCAAGCAATACCAGTAAAAAGATTCTTTGCATAACACAATTTAGTAATTAGAACGTAAAACGTTGCAGGTAAGTATTTTTAAACGATTGATGACAGCGGAATTTCTGGCGCCTCCATACCGAGCATGGCATTAATCAGTTTATACGAATCGTACTTAACTATATCTTCAACCCGAATTTCAGTTGATTTAATCCGATGGGAATCTAGTAAAAATGCCCGCATGGTTCCGGCTAATAAAAAAGTAGCTGGCGTAAACCATTCATCTCCTTTTCTAAAAATAAGGTTAGCATAACTGGCATCGGTAACAAATCCGTTTCTGACAATTATTATATCATCGCACTTTCCGCGTTGCTGATACAATTCATTTAATGTCTGTCGGTTTTCAAATTTATGAGCATAACTTATCGTATCTGAACTAATTAGTTTTAAAGATTGAACTGGTTTAAGCAGATAAGGAACAAACTCAATCTGTTTTACTTCTTTATCATAAATAACTCTGACTTTATATAAACCCGATTCAGGATACTCAGAAGATTGAAGTTTATTTTCCAACGTCCAATTATTTGGAACCCCAAACAACTCTTTCGAACTGGATTCCATCCGCAACTGATGATATTTCAAATTACGAAACTCACCATCCTTAAGATAAATTGATTCAATTAACCGGGACATATATTTTCTGAATCACTTCGTTATACTCGGCCTGCCAATTACTCTGTGCGGTTATTCCGCCTCCACTTCTGTAATAGAGGGAATCATCTTGCTGCTCTATAAACCTAATGTTCACACAACTGTCGAGATTATGGCCATCAAAATAACCAAACACACCGGTGTAATAACCGCGCAAGTCTTGTTCAGCTTCCTTAATAATGGCTACCGTTTTTTTCTTAGGCGCACCACTAATAGAACCGGCCGGCAATAACGCTGCCAATAAACTCCCAATCTTTTGCTGATACTCCGATAGCACATCACCCATAACTTCAGAACTAACCTGTAATATGGAGTTACGATTTGTTTTTATTTTATCCAGATAACGAAATCGGGACACCTCCACATTTGCTGCTACCTGCGCCAAATCATTCCGAATTAAATCCACAATGGTAACATGTTCGGCTTTTTCTTTTTCGTTATTCAGAATTACGGAGGCAGCCTCGGGAATACTGGCATCAATGGTTCCCTTCATGGGGTAAGCATAAATTTTACCATCTGAGATTTTAATGAAACTCTCGGGCGAGAAAAATAAAAACTGATGACGCAGCCAGCAACGATATGGCGCCTTTACCTGAAAAAATAATTCTTTCAGCGTGGCATTAATTTCTATTCGCGATTTTACCGTAAGGTTTGTAAGAAATGAATTTCCGTAATGCAGGTGATGCATTACTTTGTCAAACTTCAATCGGTAGTCAACTTCATTAATTGACTCTACTTGTAAAGAAAGTTCTTTGTTAGTTTCAATAACTGGGGCGTTGGTGAATCCATTTATGGAAAACAATAACTCATCGGCATCAATCTGATGTGGCAACCAAAGTCGTGGTTGCTGCATTTCGAAATCAATCAGAAACAGGAATGGCTTTGCTGCTTTGCTTAGCGCATCTGCTGTTTTGATAAATTCATGTGTATTCAATGCACTGATGGCTATGGGATATTCATGTACTTATGAACTTGCAAAGAAATCTGCCACTGAGGATTCTTCTTTACATACTCAATAAGCTGTGGCAGAATATCATTTTCTTTCGACCATTCCGGTTGCAGATACAGTTTACACTCCGGCCCAACCTGTTTTGCAAAATCTTCGGCCCAGGCAAAATCACTTTTATGAAAGACCACCACTTTTAATTCATGAGCTTGTTCCGCGACAGAAGGATGTGGTGGTTTAAATTTTTTAGGCGAGAAACAAATCCAATCCCACGTTCCGGTAATCGGATAAGCCCCCGAAGTTTCGATGTGCGTGCGCAAACCTTTATCTTTTAAAACATCGGTAAGGGCTTGCAGATTATGCATGGATGGTTCGCCACCGGTAATCACACAGATTTCAGTGCCACTTGCTTTTGCTTTATCGGCAATAACATCAACTGCTATTTTAGGATGCGCGTTTACATCCCAGCTATCTTTTACATCGCACCATACGCAACGCACTTCGCAACCACCCAAACGAATAAAGTAAGCAGCCCGCCCCTGATGAAACCCCTCACCTTGAATGGTGTAGAAGTCTTCCATTACTGGTAACTCAAGATTTAAAATTTCGGATTCTGGATTTGACATTACCCTATCAATTTTAAATTTTAAATACAGAATTCAATATCCTAATCAAGGATTTCTCAGTTCAGTAGCGCGGAGTGTATTCAGCAATAAAGAAGCAATCGTCATAGGCCCAACTCCACCCGGCACTGGGGTAATAAAAGAAGTTTTTGGCGCCACTTCTTTAAACTCTACATCACCTTTAAGGCTATAACCATTTTTATACTGCGGGCCCTCTACGCGTGTAGTGCCTACATCAATTACCACAGCACCTTCTTTCACCATATCAGCAGTAATCAAACCGGGCTTACCAACTGCTGCAATTAAAATATCGGCATGGCGTGTAAAGTGTGAAAGGTCTTTCGTGAACTTATGACAAATGGTAACGGTAGCTTTGCCTTCTTCCACTAACATCATACTTAAAGGTGCGCCCACTAACCGGCTTGCGCCTACTACCACACAATTTTTTCCTTCGGTTGTAATCTGGTAGCGCTTCAACAATTCCATTACACCATAGGGTGTAGCAGGCAACAACAACGGGTTTTTAGAAACAATACTTCCAAAGTTGCGATTGGTGAAACCATCTACATCTTTATCGGGACGAATTTTTTCGGTAATCTTTTCAACAGAGATGTGAGCTGGTAAAGGTAACTGCACAATAAAACCATCTACATCTTCATCGCGGTTTACCTGGTCGATGTGTTTCATTAGCTTGTCTTCGCTAATGGTATCCGCAAAGCGCAACATGGAATAATGGAAACCAACTTCCTTACATGCTTTTACTTTGTGATCTACGTAAGTCTGACTGGCGCCATCATCGCCCACTAAAATAATAGCAAGGTGTGGCACTTTCTTTCCAGCTTGCTTGCGCAGCACTACTTGTTCCGAAATTTCTTTCTTGATGTCGGTCGAGATTTTACGACCATCTATTAAAGTATAAGTTGTTGTGGTTGTCATGCTCATTTACCTCACCCCCAGCCCCTCTCCGGAGGAGAGGGGTGAGAGAAATATTAATTAATCAATTTTCAACACGGCCATAAACGCTTCTTGCGGAATTTCTACGTTACCCACCTGCCGCATGCGTTTCTTACCTTTCTTTTGTTTCTCTAACAGTTTACGCTTACGCGAGATATCACCACCATAACATTTTGCCAATACGTTTTTACGAATAGCACTAATGTTTTCGCGGGCCACAATTTTTTGACCGATGGCAGCCTGAATCGCGATCTCAAACATCTGGCGTGGAATCAATTCTTTTAATTTCTCGCACAACTTTCTACCCCAGTCCTGCGCTTTGCCGCGATGCACAATAGCACTCAAGGCATCTACCTTATCACCATTCAACATCACATCCAGCTTCACCATGTCCGACTCGCGCATGCCTATCATATGATAATCCAACGAAGCATAGCCGCGTGAAATAGATTTTAATTTGTCGAAGAAGTCAAATACAATTTCAGACAAAGGCATTTCAAAAGTCATCTCTACCCGATCGGTAGTAAGATAATTTTGATTCATGATATGGCCCCGCTTCTCAATACAAAGGTTGATAATTGCCCCGATGTACTCAGCCTTTGAAATGATTTGCGCTTTTATGTAAGGCTCTTCAATAGAATTGATACGCGTTGGGTCGGGCATTTCGGAAGGTGCATTCACGTACACTTCCGATCCATCGGTAAGATTTGCTTTAAATTGTACCGAAGGCACGGTGGTAATCACCGTCATGTCGAACTCGCGCTCCAACCGTTCCTGAATAATTTCCATGTGCAACATGCCCAGGAAACCACACCGGAAACCAAAACCTAATGCGGCCGATGTTTCTAACTCCCACACCAACGAAGCATCGTTTAGCTTCAACTTCTCCATAGAAGCGCGCAACTCTTCAAACTCCGTAGTATCTACCGGGTAAATACCAGCAAACACCATCGGCTTTACTTTTTCAAAACCTCTTAACGATTCGCCAGGGTTTGATACGGAGGTAATGGTATCGCCTACATGTACTTCGCTGGCCACTTTAATTCCGGAGATAAGATAACCCACATTACCGGCTGCAATTTCAGTGCGCGGATGTTGGGTGAGTTTTAACACCCCAATTTCATCGGCACCATACTCCTGCCCCGTGTTAATGAACTTAACCTTTTCGCCTTTCTTTATTGTCCCGTTAAAAACACGGAAATAAATTTCGATACCTCGGAAAGAATTAAACACCGAATCGAAAATCATAGCTTGCAAAGGTGCTTTCGGATCTCCTTTTGGTGCTGAGATACGCTTTACCACGGCCTCCAGAATTTCGGCTATGCCCTTACCTTCTTTAGCGCTTGCCGAAAGAATGTCTTCACGTTTGCAGCCAATCAAATCAATAATTTCATCGGCTACAGCCTCGGGGTTAGCATGCGGCAAATCAATTTTATTCATGACTGGTATAATCTCCAGATCATGTTCCAATGCGAGGTATAAATTTGAAATAGTTTGCGCTTCAATACCCTGGCTGGCATCTACTATAAGCAGTGCGCCTTCGCAAGAGGCAATGGCCCGCGATACTTCATACGAAAAGTCCACGTGACCGGGCGTATCGATCAGGTTTAGCGTATATTCCTTGCCTTCGAACTTATAGTTCATCTGGATGGCGTGGGCTTTAATGGTAATGCCCTTTTCCTTTTCCAGATCCATGTTGTCGAGCACCTGGGCCTCCATCTGGCGGTGGTTCAGGGTGCCGGTAAATTCCAGCAGGCGATCGGCCAGGGTACTTTTTCCGTGGTCGATGTGGGCGATTATACAAAAGTTGCGGATGTTCTCCATTCCCGTCATTCCGGTCTTGATTTTAAGGGGGCAAATGTAGCAAGAA
>Ga0075163_10012379_pt1 | contig 11111 bp, 8 predicted proteins | sample JI1023141ADNA_FD_71478 | JGI IMG/M metagenome (GOLD analysis project Ga0075163, IMG submission 71478) | Wastewater effluent complex algal communities from Wisconsin, to seasonally profile nutrient transformation and Carbon sequestration -... | ecosystem: Engineered > WWTP > Effluent > Algae...
TGCACGTCATACATCAACCCAATTTGCCCGGTGTTTCCTGTCAATTGCAATTAATGGGACTGCCATTGACCGGCACATCGGGAGCGCAATCCGGCCTGGTCAACGTTGTCCAGAATCTGTTGGCTGACCCGGTTTCCGTATCACTGTCCTCAAATGGCCCGGATACAATCTGCGACCTGAGTCTTACTTATTTTTACAAAGCCGAAATCGGATGCTTGTTGTCCGATTCGGTCATCTGGAAACTGGAAGGACTTTCCGGGACACTTGGCGCCGCATTTTTCAATGCCCTGGTTTCGTTTGATGCACCCGGCGAAGGCGACCTCATTGTCACCAATTACACCCAATGCGGCGCCCAAGCCGACACCCTGCATCTCGTCGTAGCCGAACCTTTCAACAAAATCCTCGATCTCGGTCCCGACCGGGTCGTGTGCGACAACGGCGTGTTCACGTTTAATGCCGGCAGCGGATTCGCCCGCTATCGCTGGCAGAACGGCGCGCTCGATTCGGTGCTGACCACCTTGCTGCCGGGCCCCTACTGGGTGGATGTGTGGGACGCCTGCGGCAACCTGCAAAGCGACACCGTGACGGTCACTTTCGCTCCTGCTACGGTGCTCGATCTGGGTGAAGATCGCCAGGGATGCGACGACCTTTCAGGGACGTTTCAGCGCCCCGAATTTTTCTCCCGCTGGGTTTGGACGCCCGCCGATTTTATCTCCTGCGATACCTGCGCCAGTGTCGCAGCGGCGCCCGCCTCCAGCACTTCCTGGGTAGTAGTGGCCCAGACCGACGACGGCTGTATTTCGGTGGACACCCTGACGTTCAGCATTCAGGATACCCTGTTTTTTCAAATCGATACCAGCATTTGCGTTGGACAGGTGCTGGAATTGTACGGCAGTACATTGCCGGCCGATACGTCGGCCCATTTCTTTTTCCCTGCCCCGGGGGCGGGTTGCGACACCCTGATCTCCGTCCAGGTATCAGGCATCGACGCACCGATTGCCCATCTGGAAGCGACCATCTGTGCGGGACAATCGTACGACTTCAACGGCAGCATGCTTCCGGCTGACACCACGGCTACGTTCCTCTTTCCGGGCGTGGGCAGCGGCTGCGACTCGGCAGTGGTCGTCAGCGTCACTTCCTGGCCGCCGCTTGCCCTGACGTTGCCGCCGGACACCACTTTGCGCATCGGTGCCGCGCTGGCTTTGAAGGCCGAAGCCGCCGGAGTGGCGCCCCTGTCTTTCGCCTGGTCGCCTGCAGGAAGTCTGGATTGCGGCGATTGTGCTGCCCCGACCGCAACACCCGATGTCACCACCCTGTACCGCCTCACAGTGTCCGACGCCAACGGTTGTACGGCACAGGATTCGGTACTGGTAAGCGTCGACCCGCTTTGTGTGGTCATCATTCCCAACGCATTCACGCCCAACGGCGACGGCGTCAATGACCGTTTTTTCCCAAAAACGGACCCTTGTGTGCGCAAGGTGGTTGAATGGCGGATCGCCAGCCGTTGGGGCGAAACGGTTTTTGAAAGCCGGAATGCAACACCCAACGACCCGGCTTACAGTTGGGACGGCAACCGCCCCGACGGCACACCTTTCCCTTCCGAAGTGCTGGTCTGGTACGCCGAACTGGAATACCACGACGGGCGCCGGGAAGCCCGAAAAGGGGATGTGACTTTGTTGCGATGACGTGCCGGGAATTGCTTGTTTCAAAAAAAATGAAGGAAAATAGCTGACTACCCGGTCGAACGTCTACTTTTCAGGCTCTAAATCAAACGTTCGACATGCGATCACTGCGTACCCTCCTTTTTTCCGCTCCGGCGCTCGCGGCGGGGCTTTTATTCCTGACACCGTTTTTTTCCTGCAACAATAACGACATTCCGCCGCGGATTCTCGTTTTTTCCAAAACAGAGGGCTTTCGCCACGACTGCATCCCGACCGCTGTGGCGGCGCTGCGGAAACTGTGTTCTGAAAACGGGATTGCCATGGACACTTCCGAAGATGCGGAGGATTTTACCGAAAAAAACCTGAAACGGTACAATGCGGTGGTTTTTCTGAACACCACCGGCGATGTGCTATCTCCAACCCAGGAGGCTGATTTCGAACGGTACATCCAGGCCGGCGGCGGCTTTATGGGCATCCACTCGGCCACCGACACAGAATACGGCTGGGGCTGGTTCGGCAGCCTGGTCGGCGGCTACTTCAACGGCCACCCCAAACAGCAAAACGCAAAACTGAACGTGCTCGACCACCAGCACCCGGCCACCCGGCACCTGACGGGCGACGACTGGACCCGCTGGGACGAGTGGTACAATTTCAAAAACCTGAACCCCAAAGTGAATTTGCTGCTGAGCATCGACGAAAGCAGCTACGAGGGCGGCACCAATTGCACCGGTGCGTCGGATACAAAAACCTGCCACCCCATGTCGTGGTGCCACGAATTCGACGGCGGCCGGGCATTTTACACGGCCCTCGGCCACACCAAGGAAAGTTATGCCGAACCTGCTTTTTTGAAGCACATCCTAGGCGGCCTTCAATACGCCATCGGTAAAAAAAAACGGCTTGACTACACTGCGTGCCGCACGCCGGAACAGCCCGACCCCACCCGATTTGTAAAAACCGTGCTGGCCGACGAACTCACCGAGCCCATGCAATTCGGCATGTTGCCCGACGGTAAAATCCTGCTCATCGAACGCCGCGGCGCCATCAAACTGCTCGACACCCGCACCGGGCTGATCAATGTAGCTTATAAACTGCCCGTTCATTCGGAAGAAGAAGACGGCTTGATGGGGCTCGCCATCGACCCCAAATGGGAGCAAAACCACTGGATTTATCTCTATTATTCTCCGCCGGGAGCAGAGGCCGTCAACCAGCTCTCCCGGTTTGTATTCCGGGGCGACACCCTCGACCGCGCGTCCGAAAAGATCATCCTGAAAGTGGCCGTGCAACGCGAAGAATGCTGCCATGCCGGCGGTTGCCTGCGCTACGCCGACGACGGTTATCTGTACCTCTCCTCCGGCGACAACACCAATCCTTTCGCATCGGAAGGTTATTCGCCAAGCGACGAGCGCCCGGGCCGCAGCGCCTGGGATGCCCAGAAATCGTCGGCCAATACGATGGACCTGCGCGGTAAAATATTGAGGATTCAGGTACACGAAGACGCCACCTACACCTGCCCGGCCGGCAATTTGTTCAACAACGAAATACGTCACGTCACCGAAGGCCCTTTGCCCGATGCCAACCTGACCGCTGAATACAAACAACGCGGCGGCCGCCCGGAAATCTACGTGATGGGCTGCCGGAACCCCTTCCGAATCGCCATTGATGCACGGCGCAATCTGCTTTTCTGGGGCGAAGTGGGCCCCGACGCCGGCGAACCCGACAGCACCCGCGGCCCGGCAGGTCACGACGAGGTGAACCGCGCCCGCGCCGCCGGCTTTTTCGGATGGCCTTATTTTGTCGGCAACAACAAACCTTACCGAGACTACAATTTTGGAACAAAAAAATCGGGGCCGCACCACGACCCGGCGCACCCTGTAAATGACAGCCCCAACAACACCGGCAGCCGCGACTTGCCGCCGGCGCAACCGGCCTTTATCTGGTATCCCTACGGCAACTCACCCGATTTCCCGCTGGTGAACAACGGCGGGCGAAACGCTATGGCCGGCCCCACCTACTACTGCGACCAATACCCGGCCGAGACCCGTTTCCCGGATTATTACAATGGCAAACTCATCACCTACGACTGGATGCGCAACTGGATGATGGCCGTCACGATCGACTCGCTGGGCAATTTCAGCCGCATGGAACCTTTTGGCGACAGCATTCGCCTCTCGCGGCCGATGGACATGTTTGTGGATAAAAAAGGGTCGATCTGGGTACTGGAGTACGGCACACAGTGGTTTTCGTCCAATCCCGACGCCCGCATCAGCCGCATCGACTATGTGCGCGGCAACCGGCCGCCGATACCGGTGCTGGAAGCGGACAAAGTAGCAGGCGCCGCCCCCCTGGCAGTGGTTTTTTCGGTGGCCCGTACCTGCGACTACGACAACGACCGGTTGAATTACGAACTGGATTTCGGCGACTGCAGCCAGTGGAAAATAGACGGCAGCAGGATCAAACAGGCAAAAATAGGAGGGGCAACGGCACAACCCCGGTTGCCCGCCGTACTTGATTCCATAGCGCATACCTATACCAATCCGGGCACTTACGAGGTTAAACTGAGGGTGACCGATGCCTCCGGCGACGTTCGGTCGGTCAAACGAAAAATCAGCGTCGGCAACGAGCCACCGCTGGTACATTGGGATTTGAACGGGAAAAACCGGAGTTTTTACCAGCCCGGCGATGTGCTGAACTATCAGATCATCATTGAAGACCTCGAAGACGGGTCCCTCGCCAACGGCGGCATCCCTCCCGCTTCGGTGGCCACCACCATCGACTACCTCGAAACCGGCTTCGACATTACGTCCATCGCGCAAGGCCACCAGACGGCCAAACAGCAGACCGAATACGCCAAAGGCAAAACCCTCATCGACCGTTCCGATTGCAAAACCTGCCATGCGGTGGACCGCCAGATCAACGGCCCTTCCTTCGAGGCAGTGGCGGAACGATACCGGAAAAGTGAATTCGCTGTGCGCGACCTCTCTACCAAGATCATCAAGGGTGGCGCCGGCAACTGGGGCCAGACCGTGATGAGTGCGCACCCGCAGGTATCGGAGGAAGACGCCGGAGAGATGGTGCGCTGGATTCTTTCGCTCGGCGGCCCGGCCAAAGTCAAACAAACCTATCCGGTATCTGGGACCTATGCCCTCGATGTACCCGCCTCCAAGGAAAAGGGTAAAAAGCCGAAACCCGGCACTTTTATACTCAAAGCGACTTACAAGGACCGCGGCAGCGGCTCGCAGGCGCCGTTGGAAGAAGGCGAAACGCTGGCATTGCGCCCGGCCTTTCAGCAGGCGGAACAGGCCGACAGCCTGTCCAAAGGCATCACGAATTACCGACCTTTCGGCGGCGATACGGTGCTGCTGAAGGACCTGAAACACAACAGTTTTTTTGTGTTCAAGCACGTTGACCTGAAGGGAATTTATGCGGTCGCCGTCGGTGTGTCGTGGGGCGACCCGCGCTACTCTTTTGCGGGCGGGCGCATCGAATTGCGGCTGGATGGCCCCAAAGGCCCCCTGGCCGGGCAGGCAAAAATCACGTTGGAAAACGGGACAGGGAAAATAGCATTCGCAGAAGTGGCAATACCAATCGGTTTGCAGCCCGACGGGAAATTCCACGATCTGTACTTTGTGCTGAAAAACGAAAACAATCCCGCACAACAGGTATCGGCAGTGGACTGGGTGCGGTTTGATTTGTAGGGGTTGACAGATTGATAAAATTGAAAAGGGTTGATAACGCGGCACACACTGCGTTATCAACCCTTTTCACATAAACCCTTATCAACCTCATAAACCCTTTTCAACTTTAAAAAGTAATCACTTTCCGTTTCAGGACAAAGTTTTTGCCGAGGTAGACCTTGCGCACCATTTCGTCGGCGGCGAGCTCTTCGGCTGTGCCGGCTTTGAGGATACTGCCCTCAAACATGAGATAGGCGCGATCGGTGATGCTCAGCGTTTCCTGCACATTGTGGTCGGTGATGAGGATGCCGATGTTTTTGGTTTTCAACTTGGCCACGATGTACTGGATGTCCTCCACGGCGATGGGGTCGATGCCGGCAAATGGCTCGTCGAGCAGGATGAACTTGGGATCGGAGGCCAGGGCGCGGGCGATTTCGGTGCGCCGCCGTTCGCCGCCCGAAAGGGTATCTCCCAAGCCGGTGCGCACGCGGTTGAGGTTGAATTCATCGAGCAGCGATTCCAGTTTGTCGGCCTGTTCTTTTTTGGTGAGTTTGGTCATTTCCAGCACCGCCCGGATGTTGTCTTCCACCGACAATTTGCGGAACACGCTGGGTTCCTGCGGCAGGTAGCCGATGCCCTTCTGGGCGCGCTTGTACATGGGCAAGTCGGTTATTTCCTCCTTGTCCAGGTACACATTTCCGTCGGTCGGCCGGATGAAACCCACCACCATGTAAAAGGAAGTGGTTTTGCCCGCCCCGTTGGGACCGAGCAAACCGACGATTTCACCCTGGCTCACGTCGAATGACACGCCCTTTACGACGGTGCGTTTGCCATAGGTTTTGATGATATTTTCGGCTCTTAAAATCATTTAACCCAGCAGTTTCTTTACAATTTCCGAAATCGCGCGGCCATCGGCTTTGCCGGCCAGTTGTTTGTTGGCGGCCCCCATCACTTTGCCCATGTCTTTGGCGGAGGTAGCGCCCGTTTCGGCGACGATTTTTTGCAGGATGGCTTCCAGTTCGGCGCCTTCGATCATGGCCGGAAGGTAGCGCTTGATGACCGATATCTCTTCACGTTCCTTTTGAGCGAGTTCCTCGCGGTTGTTTTTTTCAAAAATATCGAGCGATTCCTGGCGGGTTTTCACCAGTTTCTGGAGCATTTGCACTTCCCGGGCTTCGTCGATGGCCTGGCCGCTGCCGTCGGTTTTGGCCAGCATGATGGCGCTTTTGATGGCGCGAATACCGCGCAGGCTGATTTCATCCTTGGCTTTCATGGCCGCCACGAGATCCTGATTGATTTTTTCTTCGAGACTCATTATTTGGTGTGTTTTGTAAAAACGCCCCTCCGGGGAGGGCGCGCAAAATTAAAGGCTCAAACGCATATCCGCTCCGAAGAGTTGCCTGTTGTGCGGGAATAAAAAAACAGCAGGAACAGCGGGCAAAATCTCAATCCGCGCCGGGCAGAGGAATGTTGTCTTTGCCCAACCGGTTGAATGACCAATCCACCACAAATTTTACCAGCACAACGGTGATTCCGACCCACCAGGCCTGGTTTAATTCCGGATAGGCCGGTATCAGGTGCATGGTGAGCGGCATGAGCAGCGCCAGCAGGATCAACAGGTGCACCAGGGTGCGCATCAGTTCGTTCATGGGGCTGGCGGTTTTGTAGCGGCCGTTGGCCAAAAAATGAAAAACCAGCCCGAGGAGATAACCGGCTGTAAGCAGGCGGGATTGTAGCGGAATTTTTTCAAAACCCTCCGACTGAAAGCCCCCGTCAAATACCTTGAAAGAAAAGGTGACTGCCAGCAGGATCATGGCAAACGACATCACGCTGCCGAACAACAGCATGCCGATCCGCGGCAAAATACTGTCGAAAAAAGACTTTCCATCCAGGGAAAACAACATTCGGATCAGCGCAGCGCCGACCATCAGGATGATTTCCCACCAAAACAGCAATACCACGGGCTGCAGGTTCCATCCCATCACCAGAATACCATAAAGCGTGATCAGCAGCGACACGAACGGCTGCCACCAGGGCTTGGCTTGCCGGAGCAGGGGTGAATCGAGAATGGCATTGGTCAGCATAAGAGCGCGTTTCAGATGTGTTCGAATGTAAGTTCCTGCGCCCCGTTCCGCCAGATGGCATCGCCCAGGGCTTCGAGCAAAGGCAAATCCTCCTCCCATACTTTGCCAAAGATGTTGCCGCAATCGAGTAACTGGCCCTCTCCGTAGAAAATGCCGATACAACCGGTTATTTTATTGCGGACGGGCCGGATCGGAGCAATCACAATTTCACCCGGCTTTGCAAACACCGAAGCATTTTCCTGTATGACATCCAGCCGGGGAGCATCGTCGATCCAAATCTCACGGCCCGAAACTCGCGCATGGAAAAACAAGCGTAAAAAAGGCAAGTGCCCGCTGAATGCACGGCAGGTTGCCGGGGCTTCGTCCTCGTACAACCGGAAGCGAATACATTGATTGTCAGAAGTCCTGATTTGGAAATTGGCCATTTGTAAGATATTGGAAGTGTACCCTGAAAAATTTTCAATCACCGGTCAAGCGTGTTATGCCGGCTGGTTTCATACCCAAACAGACCCTTCTCTTTCACCATTTGTGCCACCTGTTCGGGAACCATTTCCTCCCAACCCGGTGTGCCGGTCTGAATCATTTTCAACACTTCCTTGTGGTAAATCCCCAGTATTGCCGGGTTAAATCCCTGGATATCGACGATGTTGTGGTTTTCGAGCAAGTGATCGTAAAGGAAGTGGATGGCCTGTGGAATGGGGAGGGTTTTGGTGGTGAGAGCAGCGGCGGGAGTGGCAGTGGCAATAGCCGGGTAGATATAAAACCGCACGTTGCGCGGGAACAATTCACCGAAGGCACCGAGCAGGTTGTCGGGATTGGCTTCAAAGGTTTCCTGCAGGATGTTCTGGAGTTTGCGGGCGCCCATGGCCAGGCCGATGTGTGGTATCTTATAGTCGGCGAAGTAGGCGATGAGTTTTTTGTGTTGCAGGCAGGACGACACGATCACCGTCTGGCCGAGCGCGCAGAGGATATCGGCGCGGTCGAGGAAGTCGCGTTCGTCGATCGCACCGCCGGAGCGCAGGTTGTCGAGCGTGATTTCGGTGAGGAAAAACGTCTTGTCGGCATCCACGTCGGGTTCGGCGCGGAATTGTTTGAAAGCGCAGCGGATCATGTCCTGCTGCACCAGCGTCGGCGGACGGTAACTGCCGCGGGCAATGAGGATGGATTTTTTGTACAAAAACTCGCCGGCGTGCAAGGCATTGCCGTCGGGCCCGAAAATGGCGACGTCGCTCAGGCCGTGTTTTACCACCCAGAGACTCAGGAGCCGGTTGTCCACACTTTGAAAATCCGGTCCGTGCAATCGCACCATGTCGATTTTGACGCGGCCGCGCAGGTTGTCCATGAGCGACTGGAGCAGGGTTTCGGGGTCGTAATTGTACCGGAAGCAGGCGTAGATCAGGTTGACGCCGAGGATGCCGATGGCCTGCTGCTGGAGGCGGTTGTCGTTGTCGAGCAGCCGGACGTGCAGCACCAGGTCATTGGGTTTGGCAGAGGGGTGCAACTGGAAGCGCAGTCCGAGCCAGCCGTCGCCTTTGATGGTTTTTTGAAAATTGATGGCCGCCACGGTATCGGCGAATGCGAAAAAATTTTGTTGCGGGCGTTCTTCGCGCAGGCGCCCTTCCATCAACTGGTATTCGTGGTCGAGCATGCGGTACAGGCGCGGTTCGCACACATAACGGCCTTTGCCTTTGTCCTCCGTGCCGTATATTTCATCGCTTACGGTTTTGTCATAAGCACTCATGGATTTGGCGATGGTGCCCGCCGCTGCCCCCACCTGAAAAAAATGCCGCGCCACTTCCTGCCCGGCACCGATCTCGGCAAACGCTCCGTAAATGCGTTCGTCGAGGTTGATTTCCAGTGCTTTTTGTTCTGTTTCGAGAATACGGCGTGTCATTGCAAGGCAGTCATTTTAGGTCATTCAAGCCCTTTCCAATGTCCGGACCCGGTCCGTCGTGAATGGAGGAGGCATGTGCAAAAGTACAAGATGTGTTCCAACACCTTGGCGGTTTTGGCCACTGGCACAAAAAAACAGGCACAAAGAACACCGGGCGTTGTTTTCTCACCCTTTGTGCTCCTTGTGCCTGTGTGTTTTCGCCGGCGATGCAAGGAATTAGCGCGGCTTGTAGCCCATGGCAGCGTAGTACAAAATGTACAGGTAGCAGGGCAGCATGGCTATCACAAATGCGACCTGGTGACCGAACGACACCTCCAGCAGGCCGTACACCTGTGGAATAACCGCGCCTCCGGCAATACCCATAACCAGAATGGCCGAACCAATCTGCGTGAACCGGCCCAGGCCGTTGATGGCCAGCGGGAAAATGGCGGGCCACATCACAGCATTGGCGAGACCGAGCAATGCGATGCACATGACCGCGCTGGAGCCGGTGGTAACCAGGGTCAGGAGGGTCAGCACAATGCCCAGCATAGCCGAGTATTTCAGAAAATTCTGTTGCGAAACATACTTGGGAATCAATGCGATGCTCAGGAAATAGCCGAGCAACATAGACGCCAGCGTGAAAGTGGTGAAATATTTTGTCTGGTCGAGGTTGAAGCCGAGCGACTTGCCGTAAATACCGATGACGTCGCCGGCCATCACTTCCGCGCCTACATAAAGGAAGATGGCCAGGGCGCCCATTACCAGGTGCGGATACTGCCAAACGCTGGTGCGTCCGGAGGCAACCGCAGCGGCGCCGCTGTCGGACTCAGATTCGGCGCTTGTATCAATTTCGGGCAGGGAAGAGCGCCGGATCATCAGGGCCAACAGGGCCAGCACCACAGCCATCACCACATAAGGCATCACCACGCGGCCGGCCAGTTCCTGCAACAATCCGGATTTGACGGCGGCATCGGTTGCTTCGTTGATCTGGGTTTCAATGGCGCTGGCGTTTTTGAGCACGATGCTGCTCAGGATCAGCGGGCTGAGTATGCCCGCCACCTTGTTGCAGATGCCCATGATGCTGATGCGTTGTGCCGCACTCTCGATGGGGCCAATGATGCTGATGTAGGGATTGGAGGCTGTTTGCAACAGAGAAAGCCCCATGCCCTGCACAAAAAGCCCGGTGAGAAACAGCGGGAAGGCGCGCATATTGGCCGCCGGGATAAAGATGAGACAACCAACTGCCATCACGAGCAGGCCCAGTGCCATGCCGTTTTTGAAACCGGTGCGTTTCAAAATCTGGGAAGAAGGAATGGCGAGGAAAAAATAACTGATGTAGAAAGCGAAGGTGACAAACAAAGCCTGGAGGGTATCCAGTTCGCAAGCCAGTTTCAGAAAGGGAATCAGGGTTCCGTTGAGCCAGGTGACAAACCCGAATATGAAAAACAACAGGCCTATGATGCTGATTTGGTACAGGTAATTGGAACTGTTCTTGGTAGAATTCTGCATACTTTTGCAACTTTTAATGCGATGGAAACAAAGATGAGGCGCAGCATTCGGTTCGTTCAGTTGGGAAAAATACCGCCCGGAGCCTGCATTTCGCATTCATTTTTAAAATTTAATGGCGCGCAAACATCCAAATAATTTTTGTCCCGTGTGCGTACACAGCGATAAAAAAGTCGGACAAAGTTCAAAACACTGGAGAAAAGTTTACACTACCCTGAAAAGGTCAGTTGATTCATTAAACCACCCGGTTTTTCGCCGGTCCGACTGAATTGATTTTCGGGAACACTCTTTGCAGCGCTGCGCTCCCGAA
>Ga0075163_10012380_pt1 | contig 11111 bp, 12 predicted proteins | sample JI1023141ADNA_FD_71478 | JGI IMG/M metagenome (GOLD analysis project Ga0075163, IMG submission 71478) | Wastewater effluent complex algal communities from Wisconsin, to seasonally profile nutrient transformation and Carbon sequestration -... | ecosystem: Engineered > WWTP > Effluent > Algae...
TACATAGCCCAATCCTATTACACCAATTTTTTTCACGCCAGCTTATTTAATTTTGTAGTAGTTTTTATACCAATCTATAAATTTATCAATACCGTCTTTAATACTTGTGGCGGGTTTGAAACCTACTGCTTTTATCAGTGCTTCCACATCAGCATAAGTCTCTGGTACATCCCCATCCTGAAGGGGTAAGAGATTCTTAACTGCCTTCATACCCAGTTTCTCCTCAATAGCCTCTACGAAATCCATCAATTGAACAGGCTGATTGTTACCAATGTTGAAGATCCGGTATGGAGCAAAACTGGACGCGGGGTCAGGGTTTAAACCTGTCCAATGTTCATTGGGAGTTGGCACTGTAGGAATCAACCTTGTTATTCCTTCCACAATATCGTCCACATAGGTAAAATCCCTTTTCATTTTACCGTAATTGTAAATATCAATTGGCTTGCCTTCCAGAATTGCTTTTGTAAAAATAAAAAGCGCCATGTCTGGTCTTCCGTAGGGCCCATAGACTGTGAAGAAGCGCAAACCCGTTGTCGGGAGATTGTACAAAGCTGAATAGGTATGCGCCATCAACTCATTCGATTTTTTGGAGGCCGCATACAAGGATAGTGGGTGATCCACATTTTGATGCACTGAAAACGGCATCTTCTTATTAGCTCCATATACCGAGCTGGAAGATGCATACACCAAATGCTTGACCTGGTTATGACGACATGCTTCTAGGATATTTAAAAAGCCATGCAAGTTACTCTCCAAATAGGCATGAGGATTCGTTAAAGAATATCGTACTCCTGCTTGAGCCGCCAGATTCACCACAAACTCAATAGAATGATTTTTGAAGAGATCATTGATGGCTGCCCCGTCAGTAAGGTCACCTTGGATGAATTCAAAAGAATCCTCATCTTGAAGTATGGCTAATCGACTTTTCTTCAGATTGACATCATAGTAATCATTCAGGTTATCGTAGCCAACAACCTTATACCCTAAAGAACTTAACTTTTTAATTAAGTGAAACCCAATAAAGCCGGCTGCACCCGTTACAAATACCTTCTTATCCAATACCATGCGTATAATTGCGCGAAATTATCAAATATCATTGATTTTAAGCTGAGATTCTTGCTTAGATTTGCAGTCAAAATTACTTAGGATGGACGACAATAAGGTAAAGTCAACAAATTCAGATGAAATTGACCTTTCTCAACTTTTTCGATGGATCGGAAAAGGATTTAGCAATTTTGGACAAGATGTTATCAAATCCATAGCCAACCTCAGACACTTGTTTTTTAAAAACAAGCTATTCTTCGGGTCTATAATTTTTGTTGGTATGGTTTCCGGAACTCTTTTGTCAGAAGTTTTCATCGATAAGCAATATGCCTCCTCGATGATTATTAGCTGTGATTACCTAAATAATAGAATTTTAGATAATACGGTAGAGAAGTTAAATCTTTTGTGCGAGGAAAAGGAGAGGACAGGATTAGCAAATGAGTTGAATATCGATATTGCTACTGCTAAAAATATTCAAGAGTTTAGCGCACGCGCCTTTGTTTCTGAAAAAGATCTCGTTGAAATCGAGGTATTAAAAGAGCAGCTCAATAATGTGGCAGAGGAGAAAAAAGATCTTGTTGCCAAGATTATTTCAAAAATCGAGATCGAAAATAAGAATGCTTTCTTAATTGAAGTGAAAGTATTAGACCCTGACATTATCAAAAATCTTGAAACCGCATTAGTTAATTATATTAAAAACAACTCCTTTGTTCAGAACCGCATTAAGGCTAATGCACTAACCTTGCTCGAGAGAAAATCTAAGCTTCAAAGAGAATCCAGAAAACTAGATAGTCTAAAAGCTGTTCTTTTTGATAACTATGCCTCAATGGCAAAAGAGAACAATAGGCCTGGTTCAAATAATGTGATTCTCAGTGATAAATACCTTACGAATCCATTGGATGTCTTCCGACAAGACTTAGATATTCATCAGCAAATCCAAGGTATTGACTATCAGTTGTCCGTTAAACCTGATTTTGAAATTGTTGATGGTCTCACTTCCTTTAAAGAACCTGACAGTGTGAGTCTACCCAAGGTTCTGGTCATCTCCTTCTTCTCTTCTTGGATCTTGGGCTATCTCATTCTAGGTCTCTTCAAATTCGATCGCTACCTGGCCTCGCTTAGCAAAGAGCAAGCATGATCATTACCCTTTTAAAAAAAGAACTCACACTCGAACTAAGAAGAAAGTCCGTTATCGCTGGTATCGGACTTTATCTTTTTAGCCTGGTGTTTATCTGCTATCTCACTTTCAGCCTGCGCCATAATACCATTAATGCAGCCACCTGGTCGGCTTTGTTTTGGCTTACCATTCTGTTCTCCGTTGTTAACAGCATTGCCAAAAGTTTTATTGGGGAGAAACGAGGCTTGTCCATTTATTACTACTCGGTGGCCAGTCCGCAGGCCATCATCCTTTCTAAAATTTTGTACAATACCTTACTGGCTGTAATGTTATCGCTGGCAGGGTATCTCTTATTTGCAGTTTTAATTGGTAATCCCATTCAAGATGGGGCCCTCTTTATAATAACACTCATTCTTTCAGGCATTGGATTCTCTAGTTCCTTGAGCCTTATTTCTGGCATCGCCTCCAAGGCCAATAACAGCAATATTCTCATGGCTGTATTGAGTTTCCCTGTGCTGATTTCCATTCTCCTTATGTCCATTCGCATTACTAAAAATGCTTTGGACGGCATTGATCGTGCCGCCAGCTATGATGAGTTGCTGAACTTATTGGCAATAAATTGCATCGCCACGGCCCTCGCCTATCTACTCTTCCCGTATATTTGGCGCAGCTAATCAATTGCCAATTTTGACTCAAGAATTGACAATTGCCCCTGTATGAAAAATCTCTATAAATACATTGCTGTGGCCCTTTTGGTCTACATCCATCTAGGGGGACTTCTGTTAGAAGCACCTCGCCTGAATATTCTGAACGAAACAGTAAGAGCCCTCTATTTTCATGTACCGATGTGGTTTGGTATGGTGCTGCTCTATTCCATTTCCGTATACTACGCCATCAAGTTTCTGCGCAATCCGCTATCTGATTTTGATCTTAAGTCGGTGGAGTATGCCAATGTGGGTACTGCCTTCGGGATACTCGGCATTCTAACCGGCATGCTCTGGGCCAATTACACCTGGGGCTCGCCCTGGCATGGTGACCCGAAACAAAATGGTGCGGCCATAGCCTTGCTGGTTTACCTTGCCTACTTCGTACTTCGCGGCTCGGTCGACAATGAAGAGCAAAAAGCTCGCTTAAGTGCGGTGTACAACATCTTTGCTTTTGCAGCCATGATCCCCTTGATCTTTATTATCCCCCGCCTTACTGACTCCATGCACCCTGGCAATGGCGGCAATCCTGGTTTTAATGCCTATGACCTTGACAGCCGCATGCGCCTCATTTTTTATCCTGCCGTAATCGCTTGGTTTTTGATCGGGGTATGGATCGTTTCCTTGCGTGTTCGCTACCGCCTTTTGCAAAATCAATTATCTGAAAACTAGATATGAAAAAAATCTTGACAACACTGCTTTTTAGCTTCATCACCTTTCTTGGTTTTTCACAAGCAGCCGAAGTGGAAATGGCTGATACCATGCGGGCCAATGGAAAAATCTACGTGGTGGTGGGTATTATCCTAATCGTCTTGGTCGGTTTTATCCTCTACCTCTTTGCCTTAGATCGAAAAATCAGCCGCCTGGAGAAGTTGGTGAAGAAATAATAAGTTATTACCTGTTAAAATTTGTTAAGACAGGTGAAACTACGTGATAAAAATCACGATGCTCCTTAGCATTTTGGCGTACTTTTGACCTTTACTGACTCACATGAAAAAGTCTCACATCTTCATAATACTGATCATTGCCGTGGCTATTGCCATTGTGATCAGCACCGGAAATGATGCCAGCACCTACGTTAGCTTTTCGGATGCCTACCAAATGGCTTCCACCGGAAACACCTCCAGCATACACGTAGTGGGTGAATTGAAAAAAGATGCCTTGGGTAACGTGGTGGGTATTTATGAGGGAGCCGACAAAGTTTCCTTCACCTTTGTGATGATTGATGAGCAACAAAAGGAACAAGTGGTGCAGTACAATCAACCTATGCCAGCCGATTTCACCAAGTCAGAAAAAGTCGTGGTAGTAGGGCATTACAGCGGGGACAACTTCATCGCTGAAAAAATTCTTTTAAAGTGCCCTTCTAAATATCAGGAAGAGACAGTCACGGTTTAATTACCGCACTCTCCACTAAGCTTTTCATTCGTTCTTAACTAGCAAAAAAAAGATGCATTACTTTATTGGTAACCTGGGACACTTCTTCGTTATCCTTGCTTTCATTTCCTCACTGGCAGCTTTCTTCTCGTACTTTAAAGCAACCGGTAAAGAAAATATTACTGAAAAAGAATCCTGGCTGATCAACGGAAAAATTAGTTTCTACGTGCACGCACTCGCTGTGCTGGGTATATCCATAAGTCTCTTTGTTATTCTCGCCAATCATTATTTCGAATATCATTACGCCTACAGCTATTCAGACAAAAAACTTCCTACCCATTATCTCATCTCTACGTTCTGGAATGGACAGGAAGGAAGCTTCCTTCTTTGGATGTTTTGGCAGGCTGTGCTCGGCATCGTACTCATTCACACCAATAAATTCTGGCAAGCGCCTGTCATGACCATCTTCGCTCTTGTGCAGGCTTTTCTGGCTTCCATGATTCTGGGTATTGTTTTGCCTGTTATCGATTTTAAAATCGGAAGCTCTCCCTTCATTTTGTTGCGGGAGTCCATGGCCGATGCGCCCATCTTTAAAATGCAACCCGACTTTATTCCTAAAGACGGAAATGGATTAAATCCTCTTCTCCAAAATTATTGGATGGTGATTCACCCGCCTACACTCTTTCTCGGTTTTGCCACTACGCTTATCCCTTTCTCATTCTGTATGGCAGGCTTGTGGTTAAAGAAATACCGCGATTGGGTACGACCAGCCTTGCCTTGGGCTCTGTTCTCTGGTGCGATTTTAGGTCTTGGAATTTTAATGGGTGGATACTGGGCCTATGAAACTTTGAACTTTGGTGGATACTGGAACTGGGACCCTGTTGAGAATGCAGTGTATGTGCCGTGGCTGATTTTAGTGGCTTCTATTCACACGATGATTACCTACAAAAACAGCGAGACAGCGCTAAAGGCTTCGATCATTTTAGTGACCGCTACTTTTGTTCTTATTCTCTATTCAACTTTCTTAACACGAAGTGGTGTGTTGGGTGATGCCTCTGTTCACTCCTTTACAGATCTCGGTTTATCCGGTCAATTATTAGTATACCTCTTTGTATTCTTACTAGGAGCTGTCGTGCTATCTGCGATTCGCTGGAAAGAAATTCCATCTAGTGAAAAAGAAGCTTCTGCTTACTCGCGCGAGTTTTGGATCTTTATTGGCGCTACTACATTGTGTTTGATGGGCTTCCAGGTGTTGGTACCTACGTCCATTCCGGTTTGGAATAAAATTGTTTCGCTCTTTGGTGGCAGTTCTAACATGGCGCCTCCGGCCGATCAGATTGGTTTCTATTCTAAGTTTCAATTGTGGTTTGCCATCGCCATTGGACTCCTTTCTGCTGTTGGTCAATTCTTTTGGTGGAAGAAAATTGACAAATCCGAACTCAAAAAAGAATTACAGCCTCCTGCTCTTATTGCCTTGTTGGTGTTTGCACTCATCATCACGATTGGACAAGTAACGGAGCCTGCTTACATCTTATTAACCTTTGCCAGTGTATTTACCATTGTGGCGAACAGCAAAATACTTTTCTCTGTTTTCAAAAGCAGTCCTGGCTTGTCCGGTGGCGCTGTTGCGCACATTGGTATGGGCATGATGCTATTGGGTATTCTGTTTTCTTCAGGATACTCTAAAGTTGTGTCTATCAACAATACAGGTTTATTGTATTCGCGCGATGCGGGAGAAGAATTTAATCGCAATAACCTTCTTTTGTTTTTGCACGAGCCCAGGACCATGGCCGGCTATGAGATTGAATACATCAATCAAAAACTAGAGCTTAGAAACGGCAAGGGTTTCATCAACCAATACGATGTACAGCTTACGGCAGATCCCGATAAGGTCATTGCTATAAAAGACCTAAATGGTTTCAAGGCCAAAGACACGATTGAAGTCTATGGTGAGAATACGTATTATCAAATTGAGTTTAGAAAAGACGGTAATACCTATACACTTTATCCCCGCGCTCAGATTAATCCTGACATGGGTGGTATTTTATCCTCACCCGACATTCATCGTACACTCAAAGCAGATTTCTATACCTATACTTCTTCCATTATGAAACCAGATGAAGAAAAGGAATGGAGTGACATGGAGGAATTGCGCACGAGTATCAATAAAGAATTTTTTGCCAACGATTATGTAAGCACGGTTACTTCTGTGACACGTGTCACAGAAGTACCTGGAACCATTCTAACGGCTGAAGATGTAGCCGTGAAGGCCACTATCACAGTGAAAGGTTCACGAGAAGAATATACGGTAGAGCCTTACTTCCTCATTCGCGACAAATTGGTCGGTCGCATCAGCGCAGAAATTCCACAGTTAGGTATTCTTTTCACCTTGGTGAATATTCATCCTGAAACGAATGAGTTTACGATTGGCATCAATACCCGTCAAAAAGATTGGGTGGTAATCAAATCACTGGAGAAACCGCTTATCAATGTGCTTTGGATAGGCACTCTGGTGCTCATGGCTGGCTTTAGCATAGCCATGGTGCGAAGATTTCGTGAGTTCCGTTTGATGAAAGAAAAGGGCCTGGAATAAGCCTTTCTCTTTTATTCCTTACCTTGAAGAAGTATTAATCTATTTTTCAAGTGAGAGAATTTCAAGTAGTGCTTTATGGATCGTATGGGTACACGGGCGAACTCATTGCACAGGAATGTAAGCACAGTAACCTACTTGTACTTTTAGCCGGACGCAACGAAACAAAGCTAAAACAACAAGCCACCAAGTATAATTTCCCGTATCAGGTTGCTGATGTCAGCGATCATAAAACCTTAGTAACGGTTCTTCGAAGAGCCTCTCTACTCATTCATTGTGCCGGGCCTTTTCAATACACTGCACACCAATTGGTAAAAGCCTGTCTCGAAGCCGGTACACATTATACAGACATTAGTGGTGAGTTTGAAGTATTTGAATCACTGACTCAGTATTCGGATGAAGCACAAGCGAAGCAACTTATCATCATGCCAGGTGTTGGTTTTGATGTGGTGCCTTCTGATTGTTTGGCGCTTCATTTAAAAAATCGTTTGCCCTCAGCCACGCATTTGCAACTGGCTTTTACCATGGGCAAGGGCGGGCTCTCACGCGGCACTTCTAAAACCATGATTGAAGGCATGGGCAATGGCAGTTGCGTTCGTGAAAATGGAAAATTCAAATCCATTGCACTGGGTGAAAAAATAATGACTGTAGACTTTGGTTCCTTTAAACGCACCACCATTTGCATCCCTTGGGGCGATATTTCTACCGCCTGGCGTAGTACGAATATTCCCAACATTGAAGTATACAGTGGTGTATCATCCTCTGCTATTCGGGGGGCCAAGCTAAGTAATTATTTAGGGTGGTTGTTGAGAAGTCGTTGGGTTAAAAATTATTTACAAAAGCAGGTGGATAAAAAACCTGCAGGCCCCAGTGAACAAAGACGAAACGAAGGGCGAAGTTATTTATGGGGTAAGGTGTGGAATGAAAAAGGGGAAGAACACACAACGCTTTTAGAAACCATCAATGGCTATTCCTTAACCGCAAAAACGGCTGTACTCATTGCTAAAAAAATTCTGAACTCTGCGAATACGGCAGGGTGCTCTACACCGGCACAATACTTTGGCGCTCATCTCATTCTTGAAATAGAAACGACTAATCGCACAGATGTTAATTAACTTTTTGATATGAAAACAATTACGTTATCATTTCTCCTCCTGCTGAACATTACAGTTATCGCGCAAACACGCGTATTCCCTGTTATCAAAAACTATGGTGGCATTTTCGAAGTGCCTGATGCTGTTGAAAAACCGGCTAAGGATCTTCCTTACAACATTGTGATTGAATTGGTAACTGGCGCGGACGACCCGAAACAATTAAACAACTCACTCAACAACGTTGCGCGCCTCATTAATCTTCATGTTATCGGGGGTGCACCAAAAGAAAACATGAATGTTGTAGTCGCAATTCATGGAGAGGCTGCTTATAGCATTTTAAATAATGAACAATACAAGGAGAAGTATAAAACTGATAATCCGAATCTTGGCCTCTATAAAGAGTTGAGTGAGGCCGGGGTAAACCTTTTTGTCTGCGGCCAGTCGCTGGTGGCACGAAACATTGATCGAAAAAGAATGGCTCCCGAAATTGCCATTGCTACCTCCATGTTAACAGTGGTGACGACTCATCAACTAAAAGGCTATGCCTATTTAAAGTTTTGATTTTTTAATTGCCGGCCGTTTTGACTTCTTCTTTTTAGTAGAACTTTCATCCAACATCTCGGCTTCGAAAAGCAGGGAACGTATCAGTGCCTCATCAATCTCTTGGAGGGATTTGAAATACATGCAGTATACTTGTTTGCGGCCTTCACTTAGCAGTACTCCTTTGTCGTTACTCATCAGGTTTCCGTAACAAAAACCAAAACTCACACCTTTATAAGAATGCTTTCCTGGTTTCTGTTTGGGGCTCCAATAAAGAGAGGGAGGCCAGATAAAACAGATCATTCTGTTGCGTGTATAGAAAGGAGCTCCGTAGGAAAGTTTTTCTGTGGCCTTAGGCAAACATTCCAATACAAGCGAACGAAGTCTTTTCATAACGACTTGCTCCTCCTTAGGAAGTTCTTGAAGTAGTTCGTCTACCGATTTAGCCATGATACTGCTATTGCAGCAGTAAAAGTAAAAATGGTTTATGACAACCCTATGTCAGGGTTTAGCAACGATGTAAAAACTTAATCGCTACCCTACGATTTCACCGCTTTCGGCAAAGGTTTTGATGATATCAATGCTAATGCGATCATTCAGTCCTTGCGCGTAATGCACTTTCTTTACAATTAACCCTCTGTCAATAAGAAACTCGGCCGGAATGGTATTAATCGATTCGCCATCGGCCATTAAGTGAATGGGTACACCGGCCATCCGTGCTCTAAAAGCAGTTTGTACAAAAGAAGTCAAATGACTCTTGGCCGATATGGCCGCTGAAGGTTCCAACCCATAGGCAGCGTATTGGAGTTTTTGCGGATCTGAAATAAGGGGAATGGGAGAAACCTCCTTATGAAAAATACTTCTCAGCAATACTTCTTTCTTCGACTCAAAAAAGAAGATCATTTCCATGCCTTTAGCCTGTAGTTCTCGTTGAATTTTAGTTAACGCATGCACTCGCAAATTGCAAAAAGGGCAACCTGCATGGCGAAAAAAGCCAATAAACACTCTTTTATCCTTATACTGATTTAGATCGATTTCCCGATCATAAATGTCAATCAATTTAAAAACAGGGGCTGTTACGTTGGTCGCTAGTTTCATATTCTTTTAAAGCTACTCCAACTTACGTAGCTAATACACTTTCGGATTTAGGCGCCACAAACTTTTCTGGTTTCTTTCTTCCACCGAATTTTCACCTTACTTTTCTAGTGTCTAATTGTACTTTATGAAAACCACCCGCAGACATTTTCTAAAAGTAGGAGGAGCGCTGGCTTCTGCCTTCTCGCTGGCACCTTATTTTAGTAAAGCTGCCATACAAGCCACCAAACCCTTGGTGATTTCTACCTGGAATTTTGGTAAAGCCGCGAATGTTGAGGCTTGGAAGGTGCTTTCCACTAACGGAAGAGCGCTAGATGCTGTAGAGCTAGGCGTGCATGTACCCGAAGGAGATCCTACTGAAACATCTGTTGGATTGGGTGGTTTACCCGATCGCGATGGTCGTGTTACTTTGGATGCCTGTATTATGGATGAGTTCTCCAACTGCGGCTCTGTGGCTTGTCTTGAGCATATTATTCATCCTATTTCTGTTGCCAGAAAAGTAATGGAGAAAACCCCCCATGTGATGCTGGTGGGTGATGGAGCGCTTCAATTTGCTTTAGCGAATGGTTTCAAGAAAGAAAATTTATTAACAGCCGAATCGGAGAAGGCGTGGAAAGAATGGATGAAGAAATCAGAATACAAACCCATAGCCAATATCGAAAACCATGACACCATCGGCATGTTGGCTTTGGACATGAAACAGAATCTCTCCGGAGCATGTACTACCAGTGGCATGGCCTATAAAATGCACGGCCGCGTAGGTGACTCTCCCATTATTGGTGCCGGCTTATTTGTAGATAATGAAATTGGTGCGGCTACCTCCTCCGGTTTAGGAGAAGAAGTGATCCGCATTGTTGGTTCACATTTAGTGGTAGAGCTAATGCGACAAGGTAACAGTCCGCAACAAGCTTGCGAAATAGCAGTGAAGCGTGTGGTAAAGAATCAACCAGAAAAATCAAAGAATATTCAAGTTGGCTTTTTAGCCATCAATAAAAATGGAGAATATGGCGCCTATGCTTTGCAGAAAGGTTTTACCTATGCACTGTATTCTAACGCAGTACCCAATCAAGTTTTTGAAGCTACTAGTTATTACAAATGATTTTAGAAGTTGTTGTTTATAACATTGAGTCGGCACTACAAGCACAACAAGGTGGTGCGGATCGCATAGAGCTTTGTGACAATCCTAGTGAAGGAGGTACAACTCCTTCATACGGCACCATCCAGATCGTACGGAAAAAATTATCCATTGATATCTTCGTGATGATTCGTCCACGAGGTGGAGATTTCCACTACTCTGCAGAAGAATTTGAAAGCATGAAGACAGATATTGAACAGTGCAAAAAATTAAAAGTCGATGGTGTGGTGTTCGGCATACTTCACACAGATGGAACCATTGATAAAAAGCGTTGCAAAGAATTAGTAGATCTGGCTCGACCGATGAAAGTCACTTGTCATCGGGCCTTTGATATGACGAAGGACTCATCCAAATCATTGGAAGATTGCATTGAAGTAGGGTTCGATCGCATTCTTACTTCCGGTCGGCATGCTAAAGC
>Ga0075163_10012381_pt1 | contig 11110 bp, 11 predicted proteins | sample JI1023141ADNA_FD_71478 | JGI IMG/M metagenome (GOLD analysis project Ga0075163, IMG submission 71478) | Wastewater effluent complex algal communities from Wisconsin, to seasonally profile nutrient transformation and Carbon sequestration -... | ecosystem: Engineered > WWTP > Effluent > Algae...
TCCTGCAGCCAGGGTGCCGTCCAGTCGAGCAGGTCGCGCAGCGTGCCCTCGCCGGGCGCGCCGATGTGGCGCACGTGCCAGTCGAGGTCGAGCTCGTGATCGGTCGTCCAGTGGGGCGTGCCCAGCGGCGTTGCCGGCTCGACCACCCGTTGGCGCAGCCGCGGCACGTTGTTGACGGCGTTGGTCATCAGCCGCCGAAGCCGGGGAACGTCGAGCGGCCGGTCGAAGATGGTGATCGACCCTCCGCTCGGCGACATCCAGGGGTCGGCCTCGATGTGCCACATCATGGCTTCGGTGCCGGTCATCCCGCGTTCGTCGTGTTGTTCGCTCACGTCGATCACCGTACGTCGCGCGTCGCTCGCCGTCACGCGCCGCGAAGTCGGCCGGCTGGTGGCGTGGCTGCGGCTACTCGTCCCGCCCGGCGCGGATGAAGCCCGACTCGTAGGCGAACACGACCAGTTGTGCTCGGTCTCTCGCATCGAGTTTGGTGAGCAGGTGGCTCACGTGCGTCTTCACGGTGCCGGCACCCATGAACAGTGCTTCGGCGATCTCCGCGTTCGATGCGCCTCGAGCCACCGAGAGCAGCACATCGCGCTCGCGCTCGGTGATCGTTTCGAGCAGCTTCGCCTTGGCAGTGTCGATCGACGGTCGACTCGTGAACTCCTCGATGATCGTGCGGGTGATGCGTGGTGAGAGCAACGCTTCGCCCGCAGCGACGACTCGGATTGCGTCGATGAGCTGATCGCGTCTCGTGTCCTTCAGAAGGAACCCGGAGGCGCCGAGCCTGAGTGCTTCGAAGACGTACTCGTCGAGATCGAAGGTGGTGAGGATCACCACCTTGCACGATGCCGTTCGGCTGTCGGCGCCGAGTCGTCGGGTTGCCTCGAGACCGTCCATCACCGGCATGCGAATGTCCATCAACACGACATCGGGACGTTCGTGGATCGCCACGGCGAGGGCTTCGCTCCCATCGCTCGCCTGCCCGACGACCTCGATGTCGTCACACAGCGACAGCATGACGGCGAAACCTTCTCGCACCAGGTCCTGATCATCGACGACGAGCACCCGGATCATGAGTCGGCCTCGACAACGCTCGCAACAGGGTGCGGGACCGTGGCGTGCACTCTGAACCCTCCACCAACCGAGGGGCCGGCCTCGACGGTGCCACCGAACGCTGCTGCGCGCTCGCTCATCCCGACCAGGCCATGGCCGATGGTGCGATCGCCGGATCGGCATTCCGGCGCGTGGCCGTTGTCGCGTACCACGATGTCCATGACCTCACCGTCGTCGTGCAGCGACACATGCACGTTGGAGGCGTTGGCGTGCTTCAACACGTTCGTCAGTGCCTCCTGAACGATCCGATACGCAAACGCATCCGCGACAGCCGGTAGTTCGAGCAGGCCGTCGGCCTCGATGGTGACAGCAACTCCGACGCTTTCGAGGTGTGCAGCGAGCGCGCCAACGTCGCGGAGTGACGGAGCGGGCCTCACCTCGGCGCGCGAACCGTCCTCGCGCCGCAGCACGCCGAGAAGCCCGCGCAGCTCTGTCAGCGTGTCACGACTCGTCTGCTCGATGTTGGCCAGTGCCTGACGTGTGTGCTCGGGTTGTGCATCGAACGCTGCCGAGCCCATCGATGCCTGCACGTTGATCACACTCATGGAGTGCGCCACGATGTCGTGGAGCTCTCGTGCAAGCCGGAGTCGCTCCTCGATGACCGAGGCGTGGGCCCGCTCCGACGCAACGAGCGTGCGCTGCTCGGCAAGCTCGACTCTCATCCCGGCATTGCGCTTCGTTGCGCCGGCGACCAGCCCCAACCCCAGGCATCCGCCCATCAGCACGAGGTTGCGTGCGACCGCGGCTGCGTCGAAGAGCGGATAGTCGGTCGCTGAGGCAACGAGGAGCCCGAACACCACGAGGCCGCTCACCCCCACGGCACGACGCCGCGACGAGAACGCACCGACTCCGTAGAGCAGGATCCACGCGACGAATGGCATCCAGCCGACCATGTAGTCGCCGATGATCAACGCGACCAGTGCCGTCCACGACATCATGAACGCCGTCACCGGGCGTCGCCGCCACCAGTACAACGGAACGCACACCCCAGCGAACAGCAGCCACGCGACGACGTCGGGTGCGGTGAAGGGTGGTGTCGGGAAGTCGGCCCACAGGGTCGACGAGGGCCGGACGAGATGCACGGCACCGATCAGCAGCCACGCGCACGTCAGCGTGCCGTCGACGAGTCCGCGTCGATGACGGGAGAGCCACGACCGCCAGCGATTCAGGACAACACGGACGGCCACCTCGCGACCCTACGCCCGCACTCCACCGACCCACCTCTGCCTACAGGATGAGCCTGCCTCTTCATCTCGGGAGACGGGTCTTGGGCGACGAGCGTCGTGACGACGACCACACTCCGGCTGACAGCAGCGCGCAGAGGGGAGCGAAGATCTGACGGTCGCGGCGCCGGAACAACGCCGAGGTGCTTCCAGGCACGAGCACGTCGGTTCGCCCGGCGAACCCAGCAAGGGCCCGAAGCCCGAGTGCGGCCGAGGTGAGCTGGAGCAGCCGCCGATGCACCGTGAGATGTGGCCTCACGGCAACGGCCGCGGCGATGCCACCGAGCAGCACTGCGACGCTGAAGCACGCTGACCGGGACGGAGGGTGTGGCGAGCCCACGACGTTCTCCGTCAACTCAGCCGTCGAGCGGAATGGAAACGACGACCCCGCGCCCCATGCGACGTGAAGACCGGCGGCGGTCAACAGCACACCGGCCGTCACGTTCGACACTCGATCATCTGCTCGGCTCATGGCGACAAGATGACACACGCGGTCTCGCGTTGCATCCGTCGAGCGATGGTGTCACGCTCCGTCGCTCGATCGCGTCGCGCCGCCGGCAGACGCGACGAGGAGTCGGCCGTCACTGGCTGTGAGCGAGGCGTTCGGCCGCTTTTGAGACTGAAGTAGCGTTCGGGCATGAGCACCAACCTTCGTCTGTACACGTCTGCCGTCTACGCCTTCGAGCACGTCCTGAAGATGGCCAAACCGACTGCCTTCTCGCGCAAGGCACCGTGTGCGGGCTGGACCGGCAAGGACGTCTACGAGCACGCGGCGGGCAACCTGGCGATGATCAAGAGCTTCGCCGCCACCGGCAAGGGGCCGAAGTCGACCCCGAAGCTCGGCGCCGACCCACTGGGTGCTTGGATCAAGCTGCGCGACCAGACGTTGCAGGTGCTCGACCACGCACACGTGCTCGAGTCGATCGCCCACGACCCGTTCGGGCCCGGCTTCGGCCCAATGACGGTCGACACGCTAGTCGGCTTCATGGCTGCCGATCTCGTGCCGCACACGTGGGACATGGCTCGCACGGCAAAGGTCGACGAGCGACTCGACTCGGCCCTCGTGAAGCACACGCTGGCCACGTGGAAGGCGCTGCCCGACGACGTGCTGCGGATGCCGGGAATGATGGCCGCGGCCGTCAAGCCGGTGCCAGGCGCCGATGCGCAGACGAAGATGCTCAACTTCCTCGGCCGTACCGTCTGATCCGCGACCAGCGGCCTGGCGTGACGGGTCGTCGAGGGTCCGTTCCTGCTGCATGGTGACGCCAAGTAGATTCGGCGGGCCGGCGTTGGGGTACTCCGGTAGATCCACGATCGGGGGACGATGATGAGTGACGAGTCGCGTCGGCTTGGCCGCACGATGGTCGAGTCGGACCCGTTCTGGCCGGCCGAGCCGACACCACCGCCGGGCACGCCGAACGTCGTGTACTGCGTCTTCGATGACGTCGGCTACTCCGACTTCGGGTGTTACGGGTCCGAGATCGCGACGCCCAACATCGACCGTCTCGCGTCGGGTGGGCTGCGCTACACGAACTTCCACACCACATCGCTGTGCTCCCCGACGCGGGCGTCGCTGCTCACCGGTCGCAACCATCACGCGGTGGGCATGGGCACGCTGGCGAACTACGACCTCGGCTTCGACGGGTACCGCGGCGCCATCTCGCGCGAGGCGGCGATGCTGCCGGAGATCCTGCGCGAGCAGGGATGGAACAGCTTCGCGGTCGGTAAGTGGCACCTCACGCCGATGCACCACACCGGCCCGTCCGGCCCCTTCTACCAGTGGCCGACCCAGCGCGGCTTCGATCGCTTCTACGGGTTCATGGACGGCGCGATGAACCACTGGGAGCCGTTCCTCACCGAGGACAACCACCACGTCGCCACGCCCGACACGGCCGGTTACCACCTCACCACCGATCTGATGGACCATGCGATCCGCTTCGTGAGCGATCAGCAGTCGGTTGCGCCGGACAAGCCGTTCTTCCTCTATCTCGCGTTCGGCGCCGGCCACTCGCCGCACCACGTGCCCAAGGAGCTGATCGACGCCTACGAGCCGGTGTTCGAGAAAGGGTGGGACGCCACACGCGCCGACCGACTTGCGCGCCAACAGGCGATGGGCCTGGTGCCCGGCACGACGCGGCTGCCGCCGCGCAATCCGGGCGTGCCGGTGTGGGACGACCTGCCCGACGAGGAGCGCCGGCTGTACGTGCGCTTCCAGGCGGCGTTCGCGGCGATGATCACGCACACTGACCGCGAGATCGGTCGGATGATCGACACGCTCGAGCGCATCGGCGCGCTGACCAACACGATCTTCGTGGTGATGAGCGACAACGGCGCCTCGCAGGAGGGCAGCCACGCCGGCACGCTGCACCAGGGCCGCTACTTCGAGCGGGCGCCGATGACGCTGGCGCAGTCGATCGACAAGATCGACGAGATCGGCGAGACGCAGTGGTTCAACAACTACCCGCTGGGCTGGGCTATGGCCGGCAACACGCCGTGCAAGTTCTACAAGCAGAACACCCATGGCGGTGGTGTGCGCGACCCGCTCGTGGTGCACTGGCCAGCGGGGCTGGCCGCCGACTCGGCCGGCTCGCTGCGGCACCAGTTCCACCACGTCAGCGACCTGACGCCCACCATTCTCGATGTCGTTGCGGCACCGCTGCCGACAACGGTGAACGGCATCGCACAGATGCCGCTGCACGGCACGCCGATGACGTACACGTTCCACGAACCCGATGCCCCGACGCGCAAGGTGGTGCAGCACTTCGAGATGCTCGGGCACCGCGGCATCGTCGCCGACGGGTGGAAGGCGGTCACGCTGCACGACGCACGCACGCTGATCGATGACGACCGGTGGGAGCTGTATCACCTCGACGACGACTTCTCCGAGACCGTCGATCTCGCCGAGCGCCACCCCGACGTGCTGCGCTCGCTCGTGGAGCGTTGGTGGGAGGAAGCCGCCAAGTACAAGGTGCTGCCGGTCGACGAACGGGCCGGCGGTGGCACCCGTAAGCGGCGCCCCGTGCGTGCCAGTTGGACGCTGTGGCCCGGGCTAGAGCGGGTGCCGTCGGATTCGGCGCCACAACTGCAGAACACCAGCCACATCATCACCGCGCACGTCACCGTGCCGAGCGGCGGGTGCGAGGGTGCGCTGATCACCGACGGCGACCGTTGGGGCGGGTATGCGATGTTCGTGCAGGACGGTGTGCCGTGCTTCCACTACCACTTTCCGCTCGAGCGCCACGAGGTACGTGGCGTCGACGCGCTGACCCCCGGCGACCACACGATCACGTGGACCCTCACCAAGCTGGACCGCGTCTCGGGCCAGGGGCAGCTGCAGGTCGATGGTGTGGTGGTCGGCACGGTCGAGATCCCGAGGATCATCCGCGGCTGGATGCCGTTCGGCGGGATGAACCTCGGCTGCGACAACGGAGCGCCGGTGGCGACCACCTACGAATCGCCGTTCCCGTTCACCGGCACGCTGGATCGCGTGGAGGTGCAATTGATCGGCCACGACCCCGGCCCCGACCGAACTGCCGAACACCGCGCGGAGATGGGTAAGCAGTAGCGGCTCGTGCTGCCCGTCTCGCCATGCGGCGAACGAGCGCGGTGATCACTGCTGTGCGTCGTCTGCTCGTCGCATCTTGAGGAACTCGTCGATCCTGAGGAGCTTGGGAGGTCGCTTCAGGCCTACCGGTCGTAGCGCGAACGCTTGCTCGGCGCTGATGACTTCCGGTGCGACGAGATCGACGGTCTCACCCTCGATCTCGAGCTGTGCTGTGCCGGCCGCAAGCACGTTCTGCACCCAGTCGCAGCGCGATCCGTAGACCAGCATGATGATGAACCCATCGTCGACACGGTGCGCTTCGAGCGGCGTGCGATACGTCTGGCCCGAGACGCGACCGACGTGGCGAATCACCTGCCACTTGCCGTTGCGCGCCGACCGAGGGTTGAAGACCCGCTTGTTGATCTGTCCCCACCACAAGGGCATCGGCATAGCTCAACCTCCGGTTCTCTCGAGGTCACGATAGTGGCTCGGCCCTGCGTGCAAACGGGCTTCGATCGAGGATGCAGACGCTCGGCGGCATCGATCGTGAAGGCGCGGTCGGTCGCCACCTTGGGATCGCTGCGCGTCATGCGATCGGGGGCTTGAGCAGACGAAGGTGCAGGAAGCCGGGCTCCTTCAGGAGCTGAGCATGGTCCTCCGGCCACCGTTCGCGCATCGAGTCTGCCGGCAGTGGTTCGACGAGGCGTTCGATCAAGAAGCCCGCGCGGAAGATGGCGTCACACAACGAGGTCAGCGGCTCCCGCCAGAAGCTCACCTGCCAGTTGCCTTCGGGTCGCTTCCACACATCGGTCTCCACGACGACGTCGAAGTACGAGCCGCCCTTGTGCAACCAGTCGGTCGTCGGGTGCTGCGTCGACAGCACCAGCACGCCGCCGGGTCGCAGCACCCGGCACAGCTGGACCAACGCAGCGTGGCGGTCGTCGACGTGGTGGATCGTCAGCGCACACACGATGGCATCGAAGCTGTTGTCGTCGAACGGCATCGCTTCGCCGAGCATCTGCTGTTGGACGACGCACCGGTCACCCAGCCGCGCTCTCGCCAGCTCGACCATGGGTTCGCTTGCGTCGATCGCCACGACCTGCGCGCCCCGCTCGATGAGCTGTTCGGAGTAGAAGCCCGGGCCACAACCGGCGTCGAGCACACGCTTGCCACGGACGTCACCGAGCAGCTCCAAGAGCGCCGGCCGGTCGTAGTGCGCGTTGTACGCCCCATCGGCCGCGTGCCGCTCGAACATCGATGCCATCGAGTCGTACACGCGCCCCAGGTGATCGTCCATCCTGGGAACTCTATGTACCCTTCGTCCGCCCGATCGCCAAGCGCATTCGCGGGCTGGCACGTCGCCCTCGGCCGGGCGGCTGCAACAGCCTCTCAGCTGTCCTGAGGTCCGTCGCCTGTCGTGTGTCGTGAGCGGCGGGTGACCGCCGAGAGGCCGCGTCCGAACAGGCCGAGCACCGTTCCGAAGGCATGAGCAATGCCGCGCAGAACCGCCAACAGGCCACGGAAGAACCCGACTCCCGATCGTCGCTCGTCGTTCATCGTCAGCACCCCTATCGTCTCGCGCTGCCGTCAGCGCGGTACGAACACGATGACGAACTGACGATCATGGTACTGGAGGTCGCAGGCGATCTGAAGAAGGAAGGCAAGGCCGACCAGAAGGCGGGCGAGGTCAAGGAGTTCTTGGAAGGTGTCAAGGACAAGGCCGAAGACCTGGTCGACACGGTGAAGGACAAGATCACCAAGCACTGACCGTTCAGACCGGCTCTGAGGGTGCCGTTCCGGTATCCGGTGGATGAAAACCGCGTCCCGGAACGGACACCTACTGATTCGAGCGAAGGTGCAGGGTCATCGCAGAGCGGCCACGGCGCGTTCGACCACGCTTGACCAGGGCCGCGCATGCACGACGGGTACGTCGTGGCGGGCGCACTCGGCGCGCAGGAACGCGTCGAACAGCGCGCTCGTCCGAGCCCGCTCGGGCTTGACCTCGCCTTCGCGGGCCCGGTAGTTGTCGGCGATCTGGGTGTCGTCGGGTTCTGACACGAAGAGCGCTCGCACCCTGCCGGCGTTCGGCTCGTCGCCGTACGTCGCGAACGAAGCCATCTCGGGGAGCAGGAAGTCGCCCTCGTACACGACCCGAACACCTGTGGCCAGGTGGTCGGCGATGATCGCCCGCATCACCGGCTGGAACACCTCGCGACAGACCTGCACGTGGTGTGCGACACGACGGTCGTCGGGCCAGGTGGAGTACTCCTCGAAGTTGGTTCGCCAGAAGTGCAGCAGCGGCAAGTCGCGCTCGGTCGTCGCTGCCTCGAGCGCGATCTGGATGTCGTCGACCTCGGTGAGGTTCACCCCCAGCCTCCGGGCCAGCGGCCGACCCAACATGGTCTTCCCGGCACCACTCGCGCCACCCACCAGTAGCACCACGAAGTCCGACGCCGGCTCGACCATCGGCTCAGCGTAGACAGCCACTCGTGAGCCAGGCTGCGCAGGGCTTACCCCCGTCCAGCGCTCGTGTTGGTGGTGTCGGACGAGACAGGAAGCAACGCAGTCGGCACGGTCGCGTCGCAGGCGCATTCAGGCGACCTGGCTCGATGACCGGGCCGCGCTCCTGCGACAGCTCTGGGCACCGTGTCTCATCCTCGGTGTGTCTCGGTTTGCGCCAGACTCTGTCGATCAAGGTCCTCATGATCCACAGCCCACTCGTTGGGCCGATGACCCTCCACCCTCTTGCCGCCCGGCTGCGCGAACTTGGATTCGAGGCCGTCGTTCCGGACCTCCGGGAGGCATTGACGGGACCACGTCCTCAGTGGCGCGCGATCCGCGACTTGGCCCTCGCCGCTGCCAGTTCGATCGACGTGATCGTGGCGCACTCCGGTGCCGGTGTCCTGATGCCTTTGCTCGCCGAGCAGTTGAGCCCGAAGGTGGTCGCCTTTGTCGACGCTGTCGTCCCCGGCGATGGGTTGTCTTACCGGGCATCCGACCCGTTCATCGAGTTCGTCGACTCGCTGTCCCACCATGGACTGATGTTGCCGCCGTGGCACGAGTGGTGGGGCGACGACGTCACTGCTCGCCTGATACCAGACGCTGATCTACGCCGCCGGATCGAGGCGGACACGCCACGTGTGCCGCGATCGTTCTATGACGATCCGGTGCCGCTGCCGACTGGCTGGATGACGCGTCACGGCTGTTGCTTCCTGCAGCTGAGCCCCGCATATGACGACGACTGCGCGCGAGCCGCCGCTTACGAATGGCCGACAGCTCGAATGGACGGCCAGCATCTCGACGTCGCTGTGAAACCCGTCGCCGTTGGCGAGAGCCTGATGAGCCTCTTCGAACGAGCACAGTCTCACTGAGCCTTGGCCAACGAAACGCCGGAGACGGAGCGGTCTCGGACGTGAGATCGTGGTGCTGTGCAGGATGACGTGGAACAGCCACTCGAGGGTGGATGGCAGACCGACGTCCATAAGTCTGGCGACGTGGTGTTGCGATCGGCCAAGCCCCAGAGCGAGACCGTCATCGCTCTGTTGGTGCACCTGCGACGAGCCGGCTTCGACGCCGCGCCGTGTCCGGTGGGCAGTGGCTTCGCGGCAGACGGGCGTGAGCAGCTCAGGTTCATCGACGGTGAGAGCCCTCAGCCCAAGGCGTGGTCGGACGAGGCCGCGTGGCAGGTTGGGCACCTGCTTCGACGACTGCACCACGCGACGGCATCGTTCGTGCCGCCAACCGAAGTGGTGTGGCGGCCGTGGTTCGCTCGCACGTTGCCTGGCCACGCCCCGGTGATCGGTCATGGCGACCTCGGCCCCTGGAACATCCTCGCTCGTGATGGTCTGCCGGTGGCCTTCATCGATTGGGACAACGCCGGCCCGTCGATGCGCACTGGGAGCTGGCGCAAGTTGGCTGGTTGAACGCGCAGTTGCACGACGACGACGTCGGCGACTTGAACGACCTTCCGCCCGCGGCCGCCCGCGCCCGACAACTGGCTCTGATCGTCGATGGCTACGAACTCGGAAGGTCGGACCGGGCCGGCTTCGTGGACAAGCTCATAGAGTTCGCCATTCGCAGTGCGCGTGAGGAGGCGGCCGGGTACGGAGTCGGTCCCGACACCGTGAGCCCCGCAGCCGATGGGTTCCCAGTCCTGTGGGGCGTTACCTGGCGCGCCCGAGCCGCTGCGTGGATGCTCGACCATCGCCGCCTACTCGACAACGCCATCGGCCGTTGACGAGGTTCCATCGACGTTTTCTCCGCACCTGACAGGGCTCGGTTGCATCACAGCCAAGCTCACGCGAGCGAATCCCCGTCGCCGCCGGAGACGTTGTGTCGGCTGTCTCCTTCGCCGACGACCTCAGCCAGCAAGGCCCGAAGGCGTGTGCGGAGCCGCGCCGCAGCATCGTTCTGCAGGCGTTCGGCCAGGGTTCCGACAGCAGCGCCTCCAGGTCCGAGCTCCCGCCACAACACCAGGCGCAGATCGCGAAGCGTTGCGCTGTGATCGAAATCGGACGGCTCGACGCCCTCGGCGGCGGCGATCTCGAGACAGCGCCAAAGGTCCTCGGCGTCTCGCCACTCTGTGCGCACTCCCCGGACGAGTGCCTTCATGGCCAGGGTCCCGATTGCGTCGGGTAGCACCACGGTCGCCCCGAGTCGGGTGCCGTCCGTGAGCCGAAGCTCAGCGTCGACCTTGATGGCCGGCCGGCGCAGTGCTTCGGCGAGGCCCGGCACCTCGGTTGTCACAACATCTCCCACCGTGACCGTGTCGCGGGCACGCGAGCGGTACGCAGGCACGAGCAAGTCGACGGCGGCGACTCGGCGCTCATCGAGTTGCCGTTCCCATCGGTTGCCGAAGACCTTGTGGTAGCCCAGGCGTTCGATGGCCTTGACGAGGTCGGGTCGACGGAGCACGTGCGGTGGAACGCCGAAGTCCGCGTCGCCCGTCGCTCGCAGCGGGAGGTCGAGTCCGAGTCGTTGGATGTGGGTCACGCCACCGATCAGCCGATAGTCGCCCTCGGCCCCGGCGACCGACATCGCCTCGCTGACGTCTGCGATCGCGGTGAACCCACCGTCCATCGCCGCGGAGTGGCTGGCGAGCCCGACCCTCGCTGGGCTCATGCTCCACCCGGAATCGTGTGGCCAATGATTGCGGCGCGAAGTCGATCGGCGGCCTCTCGACGGTCCTCGCCACCGAGGTCAAGCAGGTCCCACCATTGCTGAGTCGGGT
>Ga0075163_10012382_pt1 | contig 11109 bp, 4 predicted proteins | sample JI1023141ADNA_FD_71478 | JGI IMG/M metagenome (GOLD analysis project Ga0075163, IMG submission 71478) | Wastewater effluent complex algal communities from Wisconsin, to seasonally profile nutrient transformation and Carbon sequestration -... | ecosystem: Engineered > WWTP > Effluent > Algae...
AGCGCTTGGCGGTGTTGAAATAGTCCCGATCTGTGCAATTCGCGGATCATTCGCATCATTTCGTGTGATGAAGGTCCACACACTCGCCATCGCACTTGTATTCTTTTCGGTCAACGGTCTCCATGCGCAGCACCAAAGTGTGCGGACGTTCTCAGCGCGTGTGATCGATCGCACCAACCATGATCCCATCCCGTTCGCAACGGTCCAGATGGAAGGGACCAAGCTTTCAGCCTTGACCGACATGGACGGACTGTTCAGCTTGATGATCCCTGTATGCCCAAGTACTGAGCGATGCCACTTGACGATCAACTCGATGGGCTATCAACCCAGGCGCTTCCCGGTGCCTCGGTCGGACAAGGGCCGGCTGGGAAAGGTCAGGCTGAAGCGCATCAAGTTCGATCTTCGGAGTATCGAACAGGTCCAAGATGACAAGGATGGAACAGGGCCGTTGAGAGAGAAATAACCGCTTGAGCTTGCCATTGCAGATCCTTCGATCGCAAGTTGGTTGCTAATCCGCAGCTCGCAAGTCTGTCCAAGACGCGGGAAGACCGGCTGGCGGTGCTGAAGTAAGTGTGCTAAGGCACTTGCTCCAGCCTCACCGCCGTAGGCACCGTACCTCCGATGGTCTGGAGGATGATGTCGCGGTCATTGTTGGCACCGGCATAGCGCAACTGCCCGTCGAGGTTGATGTCCAGCGGGCTGTAGACCCCGGATACCACATTGGTAGGGACGGTACCACCGATGGCCACCAGGACCGGGTCGCGGTCGTTGTTCACGCCGGAATACTTCACCGTGCCATCGCCACTACCATCGCCAGGCCAGAGCAGTCGGGTGCTACCGGCTACACTGGTGGGTGTGGTACCGAAGAGCGCCGTTGCGGTTGTGCGCGTGTCCCACGTGGTGGCGGTGCTGCTGAGTGCGATGGGTGCGGCGTTGATCACGCCAAGGTGATTGCGGTGCAGCAGGGCGATGCGGTAGGTGCCTGCGGGCGCAGTGAAGGCCACGGGGCTTGTTCCATCCTTCTCGGTGATGCGGCCATCGCGACGCAGCAGTGCTGCGCGGCTGTACAGCACGGTGCTTGGTTGAGCCGTGCTACGCAATTCAAGTAGCACCCAATCCACGATGGCTGTTGTGCCAGTGATGTTGAGCAGGGTAGGTGAGATGGATTCGCCGCCACCATTGCCGCTGTGGGTGTAGCCGAGCGCAGTGTAGGGCTCGGTGAGCGGGATCAGGGACTGGGTGCGCAGGTCATCGCGCATCAAGGCGGCTAGTGCATCATAGGCACCGCCGAGCCAAACGCGCGCATCGAGGCGGATGGGTGAGACCACGGTGAGTACGCTCGGGTCAGTGATCACCGGCGGGTTGAAATCGAAGTAGATGTTGGCGATGTTCGTGATCTGGTCGCCTGGCAAGAGCGGTAGTCTTGGACGGATCCGGAAGCTCACGAATCCGTGACTGCGGGGCTCGTTGACGTTGCTGTCGGGCAGAAGGATGTTGAAGAACCGGAATTTCAAGGTGCCCGCGTCACGTAGTTCCCAGGTGAATGGATGCGAGCCTGCACCCACTGTCAAGGTCAGCGGGTCGAGGTTCGAGGGCAATGTGTCGGTGATCAGCACATGGAAGGCTGTATCCGTGCCCGTGTTCTGGAAGCGGATGGTGTAGTCGATCCACTCATCCTCATCGAGCAGCCACTGGCTTCCGCTCCCCAGGCTGGTGCTGACCAGTTTGTCGTTGGGGTCGTAGCTGCCGGTCACGGTCCGGGCCAGGGAGGTGGTGTTGTTGGTAGGCACGGCATCGGGGATCCCCGTGTTCACCACCACGGAGGTGAGGAGTTCCGAGCCCAGCAGGCCCACATCCGGCGGGATCTGGAACCGAAGGACGATCTGACGTTGCTGGAACGCGGATAGCTGTGGCAAGTTCCACGTGAGCGTACCGCTTGTGGCGGTAAATGGCGGGGTGCTTCCAGCGCTGATGAAACCGAGTACGGGATCATAGGAAAGCGAAACGGTCAAGGCACCACTAGGGGCCGGCGTGTGGTTGCGCAAGGACAGCCCCACGACGTATTCGAAACCCGGTCGCGCTGCCCCGCTGCCCAGTACGGCGGCCACATCCAAGGGCACCAGCGAGACGCTGGCATGGTTCACGGTGACCGGGTTGGTGGCACCCGTGATCGTGAACGGAATGGGGGTTTCCACGCAGTGCTCTTCGATCACGTCGCTCTGCAGTTCCATGGTGTAGGCGCCCGGTGCGAGCGTCAGGTCATACTGCCCTCCCGCTAAGGTTGTGACGTAGGTAGGTCCGGGGAGTACCTCGAGCACACTGTTCATCACGCCCGGCTCGGATCCCTGCCAACCACAGTTCAGGTTGTTGTCCACGAACACGCGGCCTTGCGCGCGACCACAGGTAGCCCCCTCATTGGCGACGACGAATGGAATGGAATTGAAGCACTGGTAAGGGAAGCCCATGTCCGTTGGGGTGGAACCCGTTGTGTTGTTCCCAGAGAGGTGGAAGGAGTATGAACCGGCGCCGAGGTTGTTCAAAGTGACCAAGGTGGTGGCCCCCACCACTTCCTGACCGGTCCAGATGCCTGGAGTGAAGCTGGTATTCCCGTTCAGGATCACAGCCAGTGGTTGAGGCATGCTTCCATTGGTGAGCGCGAAGGTGACGCTTCCAGTGGGTGCATTGGAGCACGAGCCTTGGCCGTCCACGACGCCCATGGTCGGCAACACCGTAGGCGGTGGCCTCGTGAAGTCGCGTTGTACGGAGCACTCACCACCAGGGAACGTGTACTGGATGCCGATCGAACCTGTGCTTTGCAGCAGCCGGAACCACCAGATCCCGATGCCATCCCCGGGGAATTCCGGTTGGTAGACCAATTCCGCCCCTATGACCTCCACCATAGCGGACGCCCCCGGGGTCATGGAAGTACCCACATAGAGCTTCATGTAAGGCTGTTCGGTCGACACGTGAGGGAAGATCACGATGTCCTCGTCGAGGATCGCCAGGTCCGCAGGCCATAGGTAGTCACTGGCCTCGGCCATGGCACCCAGGTCGTCGGTCACAAGGACCTTGTAATTGATGTTCCCCGGCAGACCCGTGATCTCGGGACCACAATCGGTACAAAGCGGAACGAAGCCGGAACCGTCATCGCTGAACCAATCGTAGCGGTAGGGCTCCACACCGTTGGAAGCGGTGGCCTGCATGATGCCAACAGACTGGCCACAGTAGTCGTTCTGGAGAAAGGTGACCTGCACGTTCACCGCCACGACAGGGTGCATGCCGATCATGACGCTCAGTAGGGTCAGGGTTCTCATGGCTCTATTCGTTGGCATATGGGATGTTCATCCACGCTGGTCCACCTGTTCGAAGTTAGGCAAGATCATTTCCATTGCCGCACCTTACTACGGTAATTGCTCCAGCTTCACGACGATAGGCACCGTGCCCCCGATGGTCCGGAGGATGATGTCGCGTTCGTTGTTGGCACCGAAGTGGCGCAACTGCCCAGGCGGTTGCCACCGCCGTGCCACGGGATCGTGGGTGGCTGCGTCAATGATCGTCGGGGAGGTATAGAAGAGGGTCGCGATGGCGGTATACGGTCCAGTGGTATGCGTTGAAAGTGGCCATGGTCACTGCTTGATGGAGCGCTGCCGCAGCTGATCGCCATTCTCAAGATCTGCGATGATCACGTAAGTGCCTGCATCGAGCTGTGCCACGTTCAGGTCATAGGTAAGCGCTCCCGGGTTCGACCGGAGCACTGTGCGTCCATCAGCCGCTATCACCCTGAGCGCGCGCATTGCTGCTGGCGCAGTGACCGATACGATGCGCTGCATGGGGACCGGAGCGAGCACAAGCCTGCTATCCTGCAACTCGGTCACAACGGTACTGAACTCCGCCACCAGCACGCTGGGCTCGGTGATCACCGGCGGGTTGAAGTCGAAGAAGATGTTGGCGGTGTTCGCTATCTGCGCTCCTGCAAGCACCGGCTGCACAGGACGGATCCTGAACTTCACGAAGCCATGGCTCTCCGCCTCGTTGGTGGTGCTGTCCGGCAGGTTGATGTCGTCGAAGAACCACTCCACGACGCGACCGGGTTTGAAGCTGTACGTGTGTGCGTGCGAAGCCACGGCCATCTGGAAGGTGGTCATGTCCAGTTCCTCCGGCAACGTATCGGTGATGGTGACGAAGAAGGCCTCGGCCGTACCGGTGTTCTGGAAGTGGATGCTATAGTCGATCCACTCATCCTCGTTGATGAAATAGAGTGCTTCGCTCAGGCGCGAGCTGGTCACAGCGGTCTTGTCGTTCGGGTCATAGCTGCCAACGACCACTTCCGTGGTGAGGTCGCTGTTGTCGCTCAGGTCGGCATCGGGGTTGACGCTGCTCACGCTGATGCTGTGGTTGAGCAAGGTGCCTAGTGGCGTGCTCACCGGGACCGTGGTCTGGATGCTGAAGCCCTGCGAACCGAAGTAGTCCAATTCCGCAAGTTGCCAGGTGAACAGGTTGCCGGTGCTGGAGGTGGGAGTCGGTGTGATGTTCCCGATGGTCACCGTTGGGTCGATCAACATGGTCACCTCCACGGCTCCTGTGGGTTGCGCCGTGCTGTTGATCGCTGAAGCACTGATGTTGTGGCCGAAACCTGGCCGTGCAAAGCCGCCACCGATATGAGCGCGCAGATCCAGTGGTGCCGTACTGTTGTTGGCGAAATCGATGTTGGCGATCGGCCCGTTCACCGTGAAGGGCACCGGCTGAGTGGCCGGGCAGTACGGTTCCAATGTGGGGTTGGTCTGTTCGATGGTGTAGTTGCCCGCCGGCAGGTTGAAGCTGTAATGCCCGTTGCCCCCGGTCGCGGCATATTGCGTTCCGGGTTCGATGACCATTACGCTGCCGGGCACGCCCACCTCGTCTGCATCGAATACACAATCCGCATCTTGATCGAACCACGCCTGACCTTGCACCTGCGAGCAACCGGGTCCGAGATCCGGCACTTCGATCGTGGTGGACGCTGGGCACTGGCCCAACATGGGGTAGGCATCCATGGTGTAGATGCCTGCTGGGAGGAGGCCGTAAGTGTGAACATCGAAATCATAGAGTACCGTATCCTGCACGATGTGATCACCGCCGTTGGATATGGAGTAGCGCGTGGGGAACCCTGCCGAATACAGGTTGAAGCTGCCGATGTCCGAGCCTGCGCACGCGCCTTGCATGTCGCTCGCCGAGGGTAGCGCATCCAATTGCACGGGGTCCACGGTGAAGTAGCTGGTTCCCTGGCAGCCCTGCGCATCGGTGATGGTGTAGTTCACGGTGGCACCATCGCAGAAACCCGAGAAATAAAGGAAGCCGTAGTTGTCCACGCCGAGGGGTGTTACGGCCACATCGAAGCTCGCGCTGAAGGGTGGCGTTCCTCCTAGTGACACCTGCGGTAAGCTGAAGATGCCATTGCATTCCCCCGGGCAGGGCAACCCTGTGAACCCGGTGATGTCGAAGAAGGAAGCGGCGCTGGGGCCGTACTGTGTGCTACCATCAAAGGGCAGTGCAGGGAAGCTCTCCACTGTGGAGTTCGCGGTATATGGCGTGCCCATCGCATCGGTGATGGTAACGGAGTAGGAGCCGCCGGGCAAGCCGGTTATCGTTCCGGTGGTTGCCCCGTTGGACCACAAGTAGGTGTACGGTGCCACTGATCCGCTTCCGCTCATGTAAGCGTACATCTCGCCATTGGAATTGCCACAGGTCTCTGGCCTAAGAACCATGATGTTCGCCGTAGCCGCCGTAGCCGCCTCAACAGCAACAAGGGCGAACAGGATACACACCGATCGTGTAAAGGTGGCCAGTGTCATTCTAGTGTTTGATGAAACGTTCACGCGCCAACATTCCTTCAATGGTCCGTGCAAGTAGCACGTAGGCCCCGGCATTCAATGAGGACACATCGAGCGTTGCGGTGGATGCTCGCACGGATCGACGCATCACCTCTCTCCCATCAGGGGTAAGAATGGTGACCTGTTCGATCGTTCCTACATCGGAAGTAACGACCAACCGATCACATGTCGGATTCGGGATCAGGCGAAGTTGCCCCTGTTCCTGCGGTTGCTCTTGGACCGCCGTACTGAACTCCGCCACCAGCACGCTCGGCTCCGTGATCACTGGCGGGTTGAAGTCGAAGAAGATGTTGGCCCGGTTCTCGATCTCGTCGCCAGGCAATAGCGGCAAGCGCGGGCGGATGCGAAAGCCCACGAAGGCATGACTTCGTGGCTCATTGATGTTGCTGTCCGGCAGCAGGATGTTGGGGTAGTAGAACTTCAGCGTGCCTTGGTCGCGGAGCTCCCATGTGAAGGTGTACGAAGAAGCACCCATGATGATGCTACCAGGATCCAGGTTCGGCGGCAGTGTATCCGTGATCACCACGTTGAAGGCGGTGTCCGTACCCGTGTTCTGGAAGCGGATGGTATAGTCGATCCACTCATCCGCGCCAAGCTGCCACACATCGGTGTTGCCACTACTGGTGTATGCGAGCTTGTCATTGGGGTCGTATGCACCGGCGATGGTGCGCTGGAGCAGGTAAGTATTGTTGGAAAGGTCAGCATCGGTGCTGGTCGTGCTCACCGTGGCCGCAGTGAGCAAGTCCGTTCCGAGCAGGCCCACGTCAGGTGGCACTTGGAAACGTAGTTGGACGGTGCGCGATTGAAAAGCGTTGGTGAATGAAAAGGCTGCACCTGTCCAGGTGAGGACGTTGCCGGCCGTGGTGGTGGGCGCCGGTGTGGCGGAGACCAGGCCCAGCAGTGCATCATGCTCCAACTGCATCGTTACCGTACCCGCAGCATCCGCGGTCAGGTTGTTCACTTGTACTGCCACCTGATACTCGAATCCAGGCCGCGCCGCACCATCGCTCATCGTCACCTGCAAGTCCAGTTGCGCGCCCACCTCCATGGGCACATGCACATTGTTGTTCACGGCTTGCTGCACTACTTGCACCACCGGACAGGATTGGTCCAACACAGGGTGTTCGGAGAATACTTCATAGGTTCCATAAGGCACCTGCACGCTGTATTGACCGCTGCTGTTGGTGTTACCGAAATAGGGTCCTGGCTCAAGACGCACTACGGTGGCCGGAACGTTGTTCTCGCCGGGGTTCGTCGCGCAGTTGGAGTTATTATCCACGAACACGCGTCCGTTCACCACACCACAATCGCCTGGCAGTGCGGGCACCACCACCTCGATGGAATCAAGGCACTGGTAATCGTACCAATCCGTGAAATCGAAGTTGAAGGTCTGTCCCGACACATGGACCCAATACGTATCGGCAGCCAGGCCGGAGAAGGTGTACGGCGTGCCGATGATACCCTCGAGTTCGATCCCAGCCTGAGAACAACCGCCCGCTACGACCACCCCAGCGCTGTTCTTCAACCGGGTCACCACCTGCGGATAGAGCCCAAAACCGCCAAAGGACATGGTGATGCTCCCGCTCGCCCCGTTACTGCACGAACCCGCCACATCCACCACCTGCATCACAGGGAGCGTCTCCGGGCCATTGAGGCCGACCCAGGCATCCAGTATACAGCCGTTCTGGTCCTCGAACTGCAGTTGATAGGAACCGTAGCTCGGGAACATCAGGGCCCGATACGTGAATGCACCGCATTCATCCAATTGCTGTGACGAGTCGATCACATCGGGACCCCAGATATCTACGATCCCGTTCTCGAACATGTTCACCACGGCGATGGGTGGCTCACCGGGACATGTCGCGATCGCTTGTATGTCCAGGACGAGCGCACCGTCGATGACGACCTCGATCGGACCGGTACTGGCCATGTCCATCTGGGAATCGACCACGGTGAGGGAATAAACACCAGGATAAAGACCCTCCAGTGCCAGGTTGGCGACCGACGAACTGCTCTCTTGGAACACCCCACCCCCGGCATCATACCAGGTCACGGTGAAGGGAGGCAGGCCGCCCACCACATCCACGTAGATGGAACCATCCGGACCGCCACAAAGGGAAGGCCCCACAGCAGCCACAAAGAGGTCGATGGCATGGAGCGGTGCAACACCAAGCACGATGCCCAGTAGTACGGCGGAAGCGCGCGACCAGTATGGATCGATGTATGTCATTGTCCTATGTTCTGTTCGTTGGTCCTGCATTCGAATGCTCATCGTTTCACGAACCGTACTGTGCTGCGCCCCCCGTCGTTGGTCACGAGTTCCAGCATGTAGACCCCTGCGGCCCAAGCCTCCACGTTCAGCATCGCACTGGTACCCGGCACCCGCTCTTCAAGCATCGAACGGCCATCAATACCCCGAACGATCAACATGGCTGTGCGAAGGTCATCGCCACTCCTTCGGATCAAGAGTCGGCCCTCTGTGGGATTTGGCATCACCAGCAGTTGTGCAAGGCTCTCCGGTTCCTCTACCCCTGTACTGAACTCCGCCACCAGCACGCTCGGCTCCGTGATCACCGGCGGGTTGAAGTCGAAGTAGATGTTGGCGATGTTCTCGATGCTCGTTGTTGCAGCAAGTGGAAGTCGTGGCTTGATGCGGAAGGAGACGAAGCCATGGCTAAGAGGCTCGTTCACATTGCTGTCCGGCAGTTGGATGTTGTAGAAGGCCCAGCGCAACACGTTACCATCGCGAATGGATAGCGCATGCGCATGTGATGATGCACCTGCTTGGAAGGTGCCCAGATCGAGCTCCGTTGGGATGGTGTCGGTCACCACGATGTTGAATGCGGTGTCGCTGCCCGTATTCTGGAATCGTATGGTGTAGTCGATCCATTCATCCACATCCATATAGTACAGGTCGTTGCTTGAGCCACTGCTCGTGCGTGCCGTCTTGTCGTTCGGATCGTAGCTGCCGGTCACCGTGGTGGTGAGTGCGGCGGCATTGTTCGCAGGTATCGCATCGACATTGCCTGTGGTGAAGCTCGCGTTGAAGACCAGGTCCGTCCCGAGCAGGTTGATGTCCGGCGGAACCTGTAACTGCACATGCACTGTTCGTTCTTGGAAGGAACTGAATGCAGCGATGTTCCACGTGAGCGTATTGCCGGACACGTTCGGTGCCGGGAAGGCGGAAACGAAGGAGAGCACCGGGTCGAAGGTGATGGTGAGCGTGCTGGCTCCGGTGCTGGACAAGGTGTTGTTCGCCACTCGAGCTGTGAGGGCCATTTGGAACCCGGGCCGTGCAGCACCGCTCGCTAGCGATACGCTGGCATCCATCGGCACGAGTGCGGTATCGGCCACATTCACCGTTTGGAACGGAACACCCGAAGACAAGGTGAACGGTGCGGGTGCTGAAATGCAATGATCCTCCAGAACGGCACTCTGCTGTTGTATGGTGTAAGAGCCCAATGGCAGGTTGAGGCCGTACTGACCACCGCCGGTGATCGTATAGATCGGGCCGGGGAGTATCTCAAGCACCACACCGCTAGCTCCGGGCTCGTTGCCTTGCCGAACGCAGTCCTCGTTGTCGTCCATGAACACGGTGCCACTGATGTTGCCGCAACCGGGGCCGAGGTCCGGTATGGTGAAGGGAGTGCTCACCCGGCACCCGCTGCTCGCCAAGAATGTGCTCTCGCTCATGAATTGGATGAGCAGGTAGTCTCCGGGCGGCAGAGCGTATGAGTTCGTGCTCACCGCGTTCCCTGCTCCGAAGGAGGTGATGTACTGGTTGTTGATGGTTTCGATCTTCACTTGGGTGAACTGGCTGTGGCCTTCAAGCCCCGTTTGGAAGGTGATGGACCCGTTGTTACCACCGGAGCATGCACCTTGGATCTCCAGGATGGTCAGGTCGGGCCATTCGATCGGGTAACCGATGTATTCGTTCAAGGTGCCCGTACATCCGGCGCCGTCGCTGAACGTGTAGGTCTGCCAACCACCGAACTGTGGTGCGGGCCAACTGGCGGCATAGAAGGTATCGACCGGGAAGAGCCACTCGTAATAGATGGTCTCTTGCATGGTCTGTCCGTTCACGGTGTAGGGCAACGGACCCATATACTGACCTAAACCCGTGTTCCCATTCCCCGGTCCGTCCAGCAGCACATCCGTGAACGTGTTGCACAGTCCGGTCGTCCCGCCGTCGGCGATGTCCGAGAGCGCGTAGGGTTGACCTGAAAGAACGATCTCACCTGTCGCCTGATCATTGTTGAAGTCGGTCACTGTCACCGAATAGGTACCCGGTGGTAGATCGGAAACAACAGCGGTGGTGGCTCCGGTGCTCCACAAATAGGCATACGGGCCCACACCACCAGTGGCATTGGCTTGGATGTTGCCGCTGGGATAATTGCACGTTGGGTATCGGTTCACCCAAATGTTGACCGTTACGGCTTGTGCTGCGATATGCACAGCGAAAAGTAGGGGCAGAAGGATGCTTCTCATGGTCATTGCTTCAACAGTGAAGTACGTATGGTCCTGCCTTCAGTGGTATGAACCACGAGCGTGTAGCTGCCGGCAGCTAAACCACCGATATCGAATGAGGCGCTCGTTCCGATGCATTGGATCTCGGCTACCACACGGCCATCCAACGCTGTAAGTACGAGCCGTTGCAACGCGTTGCTATCCACCCGGACCGTGACCGCGTCCTTGGCCGGATTCGGATACACGGACAGTGCGGCGGCCGTCTCTGGAACCCCGCTCACCCCCGTACTGAACTCAGCCACCAGCGCGCTCGGCTCGGTGATCACGGGTGGGTTGAAGTCGAAGTAGATGTTGGCGGTGTTCTCGATCACGGTGCCTGGAAGGAGCGGCAGCTTGGGCCGCATCCGAAACTTCACGAGGCCGTGACTGCCCGGTTCGTTGCTGGCGCTGTCAGGAAGTTGGATATCGTCAAAGCGCCACTCGATCACGCGGCCGGGTTTGAAAGAAACGCTGAAGGGATGGGATGCAGCACCTTGCTCGAAGGAGAGCATATCCAACTCGTGTGAGATGGTATCCGTGATCACTACGAACTCCGCTGGGAAGGTGCCGGTGTTCTGGAAACGGATGGTGTAATCGATCCATTCGTCCTGGTCGATGTAGTAGAGATCCTCGCTGGCTCTGGAACTCGTTACTGCGCGCTTGTCGTTAGGGTCGTAACTGCCCACCACGATGTTCTGTTCATCGGCCGTGTTGTTCAGTAGGGTCGATTCGG
>Ga0075163_10012383_pt1 | contig 11108 bp, 5 predicted proteins | sample JI1023141ADNA_FD_71478 | JGI IMG/M metagenome (GOLD analysis project Ga0075163, IMG submission 71478) | Wastewater effluent complex algal communities from Wisconsin, to seasonally profile nutrient transformation and Carbon sequestration -... | ecosystem: Engineered > WWTP > Effluent > Algae...
CCGCTGGCGAGTACCAGCGGCATCACGCCGAGGATGAACGCGAGCGACGTCATCAGGATGGGCCGAAAGCGCAGGTGCGCGGCCTCGACGACGGCCTCGTACAGGTCGCGGCCCTGGGCGTGCAGGTCCTTCGCGAACTCGATGATCAGCACCGCGTTCTTGGCCGACAGGCCGATGATGGTGATCAGTCCGACCTTGAAGTAGATGTCGTTCTCGAGGCCGCGCGCGCCCACCGCCAGCGTCACGCCCAGCACGCCCAGCGGCACCACCAGGATCGCGGCGAAGGGGATCGACCAGCTCTCGTACAGCGCCGCCAGGCACAGGAACACCGCCAGCAGCGAGAACGAGAACAGCAGCACGGCCGTGGAGCCCGACAGCTTCTCTTCGCGCGACTGGCCGGTCCATTCGTAGGCGAAGCCCGCGGGCAGTTGCGCGGCCAGGCGCTCCATCTCGTCCATGGCCGCGCCGGTGCTGCTGCCCGGGGCAGGCTCGCCGGCGATGCGCATGGTCGGGTAGCCGTTGTACCGGATCGACTGCATCGGCCCGACCACCCATGCGGTGGTGGCGAAGGCCGACAGCGGCACCGGCTGGCCCGCGCTGCTCAGTGCGTTCAACCGCAGCAGGTCCTCGGCCTGCATGCGCGCCGGCGCATCGGCCTGCACCACCACGCGCTGCAGGCGGCCGGCGTTCGGGAAGTCGTTGACGTAGGCCGATCCCAGCGCCGTGGACAGCGCGTTGTTGATGGCGCCGAAGCTCACGCCCAGCGCGGCGGCCTTGTCGCGGTCGATGTTGAGCTGCAGTTGCGACGCGTCTTCCAGGCCGTCGGGCCGCACCGCCGTCAGCAGCTTGCTTTGCGAGGCCATGCCCAGCAGCTGGTTGCGCGCGGCCAGCAGCGCGTCGTGGCCGTTGCCGCCGCGGTCCTGCAGGCGGAAGGCGAAGCCGTTGGCGCGGCCCAGCTCGGGGATCGGCGGCGGGCTGACGGGAAAGATGAAGGCATCGCGGATGCGGCCCAGCGCGCCGAATGCGCGGCCCACCAGGGCCTGCGCAGAATGCTCGGCGCCAGGCCGGTCGCGCCAGTCCTTCAGCGCGATGAAGGCCAGGCCGGCGTTCTGTCCGGCACCGGCGAAGCTGAAGCCCAGCACGCTGACCATGTTCTCGACCTCGGGCTGCGCCAGGATGTACTTCTCCACCTCCACCATCACGTCGCGCGTGCGGTTGACCGTGGCGCCAGGCGGCAGCTGCACGTTGACGATCATGCTGCCCTGGTCCTCGTTGGGCAGGAACGAGGTCGGCAGCCGGCCCAGCAGCAACAGCACCGCGCCGATGATCGCGGCGTACAGGATCAGCATGCGGCCGGTGCGGCGCAGCACCTTGGCCACCAGGCTCTCGTAGCCGTGCGTGGTGGCCAGGAAGCCACGGTTGAACCAGCCGAAGAAGCCGCTCTTGGCCAGGTGGTGGCCGGCCTCCACGGGCTTGAGCAGCGTGGCGCACAGGGCCGGTGTGAACGACAGCGCCATGAAGGCCGAGAACAGGATCGAGGCCAGCATCACGGCCGCGAACTGCCGGTAGATGTTGCCGATCGAGCCGCTGAAGAACACCAGCGGCACGAACACCGACACCAGCACCACCGTGACGCCGATGATGGCGCCCTGGATCTGGCCCATCGCCTTGCGCGTGGCCGGCAGCGGGGCCAGGCCCTCGGTGCTCATGATGCGCTCGACGTTCTCGACCACCACGATGGCGTCGTCGACCACGATGCCGATCACCAGCACCATGCCGAACATGGTGAGCACGTTGATCGAGAAGCCCAGCGCCAGCAGCGACGCAAAGGTGCCCATCAACGCGATCGGCACCACCAGCGTCGGGATGATGGTGTAGCGGATGTTCTGCAGGAACAGGTACATCACCAGGAACACCAGGATCACCGCTTCGATCAGGGTCTCGACCACCTGGCGGATCGAGATCTCGACGAACTTGGAGGTGTCGTAGGGCACGATGGCCTTCACGCCGGGCGGGAAGTAGCGCGACAGCTCGTCCAGCCGCTTCTTGATCGCCTTGGCCGTGGCCAGCGCGTTGCCGGTGGGCGAGAGCTGCACGCCGATGCCGGTGGACGGCCGGCCGTTCAGGCGCGTCTGCGTGCCGTAGCCCTGGGCGCCGATCTCGATGCGCGCCACGTCCTTCAGGCGCACTGACGAGCCGTCGGCGTTGGCGCGCAGCACCACGTTGCCGAACTGCTCGGGCGTGGTCAGCTGGCCCTTGACGACCACGGTGGCAAAGATCGACTGGCCGGCCACGTTGGGCTGGTCGCCGATGGTGCCCGAGGCCACCTGGGCGTTCTGGCCGGCGATGGCTGCCGTGACGTCGGCCGACGACAGCTTGAAGCCCACCAGCTTGGCCGGATCGATCCAGACGCGCATCGCGCGCTCGGTGCCGAACAGCTGCGCCTGGCCCACGCCCGGCACGCGTTGCAACTCGGGCAGCACGTTGCGCGAGGCATAGTCACCCAGCGCCACCGGGTCGAAGGCAGGGTTGTCGGACGAGAGGATGGTGAACAGCAGGAAGTTCGAGCGCGACTTGTCCACCCGCACGCCCTGCTGCACCACGGTCTGCGGCAGGCGAGGCGAGGCGCGGCTGAGCCGGTTCTGTACGTCCACCTGGGCCAGGTCGGGGCTGGTGCCGGGCTCGAAGCTCATGGTGATCGAGCCGGAGCCGTCGGCCTGCGCCACCGATTCCATGTAGATCAGGCCGGGCGAGCCGTTCATCTCGCGCTCGATGACGCTGAGCACGCTGTCCTCCAGCGTCTGCGCCGACGCGCCAGGGTAGGCGGCCGAGACGATGATGGACGGCGGTGCCACTGGCGGGTACTGCGCCACCGGCAATTGCGTGACGGCGGTGCCGCCCAGTACCAGGATGAACAGCGCGATCACCCACGCGAAGATGGGCCGGTCGATGAAGAAATGGGCCATGGCGGGCGCCTCAGGGCCGCGACGCGGCCGAGCCGGCCGCTGCCGCGGGCGTGGCGGCCTGCCGGGCGCCCGGGGCAGCGGCGGTTGCCGCCCCCGGCGCCTGCCACGGCACGGGCTTCACCGGTCGGTTGCCCTGCAGCTTCTGGAAGCCGTCCACCATCACCAGCTCGCCGGCCTTCAGGCCGTCCAGCACCACCCACTGGCCATCCTTGGCCATGCCCACCTTCACCGCGCGGGTGCTCACCGTGCCGTCCGGCGCCACCACCTTCAGGGTGTCGCCCTGGGCCGAGCGCTGCACGGCCTGCTGCGGCAGCAGCACCGCGTCATTCGCCGCCGACTGCTCGATGCGGGCCCGCACGTACATGCCCGGCAGCAGCACCCCCTTGGGATTGGGCACCTCGGCCCGCAGCGTGATCTGGCCCGAGCCCGGATCGACCGAGAGGTCGGAGAACAGCAGCCGCCCCGGCTGTGCGTGCACGCTGCCATCGTCCAGCACGATGCGCACGGCCAGCGCGTTGGCACCACCCGCGCTCTTCAGCTGCCCATTGGCCAGGGCCGCACGCAGGCGCAGCACATCGGCCACCGGCTGCGTGAAGTTGACGTACATCGGATCGACCTGCTGCACCAGGGCGAGCTGGGTGGCCTCGCCCTGGCCGACCAGCGCGCCCTCGGTGACCAGCGCCCGCCCGATGCGCCCGCCGATCGGCGAGGCGACCGAGGCGTAGCCCAGGTTGATCTGCGCTATCTGCACGGCCGCCTTGCCGGCGGCCACGTCGGCCTCGGCCTGCTTCTGCGCGGCCACCGCGTTCACGTAGTCCTGCTGGCTGATGGCATTGGCATCGAGCAGCGGCTTGTAGCGCGTGGCCTGGGCCTGGGCCTGCATCAGGTTGGCCTCGGCGCGGGCCAGCGTGGCCCTGGCGCTGGCCAGCGTGGCCTGGTAGGGCGCCGAGTCGATCTGGAACAAGGCCTGGCCGGCCTTGACATCGCTGCCCTCGCGGAACAGCTGGCGCTGCACGATGCCGGCCACGCGGGCCCGCACCTGGGCCACGCGCGAGGCCTCGGCGCGGCCCGGCAACTCGGTCAGCAGGCCCACGGTGCCGGGGGTGGCCGTCACCACGCCCACTTCGGGTGGTGGCGGGGTGCCGTTGGCCGCCGCGGGTGGCGCGCCACCGGGGCTGCAGGCGGCCAGGCCGACCAGCAGGCCGGCCACCAGGCAGTACAGCGCCAGCCCGAGCGCCGTGCGCGAACTCAATGGTTTGCAGTCGGGAGCGCGCGGTGCGCTCGGCGTTGTTGACATGCGGAGAGCTTTCAGTTCGGGCGCCGCGGCGCGGCGCGCAAGGCCATGCCCCGAGGATGTCCCGCCGATGGAGGGCGGAACGCCCCTTCGAGGGGCCAATGCCGTCACTATATCGGCGCCCGGATGGCTTACTCGCCGCAGGGCGGTCGCGGACTTTGTCGGACCCGGGGCTTGGTGCAGGCCGGCGGCGATGCCGTCGGGGGAGTTCTGGATGCCGCTGCATCAGGCAATCCTGAACGCTGTCGGCGGCACCCGTCATCGGGCGCTGGAATCAGTGCCACGCATCTGGAATGGGCTGCAAATCCGTACCAGCTTGCCGAAACCCAGGCCGAAGACAGACGGTTCAATGGCTGACCAGGGGCTCGATCCGGCATGGATTGGGCGCAAAGGCACAGGATGAGGCGGCCCTGCCGAGGAGCCGCGCACAACAAGGGAAGCACGACGATGACGATGGCAGGAATGACGGTCAAGGCCAGGCTGGTGGCCGCACTGGGGGTGCTGGCGGTGCTGGTGCTGGTGGTGTCCGCAGCGGCGCTGCGTGCGGTGGGCAACGAGCACGCCGAGTTCGCCGAATTCGTGCGCGAGGACAGCGAGCGCATCAGGCTGGCCAACGACATCATCGACGCGGCCAATGCCCGGGCCATCGGCGCGCGCAACCTGCTGCTGGCGGGCGACAAGGCCGAGCGCGACGGTGAAAAGGCTGCGGTGGACGCGGCCCAGGACAAGCTGCAGAAGCGGCTGTTCGAACTGAAGGCCTCGATGGCCAGGTCAGCAGACGTCTCCGATCGCGAGCGCCAGCTGGTCGCCGAGTTCGAAGCCGTCGAGCACCGCTACGGTCCCCTGGCGCGCGCGATCGTCGACCTGGTGATGCGCGAGCAGCATGAGGAGGCGGTGACCCGCATGAACGGCGAGTGCAAACCGCTGCTGGCCGCGTTGATCAAGGCCGCCGGCGCCTACGTCGACCATTCCACCCGGCATGGCCTGAAGCAGGTCGAGAACGCCGAGGCCGCCTATGCCCTGAACCGCATCGTGCTGCTGGCCGCCTGCGGCCTGGCGTTCGTGGCGGCGGTGGTGCTGGCGCTGGTGCTGACGCGTGGCATCACCCGGGCCCTGGGCGCCGAGCCGGCCGAACTGGGTGCCGCCGCACAACGCGTCGCGGCGGGCGACCTGAGCCCCGTTCACGGTGCCGCGCAGGCCCCGCAGGGCAGCGTGCTGGCCTCGCTGGGCGACATGCAGGCCAGTTTGGCGCGCGTCGTGGGCCAGGTGCGCGTGGCCGCGGATTCCATTGCCACGGGTTCGACGCAGATCGCCATGGGCAACGCCGACCTGTCGCAGCGCACCGAGAAGCAGGCCTCCAACCTGCAGCAGACCGCGGCGTCGATGGAGCAGATGAACTCGACCGTTCGCAACAGCGCCGACACGGCCCGCCAGGCCACCCAGTTGGCGGGCTCGGCCAGCGCGGTGGCCGCCCGGGGCGGGGAGATCGTCGGCCAGGTGGTCAGCACGATGGAGGACATCGCCGCCAGTTCCAGGCGCATCGCCGACATCATCGGCGTGATCGACGGCATCGCCTTCCAGACCAACATCCTCGCGCTCAATGCCGCCGTCGAGGCCGCACGTGCCGGCGAGCAGGGCCGCGGCTTCGCGGTGGTGGCTGGCGAGGTGCGCACCCTGGCCCAGCGCAGCGCCGAGGCCGCCCGCGAGATCAAGTCGCTGATCGGCGCCAGCGTCGGCAAGGTGGAGGCCGGCTCGCGGCTGGTCGGCGACGCCGGCTCGACGATGACCGACATCGTGGCGCAGGTGCATCGGGTGGCCGACCTGATCGGCGAGATCAGCAACGCCGCGCTGGAGCAGACCACGGGCATCGGTCAGGTCAACGACGCGGTGAACGAGCTCGACCAGGTCACCCAGCAGAACGCGGCGCTGGTGGAGGAGAGCGCGGCGGCCTCCGAAAGCCTGAAGCAGCAGGCCACGCGCATGATCGACGTGGTGAGCGTGTTCAAGCTGGACGCCGGCGAACGGCCTGCCAGCCTGGCGCCGGCACTCAAGCCCAGCGCGCCAGCACCTGGTATCGACCGTCAGTCATCGACCTGACCAGCGCATAACCGGTCGGGCGCCAGCGCAAGGCGGCACGTGTCGCCGCGATCGTGGCGGGCGGCAGGCCTGGCCCGTGCCGTGCCAGGGTGACGTGCGGCCGATAGGGCCTCGGCTCGACGGGCAGGGCCTGGCGGTGCAGGGCCGCGGCCAGGTCGGCGTGCAGTTGCAGCAGGGGCTCGGGCACCGATGCGGGCCTGAGCACCGTCACGCCGCCGCGCCAGCTGTCGAGCAGGGACAGTTGCAGCTCGAACGGTTGCACCGGCGCCGCGAGACCGGCCACCAGTTCGGGCAGGCGCTGCTGCGGCACGCCGCCGATGAAGTGCAGCGTCAGGTGCAGCTTGTCGGTGGGCGTGGGCACCGTGCCGGGTGGCCAGGGCAGGCTGTCGCGGCAGGCTGCCAGGGCCTGGCGCATGCGCGGCCCGGGCCACAGGGCAAGGAACAGGCGCGCCGGTGCGGGCTGCTCTGGCATCGCGGCTCAGCGATAGAACGCTTCGACCGTGCCCTTCAGCTTGATCATCAGCGGCCGGCCCTTGCGGTCAAGCGTGCGGCCCGCCGGCACCTTCACCCAGCCTTCGCTGACGCAGTACTCCTCGACGTCCGAGCGGTCCTTGCCGTTCAGGCGGATGCCGATGTCGTGCTCGAATACGGCGGCCACATGGTGCGGGCTGCGCGGGTCGACCGACAGGTGGTCGGGCAGGGGGGGAAGGGCTTGGGCTTCGGTCATGGGAGCGGGCTCGTGAATGGGGCGGGATGGAGCGCATTTTCCAGCACGGCCGCACACCCGTCGTCCGCGTCGTCGTCCCCGCCGCTGTCCTTCGAAGCGGCGCCTTCGAAAGTGAACGTGAGTCCTACCTCGGACGGCTTGTCGACCAGGCCCTTTCACTTGAACTTGGCACTGACCTCCAGGCTGCTCTCCCGGGGCCCACTTGGGCCGGTTCGCCCACCTGCCATTGATCCTTCAGCCCGTTGCCCATGGTGTTGCTCCGGTTTCGCCGAGCCGAGTGCCGATCGACCTTAGGGGGGTGACGGACTCACAGCTCATCGCGCTTCATCTTCAGCCGCATCCGGCCGGCCCGGCCGCGCGCCTTCCACACCGCCATCTGCTGCTGCCGCTCCAGCACCGTCATGGTGTCGCGCCGTGCCTCGCGCAGCAGCTTGTGAAAGTTGCGCAGCCGGTCCTCGTCCACCACCTCGCGCACCCGGCAGCCGGGTTCGTCCTGGTGCCTGCAGTCTCGAAACCGGCATTGCAGCGCCAGTCCGGCGATGTCGCTGAAGGTGGCGGCCACGGTGCTCTCGTCGGCGTCGGGGCGCAGGGCGCGCAGGCCGGGGGTGTCGATGATGCAGGCGCCCCCGGGCAGGCGGAACAGCGAGCGCGCGGTGGTCGTGTGCTTGCCGCGGCTGTCGTGCTCGCGCACCGCGCCGGTGTCCTGCAGCGCCTGGCCCAGCAGCGTGTTGGTGAGCGTCGACTTGCCGGCACCGGACGAGCCCAGCAGCACCAGCGTCTGACCGGGCCGCGCCAGCGGGGCCAGGCGCAGGGCGGTGTCCGGGTCGCGTGCATCCACGCTGAACAGCTCCATCTGCACGGGGATGCGCGCGCGCACCGACTGCTGGCGTGCGTACAGCGTGGGCGCATCGCGCACCGCGTCGGCCTTGCTCAGCACCACCACCGGCTGCACGCCGGTGCCCTGCACCAGGGCGATGAAGCGCTCGAGCCGGCGCAGGTTGAAGTCGTCGTCCAGGCCCATCACCAGCAGGGCGGTGTCGACGTTGCTGACCACCGGGTGGCGGCGGCCGTCGGCATCGCGCCGCACCAGGTGGGTCTGCGGCGGCACGCGCTGGCGCACCCAGCAGCTGCCGTCGGGCTCCAGCGACACCAGCACCCAGTCGCCGACGGCCAGCGCGGTGTCGGACTGCTCCAGCTGGCGCATCAGCCGCGGCAGGACGCGGGCGCTGCGCTCGGCGTGGCCATCGTGCACGTGCACCGTCTCGCGGTGCAGTTCGGTCAGGCGCATGAGGTGCAGGGCGGGTTCGGTGGAACCGGCCTCATGCGCCGCGTCGGTGGGTTTGTCTTGCAAGGCCGCCTGCAGGGTGACGGCGGCATTGAGGCCCATGGACTGCAGGCGCTCGAAATCGAAATGAATCATGGCGGGATCTGACCTTGTGGCTTCGGGCCTGCGCGGGCGCAGGCAGGTCGCCGCGGCAGGGCCGACGGCGGAACTTGGGAAGCAAGGCGGCGCAGCAGGCTGCGCGTCAGGTCAGGCCCCGGAAGGGAGGCCGGTATGAACCAGGGGCGTCAGGCGCGCGCCGCGAAGGGGGCAATGGGCGTTGTCTTCATTGGGCACCTCCGTCGATCTGGTTGGGTTCGGCTTGTGCATCGACGGCGCGCGCCGTCGGCGATAGCGGCGCAGTGTCGCAGCGGCCAGGGGCAGAGTCAAGTTCTGGCCCTGGGGCCGGGATCCGCAGCGATGCATCGAGTCGTCGTCGTCAATGCGCAGCAGTTGGGCGGCGCGGCTTTCGGTGTTCACGTGGGGCAGACATCGGAAAGAGGGCCTGGTGCCGGGTGTCGGGAAGGCCCTAGGTGCGTGGCGATGGCGCGCAGCGCGCGTCGATGTTCAGCCAGCAGTTGCGCCCAGGCGCCGGCGTCCAGGGGCCGGCCTGCGCGCAAGCGGTGCTCCAGTTCCCCGGCCGTGGCGGCCAGCGCCATGGCGCCGACCTGGGCGCTGATGGACTTGAGCGTGTGCATACAGCGCCGCATGGTCTCGTCGTCGCAGGCGCTTTCGGCGTCGCGGCAATTGTCGATCGCCTTGCCGCTGGCAACAACGAACTGATCCAGGATCGACCGGGCGAACCCTGGGGCGGTGCCGTTGGCCACCATCGGCAATTCCGCCAGCACGGTTGGGTCGAATGCGGGCTGCAGAAGCCCCGGCAATGCGACGGGCGGCACAGGGGGTATCTCGACCGCGCGGGACGTCGGTTCGATCCGACCGAGGTAGCGAGCCAGCACGTCCTCCAGGCCGGCGCCGGTGATGGGCTTGGTCAGGAAGTCGGACATGCCCGCGGCGATGCAGGCCTTGCGGTCACCGACCATCACGTTGGCGGTCAGCGCAATGATGGGCAGCGCAGGCCGTCCTGGCCCGCGGGCGATCTCCAGCGCGCGGATCTGGCGCGTGGCCTCGAGCCCATCCATCACGGGCATCTGGCAATCCATCAGCACCAGGTCAAAGGCCTGCCGACGGACCATCTCGACGGCTTCCGCGCCATCGTTGGCCAGGCTCACCGTCGGTCCGATCCCCTCGACCATGGCCGTGGCCAGTTGCTGGTTGATGGCGTTGTCCTCGACCAGCAGGATGTGTCCGCGCAGCCTGGCGCTGTGCCCGACCGCAGCCAGCGGTGCGGCCGGCCACCCGGTCGAGGTGGCCGCCAGGGCCCCCGTGAGTGCCCGCAGCAGTTCGGCGCGTCGCACCGGCTTGTTGACGCAGGCAAGCTGGGACAGTTGCTGTCGTGTTCGCGCATCGGCGCAGGCACCGATGGATCCCAGCATCACCAGCCGGGTCGGGGGCTGCGACCTCATGTCCTGGATGGCATGCGCCAATTGCAGTCCGTCCATGCGTGGCATGTGCAGGTCCAGCACTGCCAGCGCGAACGGCTGTCCGTCCAGCGCGGCCTGTTCGATCAGCCGCAGCGCCGAGGCGCCATCGGCCGCGTTGCTGACCGCCATCGCCCAGCCTCGCAGTTGCTGCTGAAGGATGTCGCGCGCGCTGTTGTTGTCGTCGACCACCAGTACGCGCACGCCCTCGAGCGCAGCGCTGGCAGGGGCGGGCTGTCGAGTGTCGACGCCCCTGGGCAGGCGCAGGTCGACATGGAACTTCGATCCCCGGCCCGGCATGCTCTCGACGCGGATGTGACCCCCCATCAGTTCGAGCAGGCGCTTGCAGATGGCCAGGCCCAGGCCGGTGCCCCCATGGTGCCGGGTCGTGCTGCCATCGGCCTGCGAGAAGTGCTCGAAGATCCTGCCCTGTGCCTGGGGGGCGATGCCGACGCCGGTGTCCTGCACGCAAATGCCGATGGCGACGTCGCCTCCGGGAAAGTCCGACGCGCTCACGCGAGCGATGACTTCGCCCTGGCTGGTGAACTTGATCGCATTGCTGACCAGGTTGGCAATCACCTGCCTCAGGCGAAATGGATCACCGCGCACGAGCAGCTGCTCGGCCGGCGGCTCGCAGTGGACGGCCAGTTCGAGCCCCTTGCTTTCGGCCGGCTGCGCGAACATCAACACCGCCTCCTCAACCGCGTCGACGAGGTCGAAGTCGACGGCCTCGAGTTCCATCCGGCCGGAATCGACCTTGGAGAAGTCCAGGATGTCGTTGATGACGCCCAGCAGGTGACGACCGGAGGACTGCACACCCTCGGCCCAGGCGCGTTGTTGCGGCTGCAGTCCGCTGCCGATCAGCAACTCGTTCATGCCGAGCACGCCGTTCAACGGCGTGCGGATCTCATGGCTCATGGTGGCCAGGAAGTCGCCCTTGACCCGAGCCAGTTGCTCGGCCGATTCGCGGGCGTCGTTCAGCGAGGTGCGCGCCGCGAACTCCTTGCGCAGCAGGAATTCGCGCCACCAGCCGATGCCGGCGGGCAGGGTGAACAAGGTGAGCACGTGATAGGACCAGTAGGCCACCTCACTGCCGGTCAGGCCCGCATGCGACCACATCGCGGACTCGAAGGCACACAGGATCACGGTTCCCGAGGCCAGC
>Ga0075163_10012384_pt1 | contig 11108 bp, 7 predicted proteins | sample JI1023141ADNA_FD_71478 | JGI IMG/M metagenome (GOLD analysis project Ga0075163, IMG submission 71478) | Wastewater effluent complex algal communities from Wisconsin, to seasonally profile nutrient transformation and Carbon sequestration -... | ecosystem: Engineered > WWTP > Effluent > Algae...
GCAAGTTGGACTCACACACCCAACCTAACCATGAAACGCAACGATCCCATCTCCCACCTCATGTCCCGCAACGTCGTCACCGTGCATCACGGCGACCCGATCTCGAAAGTCCGCGCCCTCGTGCGCCAGCACGGCGTGCATCACCTGCCCGTCGTGAACGGTGACCAGCTCATCGGCATCATCACTTGGAGCGACATCCTCCGCGTGAGCTTTGGCGACACCTTTGGCACCGATGAACGCGCTGTGGACGCCACTCTCGACCACACTTTCACACTGGAACAGGTCATGAAGAAAGATCCGGTCACCCTCGCTGAGACCGGCACCATCCGTGAGGCGGCCGAAATCCTCGCCAAGAGTGAATTTCACTCCCTTCCCATCGTGAACGGCGGCAAGCTCGTCGGCATCGTGACCTCGACAGACCTCATCCGCTACCTCGTGGAGCAGTTCTGATCCTCAGGCCTTCACACCTTCCAGCCACTCGATGCGGCGCCGGAGTTTCTCCTGGCGATCCGCATCGGGGTTGGGATACAAAATGGGATACCACACGGTGATGACCGCAGCTCGTGCCACGAGGCATTGCTGGAGCGCTTTTTCATCCACAGGACCGTAAGCATCGCGAATGGCATTCACCGTGGCATGATCGTGATCGAGCAACTGCGCATTCCAAATGATCGAGGCCACATCCCACTCCACTGGCCCGGCAAACGTATCCTCCCAATCGGTCCAAAGCAGGCCGCGAGTCGTGTTCATGAGGTTCCCGGCATGCGCATCCCCATGCAGCGGCTGCTGCGGATAGTCCGCGAGGACCTCCAGCGAGGTTTGCAGATGCTGGCGCAGCATGTCCTGCGTCTCCGCGGTGAAAAGCGGGCGCTCCTTGAGGATTGCAAGGCTTTCTGAAATGATCGCCAGACGCGGCAGCGACTCCGGAAAGCTCTTCATGACCTCATGACACTTTTTGAGCGTAAGGCCGATCTCACGCGGATCGGGCTCCGCATCAATGCGGGTGACAAATTCCCAAAAGTTCAGCGGATAGCCCAAGTGCTCATGCGGACCCGGTGGAAGGTCCGGATGCAGCGGAATGACTGGAGCGCCCTTTTGCGTGAGATGCTGCGCGATGGCATTTTCTCGTGCGAACCATTCCGTGCCCTGTCGCGGCCCATCGCGATCTTGCACCACACGTGCCACGAGCGTTTCCGTGAGCCTCACCACGAGCGTGCTGCTGTTTTGCAGGATGTCACATCGGTCCGGTTTGATGCCATGAGCCATGGCAGTCTCGGTGGCGGCACGAATGGGAAGCGTGGGATCAGGCATGAAAATCAAATGGTGCATGGGTGAGGCTCGCAACTGCACACCCGCGCCCCGTGCTCCCCGGCGAGCCAACGCACCCGCCATCCAGCGATCTCGGTGGCATAGATTCTATCGGGCTCATCGTGATACGCAGGCTGCGGTTGTAGAGCCAGCGATTGATCGATGATGAGGCGGACGTCCTCCGGCACATCACTTTCGCATTCCCAGGTCACCGGTCGCGATGGAGGCATCTCATCGGCAAAACCACTGCGAGCCTCCGGCACGCTGTCCGCATAGCGAATGTAGGGCTTGATGTCGAAAACCGGCGTTCCATCGACCAGATCCACACCACTGACAAAAAGGCGTGGCGCATTCTCACCTTCCCACTCCACACGATCGAGCTTCACCACGCTAAGCGTGAGCCTGTTCGGACGAAATGGCGAGCGTGTGGCAAACACACCACGCTTCTCGTTCCCTCCAAGCCTCGGCGGACGGACCGTGAGTGCCGTCGGCTCATCTTTGACCAAGTGAAACTGCGTGATGAGCCACAAATGACTGAACTCTTCGATGCCTCGCACGGCTTCAAGGCGTCGGAAAGCAGGCTCGAACTCGATCGCTCCCCACGCGGATGGCACCAAACCGGACTGACGGGGCACACCAAACTTGTCGGTGTAGCATGTGCGCAGGGTGGCGATGACCTGAAGAGATACCATTCTGCAACTACGGCACTCCAATCATCGCGGCAAGGCAGGAAACGCCGGGCTCAATGCCCATGATGACTACCACCGCGATGACCACCGGATGATCCACCATGCGAACCGGCCCCATGGCTGGATGAATGCCTCCATGATCCACTCGATCCTCCCGATGAGTGACTTCCATGCCCTGAATGCCCGCCTCCGGAAAACGCGACGCCAGGCGACGATGAATGATGAGATTGCGCCGGCGGCGAACAACTGCTGTATGAGGGCCGCGAAGAATGGATCACAGGCGGGCTGAAGCTACGGGCCGAATAGCCACTGTAGCACGGCCGTGTGTTATAGCTGGTGACCGAAAGCACCGGGCGTGAGTAGTAACTGCCGGAGTAGCCACCAGCCGGGCCATAGGCCATCGGGTAGTCGTAAATTTCACAAGATGTAAGCGAGCAGGCGACGAGCAAAGCAGCAGGGAGGAGCGCAAGATTCATTTTCATGGCACAAGCTCCGACGAGGACTTTTGCCCCTCATTCAAAACTTCGCCAATTCCTCACAAAGAAGTAGGCCATGCCAGCCGGAATCAGTCGCATCAATGAGGCTCGTAGTTCACCGGTTCCTCGGTGATGACCACGTCGTGAGGATGACTTTCCTTCAATCCTCCAGCCGTGATGCGCACGAAGCGTGCCTTGGCGCGAAGTTCGTCGAGACTGTTCGCTCCCACATAACCCATCCCGCTGCGCAGGCCGCCGATGAGTTGGAAGACGACATCAGCCAGCGGTCCTTTGTATGGCACGCGGGCCTCGACCCCCTCGGGAACCAGCTTGCCCGAGCTGTTCTGGCCGTAGCGATCCCCAGCGCCCTTTCTCATGGCCTTCAGGCTGCCCATGCCACGATACTCTTTGAAGGTGCGCCCCTGCCACTTGACCATGTTGCCGGGGCTTTCACTCGTTCCCGCCAGCAACGAGCCGAGCATCACCACATCTGCACCACCAGCCAGTGCCTTCACGATGTCACCGGAGTAACGAATACCACCGTCTGCGATCACAGTGACTCCCGCCGGCCTGCACACCTCCGCCACTTCCTGCACCGCACTGAATTGGGCCATGCCCACGCCGGAGATGATGCGAGTGGTGCAAATCGAGCCCGGTCCCACCCCGACCTTGATGGCAGAGGCACCTGCTTTGATGAGGTCTCGCGCTCCATCAGCAGTAACCACATTACCCGCCACGATCGGAATCCCAGCACCCAGCGCCTCGCGAAGGCGGGCAATGACCTGCATGACCCTGCTGGTATGCCCGGTGGCCGCATCGATGAAGACCGCGTCCGCACCTGCGGCGAGAACAGCTCTCCCACGATCAACGCAATCTTCACCCACTCCAACCGCCGCACCTACCCTCAACTGTCCGTTTTGATCCTTGGCGGCATGCTTGAAGGTCTGACGCTTGATGATGTCCTGCTTGGTGATCAGTCCAGCCAGTTTCCCAGAAGCATCCACAAGAGGAAGCTTCTCAATGCGGTGTGTGTAAATGATCTTCAGCGCATCCTCGAAGCTCGTTTGTGGAGTTCCCGTGGCCAGACGCGTGCCCGGAGTCATCACCGCCGAGACCGGCGTGCTCTCGTCTTCGATATACCACATGTCACGACTGGTCACCATGCCCACCAGCTTGCCATCTTTGTCCACGACCGGGAAACCACTGACACCTTTCTCAGCCATGAGGCGATGAAGCTCGCCAAGACGGGCGTCCGGGCTGACTGTGAGCGGATTCTGAATGACTGTGTTCTCACTGCGCTTGACCCGGGCCACCTGCTCAACCTGCTGGTCAATCGGCATATTACGATGAACAACCCCCAGTCCACCTTCCCTAGCGAGCGCGATGGCCAGTTCCGACTCGGTGACTGTATCCATGGCCGAAGACAAGACCGGCACATTGAGGCCTATGGAGGCCAGTTTGGTGCTCACATCGACTTCTCCAGGTAAAACGGCACTATGAGCCGGAAGGAGAAGCACGTCGTCAAAACTTAAAGCGAGAGGAGGAAGATCACCCATGTCGCAGGTAAGCGGAGCTTGAGCACCTGTCATGCGGAAAGTTGCAACGATACGCTGCCCTTTTCGAGCGGGCTCAATTCTGCCCCGGACGGTAAGACCTAGTTTTGCCATTCATCGGATCAATCTGAATGGTGAAGAAGTTTTTCGGCAAATTTGCAACGGTGATCTCCCGTCCAATGTTACCTGCGAGTGTGAAGTAGCTCTGATTAAGACTGGTAAAACTCAGCGCCCCCAAGGTGCTGGCACCGCTGGCTTGGGTGGAGACAATTCTACAGGTGCCGTCAGTCATAAAACGAAGCGCCACATACTTCGCGCCCTTGACCCCCGAATATCCATTGGGCTTGTTTTTTGTGGTGTCATCGAAGCCTTGCGAATCCAAAACAGGTGAAAGGGATGACTCCCGAGGGATGATTATGCCCTCTGGAAGACGAAACACCTGACCAATCGGCTCAAACAACTCCTCAAAATTCCAAGGCACATTAGGATTCACGGGCGGAGTTGTGACTTTGAACATCTGATATGAGCGATAAGCCTCAAATTGATCCGGACTCACCTGGTATCGGAAAAAGCGAACCTCAACCGGAGCATTTAGGGTGCTGGAAAGTTGCTGCGCCTCTGAGAGAAATCCAACCAAACTACTCCCTGCCGATGTGAGTTTGTTTGCCTGCATCGTTCCCAATAACGTAGGTCCGGTGAGAGCAAGGATCAGCACAATGATTGAGACGACCACGAGTGTCTCGACCAAGGTGAATGCTTGACGATGGAGTTTGAAAGAGAGCAGCCTTGTCTTCATATGATTTGATTTGCCACCGCAATTCATGTGCGATTAAAGACTCCAGCGGGACTGCTTGAGAGCAATAGAAGTGGTGAAGATGCGAAAATTAAGGCGCTTGGCGACCAAAAGTTGCTTCAGGGCACCCGGCTTGTTAGGAGTTCCCTCAAGATCCTCCTGAAGGTTGGCTGCATTTTTGAACAACCCTCCGACAGTGCTTACGATCTCCTGCCGCAACGTGTCATTAAAAGACAGTTGTTCACCGGCCAGATGGTCTAGCGCCACCATGCTCACTTTCAGGAGCGGAGGAAGCAGGTGGCGGGTGCCCTGAGCTGAAGCCGAGTTTGTTGTCGCGCCGGGATTGGTTATTAAAGTCGAATCATAAACATACATCGGTGCAATAGAGTATGCATTGGCAGTTCCGCTTCCCGACGTGCCAGTCGCAGTTGCGCTGTTCTGGGGGGAAATTATCAAACAAAGAATATTCTCCGCCACTGGCCTGGTCGTAGCCGGACTGATCTCCTTTTCGCTGCCGCTTATGACCTGGCTAGTCTGTGCATCTTGAAACCATTGCTTCGAATGTTCCACGACGGGGCGGTAATCTGGCCTGTAAATCTTGTTCTCCTCCGCGGTCGGACTATACTCCATCAAGCGCAACCGAAAACGAGGCGGCACTGATCCAATCTGAGATAAAAACGTCGGGCGAAAGGCTTGATCGCTGCCCCACTCCACAAAATAGCCACGCCCGCACATGAGATTCACCATGTTCTCCGTGTCAGCCACGCCCGTAGCAGTGGTTGCGGTGGCACGACTGGTAATGCCCAAAGGGGCCTGAAAAAAGACACCATGACCAGGAAAATTTGGCGCACTACCTGCAGTGAAAAGTCCATTACTTCCAACGGTCGGCCCGCAAACGAACTGCAGTTCCGACTGACGAATATAGTTTTTAGCCTTGGTGATTACTTGTCCGGCAGAATCGTTGCCCAGATTTTCAAACTCATTTTCCCAATAGGAGTTCAGAGTCGCCTGTGATAGATTGCGTGTCAGCAGGTCAAAGGCAATTCGCGCCTCTCGAAACTGGGAGACTTGGGAATTGGAACGAACCCAAGTCCGCTGCACCAACGATACAAAGTTGGCCACAATCATCATCAAGACCACCAAAATGGTAACCGACACCATTACTTCCACCAAAGTAAAACCACACGTGTGCTTGGCGGGGTGAGCGCCGGGATTCGATAAACTTTTCATAGCTGTAATGATTCTTCAAAGAACGGGTCGGTCCTTAGCCACAAGATGATTAAAGGTAGTATAAAGAGCCGGATTCTTGCCGGTGAATTCGAACTTGGAATTGGTTGTGGTCGCAATTCTGATGACCAACCGCTTCAGGTTACTTTGCAATTTCAAATCGTTTGAAGCAGCGGGTATGTACGCTGGATTACTGTAATCAACCTCGACCACATAAGTAAGGTCTTTGGCATCCTCTGCCACTTCACTACCTTGATCATTGTAGAATTTTTTTACCTTGCCTGTCTGTATGTTCAAGTAAGGCCATCCAGCATTCTCCACGTCCCGAATCAATTGTTCGAGAATGTTGCTATTGATAGCCATCTGAGCAGTTCGACGAGACATCTCCAACCCCTCGGGTAGCAAACCCAAGCATGTGATGATGCCCACCGCTGCAATGGCAACAGCGAGAGCCACCTCTACTAGCGAAAAGCCGGGGGCATTTCTGGAATCAGGTGATTTAGCGAACAACTTCATGGCATATTCTGGTTCAAATTCGATTATTCGGCCAAACACCTGATCAAGGGCTGAACCGCTTGGATTCAAGAGTGCGAAATTGGTAGAATTTTTCCAATGGCACTTCGGTCGCAGGATTGGCACTCCCCCCGTAATCAGGGAGTGCAATGGTCGCATCTGTGGGATCAATGAATCGTTCAAGCAATGTGGAGCCCCGGTATTCGCTCACAATGGTATCCTTGTCAGGATCAAACTTGCTCGCTGCCACTGATCGCGCCTTTCGGATCATCTGGGCACGAACATGGACCCGGAAAGTGTTGGTGCGGGTGGTAACACGAGCATAGAGGTTTGAATAGGGGCGTTCACGTGTATTGTCTCCCGTCGGAGAATGATTGACCCAAAACGTCTGCATAGCCGTATCTACACTTGCTGCCGAGGAGTCTGACTGGATGCTGCCGATTGAACCAACATTCTCACCGCCGGAGGATATGCCAGCGCTCACATCAGGAATCAGATGCATCTCACAGATCTGTGTGGGAGAACGGAACAGTCCGCTGTAGCTCGCAGAGTGAATGCTCGGCCTCGACGCCATGTTAAATTTCTGATCGAATTGCCCCAGAGTGGCACCAATGTTGATGGGCCTGTGCCAGAACTTGCTGCCACCGTTTGAGGTTTCGTCATAGAACTGGTCGCCTTTTCCGTTAGACCAGTCTGCATTGGTGGAACTACGGAAGCCCTTCGCATTGTTAACATCATCGTTGTTTGGAATGGCCGTGACAAACTCGCCTTTCATCAGGGCATGGAGTCCCGTGGCCCGGCGAATATTGGTGAATGGCATGATTTGATAGTTGAGGTTGATCTTCCCGGCAGTGGACAAGGGTTCACTAATCGCATAGGGCTCGACCACTGGCATGGTGAACAAATCCAGCAGATAGTGGTCACGCGGGTTGTAGTTACCTGGATGCTTGGCCTTAGCCTTGGAGGCATGGGAGCGAGCATAAGGGCGGAACAGCAATGTCTGCCAGGGGCGCCCCTCACCACTGAGCGACGACGTCGCCGCTGCAGCGCTTGTCGGCACGTTTCCGCCGTCAAAAACAGCAGTTGGCAGAGATCCAAACATGACTGGCGAACTGATCATTCGATTGGGAGTCATGTAAACACCACTGCGCCAGTCATCACTATTATGCCAAGGTTCAAAGAAATAGCCTGACCGGTAGAATTTCGTGCTGCTAAAGCGGGTGAAATTGCCTGCGAAGAAATTCCCCTCATCAGGCTTGTTTACATACGCTCCGTCGCGCGCATTGGCAATTCCGTTGTCAAAATCTCCGAATGAGTTCGCTGCATCTGACCATGCATTGCTCGGCGGCAGATCGGGAATCCTAGCATTGTCATATGGCGCACCAGACACCAGAACTTGCTCGCTTTGCACAACCGAACTGAACTGGGTGTTGTTCAATATCGTGGTGCTAGGCAGCACCACGCCATTTTCTCCGCCTGCTGTGTGTGTCGTGAAACTATGTATCGTCCGTGGCTGCTGCCCTGGTTGTCTTGACATGACCGCCTCCCATACGGGATGCCGCTTCCAAAGAGTGCGGGGGACATCGTTACGCGCCGCCACAAGGCGATAGTCACCCACTGACGGAACGAAGGTGCGGATCACGTCACTTCCAGTCCAAGGATTGCCGTTCTCGTCAACGTATCCCAAGGTGGTTTCAGGCGGAATGACGCTGAAACCATCACGCCCCCCGTTGTCAAACACTGCCGATCCTGAACCATCTTTTCCAGTGGTGAACCTCGAATCGGTATCGAGACGGCCAAACAGCATTTGATCCTCACTACCACCGAATTCATTATTGAAAGCAGGTCCGGCCAGATACAGCGCCGTCTGCCCCGGCTGCCCGAACGCCGGATTCACTTGTCCTACCATGCGGCCCAAACAGCCCATCCGGTTGAAGCACCACCAGTGAGGGCCAGGAAGAGCACGCCGGTAACGGTCCCTGCCAAACGTATCCACCCACCAGCTATGCAGCACTTCACCACGCGTTGGTGGTGCCCTGCCGTCCGGTCCAGCACCACCGGCAAGTTTGCGTTCCCCGCCGTAAACCAGCGCGGGAGTGGGGACTGTAATATCTTCCAGAGAAAGACGGATGTTCTGAACCTCCGCGCCAGCCACTCCCGCTTTCTGATGCGAGTCATAGATGCTGATGACCAGATCACGGGAGCCAAAGGTAAGGCTCATGGGCTGGTCGCGCTTGACCGTGACAAAGTCACTTACCAGCTCCCAGTTGTTCAAGCCTTGATGTCCCGGTGCATCCGGCTGAAAGCGGCTTGCTGAAGTCGCTCGCTGAGCGCCACTCGCATACGGATCCGTGTCATCCCCCATCTGCGTGCTGCCCCAGCCCCTGACGGAACGCCCACCAGCGATCGCTGTAGGCCCAATGTGCCCCCCCATGGAATAGACATCTGCATTGTATTCATAAACATTGTTGTTGGACTTGACGATCACATCCCTCGTCGTCGGGAAAAGCTGCTGGCCATTCAAGCGAATGCTGCGCATGAACTCCGCCTTCAAACTAATGGCCCATTCCGGGTGTATTTTGGTCCAACCCAGCATGGGGCAGAAGCCCTCCAGCATGATCATCACCTGGACACGCTTCTCATCTGCAGCGAGGGGTGTATTAGGGAGCAGCGTGAAGTTCCAATTAGCAGGATCATAGCCTGGGTGACGAGAGGGGTGCTTGTCCGGGTCATTCGGATCACAACCATAAAGCAAACCCTCACCATAAGTTCCATTAAGCGGTGGAAAGTTCGAATACCAGCGATTGTAACCGAAGCGGTTATCAGTGCCGACCCTTGCAGGCTGAATGTAGGCAGTGTCATTATTGATTCCTGTCGTAGGAGTGCCCTCAAAGTCGGCACGACGGGAAAGTCCTTTGGGAGCGCTTCCCCCACCACTATCAACCCCCCCCACGCGGACCGGATAGTCCTCATCGTTTTTGCCGTCCGCTGTGCAGATAATCTGAAATCCGACCTCTGACAGTGTGAACATGCGCCCTATGCCTTGAAAGCCGTTGGAATCTCCAGGAGGAGATACACCACTAGGCCCTGGCCAACGTGCTGGCGTGACCTGGCCATGCCCTGGAAACACTTTGGAATTATCAGAAAGAAGGTCATTCCCCAGCTTGTAAGACTCCCCGTCTTTCAAACTGCCGGTGGCTCTGGGCGTCGTGCGATGGTTGGTGTAGGTGCGGTAGGTTCCTTCCTTGCTATCACGCAGATCGTACAGTGCGGTTCCCGTGGGGCTGGCACCATCCCTGCCATCGTTTTCACGAGCAAGAACACCATCATAGAGATTGGTGCATCGAATATAGTCAAAGAATTGCACAGACAGCTGGGCTGCGTTGAGCGCACCATATTTCGTGCCAAAGTTTCCTGCTGGTGTGCCATCAGATGAGCTGGCTGGAAAATTGAGCGTCGTCATCTGCTTGTAGAGATAATTCAACAAGTCGGAATTACGTCGTAGAGAAGCCGAAGAACCAAAGCTGTTCGATGAGCCCGTCACATCAAAAAGGGCGTCATGTGCCTTGGAGCGGCGGAAGACATAGCTATTTTTCACAGCAGCTCCTCCTTTCGCGGGTTGCAGGGTCGAGCACAGGGCGATCATGTTGTCGAAGCTCGTTCGATAGCTGGCCCCTAGTTGCTCATCTGCCACCGGCCACATCGAGATGCGAGGAAGACCATGTATGGTGATCTCTGGAGCCCGACTGTGCGCCGTGAGAAAAAACCTGGAACGCTCAATGCTCTCCCGGTCGAACATGCGGCGCCCCCCCCCCGAAGGAAGATCATAGCGGGCTGAAGGGCGAAGATTGTTCGAATACGTTCCTTCCTTGAAGATCAATTCATCAACGCTGGCATACAATCGTTCGCTTTTAGAAGCTGCCACATCCGACACGGTTCCAGTCTGAGAATCTTCTCCCCTGGCACTGGAAAACGCGTCACGCATGAACGGCAATGTGCCCGACTTCGAGCCCCCTTTGGCAATTTTGGGAGCGAGTTCATAGATCTGCTCCTTGGTTTCCACGATGGAGTCCTTGTTAACCCCCGGTTTGATCGGATCCAAGGTGATGCCAGGGGCTAAAATCGTGCTCAAAGCGACTGTCGCCGGATGCCCCGGGTAACGCTGATATTCACCAGATGCCGGGGGGAAACTGGCCCACTCAAAGTCCCGCTGGTGATAAAAGTACGGCGGCGCGAAGAAGGTGGGCTCGGCAGCCGTGTTGATGTTCACCTTGCAACTTTCGTCGTCCGTCCAGAAGGCGATGCGGCCGACAATAGGGTTTTGTGCCGAGGGCGTCCCATTGGAAGTCGAGTCCGCGCTCACAAACTCGTTTGTTGAATTGAGCGTCCCTGTAGCTCCGTTCTGGAGCACATAGAGCCACTCCACCGGCATCGGCAGGCGCAGTTTGTTGGCATCACCTGCCACATCATCAGGCGTAATCACCTCTGTGTAGGTCACTGCCCCAGCCGTGCCAACCTGCGCGGTCTTTTTGGAATATGAAAAGCTCTC
>Ga0075163_10012385_pt1 | contig 11108 bp, 6 predicted proteins | sample JI1023141ADNA_FD_71478 | JGI IMG/M metagenome (GOLD analysis project Ga0075163, IMG submission 71478) | Wastewater effluent complex algal communities from Wisconsin, to seasonally profile nutrient transformation and Carbon sequestration -... | ecosystem: Engineered > WWTP > Effluent > Algae...
GAGGCTGAGTGCGGCCGCATCCCGGTTGTTCGGCTCATACATCCACATCGGCCGCTTCAGCGGATCTCCGGCCAGCGCCTTCCTCGCGGCTTCGAGGTACTCCATCTCAGCGGGAGTCCAGAAGCGCAGCTCCTCCGGCGTCACATACCACCAGCACACTGCGGGATCAGCCAGCGCGGCGGCGGCCTGCTTTGCAATCGCGTCGCGCACCTCGTTGGGCTTCATCTGCACTGCGGGCGCGCCGTCCTTCGCCAGGAAATTCATCTCCAGCCCGAGTTTGAAAATGAAGGGCAGCCCCGCCGCCTTCGCCTCCGCGAGCGCCTTCAGTTGGTTGGCTTCGTCGCCATACACCGGGCCAAAGACCGTGTAGCCGTTCTCTTTCTGCCACTGCGCCTTGCCCGAAAAGCCTATGAAGGGAAACACCCGACCTCGTGGATAAACCTGATCGGCCGGCAGCGAGGCCGGAGGCGGTGCGGGTGGGGTGAAGAAACCCTGCGCGTAGGCCACGGAACCGCGCATTGGCCAGACTGCGGCCAGGGCGGCTAGAACGAGAGCACTAAAGTTTCGTGCGGTCATACGATCGGAGATGCAGTTTCAGCCAACCGGCTTGAGGTCGCGATGCTAGCGCAGCCCCCGTGCCGCTGGCGACATGTTTCTTGATTCACACCGCGTCAAAAAGTTGAAACTCCGGTGAAACGAATTCCCTGCGAATACGAAAGGCGCGCACAGCCTTGGGTGCCCCTCATTCCGTGGTCGCCGTGAGGGCTGCATCGTTTCATTTGCCCGCTTGATCGCGGTCGGGCGAGCGTTTCATTGAGCACCATGATCACGCGCCGCCGTTTCATCGCCGCCGCCACCACCTGTCTCGCAGGTGCGGCGGAGATCCTGCGCGGAGCTGTCGGCCAGAAGCGCATGGGTCTCGTGGTTCACTCTTACTGGAAGCGCTGGCAGGGGAAGCATTCGAGCATCAACTATCCGCCTTTTGTGGATGCGCTGGATGTGCTCGACCACTGCCGCGAGATCGGCGCGGGCGGATTGCAGATCGGCGTGGACGGATGGACGAGCGACTTTGCCGGCAAGGTGCGCGACACGCGCGAGAGCTACGACTTGTATCTCGAAGGCAGCATCGCGCTGCCGAAGAACGAGGGCGATGTGGCGCGCTTTGACAAAGCAATCCGCACGGGCAAGGAGGCGGGCGCGACAGTGTTTCGCAGCGCGGCTGGCGGCAGACGTTATGAGTTGTTCTCGCGGCTGGAGGATTTCAAGGCGTTCAAAGAGCGCGCATGGCGCTCGATGCAACTGGCCGCATCCGTCGTGCAAAGACACGGCGTGAAGATCAGCATCGAGAATCACAAGGACTTCCAGGCGGCGGAACTCGCTGACATGCTCAGCAAACTCTCCAGCGAGCATGTCGGCTGCTGCATCGATACGGGAAACAGTATCGCTCTTCTCGAAGATCCGCTGACCACGGTCGAGACGCTCGCTCCCTTTGTCGTCACCACGCATGTGAAGGACATGGCCGTGCAAGCTGCCGATGACGGCTTTCTCCTCTCCGAGGTTCCACTCGGCGAGGGCATCCTCGATCTGCCGCGCTTGATCCAGACCATCGAGAAAGTGGTGTCGTCCGTCACCCTCAATCTGGAAATGATCACGCGCGATCCGCTGCACATCGCGTGCCTCACCGACAAATACTGGGCCACCTTCCCCGATAAGCCCGGCCGCCAGCTCGCCGCCATGCTCACCACCGTGAAGAAGCGCGGTTCCGCGAAGCTGCCCTCCGTCTCCGACAAGTCCGCCGAGGCCGCACTGGCGTATGAGGAGGAGAATATTTTGAAATCGCTGCGATATGGCGGAGAGAAACTCGGCCTGTCGTATCTTCAGATTCAGAAACCCATCAACGACAAAGATGAAAAGTAACCTCGCACTCCTCGCCCTTGTTTTCACAGCCTCGCTCACTCACGCCGGCGACTGGCCGCACTGGCGCGGCGCCAGCTTTGACGGCATCTCCACCGAGACGATCAAGCCATCCGCCGCTCCCAAAACGCTGTGGAAGGCGCAGGTCGGCATTGGCTTCTCGTCCTTCAGCGTCGCAGCCGGGCGCGTCTATACCATGGGACACGATGGCTGCGGCAAAGACACCGTCTGGTGCTTCGACGCCGCCAACGGCAAGACCGTCTGGTCGCATAGCTACGACGCTGATCTGGGCGACAAGTACTTCGAAGGCGGCACCACCGGCACGCCCACCGTCGATGGCGACCGCGTCTTCACGCTCAGCCGCTGGGGCGATGTCTTCTGCTTCGACGCCGCCTCCGGCAAAGTTGTGTGGAACCGCAACGTCAGGCAGGACGCCGACCTCCGCATTCCAGACTGGGGCTTCTCCGGCTCACCGCTCGTCAGCGGCACCACGCTGCTGCTGAACATGGCCGAGTCCGGTGTCGTGCTCGACAAGGCCACCGGCAAGACCTTGTGGCAATCGAAGAACAAAGACGCTGGCTACTCCACGCCGTATCCGTTTCTCGCCGACGGAAAAAAGAGCGCCATCATCGGCTCGGGCCGTGCCTACATCGCCGTCGAGATCGCCACCGGCAATGTCCTCTGGACCTTCGACTGGCGCACGAGCTACGGCGTGAACGCCGCAGACCCCATCGTGCGCGACGGCCAGGCATTCATCTCCTCCGGCTACGAGAAAGGCTGCGCGCTCCTGAAGCTAGGAGCCAATCCGCCCACCGTCGTGTGGACTCACAAACTCATGCGCAACCAGATGAGCCCCTCTCTCCTCATCGGCGGCCACATCTACGGCATCGACGGAAACGAATCCAAGAACCCCATGCTCAAGTGCCTCGACTGGGCCACAGGAGCCGAGAAGTGGACCTTCCCCGAAGCCGGATGCGGCACCGTCGCCGCTGCCGGAGATCAATTGATCGTGCTCAGCGACAAAGGCGAACTCTCCATCGGCAAAGCCACATCCGAAGCCTTCACGCCCACCGTCCGCGCCCAAGTGCTCACCGGCCGCTGCTGGACTGTCCCCGTCATCTCCCACGGTCGTCTCTACTGCCGGAATGCGGCAGGTGATGTGGTGTGTCTCGATGTCGGCGGAAACTGAGCGTCCATGGAGCATTCCAGCCAGCCCAAGGAGTGATGGCACTGCCGACCGAATGAGCCACGCAACAGTCACCTCGACAGACAACCCAGTATATAAACGGTGAAGCCCCGCAGCGTGAACTGCGAGGCTTCATTGGTTGCGGGAGCAGGATTTGAACCTGCGACCTTCAGGTTATGAGCCTGACGAGCTACCGGGCTGCTCCATCCCGCGATTTGATAGTGTCGCGCCACGGGTGACGTGCAACCCGTTTCTCGACGACATCGCAATTTTCTCACGTCATTGCTTCGCAAACACAACTTTTCCGCCCTTCATCTCCGCAGTCACACGATCACCATCTTTGAAACCACCTTCGAGCACGGCGAGCGAGAGCGGATCAAGCAGATGCTTCTGGATTGCTCGCTTCAGAGGTCGCGCGCCATAAACAGGATCGAATCCGGCATCGGCGAGGTAGCGCGTCGTGTCGTCGGTGACGGTGAGATGGATGTTCTGTTTGGCCAGACGCTCGATCACGCGCTGGAGCTGGATCTTGACGATGTGGTCGAGCTGCTCGGCATTCAGTCGATCGAAGATGACGATCTCGTCGATACGATTGAGGAACTCGGGACGGAAGAACTCTTTAAGCGATGAGCGCACCATGGCGTCGCGCTGCTCGGGATTGGAGACATCCTGAATGGCGGCGCTGCCGATGTTGCTGGTCATGATGATGACCGTGTTCTTGAAATCGACCGTGCGACCCTGGCCGTCAGTGATGCGGCCATCATCAAGCACCTGAAGCAGCGTGTTGAAGACATCCGGGTGGGCTTTCTCGACCTCGTCGAAGAGGACGACGCTGTAGGGACGGCGACGCACCGCCTCACTGAGCTGGCCGCCTTCTTCATAACCCACGTAGCCAGGAGGAGCTCCGATCAAACGGCTGACGCTGTGCTTCTCCATGTACTCGGACATGTCGAGGCGAGTCATGGCCTGCTCGTCATCGAAGAGGAATTCGGCGAGCGCTTTGCAAAGCTCCGTCTTGCCGACACCGGTCGGGCCGAGGAAGAGGAAGCTGCCGATGGGGCGATTCTCATCCTGAATGCCGGCACGCGCACGGCGCACTGCGTTGCTCACGGCGACGATGGCGTCCTTTTGTCCGATGACGCGAGCGCTGAGGCGATCCTCCATCTTCACGAGCTTCGAGCGCTCGCCTTCCTGAAGGCGGCTGACTGGAATGCCGGTCCAGTTCGCGACAACGCGAGCGATGTCTTCTTCGGTGACTTCTTCTCTTAACAGGGTGTTCGTGGTACCTGGTTCTTGGTTCTTGGCTGGCTCAGCTTGGAGCTTCTTCTCCAGATCCGGGATGAGGCCATACTGAATCTCGCCCGCACGGCCAAAGTCGCCACGACGCTGGGCTTGCTCGAGTTCGGTGCGCAGTCGGTCAATCTCCTCTTTCACCTTGCGGCCTGCCTGCACGCCTTCCTTTTCTTTGAGCCACTGCGCCTTGAGCGACGATGACTTCTCTTTGAGGTCGGCGATCTCGCGTTCGAGCTTGTCGAGCCGGGCCTTGCTGGCGGCGTCCTTTTCCTTTTTCAAAACCTGGCGCTCCATCTCGTCCTGCATGATCTCGCGCTCGATGACGTCGATTTCCGTCGGCATGGAATCGAGTTCGATCTTGATGCGGCTCGCCGCTTCGTCCACGAGGTCGATGGCCTTGTCCGGCAGGAAGCGGTCGGTGATGTAGCGATTGCTCAGCGTGGCGGCTGCAATGATGGCGTTGTCTTGAATGCGAACGCCGTGGTGGACCTCGTAGCGTTCTTTGAGACCGCGCAGGATGGCGATGGTGTCCTCCACGCTCGGCTCGCCGACCTTCACCGGCTGGAAGCGACGTTCGAGCGCCGGATCCTTTTCAATGTGCTTGCGGTACTCATCGAGCGTGGTCGCACCGATGCAGCGCAACTCTCCGCGAGCGAGCTGGGGCTTGAGCAGATTGCCAGCGTCCATCGCGCCCTCTGCCTTGCCTGCGCCGACGATGGTGTGCAGTTCGTCGATGAAAAGGATGATCTCCCCTTCGCTGCTGGTCACCTCTTTGAGGAATGCTTTCAGTCGTTCTTCAAACTCGCCGCGGAACTTCGCGCCAGCCATCATGCCGCCGAGGTCCATGCTGATGAGGCGTTTGCCCTTGAGCGAGTCCGGCACATCGCCTGCCACGATGCGGCGCGCGAGACCTTCCGCGATGGCGGTCTTGCCAACGCCAGGCTCGCCGATGAGCACGGGGTTGTTCTTCGTGCGACGGCTCAGCACCTGCATCACGCGGCGGATCTCTTCGTCGCGGCCGATCACAGGATCGATCTTGCCCGCCTTCGCGCGTGCGGTGAGATCGGTTCCGTATTTCTCCAGCGTCTGGTATTTGCCTTCCGGGTCCTGGTCCGTCACGCGCTGAGCACCGCGCACCGCCGTGAGCGCCTTCAAGATGCCATCATAGGTCACCGCGCTCGATGCGAACAGCGGCTTGAGTTCGTCCGACTTCTTCAGCATCGCCAGCAGCACATGCTCGACGCTGAGAAAATCGTCCTTCAGCTTCTTCTGCTGATCCTCGGCCTCCGCCATCACGGCGCGCATGTCGTTGCTCAAATAGAGACCGCTGGTGCTGCCGGATACCTTTGGCTGCTTTGCCAGATGCGCATCGAGCGCCGACTTCAGCGCAGTGACGTTGGCACCGGACTTCTCGATCAGCGGCTTCGCCAGTCCGCCCTCCTGGTCGAGCATGGCGGAGAGCATGTGCGAGGTCTTCAGGTCGGAATGACCGAGGCGCGTGGCCACGGTCTGCGCGGCGTTGAATGCCTCCTGGGTTTTAACGGTAAAGCGTTCGGGATTCATGGTTGGTGGGTTTTCAGCAATCAGAAAGAGGTGTGCCATCCGCCTCTCCCTACGGTGAACCCTACCGATGCGCGGCAACATGAGCAACCCTGTCCCACCGCAAAGGCAACATCGGCGCAACGAATGACAGGGTGGCTCGTGGTTCCTGAGACGGAGCGCACGCCTAGGACCACGAGTGTTTGGCTCGCAACGGGCGCGGTTGCGTGCGCCTGTCCGGGTGTCGGGGACGAAAGGACAGCGTAGCGGGTCACTGACCCGCGCTCCCAGGGGGCAGCAACCGCAAAAGTGCGATTGTGTTCATGGCCGCTTTTGGCACAAAGGAGTCGGGTTCGACGAATTCCGGCACCTTCCCCTCTTCCGCCGACCGCTCCGAGCAATGCGCGTTTGCGCCCGTCGGCCCCAGTCCGTCCAGCGTCGGACCAAGGTCGGCGAGGTAATTGGCGTCACTGAGCCCGCCTCGCTTGATCGGCAAGGCTCGGAGACCGAGTTCCCTCGCGGCCTCCTCCCAGTGATCGAACAGGCCCATGGTCCCCTCAGCGGCAGGCCACGCGACTGTGCGCCCGAGGCACTCCAGCGACAATGCCGCAGCGCCCGTGCTCCCAGAGAGTATCCGCCGAATCTCGGCTTCCGCATGTGCAAGCATCGCCGGATCGAAAGCCCGGACTTCAAGCGCGAACTCGGCTTCATGCGGCACGCGGTTCAAAACGGTACCGCCTTGGATCGTGGCCACATTCACGGTCAAATCGCGGGCGTAGTCGCTGATCGCGGCTACGGGCGCGACGCATTCAGAGAGAGCAACGATCGCATTGACGCCATCCGCATGGCTGCTGCCTGCATGAGCTGCACGCCCGTGCGCCACGATGCGAAACTCGGCGCGACCTTTCCGGGCCGTGACGATCTGAAACTCATTTTCAGCTCGCGGCCCGCCCTCAAACACCAGCACCGCACGGGCACCGTCCCGGCACCGTTCCTTGGTCAGCCGCCCGAAATCCGACGCCACGACCTCCTCCGAGGCGTTCGAGGCCACCAGCCAGCTTGTTTTCTCAAACACGTCCGGCGCGATCGTCCGCATGCCGTGCAGCATCAACCAGATCAGCGCCGTGCCGCCCTTGTTGTCCACCGTGCCAGGACCGTAGATGCGACTCTCGCCCGGCGACTCCAGCCAGTGAAAATCATTCCGCGCCTCTTCCTCGGACGGAAACACGGTGTCGGAATGGGTGACGAGCACGACCGGCTTTCCATTGCCCGATCCCTTTCGCGTCAAAAACAGGTGCTTCCCATACGAAGCGTGATCCGATGCCACGAGTTCAGCCGAGAACCCAAGCTCCGCAAACATCTCAGCCGTCACTTCCGCCACACGATTCACGCCGATGGCATTTGAAGTGAAGCTGTTCAGATCCACGAGCCGCTTCAGCCACATCAGCGTGTTCGGCAAAAGCGCGTCCAGTTGTTTGATCAATTCCTCGTTCATTGGGATTTCGTCATTCGTCACTCGTCATTTCGCGCCTGCGCACCCCGATCCCCGGCGCTTCCGGCATCACTAGGATGCCGTGCTCGTCGTAGCGGATGCCGTCGTAGTCATCGTTCGCCACATAAAGATGGCCGTCGAGATCGATCCAGTCTGCCAAAGGCGCGAGATGCGCGGCGGCGGTTGTGCCGATGCTGGTCTCGATCATGCAGCCGAGCATGACTTTGAGGTTACAAACGCGAGCGGCCAGAATGGTGGTAAATGCCTCATGCCAGCCCGCGCACTTGAGCAACTTAACGTTGATGCCGTCGGCCAGGCCTTCGAATCGGCGAACATCCTCGTGGCTCTGCACGCTCTCGTCGGCGAACAATGGCATATGGAACTTGCCGAGTTTTGATCGCAACTCCTTCCAGCCTTCGACGCCTTCGTAATGGCTGATGGGCTGTTCGACGAAGGCCAGATTCCATCGTTTGATCTCAGGGATTATCCACGCCGCCTCATCCACGGACCATCCTCCATTCGCGTCCGCAAAGATGGTCGCGTTTGGTGCGGCGTTGCGGGCGCGGGCGACGATGAGTTCATCATGATCGACGTTGCCGCTGCCCAGCTTGAGTTTCAGCACCTGAAACTGGCGATGGGTCTCGCGGATCTTTTCAGCGAATTCATCGAGATCGGTCGGAATCGAAAACGAGCGACAGCCTGAAATGGCTTTGGGTTTGCTGTGAAGCCAGGCATGATCCCAATACTGCGTCTTGAATGAGAGCCACCCAGCTTTCATGGCTTCGCCGTCTCGTTTGCCTGCATAGTCCGCCCGCGCGAGTTCCAGTGCGAGCTTGGCGGGGCGAGGTGCGTCACCCGCGATCTCCGTATCAAACATGGGATCAATCACCCCACCTAACCACGCCAGAGACTCCGCAGGATCGTCTTTGTAATACGGCACGAACGGTGCCTCACCCACAGCTTCGATGCCATTGTGCTTTGCATAGATTCGCAACACCTGCCGCTCCGATGACGAACCGTGCGCGATGCGAAACGGCTCGTTGAGCTGGAGGGTCTTGATCTCCGCATGGAAGTCGGACGACATGCACGAGTGATCGCGGCTGCCTCGTCGCGCTTCAACTTTTTCTTGTGCCGCTCCATCGCACGTTCCACTACTCGCGCCATGAAATGTCTCGTTATACTCCTGCTGACATCGCTCGCGGCGCATGCGGCTGCACCCGCGCCTGTGGCTTCGCCTGCGACGCCCCAAGCACAGCCGCCTGCCTCCGCTTACAAGCTGGAGGCGAGTGTCGATCGCGCCGCAGCCCTCTATAAAAAGGGCGAGCCAGTCGCCTGCACCATCACGCTGACGAAGGAAGGAAAACCTGTGAGCGACGCAGAAGTCACATGGACCTTCAGTAAAGACGGCCTGCCACCTTACGAGAACGGCAAGGCGATGCTCAAAGCCGGCAAGGTCACAGCCACGGGAAAGCTCGATGAGCCCGGCTTCCTCCAGTGCCGCGCCTCATTCCGCGAGACGCCGACCAGCGCACCCATCACCGCGCTCGCGGGTGCGGGCATCGAACCCGAAGCCATCAAGCCCTCCATGCCGGTGCCGGATGATTTCGAGACATTCTGGTCTGCGCAAAAGAGGAAACTCGCCTCTGTGCCGATCAATCCGCGACTCACACCGCAGGCATCGCCTTCCAAGACCGTGGAGGTCTTCGACGTGCAGGCTGATTGTGTGGGCGCTCCAGTGTCGGCGTATTTTGCGAAACCCGCCGGTGCCAAACCCAAGAGTCTGCCCGCCATCCTTTTCGTTCACGGTGCTGGCGTGAACTCTTCCGGGCTCGCAGCCTCAGCCTCGTGGGCGGCCAATGGCGCGCTCTCGATGAACATGAACGCGCACGGCATCCCAAATGGAAAGCCGCCGGAGTTCTATAAGTCGCTCGCGGAAGGAGAACTGAAGGACTACCGCTTCGTCGGCCGCGATGATCGCGAGAAGAACTACTTCCTCGGAATGTTCCTGCGGCTCGTTCGCGCGATCGATTTCCTCGCCTCACAGCCAGAGTGGAATGGCAAGGACGTCATCGTCTTCGGCAGCAGCCAGGGTGGTTATCAGGCCTTCGCCGCTGGCGGCGTCGACGAGCGTGTGACGCTCATTTGCGCGGGCGTACCTGCCGGCTGCGACCACACGGGTATCGCTGTGAAGCGCGTGAACGGCTGGCCGAAGTTCATCGCCAGCTTGCCCGGGGCCGAGCCTGACCCGAAGGTTCTGCAAACCGTCCGCTATTTTGACAACGTGAACTTCGCCACGCACACGCACGCGAAAGAGGCCGTGGTCACCGTCGGCTTCATCGACACCACTTGCCCACCCACCTCCGTGTATGCCGCCTACAACGCGCTGCCCATCAAGAAGCAAATCTACAACGACGTGAAAAGCGGCCATGCCAACTCTCCAGCCGCGATGAAGGTCATGAACGATGCCGCCGTGAAGGCCATCAAAGCCGCCGCCAAACCATGAGCGAGTATTCCCAATCATCCGGCGGTCGCGATCGCCCCCAGCAGCGTTCCTTCCGTCCTTCCCGTCCATTCAGCCCTTCCTACGGACCACCGCGCGCGTCCGCCCCACCACCCGGCAGCGAGTCGTGGATGCGTCCGTGGGTGCAGATCAAATACTTCTCCTTCCACCCGTCGATCTTCCCGAACATGATCCGCTGCGCCTCGCCCGACGCGGCGGCGGGCGATCTCGTGCATGTCTATGACAAGGAAGGCAATCCTTTTGGCGCAGGCTTCTACAATCCCAAGGCACGCATCCCGCTGCGCATACTGAATCACATCAAGACCGAGTTCACCGAGGCCGATCTCGATGAGTATCTCCAGCAGGCGATCAAACTGCGCACCGAGATGCTCAAACCCGCCGAAGTCTCCGATGCCTGGCGTGTGATCCACTCGGATGGCGACCGCCTCAGCGGATTGGTCGTGGACAAATACGGCGACATGCTCTCCATCGAGGTCACCTCGCTCGGCGTGTGGCGCAGGCTTCGCCGCTGGCTGCCGGTGCTGCATGAGTCGCTAGGCACGCAACATCACGTCATCAACGTCGATCCCGAGATCGCGCGCATCGAGTCCATGCGCTGGGCCGACGTGCCGGAGGCCGACGATCCCGCACCGAAGAGCGTGCGCATCCGCGAGCATGACGTGCGCTATCAGGTGAACTTCGAGTCCGGCCACAAGACCGGCTTCTTCTGCGACCAGCGCGACAACCGGCTGCGATTTGGCAAGCTCGCGCGTGGTCGTGTCCTGGATCTCTGCTGTTATACAGGCGGCTTTTCGCTCGCCGCGCGCATCATTGGCAAATGCGAAGACATCACCGCCGTCGATCTCGACGAGAAGGCCGTCGCGCAGGCCAAGCAAAACGCCAATCTCAACCAGACGCGCATCGACTGGGTCCACGCCGATGTTTTCACCTGGATGCGCCAGGCGCAGAAGAACGGCGAGCAATGGGACACCATCGTGCTCGATCCGCCAAAGCTCGTCTTCTCGCGCGAGGAGACGGACGAGGGCCGGAAGAAGTACAACGACATGAACGTCCTCGCGCTCCAACTCATCAAGCCGGGCGGCCTGTTCGTGACATGCTCGTGTTCCGGCCTGCTGGATGCCGCTGAGTTTGAATACATCGTCACCAGCGCCGCGCACCGCTAC